>Ga0081455_10001145_pt1 | contig 33197 bp, 35 predicted proteins | sample TabmetS3T2R1_FD_70207 | JGI IMG/M metagenome (GOLD analysis project Ga0081455, IMG submission 70207) | Tabebuia heterophylla rhizosphere microbial communities from the University of Puerto Rico - S3T2R1 | ecosystem: Host-associated > Plants > Roots > Rhizosphere ...
CCGCCACCGGTTCGCCCCGAAGGAGCTGCGCCTACGCGCCGAGGCGTTCGACCGCGGCCTGTTCAAGGAGCGGGTGCAGGCGTATCTCACCGCGAGGCTCGAGGAGCACCGCGGGTGCTGAAGGCCTACTCGCGGCTGCTCGAGCAGCTCATGCTGGCCTGCGACCTGTTGCTGGTCGCCGGCTGCTGGCTCATGGCCTACGGCATCCGGTTCTACGTGATCGTGCCACCGATCACCGGAGGCGCGATCCCGCCACTGAAGCCGTATCTCCTGATGCTGCTGCCGATCCTGGTCGTGTGGAGCGTGTCGTTTCACGCCTTCGATCTCTACCGGCCACGCCGCATCGGCTCGCACCTGTCGGAGGCGGCCGACATCGCCAAGGCTTCGACCATGGGCGGCCTCGTGCTGGTGTCGGTGATGGCCTTCTTCTTCAAGGAGTACGAGTACTCCCGCGTCGTGATCGTCTACTTCTGGCTGCTGTCGATCGGCGTGGTCTGGTTCTCCCGGGCTGCCTTCCGCGAGGCGCTCCGCTTCGCCCGCCGGCGCGGCTACAACCTGCGCGCGGTGGTGATCGTCGGCGACGGCGAGCCGGTCGCGGCCGTCCTGCAGCGGATCCAGTCGCGGCCCGACGTGGGCCTCCACGTCCTGGGCCTGGTGGGTGACGACAAGGACGGCGCGCACAACGGCCGGTGGCTCGGGGGCTATGCAGACCTCCGCGCGGTCCTGGACTCGCGCGAGGTCGACCACATCATCATCGCGCTCGCCCACGAGGACTACGCGCGCCTGCCGGGCCTGCTCGACGCGATCGGCGACGAGCCGGTCACGATCCACGTGGTGCCCGATCTCTTCCGCTTCACCTCGCTCCGGGGCGGCGTCGAAGACTTCGAGGGCATTCCGTTCATCCATTTGCGCGATTCTCCGCTGCACGGCTGGAGCCGGATCGTGAAGCGCTCCTTCGACATCGTGTTCTCGGCCGCGGTGATGGCGCTGCTCTGGCCGGTGATGCTGGCCATCGCCCTCGGGGTCAAGCTGTCTTCCCCCGGGCCGATCTTCTATCCACAGGATCGGATGGGCCTGGACGGCCAGCGATTCCGGATGCTCAAGTTCCGGACGATGGGGCAGGATGCGGAGGCCGACACCGGGCCGGTCTGGGCCTCGGCCGGCGATACCCGCCGCACCCGCCTCGGCACGTTCCTGCGGCGCTTCAGCCTGGACGAATTGCCGCAGTTCGTGAACGTGCTGCGCGGGCAGATGAGCGTGGTGGGCCCGCGCCCGGAGCGGCCCGTGTTCGTCGAGCAGTTTCGCCGGACCGTGCCCGGCTACATGCTCCGCCACAAGGTGAAGTCCGGCCTCACCGGCTGGGCACAGGTCAACGGCCTGCGGGGCAACACCTCGCTCGAGAAGCGCATCCAGTACGACATCGAATACATCGAGCGCTGGTCGCTCTGGCTCGACTTCAAGATCATCGCGCTGACCGTGTTCCGCGTGCTCTTCGACCGCAACGCCTATTGATCTCAGTACGGATAACGCGATCGTTGTATCATTCGGCAGCGATTTGGCCGTCTGCTAGGTAGGGCACTTTCGATTCCCGAGGGTACGAATCACTTCAGACGTAGATCCATCCTGGGGGGTGACGTGGACGAACAGGAGATTCGGCAAAGGATGGCCGCCTACAACAATTTCTATCATGTGATTCGGCTGACCGAGACCATCGAAACACCCGGCGTGCTCGCACACGTACCTAGCCAGGAAAAGGTCCACCGGGCCATCCGGTCCCTGGACATGCAAGGCAAGAGAGTCCTCGATGTAGGCTGCCGAGACGGCCTCTACTCCTTCGAGTGCGAGAAGCTCGGCGCCGCTGAAGTCATTGGGATCGACAACAATATCTCGCCGGCGGCGGTGGAGTTTCTCATCCCAGTCCTCGAGTCCAAAGTGAAGATGCACGAGATGAACATTCTCGATCTCCGTCCTCAGACCTACGGGACGTTCGACATCGTCATCTTTGCGGGAGTGCTCTACCATCTGCGATACCCCTTTTATGGACTTAAGATCATCCGGGATGTGCTGAAAGATGGTGGTGTGCTGGTGTTGGAGACGGCTATTCTCGCAGATGAGAATCGGCTGGCGCTCATGTATTGCCCGGTCGGTTCCGAAAACCCATACGATCGGACTTGTCCGACCTTCTTCAATCTCAAGGGCCTAACAGATACGCTCTTGAGCTTGGGATTCCAATCGCACGAGGTGGAGCTCCAAGGGGGCGCCGTGCTGCGGGTGACGACGAACGGTGGCGCGACTGTTGTACCTCCTCACCCCTTCGCGCTGTCGGAGCCAGTCGGTCGCACATCGAAGACTCTGGCAGAGGTAGTGGCAATTGATCGGGTGGCTTTTGTGGCCAAGGCAACAGGAGCGTTGAGGAATCCGAAGCTGGACCGCTATTGGGAGAGCACGCATAACCTCCATACCGTGGACCTCAACCCGTGGGAAGGCTAGGGTCAGCGGAGACCTGGTCGGCCTGACCCTTCCGATCGCGCTCCGGTCTGATTCGATATCAAGATCATCGTGCTGACCGTGTTCCGCGCGTTCGTCGACCGCAACGCCTACTGATGTGACCGGTTTTCGCCGCGGCCTCTTCGGGGCGTTCGTGGTGGGCCTGGGTGTCTCGATCACGCTGTCCGAGTCCGCCCTCGCGCTGCTGACGCTCGTGTGGCTCTGGCGGCTACGCGATCCGACGCTGCGGGTGGCCGCGCGCTGGCCCCTCTGGCCGCCGGTGCTGGCCTTCAGCGCGGTGACGCTCGTGTCGGCGCTGGCCTCGGGGCACCCGGCCGACGCCCTCGCCGCGTCCAAGGGTTTGCTGCTCGTCGCCGCGCTCTACGTGACGGCCGATGCGCTGTCCGGCCCCACCGACGGCCACCGGTTCCTCTCCGCGCTGCTCGTCGTTGTAACGGTCGCGGCAGTCGTCGGGCTGCTGCAGACGGGCGCCTGCCCCGGGCCGGATCCGGACTACGGCTGGCCGGGCTGGCTCTACCACCGCTGCTACCGGGCCCGCGGCTTCTTCAGCATCTACATGACGCTGGCTGGCGTGCTGAGCCTGGTGCTGCTCGCCTGCCTGCCCCGACTACTGCCCGGCGCCGCGTTCCCGCGGTGGACGGCTGCGCCCTGGCTCGTCTCGCTGCTTGGCCTGCTGGCGACCTACACGCGGGGCGCGTGGATGGGATTCGCGGCGGGAGTGCTATCCCTGCTGCCGATGACCCGCCGAGGCCGCTGGCTCCTGCTCGGCGGCCTGGTCCTGCTGGCGATCGCGGTGGTGGCCGGCCCCCGGCACCTGCGCGAGCGGTTCCTGACCATGGGCAATCCCGAAGACCCAACCGTGAAGGAGCGCGTCTACATGTGGCGCAGCGGGCTGGCCATCTGGCGCGAGCATCCGGTCCTCGGCGTCGGGCCCGGTGAACTCAAGCGAGTGTACGAGCGCTACGCGCTGCCGGAGGCGGTCAAAAAGCGCACGGGGCACGTGCACAACACGCCACTGCAGATGCTGGTGGAGCGCGGCGTGCTCGGCCTTGCCGCGTGGCTCTGGATCTGGGTGGCGTTCTTCGCGTACGCTGTGGGGGTGCTGCGACGGCTGCCCAGCGAGGCGGCTTCCGCGCGCGTGCTCGTGGTCGGTAGTCTGTCCGCAATCGTGGGTTTTCTGGTGGCTGGCCTCTCCGAGTTCAACTTCGGCGATTCGGAGGTCGTGATGGTCGCCTGGGCGCTCATGGCGCTCCCGTGGGTGGCCGAGACCGGGAAGCAAGCGATATGACTCCATACGCCGACCCGCGGCCAGTACACGACATCAAGAGTTGTTACTTTTACCACCGCATGGATTTGCCCGGCATCGGGGTCGTAGGAGGGGACTGGGACCTGCGAAGTACGATTGAAGACTATCTGGCCGGGTTTCAGTTCGCGGGCAAGCGGGTGCTAGACGTGGGCGCGGCCAGCGGGTTTCCGAGTTTCGAGATGGAACGGCGGGGGGCCGAGGTCGTCTCCTTCGACATGGCGCCGGATGGTCGTTGGGATATTGTGCCGCTGGCGGGCCTGGACGTGGATGCTGCGGTGCAATACAAGCGCGAGTCCTGGGTATCTCTCACCAACGCCTATTGGTTTGCCCACGCGGCGCTTCACTCCGAGGCAAAGGCAGCCTACGGCAACATCTACGACATTTCGGAGGAGCTCGGGACCTTCGACGTGGCTTTTCTCGGCGCAGTCCTCCTGCATCTCAAGGATCCATTCGAAGCGCTGCGCTCTGCGGCGCGGCGGACTCGGGACATCCTCATCGTGACGGATATGGCCTACCACACGTCTGGGCCTCAGATGGAGTTCGTGCCCACTCGGGTGGGGCCACCTGACACATGGTGGCGGCTGTCTGAGGAATGCGTAGCCCAGATGTTGGACGTGCTCGGCTTCGATGTCGTGTATTCCAAACGTAGCTGGCACACATCGGTGTACGAGGCGAAAGCGCGGTCGTTCGAGTTCTTCTCGATGGTGGGTCGCCTGGCGGCGCCGGGGGTCCGATAGCCCCTCACCCTGCCCTCTCCCTAGAGGGGAGAGGAACGTCAGACGCCTAATACACGACGTAGGGCTCGCTGGAGGAGCGGACCTTCACGAAGTACTGCTTGAAGCGATCGAGGTCCCGGTCGGAGACCAGGTCCGAGGCCATCACGCAGAGCAGGCTCTGCTGGCGCCACATGATCAGGCTGAAGCCGTTCTCCTTCTTCACGACCGGCCGCCAGCGGCCGATCTGCACGCGCCCGCGCTCGGGCAGGGTTACGGTGCCGCCGGGCACGATGATGTAGGTCATGGTGTGGCCGGCCACGTCCTCGTAGGTCAGCTCGATGCCGCGCCGGCCTTCCAGATAGGTCGGCTTGGCGTCGATCAGGCGGATGTCCTCGTCGCCGGTGAAGATCGAGTTGAGGCCGACGCCGCTCTCCTCGATGGCGCGGGGCAGGGCCGCCAGCACCACGTCGGCGCGCGGCTGCGTCCAGAAGATGTTGCGCGCGTGCTCGGCCAGCACCGCGCGCTCCACGAGCTGGGCGGAGTCGATGGCCGGCGCGCGCGGCAGCGAGGGCGCAAGCCACAGCAGCATGGCGAGCGCGGTGGCCACCGAGGCGCACGCGGGAGCCAGCCAGGAGCCCCAGCGCGGCCGACGCGACGGCGCGGGCATCAGCGCCTCGGTCACCGCGGCGCGGAGCACGGGCGGGGTCCGGTGGCGCGGCAGCCGCTCGCGCAGCAGCCGTCCGATTCCGCCGTCGTCCTCGCGCTCGTCTCGCTCGGTCGCCATCGATCGTTACTTGTAGTCGGTCAGGTATCCGCGCAGCCGCTCCTTGGCGCGGAAAATCCGTGATTTCACGGTCCCGACGGGGCAGTCCATGATGCGCGCCACGTCCTCGAGCGGCAGTCCCTCGATCTCGGCCAGCAGGAGCGGCGTCTTGAACTCCTCGGGCAGCTTCGTCAGGGCCCGCTCGAGGTCCATGTGGACCCCGGCGCTTTCGCTGTCCCGGGCGGCCGCGTCGTGAAACATCGGCGCTTCGCCCTCCGGGACCCCGTCCTCCGAGATCGCGGCTTCACGCTCACGGAGGCGGTAGAACGTCAGGAACGTGTTTCTCAGTATTTGGAACAACCAGGCGCGCAGATGGGTTCCCGGCTGGAAGCGGTGGGAGAACCGCATGGCCCGGACGTAGGTCTCCTGCACCAGGTCCTCGGCCTCGGAGCCGTTCCGGGTCAGGTAGACGGCCAGGTTGTACAGGGCGTCGAGGTGCTGGAGGGCCTGCTGGCGGAACTCGTCGTCAGCCACGGAACACCGTTCCGGCCCGGCCCGACGGAGCCGCCGCGGGAGCCTGGCTCAAGCTACTCGTCGAACCAGCGGGGCGGCAGGTCGGACACCAGCACCTCGTGCTCGTCCTCCAGGGTATCGAGGAGCTGCCGGATGGTCTGGTAGAGCACGGGATGCTCGAGGTCGGGGGCCAGGTCGGCCAGCGGCCGCAGCACGAACCGCCGCTCGTGCATGAGCAGATGGGGGATGTGCAGGTGCTCGGGCCCGCTGATGACCCGGTCGCCGTACAGCAGGATGTCGATGTCGACCGTCCGCGGCTCGAAGCGCTGGGCCTCGGGGGTGCCGCCGCGCCGCACCCGACCCAAGCTGTCCTCGATCGACTGCAGCCGCGCCAGCAGCGCGGCCGGGTCCAGCTCGGTCTCGACTACGATCGCGCAGTTGAAGAACCAGCCGCCGTCGTCGGCCGCCTCCCGGCCGGACTCGCGCTCCCAGGGCTCGGTGCGGTAGAGCGGCGAGGCGTCGAGGAATCGCAGGTCCTGCATCGCGCGCAGCTCGTCCACCGCGCGCCGGAGCGCGGCGAGCCGGTCGCCCAGGTTGGAGCCGACGGACAGGAACACGCGCGCCATTGAGTGCTCAGCGCCGCCGGCGAGTCAGCTCCACGCCGGGGATGCCCTGCAGGCCTTCCATCGGCGGGGTGAGCTTGCGCACCCGCACCCGGACCTCGTCGCACGCGAATTCAGCGAGCAGCATCTGCGCCAGTCGCCCGGCCAGTCGCTCCAGCAGGTTCACGCGCTCCTTCGTCGATACTTCCACGATGCGCGCGGCGATCAGCCCGTAGTCCAGGGTGGACCGCAGGTCGTCCGAAGCCGCGGCCGGGGCCAGGTCCAGCCGGAGCTCGGCATCGACCGCGAACCACGCCCCGACCGTCTGCTGCGCCCGCGTGACGCCGTGGTGTCCGTAGAACCGGACGTCTTCGAGGAGGATCTTATCAGACGTCAGAGCTTGAGCCCCTTCAGCCGGTCCATGGCCTCCTGCAGGCGCTTGGCGTCGATGGTCAGCGCGATGCGGTAGAAGCCCTCGCCGGAGGGGCCGAAGCCGACGCCGGGGGTGATGACGCAGCCCACCTCGTTCAGCATCCGGGAGGCGAAGGTGCGCGAGTCGAGGCCCCCCGGGACCGGCGCCCACACGAAGAAGGCCGCCTTCGGGACGTCCACCTCCCAGCCGAGCCGCTTGAGGCCGGCCACCACCACGTCGCGGCGGTCCTGGTACGTCTTCCGGTACTGCTCGGAGAGGTCCTGCGGCCCGGTGAGCGCGGCGATGCCCGCCTCCTGCACCGCCTGGAACACGCCCGAGTCCACGTTGGTCTTGATCTTGCCGAGGCCGGCCACCGCGCCCGCGTTGCCGCAGCAGAAGCCGAGCCGCCAGCCGGTCATGGAGTAGGTCTTGGAGAGCGAGTGGAACTCGACGCCGACCTCCATCGCCCCGGGTGTCTGCAAGAAGGAGGGCGGACGGTAGCCGTCGAAGCGCAGCTCGGAGTACATCGCGTCGTGGCAGACGATGAGCTGGTGGCGGCGGGCGAAGTCCACCACGCGGGCGAAGAAGTCGGGGCTCGCCACCGCCGCGGTGGGGTTGTTCGGGTAGTTCAGATACATGAGCTTCGCGCGCCGGGCCACGTCCGCGGGAATCGCGGCCAGGTCGGGCAGGAAGCCGTTGGACCGGCGCAGCGGCATGAAGTGCACGTCGCCACCCGCGAACCAGGTACCCGCCGCGTAGACCGGGTAACCCGGGTCCGGCACCAGCACCACGTCGCCCGGGTTCACGAAGGCCAGCGGCATGTGCGCGGTGCCTTCCTTGGAGCCGATCAGGGTCAGCACCTCGGTGTTGGGATCGAGCGTGACCCCGAACCGTCCGCGGTACCAGTCGGCCACCGCGGTGCGGAAGGAGAGCAGGCCCTCGTAGTCCGGGTACCGGTGATTCGCCGGGGTCTCGGCCGACCGCTTCATCGCCTCGATGATGTGCGGGGGTGTCGGCAGGTCGGGATCGCCGATGCCCATGTCGATGAGGTCGACGCCGCGGGCGCGGGCCTCGCGCTTGTTCTTGTCGATCTCCGCGAACAGGTAGGGCGGCAGCTTGGCGAGACGGCTGGCGAGAGGAACCGGGGACGGCGATGGGCTCACGCGTGACTCTCCTGGATCTTGATGACGGGATTCTTGAGGCCGCCGATGGATTCGATCCGCACCTCGACCTTGTCGCCAGGCTGGAGCGGCCCGATGCCGCTCGGAGTGCCGGTGGCGATGACGTCGCCGGCGACCAGGGTCATTACCGCGGAGACGCGGGCGACCAGATCCTCGACCGGGCAGATGAGGTGCTTGGTGTTGGAGGCCTGCCGGCGCTCCCCGTTGACGTAGGTCTCGAGGTCGACGCCGTTGGGATCGATGTCGGTGGCGATGCACGGGCCGATGGGGCAGAAGCTGTCGAAAGCCTTGGCCCGGGTGAGCTGACCATCGCGCTCCTGCAGGTCGCGGGCGGTGACGTCGTTCAGGCACGTGTAGCCCAGCACGTACTCGCGCGCGCGCTCCGGGGCGACCCGGTGGCAGCGCTTCTTGATCACGATGGCCAGCTCGCCCTCGTAGTCCACCCGCCGCGACTGGGGCGGGAAGACGATCGGGTCGTCCGGCCCGCACAGCGCGGAGAGCGGCTTCAGGAAGATGCAGGGCTCCCGCGGCACCTGCGCGTTCATCTCCTCGGCGTGCTCGCGGTAGTTGAGGCTCACCGCCACGATCTTGGACGGTACCACCGGGGACAGCAAAATAACCTGGCTCAGCAGGTACTTCTTCCGGCCCTTCTTGAAGGTGCCGTAGGGTGTGCCCGCGTACTCGACGATGTGGCTGCCCTCGAGCGCGCCGTAGCGGATCTTGTCGCCGGCGCGGAACCGGACGATCTTCATGCGAGCCCGAGCACGTCCTGCATCGAATAGAGCCCGGGCTTCGCGGTGGCGATGAAGCGGGCGGCCCGCAGCGCGCCCCGTGCGAAGTTGTCGCGGCTGTGGGCGCGGTGGGTCAACTCGAGGCGCTCGCCGAGGGAGCCGAAGGACACGGTGTGCTCGCCCACCACGTCGCCGGAGCGCAGCGCGGCCATCCCGATCTCCGTGGTCGCCCGCTCGGCCAGCCGGTCGTGGCGGTCGTAGACCGCGGTCTTGGCCAGGTCGCGGCCGAGGGCCTGGGCCACCACCTCGGCCATGCGCATCGCGGTGCCGCTGGGCGCGTCCTTCTTGAACCGGTGGTGCGTCTCGACGATCTCGACGTCGTAGTCGTCGCCCAGCAGGCGCGCCATGTCGGCCAGCACCCGGAAGGCCACGTTCACCCCCACGCTCATGTTGGGCGAGACCAGCAGCGGCGCCTGCTGGCCGAGACGCGCCAGCTCCTCGCGCTGCGGAGGGGTGAAGCCGGTGGTGCCGATGACCGCCCGCCCGCCCTGGCGGGCCACCACCCGCGCGTGGGCCAGGCTCGCCTCGGGCACGGAGAACTCGATCAGGATGCGGTCCCTGCCGATCGCCGCCTCCACGTCGTCGCTGATGGGCACCGCGGTGCGGCCCACCCCGGCCGATTCGCCCGCGTCCCGGCCGAGCGCGGGATGCCCGGGCGCCTCCAGCGCCGCGACCAGCCGAAGCTCCGGGTCATCCTTGAGCAGGGCGATGAGACGACTTCCCATCCGGCCGGCGGCGCCGGCGACGACCACTTCCGCCATGGACGATGCGATCAGCCCTTGACGAGGCCGAGCGAGGACAGCACCGCCTTGAGCCGCGGACGGTTGGCCTCGGCCATGCGGCACATCGGCAGCCGGTACTCCGGCTCCGACAGCTTGCCCATCATGGCCAGGGCTTCCTTGACCGGGATCGGATTGGTCTCGATGAACACCGCCCGCGAGAGCGGGAAGAGCTTCAGGTGGAGCTCCCGCGCCTGCTTCCAGTCGCCCGCCAGCGCGGCGTGCGTCATCTCCGCGGTCTCGCGTGGCACCAGGTTGGCGATGACCGAGATGACGCCGCGGCCTCCCACCGACATGAGGGGCAGCGTGATGTTGTCGTCGCCGGAGAGCACGGAGAATTCGGGCCCGCAAGCCAGGATCACCTGAGTCATCTGATCGAGGGAGCCCGAGGCCTCCTTCACCCCGACGATATTGGCGCAGTCGCGCACGAGGCGCGCGAGGGTGTCGGTCTCCACGTTGACCGCGGTCCGGCTGGCGATGTTGTACACCAGGATCGGGATGTCGACCGCGTCGGCCACCGCGCGGAAGTGCCGGTAGAGGCCCTCCTGGGTGGGCTTGTTGTAGTAGGGATTGACCACCAGCGCCCCGGTGGCGCCGGCGCTACGCGCGTGACGCGTGAGGTCGATGGCCTCCGAGGTGGAGTTCGAGCCGGTGCCCGCGATGACCGCGAGGCGGCCGCGGGCGGTCTCGATCACGATCTCGACCACGCGCTTGTGCTCGTCGTGGCTCAAGGTGGGCGACTCGCCGGTGGTGCCGCACGGCACGATGCCGTCGGTGCCGCTGGCCACGTGCCACTCGACCAGCTCCCGAAGCTTGGCCTCATCCACCTTGCCGTTGCGGAACGGGGTCACGAGAGCGACGATCGAGCCTTGGAATGTCGGGCGCATGGTTGGGTCCCTCCGTAGCTCGGGATTGAAACGAAGCTCCATGACTCTAGCATCTCCCGCCGAGACACTTCAAGCGGCTGGCGCGATGCGGTACACTCCTGCGGATGGAAAGCGCCCCGACCACCCTCCGCAAGGCCGCGATCACCGCCTCCGTGGCGGCCGAGGTGCGGCGGCGCTTCGGCACGCCGTGCTATGTCTACGATCGCGCCGCGCTCGAGGCGGCCGCGCGCGCCGCGCTGGCGTTTCCCGCGCCGTACGGGCTGACGCTGCGCTACGCGATGAAGGCCAACCCGAGCCGCGGCATCCTTGCCCTCTTCCGCGACCTGGGATTGCACGTCGACGCCTCGAGCGACCACGAGGTCGAGCGCGCGCTGCGCGCCGACGTTCCCCCCGAGCGCATCCAGCTCACCTCGCAGATGCCGTCGCTACGCCTGCGCGAGCACGTCACGCGCGGCGTGCTCTTCAACGCCTGCTCGCTCCACCAGCTGGACGAGTTCGGCAAGGTCGCGCCCGGCGCCGAAGTGTCGGTGCGGGTGAACCCGGGGCTCGGCACCGGCTCCACCAAGCGCACCAACACCGGCGGCCCCGCCTCGAGCTTCGGGATCTGGCACGAAGCGATGGGCGAGGTGAGCGCCATCGCGAAGCGCCACCGTCTCCGCATCCGGCGGCTGCACTCCCACGTGGGCTCCGGCACCGATCCCGAGGTCTGGAAGCGCTGCGCCCGCATGACGCTCGACCTGGTGACCGCGCTGCCCGAGGTGGGGACGGTGAACCTGGGCGGCGGCTTCAAGGTCGGGCGCATGCCGGAGGAGCCGTCGGTGGACATGGCCGACGTGGGCGCGCACGTGCGCCGGGAGATCGAGGCCTTCCGCGAGCGCGACGGCCGCGGCCTGCACCTGGAGATCGAGCCGGGCACCTTCCTGGTGGCCAATGCGGGCGCCCTCGTGGCCACGTGCGTCGACGTGGTGAGCACCGGCGCGGAGGGTTATCTCTTCGCCAAGCTCGACGCGGGCATGCCCGAGATCACCCGGCCCTCGCTCTACGGCGCCCAGCACCCGATCGACGTGCTGGCCCGCGCCCGCGAGCAGGCCGCGACGGTCTTTGTCGGCCCCTGCTGCGAGTCCGGCGACATCCTGACCCCGGCGCCCGGGGATCCCGAAGCGCTCGCCCCCCGCTGGGTGCCGCGTCCGCAGATCGGCGACCTGGTGGTGATCGGCGGAGCCGGCGCCTACTGCGCGGGGATGGCCACGATCAACTACAATTCCTACCCCCAGGCGCCCGAGGTGATGCTCCATCCCGACGGCTCGCTGACCTTGCTTCGGCGCCGCCAGGCTCCCGAGCAGGTCTGGCAGAACGAGGTGGAGGGCTAGTTCACCCGCACCGAGACCACGTTGGAGCGCGCGCTCTCGTTGGTCCGGCGCGCGCGGTCCAATGCGGTCACCGCGTAGCGGTACGTCGTCCCCGCCTTCACGTCGCCGTCCGTGTGGATCGTGCCCGGCGCGGTGGTCGTGGCGATGCGCATGAAGTCGCCGTTGCCGGTGGCCCGGTAGATCGCGTAGGTCGCCACGTCGGGCTCGGGGCTCGCGTTCCACGCCAGACGCACCGCATCCGCCGAGGGCACCGCGACGAGGCCGGTCGGCGCCGACGGCGGCGTGGTGTCGAGCGGCGCCACCGTCACCGCGGCCGAGGCCTCGCCGGCTGCGGTCACCGAAGGCTCGACGCGCACGGCGCGCACCGCGTAGCGATAGTCGGCGTCGTTGTCGAGGCCGGTATCGGTGTAGGTGGTGTCGGCGAGGGGCTGAGGAGTGATCGCGGCCAGCGGCCCCGTCGCTCCGCTCCCGCGCAGGATCACGTACCTGATGTCGCCGGTAACGGGCGAGCCGTCGACCAGCGCGGGCGGCGGCTGCCACGTGAGCGTCACGCGCCCATCCTCCGGCCGGGCGTCGAGCGCGGCCGGGGCTTTCGGCGCGGCCACGAACGGCACCACGAGGCGCTCGGACGGCGCGCTGATCCGCCCGGTCGCGTCCTCCGCGGTCACGACGTACACGTAGCGCCGGCCCAGCGAGAGCGCGCGGCGGTCCACCCAGGTCACCGACGAGCCCTGGATGGTCGCCGGCGCCGGCGATTCGGTGCGGATCGTGGCGATCTCGTCGTAGCCCACCACGCGGCCGTTCGAGAGCATGGCCGACTTCGGCGGTCCCGAGTCGGCCTCCTCACGCCGGTAGAGGGTGTAGCGGTCGACGGACCGCAGGCGGGAGCCGTCCAGCCGCCGCTCCGGCCGAGTCCACGAGACGACGATGCTCTCGCCGTCCACCGAGCCGTGTAGCGCCGAGGGCACCACGGGGACGCGCAGCTCGGGCGCCACCGGAGGGCCTTTCTTGCCGCAGGCGGCGAGCGTTCCCACCGCGAGCAGAAGGACGGCGACGGCGCGGGTGGTCGGCCTCACGGCCCGGCGTCGCGCGCGAGCAGGGCCTTCGCGTGCGCGAGCTGCTGGCGCACGGCGTCCGGAGCGGTGCCGCCGATCACGGAGCGAGCCCGCAGCGAGGCCTCGACGGTGAGGGCGGGATAGACGTCGCGACCGATCAGCGGGGACAGGGCGCGCAGCTCCTCGAGCGGCAGGTCGCCGAGCTCGCGGCCCCGCGCGATGGCGTGGCGCACCGCGCGGCCCACCACCTCGTGGGCCTCGCGGAAGGGCAGGCCCTGGCGCACCAGGTAATCGGCGAGATCGGTGGCGGTCGAGTAGTGCGCTCCCGCCGCGTCCCGCATGCGGTCGGCGCGGAAGGTGAGGGAGCCGAGCATCGGCGGCAGCACTCGGACGATCGCCTCGAGCGTATCCACCGTGTCGAAGAGCGGCTCCTTGTCCTCCTGCATGTCGGAGTTGTAGGTGAGCGGCAGCCCCTTCATGGTGGTCAGCACCGCGGTCAGGTTGCCGTAGAGCCGGCCGGTCTTGCCGCGCATCAGCTCGGCCACGTCGGGGTTCTTCTTCTGCGGCATGATCGACGACCCGGTGGCGAAGGCATCCGAGAACTCGACGAAGCCGAACTCGGCGGTGGCCCAGAGCGTCAGATCGGCGGCCATCCGCGAGCAGTGCATGCCGAAGATGGCGGCGGCGCTCAGGAACTCCACGACGTAGTCGCGATCGGCCACCGCGTCCATGCTGTTGGGGCTGGGGGCGCTGAAGCCCAGGTCGCGGGCGAGGGCCTCCCGATCGATGGCAAAGGCCGCGCCGGCGAGGGCGGCCGAGCCGAGAGGCATGACGTTGACGCGAGCGCGAGCCTCGCGGAAGCGCTGCCGGTCCCGCTCGAGCATGAACACGTACGCGAGGAGATGATGCGCGAGCAGGACCGGCTGGGCCCGCTGCAGGTGGGTGTAGCCGGGCATCGGCGCGTCGCGGTGCCGCTCGGCCTGCGCCACCAGCGCACCTTGCACCGCGCGGAGTCCCGCGTCCACCTGATCGAGGATGTCGCGCAGATAGAGCCGCTCGTCCAGCGCGATCTGGTCGTTGCGCGAGCGGCCAGTGTGCAGCTTCCCGCCCACCGCCCCCGCCAGCTCGACGAGCCGCCGCTCCACGTTCATGTGGATGTCCTCGAGCTCCCGCCGGAACGGGAAGGTGCCGCCCTCCAGCTCCGTTTGGACCGCGTCGAGCCCTGCGAGCAGGCCCTCGAGCTCGGCGTCGGTGATCAGCTTGGCGCGCGCGAGTGCGCGGGCCCACGCGGCGCTGCCGGTCAGGTCGTACGGCCAGAGCCGCCGATCGAAGGACAGCGAGGCGGTGAAGGCCTCCGCGGTGGGATCCGCCCCCTGCGCGAAGCGCCCGGACCAGGCCTTGCCCGAGGGCGGGCCCGCGGCGGTCACGAGGCGCCCGCCCGGCCGGCGGCCGCGGCGGGCTCGGGGGCGGTACGCAGCAGCGCGGCGATCTCGGACATGATGCGGTGGGTGATCTCCTCGCGGGCCGCGCGCGCGACCGGCCGGTGGCGCAGGTGCTCGAACTGAAGCGGCGCGCCGAACCGCACCGAGAGCGGGTGCCGCCGAGGCAGGTAGAAGCGCCGCGCGCGCAGGGCCTCGTAGGTCCCGGCGATGGCCGCGGGCACGATCGGCACGCCGGCACGGAGCGCGAGCATCGCGGCGCCCGGCTGGCCAGGCACGAGCCGTCCCTCCTGGCTGAACGGGCCTTCCGGGAAGATGCCGACCACGCGACCGGCCTCGAGCACGCGCAGCACGCGCTTGATCGCGCCCGGGTCCGAGCGCTCCAGGTTCACCGGAATGGAGCCGATGCGCCGGTGAAACGGCGGGTGCAGCGGCGTGGCCCGGAACACGCGCGGCATGACCAGGAACGAAATGGGCCGCGGCACCGCGACGCCCAGCACCACGCCATCGAGGTAGTTGTGGTGGTTCGCGACCAGGATGAACGACCCGGACTCGGGCAGGTGCTCGACCCCGTGGACGCGCAGGCCGAACAGCCCGCGCAGCAGCAGCCCGGACACCGTGCGGAGGGCGTGGTAGAGGGGCGGGAAGTGCTCGGCAGGACGACGGGATGCCACGGGCGGGGCCGGCCGCAGCACCGAGAGGGTGGAGGAGTCGTCGCCCGTGGCCATATGGCGCGAGGATAGCATGATGCCCGGTCGGGGGAGCCGGTCCGGCAGGCGAATCCGCTGGTCGGCGAGCCTTGACACCGGCGCCGTCCGAGGCTCTGCTCGGAAGCCAGAGCTACACGAGGCGGGGCACGACGTCCCGGATCGGCGCGCGGTCAGCGGAGGAGCCGGCATGTGGGAAGAGATCGCCAAGCACAGCGGGATCATCCTCGGCCTCGCGATCTCGATCTACACCGTCTACACGCAGATCGAGAAGCGGGTGCTGCGCCGACGCCGGCAGTATGCGCTGCTGCGCGAGCTGCACCACGAGGTCGCGTACTTCTCGGAGCTGGCCACCAACCTCGGCCGGCGCGCCGAGCAGGTGGTGACGCGCTACCAGCCGAAGTATGTCGGCCGCGCGCTGCCCTACGAACCGACCGAGGCCGACGCCCTGCCCGCGGAGGCCCAGGTCGCGACGCTCTGGCTGGTCCGCCGCGCCAAGTACATGATCGAGTACCGGCTGCGGCTGGACATCGAAAAGCTCGGCGAGATGCTGCATCGCGGGCAGCTGGAGGCGCTGTTCGACCTGCTCGCGGCCCGGCGCGCCTACATCCAGGTGCTGGCGACCCGGGCGATGGACCTCGAGGCCTTTCCGCGCAGCTCGGACGCCCTGATCCGGTTCGCGGCGGTGGCCCAGCTCAATATCGGCGCGGTGAGATCGAGGCTCGATGCGTTCGCCGCTTCGCTGGGGCTGCCGGGCCCCGCGCTGGAAGCGCCGGCCGCGGATGTGCCCGCGGCGGCCGCCGCGGCGGTCCGGCGATAGTCCCGGGGACGGACGCTACTTGCTGCGCGCCAGGCGGTAGCGCGCCACCGCCGCGTTGTGGTCGGCCAGGTTCGTGGAGAACTGGTGGTGGCGATCGTCAGTGGCGACGAAGTAGAGATAGCCCACCGAGGCCGGACGTGCGGCAGCCTGGATGGCGGAGCGACCCGGGCTCGCGATGGGACCCGGCGGCAGCCCCTGCCGGCGATAGGTGTTGTAGGGCGAGTCGGCCTGGAGATCCTCGCGGGTGAGGCGCTTTCGGTCCTTGCCGACCGCATACTGCACGGTCGGGTCGGCCTGCAGCGGCATGTCACGCTTGAGGCGGTTCCAGAAGACGGCCGAGATCAGCGGCATCTCCGACGGCTCCACCGCTTCCTTCTCGATGATCGACGCCAGCGTCAGCAGCTGGTGCACGGTGAGCTCGCGGCGCCGCGCCTCGATCAGGGTGTCCGGCGAGATCTTCTCGCGCATGCGCGCGACCATCCGGGCCAGGATCTCCTCCGGGGTCATGCCCTTGATGAACTGGTAGGTGTCCGGGAAGAGGTAACCCTCGACCGAGTCGGCCTGGATGTCGAGCGTCTTCAAGAACACCGGGTCCTTGCCCACCCGGAGGATGTCCTCGGCCGGGGCCAGCCGCTCGGTCTGGAGCTGGCGCGCCAGCTCACCGAGGGTGCTGCCCTCCTGGAACACCACCATGTGCTGGAACACCTGACCGCCCTCGAGCAGCTCCAGGACGCGCACCGTGTTGGTGCCCGCCGGGATCTGGTACTCGCCGGCCTTCAGGCTGCGGAAGCTGCCCCGGGCCAGGCTCAGCAGGACGAAGCCGACGCGGCTGCGGATGACCCCGGCGTCGTCCAGGATCGTCGCGACGTCCATCACGCCCTTGTGCGCCGGGATCTCGACGACGCGGGGGGCCGCGTTGAGGCTGGTGGGGACCGTCAGGATCCACCAGCCCTCGAGCAGCAGTGCCAGGACAAGGATCACGAGCCCGAAGCCCAGCGCGGTGCGCCAGGTCGGGCCGGGGCGAGGTCCATCGCTTCGGATCTTCAGCGATCTGGGCCGCTCCATCATGGCCTTTCCATATTGGCCGGGCTTCGTTTCCCAGTCAAACCACCGGCCGGCGAGCGCTGGCGACCTCCGGGTTCCCTGGTATAATGACCGGCCGGGGGTCAGACCGCCCCTCATTTTCCGAGGAGGAATCCCAAATGCAGGAGCTGATGCTTCCAGTCCGTCACGAGTGGCTCGCCCGTGAGCGCGCCTACGGGAAGATCGCCATCGAGCCGTTCGAGCCGGGCTTCGCCCTGACCGCGGGCAACGCCTACCGTCGGGTGCTCTTGTCCTCCATCCCGGGCGCCGCGCCCACCTGGGTGAAGATCGAAGGCGTGCTGCACGAGTTCTCGCATCTCACCGGGGTCCGAGAGGACACCCTGGACATCATCCTCAACCTTCGCAAGCTCGTGTTCTCGCTGCACGTGAACCGCCCGAAGCTGCTTCGGCTGAAGGCCCAGGGCGTGCGCACCGTGAGCGCGCGCGACTTCGAGCCCGACTCCGACGTCGAGATCCTGACTCCCGACGTGGCCCTCGCCACCCTGGACAAGGACGGCAGCCTCGAGATGGAGGTCTGCGTGGAGCGCGGGCGCGGCTACCAGCCCGCCGAGAAGCGTGAGCCGGAGGCGTTGCCCATCAACGCGATGCTGATGGACGCCGACTTCTCGCCGGTCAAGCGGGTGAACTTCCACGTCGAGACCCAGCCCACCGGGTCGGAGCGCCTGATCGTCGAGGTGTGGACGAACGGCACCGTGACCCCGGAGGCCGCGGTGGCCGACGCCTCCCGCATCCTGGACGATCAGTTCGCCCTGCTCGTCGACTTCCCGGTGGAGCCGCCGGCCCCGGCTGAGGGCGTCGAGACGGGGACCGAGCCGCCGGTGCGCAGTGAGGTCAACGAGCATCTGTTCCGCAACGTCGACGAGCTCGAGCTGTCGGTGCGCGCGTCGAACTGCCTCAAGACCGCCAACATCCGGACCATCGCCGACCTGGTGCAGAAGACCGAGTCGGAATTGCTGAAGACCAAGAACTTCGGCAAGAAGTCGTTGAACGAGATCAAGACGATCCTGGGAGAGATGGGGCTCTCCCTGGGCATGCGTCTGGATCCCGAGGAGCTGGAGCGGCTGCGCGCCCACTACGAGCGCGCGTTCGAGACATAGCCGCCTCCCGGTCTCCCGTCGCGTCCCGCCCACGGCCTCCGGACTCATCCGGGGGCCGTGGTGTTTTCAGGCTCGGCCAGCTCGTACGTGTCGGTGGTGCCGCGGGCCCACGCGGTGACGCGCAGCACGTGGCCGTCGGTCTCGAGCATCACTGCGCCGTCGCGGTCGGTCCGATAGATGCGCGTGCCCGCGGCCTCGAGCCGGGCCAGCGTCTCCGGGCTCGGGTGGCGGAACGGGTTGCGTGCGCCCACCGACACCACCGCCACCAGCGGCTGCGCCGCGTGGAGAAACGGCGTGCCGGAGGACGAGCGGCTGCCGTGGTGCGCCACCTTCAGGACCAGCGCGCGCAGCGGTCCGGCGCGGCGCAGCAGCGCCGCCTCGCCCTGAGCGCCGAGATCACCTGGCAAGAGCAGGGAGATGCCGCGCCAGTCGAGTCGTAGCACCAGCGAATCGTCGTTGGCCGCGACCGACGGTCCCGGGGCGGGGCCGAGCACGGTGACCCGGGCACGGCCAAGCCACAGCCGCTGTCCGGCGGCCAGCACCCGACGTGGCGCGCCCGACCGGACGAGGGCCGCCACCGTATCGGCCGCGCCGGATGGCGCCCGGCCGCTCTCCCAGAACTCGCCGACCCGGAAGTGCCGCAGCACGGCGGCCAGGCCACCCGAGTGATCGATGTCCCAGTGCGAGAGCGCGACGGCGTCCAGGCAGCCGACCGGCCGGTTCCAGAGGAAGGGGGCCAGCACGCGCTCGCCCACGTCGAAGCGGCGCGCTCCGCCGGGGCCGCCGTCCACGAGCAGGCGGGGCCCATCGGGCAGTTCGACCAGCGCAGCGTCGCCCTGGCCGACATCGAGAAAGGTCACGCGCAGCAGCCCGTCGGTCGGTCGCAGCCACGGCCAGATCGACGTGACCGCGACGACCACGGCCAGCGCGCCGAGCGCGGCCCGGGCGCGACGCGAGGCCCAGCCCGCGGGAGCCAGCACCACCGCCGCGTACCACGCGAGCAGCGTGATCGCGGCGGGGGCCGGCAGGTGCACCATCGCCGCGGGAACGGCGGCGGCGGTCCACACCGCCGCGCGCAGCGCGAGGAGGACGAGCCACAGCGCCTCGAAGAGCAAGCCGGCCAGGCCGGTCGAGAACAGCTCGAGCAGCAGCGCGAGCATCCCCAGCATGGTGCCGAGGCCGGCCAGCGGCACCACCGCGAGGTTTGCCGCCACGCCGATGAGCGACAGCTGATTGAAGTGGGCGAGCATGAGCGGGGTAACCGCGGCCTGCGCGCCCACGCTCACCGCCACCGCCGTTGCAAGCCACGCCGGCCACCCGCGGTCGGTCAGTCGCGCGGACAGCCAGGGCGTGACGTGGACGATTCCGGCAGTCGCCGCGAACGAGAGCTGGAAGCCCGGCTCCCACAGATCGCCGGGCCGCCAGAGGAGCAGCCCGAGCGCCGCGGCGGCCAGCGCATTCATCAGCTGAGACTTGCGATCGAGCAGCAGCGCGGCCAGGAGCAGGAGACCCATCACGGTGGCCCGCAGCACCGACGGCTGGCCGCCCACCACGAGCGCGAAGCCGACGAGCGCGGCCGCCGCCACCACCGCGGCGCCCCGGCGGGGCACGCCGCCCATCGCGAGCACGGCGAAGACGGCGCCGGCCAGCAGCGCCACGTTGAAGCCGGACACCGCGAGCACGTGGTAGACGCCGGCGCGGCGAAACGATTCGTCGCTCTCGGTCGGCAGCTGCGCGCGCTCGCCCATGAGCAGGCCGGCCAGGAGCGCGGCCGAGGCCTCGGGCAGCCGGGCGCTGATGACGCCGACCGCCCAGCGCTTCACCGCGACCGGCCACGGCGGCGCGTCCGGCGTGATGGCGACGAGCCGGTCGGCGCGCGCGTTGCCGACCAGCAGAATGCCGTCGCGCTGCAGGTGCGCGGGGTAATCGAAGCCGCCAGGGTTCCGGTACCCGACCGGCCGATGGAGGCGAGCGTCCACGATCACCCGCTGCCCCTCACCGAGCGGCGTCGTGAGCTCACCGTAGACCGTGACCTGCACGCGGCCCGAGGCGGGCAGCCGCTCCGGCCCCACGTGCACGGCGAGAATGTCCAGCAGCAAGCGCGTGCGGTCCGGCGCCCACCGCGTGGGCTCCTGCGCGAGCTTGGCCTCCACGGTCACGGACGTGGTGGGCGACCGTCGCGCGATGTGGTCATCGGGCAACGGGGGCGGCGCGGCCCGCATTGCTCCCAGGACCGCCCAGCCCCCAAGGACCAGTGCGAGGGCCACCCGCGGCATCCGGCGCGCGGCCAGGACCGCGGCGAGCAGGACGGCGGCGCCGGCTCCCAGCAGCGCGGCGGACGGAGCAGGCCACCACGACGCGGCCACGCTGCCGGCGGCGAACGCGGCCGTCGGCGGCAGCAGCGGGGCGGCCCGGAGGCTCTGCTCACTCACGCACGGTGATGTATCGGCGGATGGCGGCGAGCTTCTTCGGGCCCATGCCGAGCACGTAGCGCAGCGCCTCGGGCGAGTCGAATCGGCCGCGGCGCTCGCGCTCCTCGACGATGCGCTGGGCCAGCCCCGCGCCCACGCCGGGCAGCCGTGCCAGCTCCGCCACGTCGGCGCGGTTGACGTCGAGCGGCTCGGCCGGAGGCGACGGCGCGGGTTTAGCCTGGCCCACGGGCGCGAACGGGACCAGAGCCCCGGGCGGGCGCGGCGTTGGGGAAGCGGAGGTGCGCGGACTCGTGTGAGCGATCGCGGGGGACGCAGGCCGCGACGACTGGCCGGTCGCGGTCGGCGCCGCCAGGCCGGCTCCGCCGCCCGGGCCGGCGGCCGCGGGCGGTGGGTCCGCGTCGGGAAGCATCGGGCTCATCCGCTCTTCGCGGTCGAAGCGCTCGAAGCGCTCCGCCGCGTCAGGGAAGCCGGCGCGCCACTCGCGCACCCCGAGTCCGACCAGCAGCGTGAGGGCCAGCAAGAGCAGCAGCCGGAGCTGCGACAGCGTGTACGGCATGCTGCACGGTCCCACGTTGCCTCGCGCGCGACCAGAGTGTGCATTCCGATACGGCGCGTGTATTCAGGAGGATGCACAGCATCCGACGTGAACCACGCGGTCCACGACGCGGATGCGCGGGACCCCGCCGTCCGGTGGTGGGTGGCCGTCGATCGTGCTAGAGTCCGGTCACGCAGGCAGTCCGTGGCAGAGTCACCGGTGCCCGGCATCGGCGACATCCGGTTACCAACGCGACCCAGTGGTCGAAAACCTCGCGATCCTCGTCGTCCTCGCCGCGCTCGCGGGCGCGTTCGTGCTCGTTGTCTTGAACACCTTGTGGCGCATGGAGAGCCGCGCCCACTGGCATCGGGATGCGGGGATCGAGCGAAGCCAGCGGCGCGAGCGCCGCGTGTTCATGATCGGGGTGGGGGTCGTGCTCGTGATGGGAGCCTTGCTCCTGGTGGGCCAGTTGCTGAGGCGGCCCTCGTGCACCGGCAAGATCGTCATCGTGAAGGGCCCGGACGGCGCGCCGGTGGAATGCCTGTGCGAGCAGGGACGCCGCGGCGTCTGCTTCCCGGCCGGTCCCTAGCGCCCGCGGGCGCGGGTCAGGCCAGGTTGAAGCCGTGGCGCCGGATGAAGGGGCCAAAGTTGTGCCGTTCCGGCACCGAGTATTGCCGCGCCTTGTCCTCGGACCAGCCGTATGGCTCGGTGTGCCCGTAGCGATCGACGTAGCGCTGGCTCGCCTTCGGGGTGGCGTGGCGCGCCTCGCGGCGCCGGTCGTAGGCCTCGAGCTGGGCGGGCAGATCCGCGTCGTCGTAGCGATCGGTGTGCACCGTGACCGCGGGCGGCAGCCGCATGCTGCTCCAGCCGGGCTGGCTCGGATAGCCCACGCAGAGCCCGGCCACCGGGAACACGCCAGGCGGCAATTCGAGCAGGGCAGCGAGCTTCTCGACGTGATTGCGCACCACGCTGATCGGACAGCAGCCGAGCCCCAGCGCCTCGGCCGCCAAGATGAAGGCCTGGAGCACGAGCCCCGCGTCCACCGCCGCGTTCATGAACATGTCGAGCGTGTCGTTCGGGAACGGGCGCCCGCGCAGCTCGCTCACTCGTCGGATGCGGCGGTGGTCACCGCAGAACACCATGAAGAGCGGCGCGGTCGCGATCCACGGCATGTCGGGAATCCAGGAGCCGACCGTGCTCTGCTTCGACCGGTCCTTGACCAGCACGATGCCGACCTGCTGCAGGTCCGACTTCGAGGGGGCCGACAGCGCGGCGGCCAGCGCGATGTCCAGCACCTCGTCGGGGACCGGCTCCGGCGTGTAGCGGCGCTGGGTGCGATGGGAGAGCAATAGCGCCAGCGCGCCCTCCGCGGGCCGATCGCGCCCGGTCTCGGTGGGCAGGCCGAAGCGCTCCTGGATCAGGTCGGCGATCGTGCGCGTCACGGGGTGAGCGCCGCGCGCGTGATCGTCGTCGTCTCCCGGTTGTGCCACTCCGAGGCCGCGAAGGCCTCGTTGATCTTCTCGAGCGGATACTTGTGCGAGAGGATGCGGCTCCACGGGTAGCGCTCGCGCGTGCGCACAAGGAAATCGAGCGCGCGGGGGATGACCCACGGGTCGTACTGGATGACGCCCATGATCTTCTTCGAGCCCCACACCAGGAGCGACGGCTCCAGCTCGACCTTGGCCCCGCGGCTGATGGTGCCGATCTCGAGATACGTGCCGCCCGAGCGCAGCATCTCGACGCCCTCGGGGATGACCGCGGGGAAGCCCACCAGGTCGCAGGCGAGGTCGGCGCCGACGCCACCCGTCCACTGGCGCACCAGCTTCACGCGCTCGCGCCGGTCGGTGACCTCCTTCACGTTGATGGTGTGATCCGCCCCGAACGCCTTCGCCAGCTCGAGCCGGCCCGGGATCTGATCCACCACGATCACGGTCTGCGCGCCCATGTCCTTGGCCACCGCGGCGGCCTGGATGCCGAGACCGCCCGCGCCCTGCAGCACCACCGAGTCGCCCTGCCGCAGGCCCGCCACGTGCAGGCCGTAGAAGACCTGGGAGAGCGCGCAGTTCACGCCGGCCACCGCTTCGTCGGGCAGCACGTCGGGCACCACGAACACCTCGCCGCGGGGCCGGAGGTAGTAGTGATCGGCGAAGGCGCCGTGCAGGTGCGGGAACGCGCCGGGGCCGAGCGGCCGCTCGATCTTGCTCGGGCAGGCGGCGGGCTCCTTGTGCAGGCACGCGTAGCAGCGGCCGCACGGATAGAAGTAGGTGTAGGCGACGCGGTCACCCTCCTTCAGCGGGCGCCCGAGCGAGTCGGTCTTCACCTTCGGGCCGAGCCGGGCCACGCGTCCGGTCATCTCGTGGCCGAAGATCCAGCCGTCGTCGGGCAGGCGCAGCGGGGCGTCGCCGCGCCAGAAGTGCAGATCGGAGCCGCAGATGTTGGCGTGGGTGACGCGGATCAGGATCGCCTCGGGCTCGATCTCGGGGATCGGCACCGGGCGGATCTCGAACGGCTTGCCGGGGCCGAAGAAGACGGCGGCGCGCGCGGTGTCGGCCATGTCAGGCTCCTCGCTCCGCGCCCAGCTCGAAGACGTCGTGGAGGGCCCGGACGGCCAGCTCCGCGTACTTGTCCTCGATGACGCAGGAGACTGCGATCTCGGAGGTCGAGATCATCTGGATGTTGATGCCTTCGCGGGAGAGCGTCTCGAACATCCGGGCCGCGACCCCGGCGTGGCTCCGCATGCCCACGCCGACGATGGAGACCTTGGCGACCCGGTCGTCCGCGGTCACACCCTCCGCGCCGATGTCGCGGGCGATCGCGGCGAGCACGCTCGCGGCGCGGGTGCGATCGGCGCGCGGCAGCGTGAACGAGATGTCGGTCAGCCCGTCGCGGCTGATGTTCTGCACGATCATGTCCACCACGATGCTCTGCGATCCCAGGCCGCCGAACACCCGCGAGGCGATGCCGGGCCGGTCCGGCACCCTCAGGATCGAGACCTTGGCCTGTCCCCGATCGTGGGTGATGCCGGTCACCACCACGTCTTCCATGCTGTGATCCTCCCTGGTCACCAGCGTGCCCGCATCCGGCTTGAAGGTGGACCGCACGTGAACCGGCACCTGGTACTTCTTGGCGAACTCCACCGAGCGGGCCTGCAAGACCTTCGCGCCGAGGGCGGCCATCTCGAGCATCTCGTCGTAGGAGATGCGCGGCAGCTTGCGGGCGTCGGGAACCACGTTGGGATCGGCGGTGTAGACGCCGTCCACGTCGGTGAAGATCTCGCACACGTCGGCCTTGAGCGCGGCAGCCAGCGCGACCCCGGTGAGATCCGAGCCCCCGCGGCCGAGGGTGGTGATGTCGCCCTCCTCGGTCGTGCCCTGAAAGCCGGCCACCACCGCCACGCGGCCCGCGTCGAGCGCGCGGTTGATGCGCTCGGCGGTGATGCGCTTGATGCGCGCGCGGGTGTGGGCGGAGTCGGTGACGAGGCCGACCTGCGTGCCGGTGAACGAGGACGCGGGATGACCGAGCGACTGCAAGGCCATCGCGAGGAGCCCGATGGTGACCTGCTCGCCGGTGGCCAGCAGCATGTCCATCTCGCGCGGATCGGGAGCGGGCGTGATCGCGCCCGCGAGGGAGACGAGGCCGTCGGTGGTCTTGCCCATGGCGGAGACGACCACCACCAAGCGATGACCCTGCGCGACGTAGTCCGCCACGCGCCGGGCGACGTTCTTGATCTTTTCGGGGTCCGCGACGGAGGAGCCGCCGTACTTCTGGACGATCAGCTGACCCATGAGAGGGCCATCGTACACGACGGCCGCGCGGAGTGTAAAGTTGCGGCGGCTCAGCGCGGACCACGCGCGGAGCCGCCGACGTCACCGCGCGGGCGGAGCTCGCGCGGCTGTTGCTGCGGCTGCTGTCGTCGCTGACGGATCTGCTCGCGCGCCTGCTCGCGCTGCTCGGGAGTCATGTTGCGCCAGCGCTCGAGGTTCCGGTCCATCCGCTCGCGCTGCTCGGGCGAGAGCGACTGGTAGCGCTCGAAGCGCTGCTGGATCTGCTGCCGCCGCTCGGGTGGCAGCCGCTGGTAGCGATCGTAGGCGCGCTCGAGCTCGTGGCGGCGCTCCTCGGGCAGCTGGTTCCAGCGCTGGAAATCTTGAAGGATCCGCGCGCGCTCGCTCGGCGGCATCCGGCGGAAGCGCTGCAGGTTCTGGCGCGCGTTCTGCCGCTCCTCGGGCGAGAGGCTGCGCCAGTGGCGGTAGTTGTCGAGCGCGCGCTGCTGCTGCTCGGGGGTCATGCTCTTCCAGCGCTCCAGATTGCGCTCGGCGACGGCGCGCTCCTCGGGCGAGAGCCGCTCGAGACCCTGGATCGGGGCGTCGGGTGCGGCCGGGGCCGTCGCGGACGGCGGCGGAGGCGACGGGGCCTGCGCGCGCGCGGCGGACGGCAGCAGCGCCACGAGCCCCAGACCGAGCGCGATCAGCCGGCCCATGTCACCGTGGCTCCTTCGCGGGGGCGCTCGTGCGTCCCACCTCGGAGCGCGCCGGCGTCGACTGGGCGGCATCGCCGGCGGCCGGGCTCTCGAGCAGGCGTAGCCGCTCGAGCAGGCCCATGCGGAGCATCACCTCGCGGTCGCGCGCGTAGTCGGGACTGACCAACAGATCCAGGTCTCTCAGCATCTCCGCGTCCACCGTCTGGTCCGACGCCCGAGGCGCGGTGCGCTCGGCGGCCTCCGCCGCGCCGGAGAGCGCCAGCAGCACGAGCCCGGCCGGCCGCATCCACGCCGGCACGCTCAGCTCTGGCCCGCCTCGGGTAGCTCGTCCAGCTCGTTGATCACGTTGTAGTCCTCGAGCAGGTCGAGCCGCTGCACCACGTCGAGGCGCGCGATCATGTCGAGCTGGCTGGCCAGGATCGTGTTGTCGAGCGCCAGCGGGTCGGGCGCGCCGGGGCCACGCAGGCCGCCCGGCCAGCCGGCCACCACCAGCGCGGTGATCAGCGCGGCGGCCACGAACGCCGACGCCGGGCGCAGCAGCCAGCGCCAGGCGGGCAGGGCCCCGCCGCCCCGCTCCAGCCGATCGCGGAGCTGGGCGCGGTAGGCGCCCCAGTGCACGGGGGGCACCGCCGGTGCAGTGCGGGACAACTCGGCCAGCAGCGCGGTGAAGTGCTCGCGGGTCGCGCGGCATTCCGCGCAGGCGGCCAGGTGAGCCGCCACCCGCGCGCGCGCCGCCTCGTCCAGGTCGCCGCGGGCGTAGTCGATCAACAGCTCGTCGACGTGTCCGTCCTTCACGCGTCTTCTCCGAGCCGCCGCCTCAGCGTCGAGAGTGCCCGATGCAGATGCACGCGCACGGTGGCCTCCGAGACGTCCAGGACGGCGGCGATGTCTCGAGTCGCGAGCCCCTCTCGCACCGAGAGCGTCACCGCGGCCCGCTGCTGCGGTGACAGCTCGTTCACCAGCGCCCACACCCGGTTCATGCGCTGCTTCGCCGCGAGCGTCTCGGCCGGATCCGTGAACGGCGCGGCGGCCTGCTCCACCGGGTCGAGCTCGTCCGGATCCTGGTCGCGCCGATCGCGCCAACCGACCAGGCGACGCCAGCCGCGATGCCGCCGTTGCCGGTCGAGGCAGCAGTTGACCAGGATGCGGTAGAACCAGGTCGAGAACTTCGACTGCCCGGCGAACGAGCCGGCCGCCTCGTGGAGCCGGATGAAGGCGTCCTGGGAGCAGTCCTTGGCTTCCTCGCGATCGCGCACGATCGACCAGGCGATGCGATAGGCCCGCTCCTGGTAGCGCTCCACCAGGAGGTCGAAGGCTCCCGGTGTCCGCTCCGCCACCGCGCGGCACAGCTCTTCATCGCTCGACTCCACGGACGCCCCTCGGCCCGATCTTCCCACACGGGTCCTGTCGACGCGTGGCTTCGGGCCAGGCCATCATATCCCCTTGGATTTCCTCACGTTCACGCTTCGAGGGTGCCGGATGCATTGCGCCCGTCAGCCGGTACGACGGGCGGCCGGGCCCGCCCGTTTACGGTGGGGCTGCCGGATTTCTTGGATTTTGGAGGGGTCGGTCACTACCCTGCCGTCATGCGATGGGGTTTCGCGCTGCTGGCGGTCCTGATCGCCGCCGCGATCCCGACGCTGATCATGGTCGGCGCGGCAGCCCTCCGCGGGCTCGCCTGGCTCCTGGTTGCGGGTGCGTGCCTGGTGCTGCTGATCGACCTTACCGACCGGATCACGGACTGGGTGCAAGACCGACGCTGGGGCCGCCGCCGCTAGCAGGCGGCCGATAAAGGCCCAGCTACTTCGTTGGCGCCCTCGGTCGGGGCGCTCAACGTACAGAGAGTACGCCTCGCGCCCGACCGTCGGGCGCCGCCTCGTATCTGGACCTTTCTCGGCCGCCTGCGAGGTCAGCACCGGCCGATAAAGGCCCAGCTACTTCGTGGGCGCCCTCGGTCGGGGCGCTCAACGTACAGAGAGTACGCCTCGCGGTACAGAGAGTACGCCTCGCGCCCGACCGTCGGGCGCCGCCTCGTATCTGGACCGTTCTCGGCCGCCTGCGAGGTCAGGCCGACCGCTTCTCGGTCGGGTGCTCCGGGCCCGGCGCTGCGTTAGCGCTCCGAGGCGGGGCTCGGGGTGCGGGTGGCGTCGGACAGGCTGACGTGCTCGACCAGCAGGTAGAGGAGACCGACGATCGTGATCGGGAAGAACTGCGAGGCGTGGAGCAGGAGTGAGAAGGAGAGCGCCTCGGTGCGGGGCACCGCGAAGAGCGCCAGGGCCAGCACGGTGGCGGCCTGGATCACGCCCACGAACCCTGGGCTCGAGGGCAGGCTCACCCCGAGGCCGAGGAACGCGAGCAGGGTCCACGCGGCGGCCAGCGGCAGGTCCAGGTGGGCGGCGTGGAGCGCGCTCCAGAACGACAGCGCCAGGAACAGCCAGATGCCCACCGAGTAGGCCACGATCGGCCCGGTGTGGTCGGCCGCCCGCACGCCGCGCAAGCCCTCGACCATGGTGTCCAGCAGCCCGAGCAGGCGGCGCTCGAGCCAGCCGACTCGACGGAAGAGCCACTGGATCAGCCCGCGGCAAGCGCCCGGCATAGCCGCGATCGCGACCAGGACCGCGATCCCCGCCAGGTCCGCCAGCAGGAAAACCACGATGGACCAGCGCACGCTGGCCGGCACCGGCACCACGAGCAGCAGCGCGGCGACGATCAACCCGACCGACAGCCCGTCGAGCACGCGCTCGACGACCACGGTGGCGAAGGCGGTGCCGAAGCGCTGGCCGCGCCGCGTGACGACGTAGACGCGTACCAGCTCGCCCGCGCGGAGCGGCAGCAAGTTGTTGCCCATGTAGCCGATCACCAGCGCCCGAAACAGGTGGCTCGGGCGGGCGCCGGGCGGGAAGAGATAGTACCAGCGCACCGCGCGGAGCCAGATCGAGACGAACCCGAGCCCCACGCTGAGCGCCAGGTAGGTCCAGAGCGTCTCGCGGAGCCGGGCTGCGATGACGCGCAGATCGACGTCCCAGAAGAAGTAGGCGAGCAGCCCGGCGCTCACCGCCAGGCCTAGCAGGATCTTCGCCAGCCGCCCGGACGACGGCATCCGGGCGAGACTCAGCGCCCGGGCGCGGCGGGCCGCAACGGCCCGGTCACGCCTCGACCCGGATCATGGTGCTGCGCGACGCCACCACCGGGAGCTTGTCGATGGCGGTCAGCGACGCGCGCATGTCGCGCTCACGGGCCTCGTGAGTCATCATCACGACCGGGACCGCCTCGTTGCGCGCCCGCTCCTTCTGGAGCACCGACACCAGCGAGATGTCGTTCTGGCCGAGGATGCCCGCGACCTGCGCGAGGACGCCGGGCCGATCCATCGCCATGACGCGCAGGTAGTAGGCCGAGCGGATCTCGTCCACCGGCCGGAGCGGCAGGGGATGCCGCGCCAGCGAGGGCAGGTCCGACTCGAGCGCGGGGATGCCGTGGGCCTCGCGGCGGGCGATCTCGAGCGCGTCGGACCAGACCGCGGACGCGGTCGGCAGCTGACCGGCGCCGCGGCCGTAGAACATGAGGTTGCCCACGTTGTCACCGGTCATGAACACCGCGTTGAAGACCCCGGAGACCGCGGCCAGCGGCGAGGCGGCAGGAATCATGGTGGGATGCACCCGCACCTCGAGGGCGCCCTCGGAGGCCTTCGCGATCGCGAGCAGCTTGATGCGATGGCCCAGCTCGCCCGCGTTGATCACGTCCTGCTGGGAGATGGCGGTGATGCCCTCGGTGTAGATGTCCTTCAGATCCACGGCGGTCCGGAAGGCGAGGGTGGCCAGGATCTGCAGCTTGTGGGCGGAGTCGAGCCCCTCGATGTCGAGCGTGGGGTCGGCCTCGGCGTAGCCGTGGGCCTGCGCCTCCTTCAGCACCTCGCCGAAGTCGCGTCCCTCGTCGGTCATCTTGGACAGGATGTAGTTGCAGGTCCCGTTGACGATGCCGAATGCGGACCGGATCCGGTTGGCGGGCAGGCCGTCCTTGACTGCGCGGATCAGCGGGATGCCGCCGGCCACCGCGGCTTCGAAGCCGAGCATCACCCGGCTGCGGCGCGCCTCCTCGAACAGCTCGGCCCCGTGGTGGGCCAGGAGGGCCTTGTTGGCCGTCACCACGTGCTTGCCCGCCTGCAGCGCCTTCAGGATGAACGTGCGCGCCGGCTCGAGGCCCCCGATCAGCTCGATGACGATGCGGACCGACGGGTCGTCGATGGCCTGGTTGGCGTCGGCGGTCAGCGGCAGGGTCGCGAGATCGAGACCTTCCCGGGGCCGCGTCAAGTCTGCGTCCGCCACCCGGCCGAGGGTGAGACGGCAGCCGGCGCGCTCGGCCATCTCGGCCCCGTGGCTTTGCAGGATCTTGACCACGCCGCAGCCCACCGTACCGAGCCCCAGGAGGGCGATCTTGATCTCGTTCATGGCTCCTCGAGGGCCGCGGAGCGGCTCGGCGTCCGGCGATCCAGGATGGCCGGCCCGCTACCGGCCGGTGAGCGTCTTGAGGCCGCGGAGGGCCTGACGGATCCGCTGCTCGTTCTCGACCAGGGCGAAGCGAACGTGCCCGTCGCCGTACTCGCCGAAGCCGATCCCCGGGGACACCGCCACCTTGCACTCCTGGATCAGCAGCTTGGAGAACTCGAGCGACCCCATGCTGCGGAACTCTTCTGGGATCGGGGCCCAGACGAACATCGTGCCCTTGGGCTTCTCCACCTGCCACCCGATCTTGTTGAGGCCGTCCACCAGGACGTCGCGGCGCTTCTTGTGGAGCGCGACGATGTCCTGCACGCAGCCCTGCTCGCCTTCGAGCGCGATGATCGCGGCAATCTGGATGGGCTGGAAGGCGCCGTAGTCCAGGTACGACTTGATGCGACCCAGGGCGTGGACCATCGTCGAGTTGCCGCAGACGAACCCGACCCGCCAGCCCGGCATGTTGTACGACTTCGACAGCGAAAAGATCTCGACACCGACCTCCTTGGCCCCCGGGATCTCCAGGAAGGACGGGGCCTTGTAGCCATCGAATGTGAAGTCGGCGTAGGCGAAGTCGTGCACCACCATGAGGTGGTGCTCGCGGGCGAAGTCCACCACCTTCACGAAGAACTCGCGGTCGACACACGCCGTGGTCGGGTTGTGGGGGAAAGACAGGATCAGCAGCTTCGCCTTGGGCCACGCGAGCCGGGCGGTCTCCTGGAGCCGCGCGAAGAAGTCCTCGCCGGGCACCAGGGGCACCGATCGCAGGTCCCCGTCGGCGATCACGACCGAGTAGGAGTGAATCGGGTAGGTGGGGTTCGGGACCAGGGCCCCGTCTCCCGGCTGGAGCACCGCCAGGGCCAGGTGCGCCATGCCCTCCTTGGCCCCGATGGTGGCGATGGCCTCGGTCTCGGGGTCGAGGTCGACCCCATAGCGGGTCCGGTACCAGGTGGTGACCGCGCGGCGCAGGCGGGTGATCCCCTTGGAGGCCGAGTACCGGTGGTTGCGCGGGTTGCGGGCGGCCTCCACTAGCTTGTCGACGATGTGCTTCGGCGTCTCCTGGTCGGGGTTGCCCATGCCGAGGTCGATGATGTCCTCGCCCCGGGCTCGCGCCTTGGACTTCAGGTCGTTGACGATCGCGAAGACATAGGGGGGCAGGCGCTTGATCCGGTAGAACTCGTCCATGGGGTCCTCCAGGGGAATTGATCTTACTGCGCGCCTCGAGAAAGTGTCAATGAAACCCTGTACGGCGGGCACATAGCGAGCACTCCGGCCCGCCGGGGAGGGGGGGTTGACACCCTCGAAAAGGGCGTGCTAGAAAGCCGTACCGGGGCGAAACCGTAACCAGCGCCTACCCTTCCAGCACACGGTCCAGACGGTCAGCGCTCAAGGCCCGAGAGGGGGCCTCGACAGCCCGGCAGACGGCGACGCAAGACGGAGGGGACGGGCAATGTTCAGGCGACGGGCCAAGCGACTGCAGCGAAGCGAGCTGACCGCCTTCATCGACGAGGGATCGGAGATCGAGGGCCGGTATACCTTCCGCGGGACCGTGATGCTCAACGGCAGGTTCAAGGGCGAGATCGCCTCGGAGGACACGCTGATCATCGGTGAGCGCGGGGTCGTGCAGGCCGACGTGCGGGCCGGCCGGGTGCAGGTCAGCGGCGAGGTGACCGGCAACCTGCGGGCCACCGATCGCATCGACCTCAAGCGCACCGCGCGGGTCTACGGCGACCTGGAGGCCCCCGTGGTCGTGGTCGAGGAGGGTGTGGTGTTCGAGGGTCACTGCCGCATGGCCAAGCCGGGCCCCATGACCGAGATCAGTGGCCGGGACCTGGCCGTCGTCCCCCTCAAGCGCTGACGGGAGCCCGATGCGCAAGCCCAAGCAGTTCAACCTCTTGATGGTGCGCGACGACGGCAGCCGCGTCCTGCGGCTGTCTGTTCCGGGCTGGGTGGTCGCCGCCCTGGTGGGGGGCTTCGCGGTGACCCTGATCGGGCTGGCCTTCATCTATCCGGATTACGTCTCCCTCCGCAGCCAGCGCGCGACGTTCTCCGCGCTCAGCGCGCGGCTCGATTCCCAGCAGAGCCTGATCGAGGCCTCCCAGCAGCGCATGCGGGAGATCCGCGGCGAGATCAACAGCTGGCGTGACCTGCACGCCCGCATCTGGGAGCCCTTCGGCCCGGGGGCGGCCCCGGCCCGCCGCAGCGCCGGCATCGGGGGCGGGGCGGGGGCGTCCGAGGGTGATCGCCCGCCGGTGAAGGAGGAGATGGATCGCCTGCTCGGTGTCGTGAAGGAGGAAGGGGAGTCGATCCGCTCCCTCGAGCGCTTCCTCGGCCGGGCCAGCCGGGTCCTCGCCTCGCTGCCGTCACGGTGGCCGGTGCGCGGGCCGGTGAACTCGGACTTCGGCCAGCGCCGGTCCCCCTGGGCGCCCAGCTCGGAGTTCCACAGCGGCATCGACATCGGGGCGTCCATCGGCACCCCGGTGAAGGCGCCGGCCCCTGGGGTGGTGGTCTTCGCGAGTCAGCATCCGGAGTACGGCATCACGGTCATCATCCAGCACGGCAACGACACCAAGTCGCTCTACGGCCACCTGTCCCGGCTGAGCGTGACCATGGACCAGGAGGTACAGCGGGGCGATACGATCGCGCTCACCGGCAACACCGGACGGTCGTCGGGGCCCCATCTGCACTACGAGATCCAGGTCAAGGGCCAGCCGGTGAACCCGCACAGCTACATCTGGGAGGAGTCCGGCCCCGCCGTCGCGAAGTCCGCCTCGCGCTGATCGGCCGCCGCGGGCGCGTCACCGGTGCAGAGTATCGACAGCGCAGCCAGCGCTGATGTCAACGCCCGAAGGGACGCTGAGCGAAATGCGAGGATGGATCGCATTCCGGCGAGAATATCAGGAGCCAGGAGTCAGGAGCTAGGATCTGGGAGCCAGGCCGTTAGTGACACGGTTCTTGACGCCCTAGCTTCTAGCTTCTGGCTCCTGACGCTATTCGTATCGAAGCGCCAGAATCGGATCAATGCGACTCGCGCGGTGGGCGGGAATCAGGCCGGCGGCTGCGGACACCAGGCTCAGGAGCGCTACGGTTGCGACCGCCATCCATGGATCGTGCGGCTGGATTCCATAGAGCTGGGCGGACACGAACCGTCCGAGTGCCATCGCCGCAGGAATCCCGACCGCCAGGCCGATGGCCAGGAGCAAGAGCACCTCG
>Ga0081455_10001146_pt1 | contig 33189 bp, 38 predicted proteins | sample TabmetS3T2R1_FD_70207 | JGI IMG/M metagenome (GOLD analysis project Ga0081455, IMG submission 70207) | Tabebuia heterophylla rhizosphere microbial communities from the University of Puerto Rico - S3T2R1 | ecosystem: Host-associated > Plants > Roots > Rhizosphere ...
CGGCCCGCCGGTCCGAAGACCGGCGGGCCGTTCCGCGATCAGAACTCAGAGCTCGGTGGCCGCGCCACCGGCTGCCTCGAGCTTCTCCTTCGCGGAGGAGGAGAACTTGTCGGCGGTGACGTTCAGCTTCACGCCGTTCAGGTCGCCGTTGCCGAGGACCTTGACGAGCTGGTTCTTGCGAACCAGGCCGCGCTCGACCAGCTGCTCCTTGGAGACGTCGCCACCGTCCGGGAAGACCCGAGCGATGTCGCCGACGTTCACCGGCTGGTACTCGGTGCGGAAGCGGTTCTTGAAGCCACGCAGCTTCGGCAGCCGCATGTGGATGGGCATCTGCCCACCCTCGAACCCGGCGGGCACGTTCTTCCGGGCCTTGGTGCCCTTCGTACCGCGACCGGCGGTCTTGCCCTTCGAACCCTCACCACGACCGACGCGGATCTTGTCCCGCTTCGCGCCCGGGGCGGGGCGCAGGTGGTGGATCTTGATGGCCGTCATGCCTGGACCTCCTCAACAGTCACGAGGTGGCGGACGGTGTGGATCAGCCCACGGACCTCCGGAGTGTCCTCGCGCACCACGGACTGCCGGATCTTGCGCAGCCCGAGGGTCCGCAGGGACTCGCGGTGGTTGTGCTTGGTGCCGATCTTGCTCTTGACCTGGGTGACCTTGAGCTGAGCCATGTCAGACCCCCTGTCCCGCACGCTGACGCAGCATCCGAGCGGGGGCGACGTCCTCGAGCGGCAGACCGCGACGGGCCGCCACCTCCTCCGGACGCTGGAGACCCTTCAGGGCCGCCACGGTCGCGTGCACGATGTTGATCGCGTTGTCGGAGCCCAGCGACTTCGACAGCACGTCGTGCACGCCCGCGCACTCCAGCACCGCGCGCACCGGGCCACCGGCGATGACACCGGTACCGGCGCTGGCCGGGCGGAGCAGGACCACGCCAGCGGCCTCCTCACCCTGGATTGGGTGCGGGATGGTGCCGGCGATCCGGGGAACGCGGAAGAAGTTCTTCTTCGCTTCCTCGACTCCCTTGGCGATGGCGGCGGGAACTTCCTTGGCCTTGCCGTAGCCCACGCCGACCTGACCGTCGCCGTCGCCGACGACCACCAGGGCGGTGAAGCTGAAGCGGCGACCACCCTTCACGACCTTGGCGACGCGGTTGATCGCGACGACGCGCTCGAGGTGCGGGGTCTTCTCCTGGCCGGCCCCGCCACGGCCACCGTCGCGACGGTCGCGGCGGTCACGACGGTCGCGGTCGTTACCGCCCGGACCGCCCTGCCCACCGGACTGCCGTGTACGTCCCGGCATCAGGCTTTCCTTCCATTCACGAACGTGTGCATCGTCCTCAGAACTCCAACCCCGCCCCACGGGCGGCGTCGGCCAGCGCGGCGATGCGGCCGTGGTAGCGATTGCCACCGCGGTCGAACACGACGCTGGAAATGCCCGCATCCTTCGCGCGGGCGGCCACGAGCTCGCCGACCTTGGCGGCCTTGGCCTTCTTGTCGCCCTCGACCGTACGCACGTCGGCCTCGAGGCTCGACGCCGAAGCCAGGGTGTGCCCGGCCACGTCGTCGATCACCTGGACCGTGATGTGCCGCGAGGACCGGTGGATGACCAGCCGGGGCCGCTGCGCGGTCCCGCCGACCTTCTTGCGAAGCCGGAAATGACGGCGCGTCTTCGCGACGCGGCGGCGGGTCGAGATGTCCTTGCCGACCGGCTTCCGCTTCTTCGTTGCGGTTTCGCTCATGATCACTTACCCGTCTTTCCGACCTTGCGACGGATGCGCTCACCCTCGTAGCGCAGCCCCTTGCCCTTGTACGGGTCCGGACGGCGGAGCCGGCGGATCACCGCGGCGATCTGGCCGACCTTCTGCTTGTCGATGCCGGACACGGAGAACCGCGTCGGGGTCTCGACCTTGAAGGTGATGCCTTCCGGCGCCTCGATCAGCACGGGGTGGCTGTAACCGAGGGCGAACTCGAGGTTGCTGCCCTTGGCCTGGACGCGGTAACCGACACCGTGGATCTCGAGCTTCTTCTCGTATCCGTCGGTCACACCCACGACCAGGTTGTTGACCAGCGTGCGGGTCAGACCGTGCAGCGCACGGCTCTCCCGCTCGTCGTCCGGGCGCTTCACCAGAAGCGCGCCGTCCTCACCGCGCTCGACGGTGATCGGCTCGGCGACCGTGTGCGACAGGGTGCCCTTGGGCCCCTTCACCGAGATGCCCTGGCCGTCGATGGTCACCTCGACCCCGGAAGGGACGGTGATCGGCTGCTTACCGATGCGCGACATGCCTGCTCTCCCTTCCGTTACCAGACGTAGGCGAGGACTTCCCCGCCCACACCGTTGCGCTTGGCCTGCCGGTCGGTCTGGAGGCCGCCCGACGTCGAGATGATCGCGATGCCCAGCCCGCCCAGCACGTTCGGCAGCTCGGTCGACTTGGCGTACACCCGCAGACCCGGCTTGGACACGCGGCGCAGACCGGCGATGCTGCGCTCGCGGTTGCGGCCGTACTTCAGTTCCACGATGAGGTTCTTGTGCTTCTCACCCGGCTCGTCCCGGAAGCCCGAGATGTAGCCCTCGCGCTTGAGGATGTCGGCGATGTTCGCCTTGAGCTTCGAGTGGGGCACCACGACCTCGTCGTGGTACGCCGAGTTGGCGTTGCGCAGACGCGTCAGGAAGTCTGCGATGGGGTCGGTCATCGTCATGGTGACCTTCAACCTTTCTCGCCTGGTTCCCTCTTTGCGTCAGAGGGCCTGTGGCGAAGTGGGAGCTTCTTGTTCCTACCAGCTGGACTTGGACACGCCGGGCAGCTCGCCCGCGTGCGCCATCTCGCGCAGGCAAACCCGGCACAGGCCGAACTTGCGGAACACCGAGTGGGGCCGGCCGCACCTGTTGCAGCGCGTGTAGGCACGCACCTTGAACTTCGGCTTGCGGGCCGCCTTGGCGATCAGAGCCTTCTTGGCCATCAGTTCTCCTTGAACGGGAAGCCGAGCCTGCGGAGCAGCGCGCGACCCTCGTCGTCGGTGGTAGCGGTGGTGACAACGGTGACGTCCATGCCGCGGGGGCGGTCGATGGAGTCCGGGTCGATCTCGTGGAACATCGACTGCTCGTTGAGACCGAACGTGTAGTTGCCGTTGCCGTCGAACTGCTTGGCCGACAGCCCGCGGAAGTCACGGATACGCGGCAGCGCGATGGTCAGCAGCCGGTCCAGGAACTCCCACATGTAGTCGCCGCGCAGGGTGACACGCGCACCGATCGGCTGGCCCTCGCGCAGCTTGAACTGTGCGATGGACTTGCGCGCCCGGCGCACCTCGGGCTTCTGACCGGTGATGGCCGCGAGGTCGCGGATCGCACCGTCGATCAGCTTGCTGTCCCGCGCGGCGTCGCCGACACCCATGTTGACGACGACCTTGACCACGCCCGGGATCTGGTGGACGTTCTCGTAGCCGAACTCGCTGCCGAGCTCGCCCTTGATCTCTTCGCGGTACCGCGTCTTCAACCGCGGCACAGTGCCAGTGCCTCCAGTGCCGGCGGGCACGGTCTTTTCCACCGTCTCCGTCATCAGATGTCCTTACCGTTACGGCGCGAGATGCGAACCTTCTTGCCGTCCTCGCCGATGCGGTAGCCGATGCGGGTCGGCTTGCCGTCGGAGTCCACGACCATCACGTTCGACACGTGGATGGGGGCCTCCTGCGTCACGATGCCGCCCGACTGCGCGCCGCGCTGGGTCTGGGAGATCCGGGTGTGCTTCTTGATCCGGTTCACACCCTCGACCAGCACCCGCTGACGCTCCGGGTAGGCCTTGATGACCTTGCCCTTGGCGCCCTTGTCCTTGCCGGCGATAACGACGACCGTGTCGCCCTTCTTCACCTTCATCAGTTCCGCACCTCCGTCACCGATGCGGTGGTTCCGCTACGAGACGACATGTCGCGCCGTGTTGCTTGCACCTTCATCAGAGCACCTCCGGCGCCAGCGAGATGATCTTCATAAACTTGCGGTCACGCAGCTCGCGGCCGACCGGGCCGAAGATGCGGGTGCCGCGCGGCTCGTTGTCGTTCTTGATGAGCACGGCGGCGTTCTCGTCGAACTTGATGTAGGAGCCGTCCGGGCGACGCCGCTCCTTCGTCGTGCGGACGACGACGGCCTTGACCACGTCACCCTTCTTCACCCCGGCAGCCGGGATGGCGTCCTTGACGGTGGCGACGATGATGTCGCCGATACCCGCGTAGCGCCGTCCCGAGCCACCGAGCACGCGGATGCAGAGGATCTCCTTGGCACCCGTGTTGTCGGCGACTCGCAGCCGCGACTCCTGCTGGATCACGTCAACTCCTGTATGTCGCGCCGGTTCTCAGCTGGCTGAGCCTGGCGGAACGGAGGAGGCCCGTGCGGGCCTCCGATTACTTGGCCTTCTCCACGATCCGCACGAGCCGCCACCGCTTGGTGGCCGAGGTCGGGCGGGTCTCCATGAGGATCACGCGGTCACCGATGCCGGCGGTGTTCTCCTCGTCGTGCGCCTTCACCTTGCTGGTGGTGCGCAGGACCTTGCCGTACCGGCGGTGCTTCTTGCGGTCCTCGAGCTCGACCACGATCGTCTTGTCCATCTTGTCGGAGACGACGTAGCCCTCGCGAACCTTGCGGTAGTTGCGGTCGCTCGCGGAAAACACAGCGCTCTGGTCCGTGCCCGCGAGCTCTCCGGTCTGCTCACTCATCAGGCAGCACCTTCTTCATTCTCGGCGTCGGGGGAAACGGACAAGCCGAGCTCGCGCTCCCGCATGACCGTGTAGATCCGAGCGATGTCGGCACGGACGGTGCGGAGGCGGCGGTTGTTGTCCAGCTGCCCGGTGGCCATCTGGAAGCGGAGGTTGAACAGCTCCTCCTTGGCCTCCTTCAGGCGCAGCACGAGCTCCTCGTTGGTGAGCTCACGCAGCTCTGCGGCGGCAACACCTGCCTGCGCCATCAGAACTCACCACCTTCACGGGTCACAATGCGGCACTTCATGGGAAGCTTGTGGATCGCGCGGCGCAGCGCCTCACGAGCCTGGGTCTCGTTCGGGAAGCTCAGCTCGAACATGACGCGGCCGGGCTTGACGTTCGCGACCCACCACTCGGGCGAGCCCTTACCGGAACCCATGCGGGTTTCGGCCGGCTTCTTGGTGAGCGGGCGGTCCGGGAAGATGTTGATCCAGACCTTTCCGCCACGCTTGATGTGCCGGGTGATGGCGATACGAGCGGACTCGATCTGCCGGTTGGTCACGTAGTGGTGCTCAAGCGCCTGAATGCCGTACTCGCCGAAGGTGACCTTCGTACCGCCCTTGGCGGCACCGGCACGCTTCGGTGAGTGCTGCTTGCGGTGCTTGACCTTGCGTGGGACGAGCACGCCTCAGCCCTCCGTCTTCTCGGCCACGTCCGGCGAGCCCTGCGCGGGTGCCTCGCTGGTCGCGACATCCGTGTCAGCCTTCGCGGCGGCAGCGGCGCGGTGCTCTGCCTCCTGGGCGGCGGCCCGGCTGGCTTCGGTGGAGGTCGGCGTCGTGCCCTGCGCACCGGACCGGCGCGGACGCGACGGACGCTCCCGGCGCGGACGCTCGTTGGCGGCCGCGGCATCCCGCTCGGCCTTGGCCTTCAGGCCGCCAACCAGGTCGCCCTTGTAGATCCACACCTTCACGCCGATGCGGCCGAAGGTGGTGCGGGCCTCGAAGAAGCCGTAGTCGATGTCCGCGCGCAGCGTGTGCAGCGGGACCCGGCCGTCGCGGTAGTGCTCCGACCGCGACATCTCGGCACCGCCGAGACGGCCGCTGCACTGCACGCGGATGCCCTTGACCTGCGAGGACCGCATGGTCGTCTGGATCGCCTTGCGCATCGCGCGGCGGAACGCCACCCGGTTGGACAGCTGCTCGGCGACACCCTGCGCGACCAGCTGGGCGTCGGCCTCGGGGTTCTTGACCTCGAGGATGTTCAGCTGCACCTGCTTGCCGGTCAGCTTCTCCAGCGAGCCACGGATCCGGTCGGCCTCCGCGCCGCGGCGGCCGATCACGATGCCCGGGCGCGCGGTGTGGATGTCCACCCGCACGCGGTCACGGGTGCGCTCGATCTCGACCTTGGAGATGCCGGCGCGCTCCATCCCGGTGGAGAGCAGCTTGCGGATCTTGACGTCCTCGGCCACGTACTCCGCGTACTGCTTGTCGGCGTACCAGCGCGACTTCCAGTCGGTGGTGATTCCCAGCCGGAAGCCGTGCGGGTTGATCTTCTGGCCCACTAGCGGCCACCTGCCTTCTTCTTACCGCTCTTCTTCGCTTCCGGACGCGAAACGACCTCGACCGTGATGTGGCTGGTCCGCTTGCGGATCCGGTACGCACGGCCCTGGGCACGCGGCTGGATGCGCTTGAGGGTCGGGCCCTCGTCGGCGTACGCGTTCTGCACGAACAGCGTGTCCGGGTCCAGGTTGAGGTTGTTCTCGGCGTTGGCCACGGCGCTGGCGAGCACCTTCGCCACCGGCTGGCTCGCCGCGTAGGGCGAGAACCGGAGCACGGCGAGGGCTTCGGCGGCGCTAAGACCCTTGATGAGCTCGATCACCCGGCGCACCTTCGTCGGCGAGTCCCGGACGAAGCGAGCCCGCGCCACGGCCACCTGGGCCGGAGCGGTTTCTGGGGCTGTCATCGCTTGCTTTCCCTAACTCTCGTGTGCCCGCTCAGCGGCGGCGCGACTTCCGGTCATCCTTGATGTGACCCTTGAAGGTCCGCGTCGGAGCGAACTCGCCCAGCTTGTGGCCGACCATGGCCTCGCTGACGAACACCGGCACGTGCTTGCGGCCGTCGTGCACCGCAATGGTGTGGCCCAGCATGTCCGGAATGATCGTGGACCGGCGGGACCAGGTCTTGATCACGGTCTTCTTGCCCGACTCGTTGAGCGCGTCCACCTTCTTGAGCAGGTGGTCGTCCACGAACGGGCCCTTCTTCAGGCTGCGCGGCATGTTGTCTTACCTCCCTGCTCAGCGCTTCTTGCCGGTACGCCGGCGGCGGACGATCAGTGCGTCGGACGGCTTGTTGCGGCGGGTGCGGCCCTCCGGCTTGCCGTTCGGGTTGACCGGGTGGCGGCCACCCGACGTCTTGCCCTCACCACCACCGTGCGGGTGGTCGACCGGGTTCATCACGACACCACGGACGGTCGGGCGCTTGCCACGCCAGCGGTTACGGCCCGCCTTGCCCCAGTTGATGTTCTGGTGCTCGGAGTTGCCGACCTCGCCGACCGTGGCGCGGTTGCGCACGTCCACGTTGCGGATTTCGCCCGAGGGCATCCGCAGCTGGGCGTACGGACCGTCCTTGGCCACCAGCTGGACGCGGGCACCGGCCGAGCGGGCGATCTTCGCGCCGCCACCGGGGCGCAGCTCGATCGCGTGCACCACGGTGCCGACCGGGATGTTGCGCAGCGGCAGGTTGTTGCCCGGCTTGATGTCGGCACGCGGGCCGGCCTCCACCGTGTCGCCCTGCTTGAGCTTCTCGGGGGCGATGATGTAGCGCTTCTCGCCGTCGACGTAGTGCAGCAGCGCGATGCGGGCGGACCGGTTGGGGTCGTACTCGATGTGCGCGACCTTGGCGGGGATGCCGTCCTTGTCGTGGCGCCGGAAGTCGATGACCCGGTAGGCCCGCTTGTGGCCGCCACCCTTGTGCCGGGTGGTGATCTTGCCCGAGGAGTTGCGGCCGCCGGACTTGCTCAGCGGGCGCAGCAGTGACTTCTCCGGGGTCGACCGGGTGATCTCGGCGAAGTCCGAGACGCTCGAGCCACGACGGCCCGGAGTCGTCGGCTTGTACTTGCGAATACCCATTGTCTGATCAGTCCCTTACGCGGCGGGTCCGCCGAAGATCTCGATCGGCTTGCTCTCGGCGGACAGCGTCACGACGGCGCGCTTGACGTTCTTGCGCTTGCCGAAGCCGTAGCGGGTCCGCTTGCGCTTGCCCTGCCGGTTCAGCGTGTTCACGCTGACGACCTTGACGCCGAAGATCTGCTCGATGGCGATCTTGATCTGCGTCTTGTTCGCGTCCGGCCGGACCTCGAACGTGTACTTGTGGTCCTCGAGGAGCCCGTAGGACTTCTCGGAGATCACCGGCGCGAGCACGATGTCACGAGGGTCCGGGATGGCAACGCTGCTCACTGCGCTTCACTCCCTTCAACCGTGTCATCAGTGCCACGAGCAGTGTTCGAGCCTCCGGCGCCGGCGGGCGCAGAAGCCTTGGCCGCCTTGCCCTTGACCGGGCCGGCGATGAAGGCGTCGTAGGCGGCCTTGGTGAACACCACGTCGTCGTTGACCAGCACGTCGTAGGTGTTGAGCTGGTCCGGGTTGATCAGGTGCACGTTCGGCAGGTTGCGGGCGGACAGCCAGCCCTGCTCGTCCTCGCGGTGCAGCACGACCAGCAGGCGCTTGGCCTCGGTCACGGCGGCGAGGGCGCTCTTCGCCTCCTTGGTGGAGGGCTTCTCGCCCGACACCAGCTCGGTGATGACGTGCACCTGGCCGGCGCGCGCCCGGTCGGAGAGGGCACCGCGCAGGGCGGCGGCCTTCATCTTCTTCGGGGTGCGCTGGCTGTAGTCACGCGGCGTGGGGCCGTGGACAACGCCACCGCCGGCGAACTGCGGCGCGCGGGTCGAACCCTGGCGGGCGCGGCCGGTGCCCTTCTGGCGGTACGGCTTCTTGCCGCCACCGGAGACCTCGCCGCGGGTCTTCGTGTCGTGCGTGCCCTGGCGCGCGGCGGCCTGCTGGGCCACCACGACCTGGTGCATCAGCGGCACGTTGGCCTGCACGTCGAAGATCTCGGTCGGAAGCTCGACCGTGCCCGCGGAGCCGCTGCCGGCCGGGGACTTCACGTCGATCGTGGTCATTCGGTCGCACCACCCTTCGCGGCGGTCTTGACGAAGACGACGCTGCCCTTGGGGCCGGGGACGGCACCCTTGATCAGCAGCAGGCCCTCTTCGGCGCGCACGTCGTGAACAGTCAGGCCCTGCGTCGTGACCTTGGCGCCACCCATGCGGCCGGCCATCCGCAGGCCCTTGAACACACGGCCCGGGGTGGCGCAGCCACCGATCGAGCCGGGGGCGCGGTGCTTGGCCTGGTTACCGTGGCTCGCGCCCTGGCCCTTGAAGCCGTGGCGCTTCATGACACCGGCGTAGCCCTTGCCCTTGCTGGTGCCCGTGACGTCGACACGGGAGCCCGCGGGGAACACCTCGGCGGTGATCTCCTGGCCCACCTCGTAGCTGCCGGCATCGGTCGTGCGCAGCTCGGCGAGGAAACGCCGCGGGGTCACGCCCGCCTTCTGGAAGTGGCCGGTCTCCGGCTTGTTGACCTTGCGCGGGTCCACGGCGCCGAAAGCCAGCTGCACGGCCTGGTAGCCGTCGTTGTCCTGGGTACGGATCTGGGTCACCACGTTCGGCCCGGCCTGGACGACGGTGACCGGGACGATCCGGTTGCCCTCGCCGAAGACCTGGGTCATGCCGAGCTTGGTGCCCAGGATGCCCTTAACTTGCCTGTCAGACATAATCAGTCTCTTATCTCCGCCGCTGCGCGTGCCCGATGGTCGGACCCTGCAAGCAGGTCCTCCACGCTTACTGGATGTTGACGTCGACGCTCGCCGGGAGGTCGATGCGCATGAGCGCGTCCACCGTCTTCGGCGTCGGGTCGAGGATGTCGATCAGCCGCTTGTGCGTGCGCATCTCGAAGTGCTCGCGCGAGTCCTTGTACTTGTGCGGCGAGCGGATGACGCAGTAAACGTTCTTCTCGGTGGGCAGCGGCACAGGTCCGACGACCGAGGCGCCGGTGCGCGTCACCGTCTCGACGATCTTGCGCGCGCTGGCATCGATCGCCTCGTGGTCGTAGGCCTTGAGCCTGATGCGGATCTTCTGTCCCGCCATGTTCGCAGCTCGTTCCTTCGTCTTGTGCCGCTATCTCTACCCGCGCTTTCGCGCCGGTTTCCGCACGTCAACGCCCTCGCGTCCGATCCACGCGGTCGGGCGTGTCGCGCCCTGCGCGCAGACTGATCCCGTAGCAGGATCGTCGTCGTGCCGGTTGGTCTTCACCGCCGGATGGGCCGTAGCCGGCCACCCGCGCGCCCGTGGTCTCCCCCTGGGACACCCACGGACCGGGCTCCTCGTGCCGGGGCGGCCGACTTCTCCGGAGTGAGTACTCGAGAGATATCGGCCGCCCCGCAACGAGCAACCCAACTAGTGTCGCACACGTGCTTTCGCAACCCAGCCCCGGGGTGTATAGAGCCCCAGGGCTGGGTGGAAATCACTTGACGATCTTGGTGACCTGGCCCGCGCCGACGGTCCGGCCACCCTCACGGATGGCGAACCGCAGACCCTCGTCCATGGCGACCGGCTGGATGAGCTGCACCTTGATCTCGGTGTTGTCACCCGGCATGACCATCTCGGTGCCCTCGGGGAGGGTCACGACGCCGGTCACGTCGGTCGTGCGGAAGTAGAACTGCGGGCGGTAGTTGTTGAAGAACGGCGTGTGCCGGCCACCCTCGTCCTTGGACAGGATGTAGACCGAGCCCTCGAACTCCGTGTGCGGAGTCGTGGTGCCGGGCTTCACGACAACCTGGCCGCGCTCGACGTCCTCGCGCTTGATGCCGCGCAGCAGCAGACCGACGTTGTCACCGGCCTGGCCCGAGTCGAGCAGCTTGCGGAACATCTCGACACCGGTGACAGTCGTCTTCTGCGACTTCTCCTTGATGCCGACGATCTCGACCTCTTCGTTGACGTTGACCTGGCCGCGCTCCACACGACCGGTCACGACGGTGCCGCGGCCGGTGATCGTGAAGACGTCCTCGATCGGCATCAGGAACGGGCGGTCGAGGTCACGCACCGGGTCCGGCACGTTGTCGTCGACGGCCTGCATGAGCTCGAGAACCGACTCGGCCCACTTGGCGTCACCCTCGAGGGCCTTCAGGCCGGAGACCTTGACCACGGGGGCGTCGTCGCCGGGGAACTCCTGCGAGGACAGCAGCTCGCGGACCTCCAGCTCGACGAGCTCGAGGATCTCCTCGTCGTCGACCATGTCGGCCTTGTTGAGAGCCACGACGATGTAGGGCACGCCGACCTGGCGGGCGAGCAGCACGTGCTCACGAGTCTGGGGCATCGGGCCGTCGGTCGCGGCGACCACCAGGATCGCGCCGTCCATCTGGGCGGCACCGGTGATCATGTTCTTGATGTAGTCCGCGTGACCGGGGGCGTCCACGTGGGCGTAGTGGCGCTTCTCGGTCTGGTACTCGACGTGCGAGATGTTGATCGTGATGCCGCGCTGCTTCTCTTCCGGCGCGTTGTCGATCTGGTCGAACGCCCGGGACTCGTTGAGCTCCGGGTACTTGTCGTGCAGAACCTTGGTGATCGCCGCGGTCAGCGTGGTCTTGCCGTGGTCGACGTGACCGATGGTCCCGATGTTGACGTGCGGCTTGCTCCGCTCGAACTTCGCCTTCGCCACTGGAATGTCCTCCTGGACTCTTGCTTTGCTTCACCGGACGGCGTGGCAGCCGAACGGCGATCGATCTGGTCGGTTGTGCGGACCCTAGGGGAGGCCCCTGTTCGCGCCCGCGTTGGGTGCTGAGGGGTTTTACTCCCCCGTCGCCTTCGCGATGATCTCCTTCGCGACGTTCGCGGGAACCTCGGCGTAGGAGTCGAACGTCATCGAGTAGTTCGCTCGACCCTGGGTCCTCGACCGCAGGTCGCCGACGTACCCGAACATCTCGGACAGCGGAACCAGTGCCTTCACGACCCGGGTGCCTGCCCGCTCGTCCATGGCCTGAATCTGACCACGGCGAGAGTTGAGGTCGCCGATGACGTCACCCATGTAGTCCTCGGGCGTGGTCACCTCGACAGCCATGACCGGCTCGAGCAGAGCCGGGCTGGCCTGGCGCGCAGCCTCCTTGAGCGCCATGGAACCGGCGATCTTGAAGGCCATTTCCGAGGAGTCGACCTCGTGGTACGCACCATCCAACAGGGTCACCTTGAGCCCGACGAGCGGGTAACCGGCGAGGACACCGTATTGCATGGCGTCCTGGGCACCGGCGTCCACCGAGGGGATGTACTCGCGCGGCACGCGGCCACCGGTGACCTTGTTGTCGAACTCGTAGAGGGCGCCGTCCGCGGTGGACAGCGGCTCCAGCTTGATGATGACCTTGGCGAACTGGCCAGAGCCACCGGTCTGCTTCTTGTGCGTGTAGTCGAGCTTCTCGACCGTGCGACGGATCGTCTCGCGGTAGGCGACCTGCGGCTTACCGATGTTCGCCTCGACCTTGTAGTCGGACTTCATGCGGTTGACCAGCACCTCGAGGTGCAGCTCGCCCATGCCCGCGATGATCGTCTGACCCGTCTCCTCGTCCAGCTGGACCTGGAAGGTCGGGTCCTCCTCGGCCAGCTTCTGGATCGCGGTCGACAGCTTCTCCTGGTCGGCCTTGGTCTTCGGCTCGATGGCCACGCGGATGACCGGCTCCGGGAACGTCATCGACTCGAGGACGATCGGGTTCTGCGGGTCGCACAAGGTGTCACCGGTGGTGGTGTCCTTCAGCCCGATGACCGCGTAGATGTGGCCGGCCTGGGCGTCGTCCATCGGGTTTTCCTTGTTGGAGTGCATCTGGAAGATCTTCCCGATGCGCTCCTTGCGCTCCTTGGTCGAGTTGATGACCTGCGCGCCGGCGGCGACCTTGCCCGAGTAGACCCGGATGTAGGTCAGCTTGCCGAAGAACGGGTGCGCGGCGATCTTGAACGCCAGCGCGGAGAACGGCTCCTCGGTGGACGCCTTGCGCGAGGCCGGGGTCTCGCCGTCGGGCAGGACGCCCTCGACGGCCGGGACGTCCAGGGGCGAGGGCAGGTAGTCGATGACCGCGTCGAGCATGGGCTGCACGCCCTTGTTCTTGAACGCGGAACCGGCCAGCACCGGGAACGCCTCGCGGGTGACCACGAGCTTGCGGATACCCGACTTGATCTCGTCCTCGGACAGCTCCTCGCCGCCGAAGTACTTCTCCATCAGGGCGTCGTCGGTCTCCGCGACAGCCTCGATGAGCTTGTCGCGGTACTCCCCGGCCCTGTCGGCGAGCTCGGCCGGGATGTCCTCGACCGCGTAGTCCTCGCCCTTCTGGACCTCACCGCGCCACACGAGGGCCTTCATGCGGACCAGGTCGATGACGCCCTCGAACTCGCTCTCGGCGCCGATCGGCAGCTGGATGGCCAGCGGGCGGACACCGAGGCGGTCCTCGATGGTCTTCAGCGTGAAGTAGAAGTCCGCGCCGAGCTTGTCCATCTTGTTGACGAAGCAGATGCGCGGGACGTCGTACTTGTCGGCCTGGCGCCAGACCTGCTCGGACTGGGGCTCGACGCCCTCCTTGCCGTCGAACACCGCGACGGCACCGTCGAGCACACGCAGGTTGCGCTCCACCTCGACGGTGAAGTCGACGTGACCCGGCGTGTCGATCAGGTTGATCTGGTAGTCGCCCCAGAAGGTGGTGGTAGCAGCCGAGGTGATGGTGATACCCCGCTTCTGCTCCTCCTCCATCCAGTCCATCGTCGCGGCGCCGTCGTGCACCTCGCCGATCTTGTAGTTGATCCCGGTGTAGAACAGGATCCGCTCGGTGGTGGTGGTCTTACCGGCGTCGATGTGGGCCATGATGCCGATGTTGCGGACCTTGTTCAGGTCGGTCAGCACGTCGCGTGCCACTGCACTGTTCCCCTGTCTCGAAGCTTGGGGCCCGGCGAGGCTTTTTTCGGCAGCCGGGCTACGTTCACCACCGGTAGTGGGCGAACGCCTTGTTGGACTCGGCCATCTTGTGGGTGTCCTCGCGGCGCTTCACGCTGGCCCCGAGGCCGTTGCTCGCGTCGAGCAGCTCGTTCTGCAAACGCTCGATCATGGTCTTCTCCCGGCGAGCCCGGGAGAAGCTGACGATCCAGCGCAGCGCAAGGGTCGTGGAACGGCCCGGCTTGACCTCGATCGGCACCTGGTAGGTGGCGCCACCGACGCGGCGGCTCTTCACCTCGATGCTCGGCTTCACGTTGTCCAGCGCACGCTTCAGCGTGACGACGGGATCCGTGCCGGTCTTCTCCCGGGCACCCTCCAGCGCGCCGTACACGATGCGCTCGGCAAGCGAACGCTTGCCGTCGGTCAGCACCTTGTTGACGAGCTGGGTGACCAGCGGGGAACCGTAGACCGGGTCGGAGATCAGCGGCCGCTTCGGGGCCGGACCCTTGCGGGGCATTAGCTCTTCTCCTTCTTCGCGCCGTACCGGCTGCGCGCCTGCTTGCGGTTCTTCACGCCCTGCGTGTCGAGCGAACCGCGGATGATCTTGTAGCGAACACCGGGCAGGTCCTTAACACGACCACCACGCACGAGCACCATCGAGTGCTCCTGCAGGTTGTGGCCCTCGCCCGGGATGTAGGCGGTGACCTCGATGCCGCTGGTCAGCTTCACACGCGCGACCTTGCGCAGCGCCGAGTTCGGCTTCTTGGGCGTCGTGGTGTACACGCGGGTGCACACGCCACGCCGCTGCGGACTCCCCTTGAGGGCCGCGGTCTTCTGCTTGGCAGCCTTGTCCTGGCGGCCCTTGCGGACCAGCTGCTGGATCGTGGGCAATGGACCAGCCTTCTGTCGCGTCTTGCTTGTTCCGTCTGTGTTCTCCCCGGCCCCCGAGGTCGGGCGTGTCGGCCCGCGTCTAGGCCTTCCGGCCGCTAACGTTTCCTCGGATTTCCGCGGAGCTCCGCTTCGCCGCGGCCGTCGCCACGATGCCGGAGCATCCCCGCTTGGCCGAAAAGCACGCAGAGCGGCCCGACGCATGCCGGGCACAGTCGTCAAAGATACCCGCCCGCGCGGCAGGCGACGACATCGGGGGGCCCTAACGAGCACGCACCCCGGATCGGGCGAGTAGGTGGTGTGCCGAGTCTAGCGGAATAGCGGCCGCTTAGGGCCCTTCCACCAACTGGCGGAACACCGTCGGCCGTCGCGTACCGGCAGGTCAACGGGCAACTTCGACAGCACGTTCAACGCCCGAAATGCCGGCCCCATTCCCGCGTGGCGAAAAGTGACCGATCGAATCGGTGAGTTGGGTGGAACCGCGCCCGCGCCGGACACGAGTGGTGCATGATCCGATACCGAAGGTGCGTAATTTTCCACGGGGAGGGACGTGCATGGCGTACGGCAGCCATGGCGATCTGGTCGCGCAACTGCAGGAAAAGCTGCGCCGGATCGACGAGATCAAACAAAAGGGTGATCAGCGGCAGGCCGCGCTCACCCGGATGAAGGACGAGATCGGCGAGCTGTCGGTCACCGTCTCCTCCCCCGACCGGGCGGTCACGGTGGTCGCCGGTCCCGGCGGCAGCGTCCAGTCGGTGCGGGTGAGCGACGAGGCGCTGGAAGGCAGCGCGATCCAGCTGTCCTCGGCCATCACGACCACGATCCACGAGGCGATCGCCGCGGCGGCCCGCCGCCAGGCGGCGATCGTGCAGGACGCGCTCGGCCCGCAGAGCAACGTGCTGGAGTCGGTGCTGGAGACCCAGGCGGAGGTGTTCGGCATGAGCGTGGCGGACCTCAAGGCCAAGCTGGCCGACGAACGCCCCGTCGCGGCGCCGCGGCCGATCGACCAGGGTGCGGATTTCGCCGAGGAGGATTTCCTGGAGGCGCGACCGGAGGAGCACCAGTCGCACCCCGCGCCCCCGCCCCGGCGGGAACCGGGCGACGACGACTTCATCGACCCGTTCGGGAACGCCTGATGGCCGGCGGGTTCCAGGTCGACGTCGAAGCGCTGCGCACCACCGCGGCAGGGGCCGCCGATCTGACCGGGAAAGTGTCGGAGCTGCAGCAGGCCACCTACGAGGCGGACGTGCCCGTGGTGTCGTGGGGACTCCTCGGCGCGGGCACCGCCTACCCGGTGTACCGCGAGATGCTCGCCCAGCTGAAGAACCACCTGAAGGAGATGTCGGACGGCTACCAGTCGATCGGCACGAAGCTGGCCGGCGCCGCCGATGCGTACAGCTCGATGGACGACGAGGTGGTCCGCGCCTTCGGTGACATCGCCAAGCTGCTCGAGGAGACCGACGCGGGAACGGAGGCGATCTGACGTGCCCACGAACGCGGAGGCGCTCGCCGGGAACTTCGGTTCCGGCTACGAGGCCGAAGAGGTCGAGGAGAAGATCGACGACACCGTCCCGGCGAAGCTGTACTCGGGCGCGACGGACACCCTCGACGCGGGGTTCAAGCTCGGCGAAGACCTGGCGAAGGGCGACCTCGACGCCCTGGTCTCAGACGGTGCGGACGCCTTCAGCACAGCCACTTCCTTCGTGAACGAGGCGGCGAGCACGATCGGAGACGTCGTGACCGACCCGCTCGGCTGGCTGATCTCCAACGGTGTCGGCTTCCTGGTCAGCTGGATCAAACCGCTCGAGGACGCCCTCGAACTCGTCACCGGCGATCCGGACGCCCTCGAGGCCGGCGCGGACGCGTTCAATCAGCTCGGCGAGCAGATCGACGCGCTGAAGCAGGAGACCGAGGACCTCCTCGCCTCCGGGCTCGCGAACTGGGAGGGCGACGGCGCCGCGGCTGCGGCGCAGCGGCTGAGCGAGTTCCGCGACGGGCTATCCGGCACCGCGGGTGCGACGACCGAGCTGGCGACACTGCTGTCCGTTAGTTCCGCGGTGATGAGCATCGCGAAGGACCTCGTCCTCAGCATCATCAGCGATTTCGTCGAGTGGCTGATCGTCACCTGGCTCGCCGCGCTGGCCGCAACCGTCCTCACGCTCGGCGCCTCGGAGGTCACGGCGGCCGGCGCCACCGGCGTCCGCGCCGCGACCGAAACGTCCAAGGTCGGCCGCTGGGTGCAGAAGCTCACGAACGTCATCAACAAGATCAAGAGTCTGATCGACAAGATCAAGGCGTTCCTCGAGAAGATCCCGGGGTTCAAGAAGATCGCGGACTCGGTCGGCAAGGCCGCGGACCGGATCGACACGAGGAAGGTGAAGGACCAGGTCGCGCAGCAGCTGACCGACGGCGTCCTGAAGGAGAGCCTCGGCAAGGAGGCCGCGGACGCGATCCGCGACCGGGCGAAGGACACCGCGAAACACGCGATCGGCCACGGGGACACGCCCAGCTTGACCAGGGACCTCCACCGGGCGATCAGCGACACCATCGGTGAGCACGCGGGCGCGAAGCTCAAGGACTCCGCCGTCGAGGCGGTGAAGGACAAGGTCATCTCGACCCAGGAACGCGGCGACGACGAGGACCCGGGCGGCAAGCGAGAGGTCCCGGACATCCCCGGCACGATCGAGAAGACCCAAGAAACGTTCGATGATTTCGTCGAAAAGGCCGGAAAGGCCGACGAGCACGGCGACACCGGGATGTCGGACCGCCAGATCAGGGGCAGCCTGGACTTCTGAGCCGCCACGGGAAGAGGCCCCAGCGCTGGGGCCCCTTCCATCGGATCCTTACTCGTCCTCGTCGGGCTTGGCGTGGTCCGGCTTGCCCGGGTTGGGGTCGCGGGACAGGTCGATGGCCGGGTGCCGCGGGGCACCCTCGGGCGCTGCGTGCCGTCCGGTGGACGGCGCCTCGTCGGGGGTCTGTTCTGTGCTCACAACGCCTTCCTCGTGTCGCTCGTGTGAACTCGAATCCCACGCTACCTGCGGGCCGAACCCCGGACACAACGAAGCCCCCGGCTCCGTGGAGGGAACCGGGGGCTTCGTGCACACAATTCCGATTTAGCGGAAGTCGCGACCGAAGTCGTAGTCGTCCAGCGGGACGGCCGCACCGGTGCCGGTGCCGAAGACATCCGGCGTGTAGTAGCCGTCGTCGTAGGACGGGATGGCGTACGCCGCCACCCGGGCCTCCTCGGTCGGCTGCACCTGGATGTTGCGGTACCGGTTGATGCCCGTACCAGCGGGGATCAGCTTACCGATGATCACGTTCTCCTTGAGGCCCACGAGCTTGTCGCTGCGCCCGTTGATCGCCGCGTCGGTCAGGACACGCGTGGTCTCCTGGAACGACGCCGCGGACAGCCACGAGTCCGTGGTCAGCGAGGCCTTCGTGATACCCATCAGCACCGGACGACCCGAGGCCGGCTCGCCGCCCTCGGCCACGACCGACCGGTTCCTGCCCTCGAACTTGGTCCGCTCGGGCAGCTCACCCGGCAGGAAGTCCGTCGAACCGGAGTCGATGATCGTCACCCGGCGCAGCATCTGCCGGACGATGACCTCGATGTGCTTGTCGTGGATCGACACACCCTGGGCCCGGTACACCTTCTGGACCTCTTCGACGAGGTGCATCTGCGCCTCGCGCGGGCCCATGACACGCAGCACCTCGTGCGGGTCCGGCGTGCCCTCGAGCAGCAGCTGGCCGACAGACACGTGGTCGCCGTCCTGCAGCGGCCCGTTCGGCGTGTTGGCCAGGCGCTGCCGCTTCGACAGCTTGTCGAAGACGATCTCCTCGCCACCGTCGTCCGGGATGAGCGTGATCTTCCAGAACCGCTCGCTCTCCTCGATGCGCACACGGCCATCGACGTCGGCGATTGGCGCCTTGCCCTTCGGGACCCGGGCCTCGAACAGCTCGGTGACACGGGGCAGACCCGTGGTGATGTCGTCACCGGCGACACCACCCTGGTGGAAGGTACGCATCGTCAGCTGGGTACCCGGCTCACCGATCGACTGAGCGGCGACGATACCGACGGCCTCACCTACGTCGACGAGCTTGCCGGTCGCCATCGAGCGGCCGTAGCACATGGCACACACACCGACAGCCGACTCGCAGGTCAGCACCGAGCGGACCTTGACCTTGGTGATGCCGAACGCGATCAGCTTGTCCATGGCCGGGTCGGACAGGTCGTCGCCCGCGTTGAGCACGACGTTGCCCTGCTCGTCGGTGACGTCCGAGGCGAGCGTCCGGGCGTACACGCTGGTCTCCACGTGCGCGCCGCGCAGCACGGTGCCGTCCGGCTGCTTCTCGCCGATCACCCGGGTCACGCCGCGGGTGGTGGCGCAGTCGGTCTCCCGGACGATGACGTCCTGCGACACGTCCACCAGACGACGGGTCAGGTAACCCGAGTCGGCGGTCCGCAGCGCGGTGTCGGCCAGACCCTTCCGCGCACCGTGGGTGGCGATGAAGTACTCCGCCACCGACAGGCCCTCGCGGAAGTTCGACTTGATCGGGCGCGGGATGTACTCACCCTTCGGGTTCGACACCAGGCCACGCATCCCGGCCAGCGACCGGACCTGCGTCATGTTGCCCGCCGCCCCGGACTTCACGATCATCGAGATCGGGTTGTCCTCGGGGAAGGCGTTCTCCATGATCTCGGCGACCTCGTCGGTCGCCTGGCTCCACACCTTGACCAACTCGTTGTTGCGCTCGGCGTGCGAGAGCTGACCGCGCTGGTACCGCTTCTCCACCTGCGCGGCCTTGGCCTCGTAGGTGTCCAGGATCTCCGCCTTCTCCGGCGGCACGATGACGTCGAACATCGACACCGTGACACCCGAGCGGGTGGCCCAGTAGAAGCCGGCGTCCTTGAGCCGGTCCAGGACCTGCGCGACCTGCGTCATCGAGTAGCGCTCGGCGAGGTCGTTCACGATCGCCGCCTGACGCTTCTTCGGCAGCGGCTCGTTGATGAACGGGTAGTCCGCCGGCAGCAGGTCGTTGAACAGCACGCGGCCGAGGGTGGTCTCGGCCAGCCACGGCTGACCGGGCTCCCAGCCCTTCTCCGCGAGCGCGGCCTCCTGCGTCTTGTTCGGCTGACGGTCCTTGACGCGGATCTTGATCGGCGCGTGCAGGCCCAGCGTCTTGCGGTCGAAGGCCATGATGGCCTCGGCCGGCGAGCTGAAGGCCTGACCGGTACCGATCGCGTTCTCGTCGAGGCGGGTCAGGTGGTACAGACCGGTGACCATGTCCAGACGCGGCATGGCCAGCGGGCGGCCGGACGCCGGCGAGAGGATGTTGTTCGCCGACAGCATCAGGATCCGTGCCTCGGCCTGTGCCTCGGCCGACAGCGGCAGGTGCACCGCCATCTGGTCACCGTCGAAGTCGGCGTTGAACGCCTCGCACACCAGCGGGTGCAGCTGGATGGCCTTGCCCTCGACCAGCTGCGGCTCGAAGGCCTGGATGCCCAGGCGGTGCAGGGTCGGCGCCCGGTTGAGCAGCACCGGGTGACCGGTGATGACCTCTTCCAGCACGTCCCACACCTGCGGCCGGGACCGCTCCACCATCCGCTTCGCGGACTTGATGTTCTGCGCGTGGTTCAGGTCGACCAGCCGCTTCATGACGAACGGCTTGAACAGCTCCAGCGCCATGTCCTTGGGCAGACCGCACTGGTGCAGCTTCAGCTGCGGACCGACGATGATGACCGAACGGCCCGAGTAGTCGACGCGCTTGCCGAGCAGGTTCTGGCGGAACCGGCCCTGCTTGCCCTTGAGCAGGTCGGACAGCGACTTCAGCGGCCGGTTGCCCGGGCCGGTGACCGGACGGCCGCGGCGGCCGTTGTCGAACAGCGCGTCGACGGCCTCCTGCAGCATCCGCTTCTCGTTGTTGACGATGATCTCGGGCGCGCCGAGGTCGATCAGCCGCTTGAGGCGGTTGTTCCGGTTGATGACCCGGCGGTACAGGTCGTTGAGGTCCGAGGTGGCGAAGCGGCCACCGTCGAGCTGGACCATCGGGCGCAGGTCCGGCGGGATCACCGGGACGGCGTCGAGGACCATGCCGCGCGGGTCGTTACCGGTGGCCTGGAAGGCCGCCACGACCTTGAGCCGCTTCAGCGCGCGGAGCTTCTTCTGCCCCTTGCCGTTGCGGATGATGTCGCGCAGCTTGTCGGCCTCGGCGTTGACGTCGAACTCGGTGGCCAGCTTCTGGATGGCCTCCGCGCCCATGCCGCCGGTGAAGTACTCGCCGTAGCGGTCGTACAGCTCGCGGTACAGGGTCTCGTCCGCGATCAGCTGACGCGCGTCGAGCTTGGTGAAGGTCGTCCAGACCTCCTCGAGCCGGTCCAGCTCGCGCTGGGCCCGGTCGCGGAGCTGGCGCATCTCCCGCTCGCCGCCCTCCTTGACCTTGCGGCGCACGTCGGACTTGGCGCCTTCGGCCTCGAGCTGGGCGAGGTCGGCCTCGAGCTTCTGCGCGCGCGCCTCGATGTCGGCGTCGCGCTTCGCCTCGATGTTCTTGCGCTCGACGCTGATCTCGTTCTCCAGCGTCGGCTGGTCGTTGTGCCGCAGCTCGGTGTTCACACCGGTGATCACGTACGCCGCGAAGTAGATGATCTTCTCGAGGTCCTTGGGCGCCAGGTCGAGCAGGTAGCCCAGCCGCGACGGCACGCCCTTGAAGTACCAGATGTGGGTGACCGGGGCGGCCAGCTCGATGTGGCCCATCCGCTCACGGCGCACCTTGGCACGAGTCACCTCGACACCACAGCGCTCGCAGATGATGCCCTTGAAGCGGACCCGCTTGTACTTACCGCAGTAGCACTCCCAGTCCCGGGTCGGACCGAAGATCTTCTCGCAGAAGAGCCCGTCCTTCTCCGGCTTCAGGGTGCGGTAGTTGATGGTCTCCGGCTTCTTGACCTCGCCGAAGGACCACTGACGGATGTCGTCGGCGGTTGCCAGGCCGATCCGGAGCTCATCGAAGAAGTTGACGTCCAGCACTAGTCCGCCTCCCCGAGATTTTGGTGTCGTTGCGTTGCGGACGAACAGTTACGACTCATGGTTTCCTTCGGTCGCCTACCGTCACGTTCCCCTGAGGTCCCGTTGGGTAGTCCCAGACTTGCGACAAGAGGTGGCAAGTTACTCCAACTCACTGCACGACGTCGTCTACTGAGGGCGACTCGTTGCGGGACAGGTTGATGCCGAGGTTGGCGGCGGCGCGCTCCAGGTCCTCGTCGTCGGAGTCACGCATCTCGATCGCGGCACCGTCGCTGGAGAGGACCTCCACGTTCAGGCACAGCGACTGCAGCTCCTTGAGGAGAACCTTGAACGACTCGGGGATGCCCGGGTCGGGGATGTTCTCGCCCTTGACGATGGCCTCGTACACCTTGACGCGGCCGACCACGTCGTCCGACTTGATCGTCAGCAGCTCCTGCAGCGTGTACGCCGCGCCGTAGGCCTGCATCGCCCAGCACTCCATCTCACCGAAGCGCTGGCCACCGAACTGCGCCTTACCACCCAGCGGCTGCTGGGTGATCATCGAGTACGGGCCGGTGGAGCGGGCGTGGATCTTGTCGTCGACCAGGTGGTGCAGCTTCAGGATGTACATGTAGCCGACCGCCACCGGGTACGGGAACGGCTCGCCGGAACGGCCGTCGAGCAGCGTCGCCTTGCCGTTCTCCTTGACCATGCGCTCGCCGTCCCGGTTGGGCCGGGTCGACGCGAGCAGGCCGGTGAGCTCCTCTTCCTTGGCGCCGTCGAACACCGGGGTCGCGGTGTTCGTGCCGGGGTCGACGTCGTGGAGCTCCTCGGCGAGGTTCTGCGCCCACTCCGGGGTGCCCTCGATCTGCCAGCCCTGCGACGCGAGCCAGCCCAGGTGCAGCTCGAGGATCTGGCCGATGTTCATCCGTCGCGGCACACCGTGGGTGTTCAGGATGATGTCGACGGGGGTGCCGTCCTCCATGAACGGCATGTCCTCGGCCGGCAGGATCTTGCCGATGACACCCTTGTTGCCGTGGCGGCCGGCGAGCTTGTCGCCCGGCTGGATCTTCCGCTTCTGCGCCACGTAGACGCGAACCAGCTCGTTCACGCCCGGGGGCAGCTCGTCGTCCTCCTCGCGGGAGAACACGCGGACACCGATGACCTTGCCGGTCTCACCGTGCGGCACCTTCAGCGACGTGTCGCGGACCTCGCGGGCCTTCTCGCCGAAGATCGCGCGGAGCAGGCGCTCCTCCGGGGTCAGCTCGGTCTCGCCCTTCGGCGTGACCTTCCCGACCAGGATGTCGCCGTCGCGGACCTCGGCACCGATGCGCACGATGCCTCGTTCGTCCAGGTCCGCCAGCACTTCTTCGGAGACGTTCGGGATGTCCCGGGTGATCTCCTCGGCGCCGAGTTTGGTGTCGCGGGCGTCGATCTCGTGCTCCTCGATGTGGATCGAGGTGAGCACGTCGTCCTGCACCAGACGCTCGGAGAGGATGATCGCGTCCTCGTAGTTGTGCCCCTCCCACGGCATGATCGCCACGAGCAGGTTCTTGCCCAGCGCCATCTCGCCCTCGTCGGTGGACGGGCCGTCGGCGATGACCTGACCGGTCTCGACGCGGTCGCCCTCCGACACGATCGGGCGGTGGTTGAAGCAGGTGCCCGCGTTGGTGCGGCGGAACTTGTGCAGTCCGTAGCTCTTGCGGGTGCCGTCGTCGTGCATGATCGTCACGAGGTCGGCCGAGAGCTCCTCGACCACACCGGCCTGCTCGGCGACGAGCACGTCACCGGCGTCGACCGCGGCACGCAGCTCCATGCCGGTGCCGACCAGCGGCGACTCGGCGCGCAGCAGCGGCACGGCCTGCCGCTGCATGTTGGCGCCCATCAGCGCGCGGTTGGCGTCGTCGTGCTCGAGGAACGGGATCATCGCGGTGGCGACCGACACCATCTGACGCGGCGACACGTCCATGTAGTCGATCTCCAGCGGGTCGAGCAGCTCGACCTCGCCACCCTTCCGGCGGCCCAGGACCTGGGCCTCGGCGAAGTGACCGTCATCGGTCAGCGGCGCGTTGGCCTGCGCCTTGACGTAACGGTCCTCCTCGTCGGCGGTCAGGTAGTCGACCTGGTCGGTGACCCGGCCCTCGACGACCTTCCGGTACGGCGTCTCGATGAAGCCGAACGGGTTGACCCGCGCGTAGGAGCACAGGGACCCGATGAGGCCGATGTTCGGGCCTTCCGGGGTCTCGATCGGGCACATCCGGCCGTAGTGGCTCGGGTGGACGTCGCGGACCTCCATGCCGGCGCGCTCACGGGACAGACCACCCGGGCCCAGCGCGTTCAGGCGGCGCTTGTGGGTCAGGCCCGACAGCGGGTTGTTCTGGTCCATGAACTGCGACAGCTGCGAGGTGCCGAAGAACTCCTTGATCGCCGCCACGACCGGACGGATGTTGATCAGGGTCTGCGGCGTGATCGCCTCGACGTCCTGGGTGGTCATCCGCTCGCGGACGACGCGCTCCATCCGGGACAGGCCGACGCGGATCTGGTTCTGGATCAGCTCGCCGACGGTGCGGATGCGGCGGTTGCCGAAGTGGTCGATGTCGTCGACCTCGACCGGAACGTCGGACTCGGGCGAGCCGTCCTGCCCGCTGCCGCGGGCGGCCATCTTCGTCTCGCCCGCGTGCAGGCGGACGAGGTACTCGATGGTGGAGACGATGTCCTCTTCGGTCAGCGTGCCGGTTTGGTACGGCAGGCTCAGGCCCAGCTTCTTGTTGAGCTTGTAGCGGCCGACCTTGGCCAGGTCGTAGCGCTTCTCCTTGAAGAACAGGTTCTCCAGGAGCGTCTGGGCGCTCTCCTTGGTCGGCGGCTCGCCGGGGCGCAGCTTGCGGTAGATGTCGAGCAGCGCCTCGTCGGTGCCGGCCGTGTGGTCCTTCTCGAGCGTCGCGAGCAGGGTCTCGGAGAAGTGGAACCGCTCGCGGATCTGCTCGGTGGTCCAGCCGAGGGCCTTCAGCAGCACGGTGACCGGCTGGCGGCGCTTGCGGTCGATGCGGACGCCGACCGTGTCGCGCTTGTCGACGTCGAACTCGAGCCACGCGCCGCGACTCGGGATGACCTTGACGCTGAAGACGTCCTTGTCGGTGGTCTTGTCGACGCTGGTGTCGAAGTACACGCCGGGCGACCGGACCAGCTGGGACACCACGACACGCTCGGTGCCGTTGATGATGAAGGTGCCCTTCTCGGTCATCACGGGGAAGTCGCCCATGAAGACCGTCTGGCTCTTGATCTCGCCGGTGTTGTTGTTGACGAACTCGGCGGTCACGAACAACGGGGCCGCGTACGTCATGTCCTTGTCCTTGCACTCCTCGACGGAGGCCTTGACCTCGTCGAAGCGCGGGTCGGAGAAGGACAGGGACATCGAACCGGAGAAGTCCTCGATCGGGGAGATCTCGTTGAGAACCTCCTCGAGGCCGCCGACGGGGTTCTCCTCGCCCTCGTTCACCCGGCGCTCGAACCACTTCTCGTCACCGGTGAACCATTGGAAGGACTGGATCTGCACGTCCAGCAGATTGGGGGTGGGGAGAGGTTCGCGAATCTTCGCGAACGAGACCCTCTTCGGGGCTCCGGGAATTCCCGTCGGGTTCGGCTCCGTTACAGCCGAGGTGGTCGCAGCAGTGGCCTGGTTCGCGGGAGAGACTGCCAAGATGCGTCCTTCCGGGGACAATGAGCGGTGCGCAGCCGCGTTAGCAACAGCTAAAGCGACTGTCAAGGGTGCCGTGTGCCCACTATCCTAGCTTCCGTCTCCGGGCAGCCTGAAAGAGGGCAGCGCAAAGAAGGAGTCTATCCCGAATGACGCGTTCTGTCGAGGGGGCCTCTCGATGGGGCCCGCACCTCGATCACGACATCCTCGGGCATCGCCTCCCGGAAGGCCCTCCCGCAGGGCGCTCCCGTTGGCGATAAGCGTGAACCCCCGGCGCCGAAGAGTCAAGATGCCACGCAGCGAACCCGCCGGTTGGCGCAACGCCATCGCGGTCCGTATACGGCCTCGACCTGGGGGTTTGCGTCATCCGGGTCCGTTGCGGACAGCGCTGGTCACCACCATTTGCGCCCCGCTGCCCGCCGCTACAAGATCGTTCCGGGTGCCGCGCCGGGGCCGCGCGGAGCAGTGCGGCGGCCCCGGGCGTGCTCGCAACAGCCCACCCGCATGTGGTGACCCGACGGAAGCTCGGCCGCACTCAGCGGGACGGCGGGGGTGCGCTCGCGGGCGGCGGCGCACTCGATGGCGCGGGTGCCGGGGACGGCTGCTCGGCCTGGTAGGTGTCGAGCGCCGAGACCTTCCACTGGCCGCCGGTGTACTGCATGTTGAGCCAGAGCTGTGCGCTGCCGCTCGCGGTCTGGTTCTGGTCCGTGCGCGTCGAGGTCTGGTCGACGAACACCATCACCTTCGCGCGGTCCCCGTCGAGCATGACGACCGCGCTGCGCGTCGCCTTCACCGTGACCACCATCTTCTGCTGCGGGGCCAGCCGCTCGACCTCGCCGAAGAGGGAGTTGTACGTGTTACGGGCGTCGTCGTCCACCAGCAGGTCCTTGGCCGCGTTCTGGGTCTTGGCGATGTTGTTGAAGTCGTAGGAGAACAGCGACTCCACGGCGTTCGACGCGGCCTTGCTCACGTCCGCGGTGCGGGCGGTGTCCAGGAGCGCGGCGTTCGACATCGTCTCGTCGACCCGGGCGCCCTCGATCTTGAACCACGCCGCGAACCCGGCCAGCACCAGCGCCAGGCCGAACAGGGCGCCGGCCAGGACGTAGGGGCTGACCCGCCGCCGCGGCCGGGGCTGGTCGGGTTCGTCACGGTCCGCGTCGCCGGCGGCGGCCTCGGCCACGGTGTAGCTCGCCGGCTTCGGCTCGCCCGTGTCCCTGGCCTTGGGCCGGGGGCTGGGGCGGCGCGGCGCGGCCTCCTCGGGCACCGCGACCGGCGCGGCCTCGGCTTCGGGGGCCTCCGGCGCCGCGATCTCCTCGGTCCGGACGTAGTCCTCGTCCTGCGGCCGCGGGCTCGGCGAGGGACGCCGGATCCCGGCACCGGCGACCTTGGGACGGCGGCGCACCGGCGGCATCTGCCGTCGAGACGGTGGCATGACTGGTCCTCTCCTCGTACGGTGCGGCGACCGTTACTGCCCGCTCACGAGCGGCACCGACCCGATCCCGGACAGCTTCCAGGCATCACCGACGCGGGTCATCTGCACCTCGAGCCGCAACGGCTTGGCGGTGGGCGGTCCGCCCTGCACGGACACCAGGTAGCTGATCGCGGCCAGGAAACTCGCCTTCCCGCCGTGCAGGTCCAGCTCCTCCACCCCGACGTCCAGGACGGTCGGGGTGGACCTGGTCTGCGCGTCGGCGATGGCCTTGCGGAAGTTCTGCTCGGTGGCGGTGACCTGGTCGGTCATGTCCTGGGTCGACACCGCCCGGATCCCGGCGAAGTAGGCGTCGGGGTTCGTGTAGTCCGTCGACAGATAGGCCCGGACCGCGGCGCCACCCTGCTGCACCACGTCGTCGCGGGCCTGGGCCAGCGCCAGGTTGTCGTCCGCGGAGGCGACCCACCATTGGACACCGAAGATCCCGGCGACGATCAGGGCCGCCGCGGCGAGCGCGGCGGTGCCCAGCACCAGGTACCGGCCCGGCTTGTCGTCGGTGGCGCCGCCGTCGCCCGGCGGTTCCGGGAGGGTGCCCTCCTCGATCGCCTCCTGCGGCTCGTCCGAACTCATAGCGCTCCAGAGTAGGTAGGTCGGGTGAGGGCCGGATCAGCCGGGCAGGCCCAGCAGGGCGCTCAGGCTGTTGATCGAGACGGCGGGCGAACCGGCGACGCCGGGGGTGCCCCGCATGTACGCCAGCTGCTGGTCGTCCCGGCCGGAGTTCTGCGCCACGTCCGCCGGCGTCGGCGCCACCGGAACCCCGTGGTAGGGCGCGTTCTGCGCCCCGCGGACGTCGATCGGGCTGCCCACTGGCTCGGCACAGTAGGAGTTCAGGTTCGGGTCCCGGGGCGTCGCGTCGTCGCCGGGCCGGTACTGCTCCGGGGGCAGGTAGCCCTTGGTGCACACCGGCGGGTCGAACAGGTTGAGCGCCAGCCCGAGGTGCGCGGTGCCGTCGCCGGGCACCACGCTGCGCGCGCCCACCGCCAGCACCGGGTAGCTGACCAGCACCTGCTGGATGCCGTCCTGCCGGGTCAGCAGCAGGTTCGACGTGGTCAGCAGGTTCGCGGTCAGCTCGCCGAGACCCGGACCCAGGTCGGCGACGAACTGGTTCAGCGTCTGCGCCGCGCCCGGAGCCACCTCGATCAGCCGCCGGATGTCGGCGTCGGAGCCCTTCAACGTCGCCGACAGCTCGTTGAGGTTGCGGCTGAACTCCTTGAGGTTGCCGGCCTCGGCGTTCTGCGTCGCGAGCACCTGTTCACCGGAGTCGAGCAATTGCACGGTCTGCGGCAGGTACTGCTGTGCGGTCGCGGTGAAGTCCCGCGCGGTGTCCAGCAGCTGCTGCAGGCCCGGCCCGGTGCCGTTGAACGCGTTGTAGGACTCGTCCACGACCGTCCGCAGCGCGTCCTTGGGCACCGAGGAGGCCAGGCTGTCGAGGTCGGTGATGATCTGGTCGGTGCCGAGCGGCGTCTCGGCCATGGCGGCGGGAATGACCGAACCGCCCCGCAGGTACGGGCCGCCGTCGGCCACCGGCCGCAGGTCGACGAACTGCTCACCGACGGCCGACCGGTTGGCGATGACCGCCTGCAGGTTCGCCGGCACCTGCGGGGTGTCCGGCGAGATGTCCAGGTCGGCCTGCAGCCCGTCGGCGGTGAGCCGCAACTGGCCGACCTTGCCGATGTTGTAGCCGCGGTAGGTGACCTCGGCGCCGGTGAAGATGCCACCGGAGGCGGTCAGCTCCAGCCTGACCGTGTAGCCCTCCTGGCCGAACACCTGCCCGAGCCCGGCGAACCGGACCAGCGCGTACACCACGGCCAGCACCGAGATGACCAGGAACGCGATCAGTTGGATCTTCGTCTTGCGGACCAGCATCACGCACCTCCCGCCAGCAGGCCGAAGATGCCCGCTACTCCGGTCTGTTGCGGCACGGCCGCGGAGGAACCCGTGGCGGCCGGGTTCGGCCGCGTGGCGCCCAGTGGCAGCGGCGGCGGCTGGTTGGGCTGCTCACCCGGGACACCGCCGGTCAGCCCGCCGAGAGCACCCGGAAGCATCCCGCTCAGCGGGTTCTGCCTGCTGCGGCTGAGGTTTTCCAGCACGTCCTGCAGGTTCAGGTCGATCTTGGCGTAGAGGTTGAAGTAGTCGCCCTTCACGCCGTCGACCGCCGCGTCGGTGAACGGGTAGGTCAGCAGCAGCTCCAGGGACTTGGGCAGGTCGGCGCCGGCCTCACCGAGCTTCTGCAGCGTCGGCAGCAGGGCGCGCAGATCGGCGACCAGGTTCGCCTGGCTCTTGTTCAGCGTGTCGACGGTGACGCCGGACAGGTTCTGGAGCGCCTGGAGCATCGTCACGAGCTGCGAGCGCTGCTGCTCCAGTACCCCGATGCCCGGGCCGAGGTCGTCGATCGCGTGCACGATCTGGTCCTTCTGCCCGGCCAGCGTGCTGGACAGACGGTTGAGGCCGTCCAGCGCGCGCGTGATGTCCGACGACTGGGCGTCCAGTGTGGACACCAGCTGGTCGGCGTTGTCGAGCAGGCGCCGGATGTCCGGCTCGCGGCCCTCGGTCGCGGCGTTGAGCTCCTTAGTGATGGTGTTGAGCTGCTCGACCCCGCCGCCGTTGAGCAGCATGGACAGCGCGCCGAGCACCTCCTCCACCTCGACGCTGCGGTTGGTGCGCGCCAGCGGGATCTCGGCGCCGTTGGCGAGCGTGCCCTGCGCGAGGTCGTCGCCCGGCGAGGCCAGCTCGACGTACTTCTCGCCGAGCAGGCTGGACTGCCGGATGTTGGCCAGCGCGTTGGCCGGCAGCTTGACGTCGCCGTTGAGCCGCACCGTGACCTCGGCGTGCCAGCCGTCCGGAGTCAGCCCGATCGCCTCGACCCGGCCGACGGGGACCTCGTTGACCTTGACCCCGGCCTGCGGCACGAGGTCGAGCACGTCGGCGAACTGGACCTTCACCGTGTACGGGTGGTCACCGAGGTCGGCGCCACCCGGCAGCGGCACGTCGTAGATGCCGCCGAACGAGCAACCGGACAGGGTCAGCGCGCCGGCCACACCGGCCGCGACGAACGCGAGTGCCTTCCTCACCGCGATGCCCCCGTTCCGTAGACGGTCTGGGCCAGCGGGAGCGGCAACGGGGGCGGCTGACCGTTCTGCAGCGCGTGCACGGTCTGCGCGACCGACGGCAGCGGCACCGCGCCGTCCACGAGCGGCGCGATCGAGCCGCACAGGTTCCCGAGCGCGGCCAGCGCCTGCGGAGTCTGCTTGAGCAGGTTGCAGATCATCACGATCGGCGGCTGGGTGAGCTCGTTGAGGTTCGCCCGGGCGTCGAGCGTGCCCGACGAGCCGTTGTAGGCGTTGATCACGTTGTTCAGGCCGACCGGGGCGACGTCGAGGATCTCGGCGAGCGCGCTGCGCTGGTTCACCAGCACCTGGGTGACGCCGGCCAGGTTGTCCACATTGGACTTGAGGCGGTCCCGGTGGTTGTCGATGAACTGCTGCACCGTCGCCAGCGTCGTGCCGAGCTGCTGCACGGTGGCGGCCAGGTTGTCCTTCTCCCCCGCCAGGTAGCCGGACACGTCGGCCAGCCGCTGCTCGAACTGCCGCACCTGGCCGTCGCTGTTGGCCAGCGTCGTGGTGAAGTCGGCGAGGTTGGTGATCGTGGCGAACAGGTCGTCCTCATTGCCCGACAACGTCTTCGACGCCTGACTCAGCTTGGTGATCGTGTCGTGCACGGCCTGGCCGTTGCCGTCCAGGTTCTGCGCGAGCGTGGTCAGCAGGTCCGACAGCGAGCCGTTGGAGTTGACCCCGTTCGGACCGAGCGACCGGCTGATCTTGTCGAGGCTCGAGTAGAGCTGGTCGACCTCGATCGGCACCGCGGTCTTCTCCAGCGGGATGGTGGCGCCCTCGCTGATCACCGGGCCGCCGGTGTAGGCCGGGGCGAGCTGCACATACCGGTCGCTGACCAGCGACGGCGCGACGATCGCGGCCTGCGCGTCGGCCGGGACCTCGACCGAGCGGTCGTAGGACATCTCGACCTTCACCCGGTCGCCCATCGGCTGCACCGCGGTCACCGTGCCCATGTCGACGCCGAGCACGCGCACGCTGTTGCCCACGTAGAGCCCGGTCGCGCTGGTGAAGTAGGCGGTCACGTGCTTGCGGTCGGCATCCTTGAGGGTCCACCACAGCACGCCGGCCACGACGAGACCGAGCACGCAGGCGGCGGCGACGCCACGCGCGAGGGACCGTCCGAAACGGGTTTCCGTCATTTCGGGTTGCACCCCTCTTCGTTCAGGGGGCCGACCGAGGGCAGGATCAGACCGCAGATGTAGTTGTCGAACCAGTGCCCGTTGCCGACAGTGTTGGTGAACACGCGGATGTAGGGCGCGAAGCGGGCGATGCCCTGGGCCAGGTTGTCCTGGTTGCGCTGCAGCATCCCGGTGAGCTGGTCCAGCGAAGTGAGCACTGGGCCCAGCTGGGCGTCGTTGTCGCTGACGAGCCCCTGCAGCTGCCGGGACAGCTCCTGGGAACCGGCCAGCAGCGTCGAGATCGCCTGCTCCCTGGCCGCGACCTCCTGCAGCACCAGGTTGCCGTCCTGCAGCAACCGGGTCAGCTGCTGGTCGCGGTCCGCCAGGGTCTGCGAGATCTGGTTGGTGTTGTGCAGCAACTGGGAGAGCTGGGTGTCGCGCTTGGCGATCGTGTCCGACAGCTGCGACAGGCCGCTCAGCGCGCCGCGCACGTTGTCCGAGGTGCCGGACAGGGTCTGCGACAGCACGTCGAACGACCGCGCCAGTTGGTCGGTGTCGATGTCGTCCACGGTGGTCGAGAGGTCCCGGAACGCGTCCAGCACGTCGTAGGGCGCCAGTGTCCGTTCCTTGGGGATCTGGGTGCCCGGGTTCAGGGTCTTGTCCCCGACCGGGTCCAGCGCCAGGTACTTCTGGCCGAGCAGCGTCTTGATCTTGATGGCCGCCGCGGTCTTGTCGCCGAGCCAGGTGTCCTTGACCTTGAACGCGACCTTCACCGAGGCGCCGTCCAGCGTCACGTCGGTGACCTTGCCGACCTTCACACCGGCGACCCGCACCTCGTCGTCGGCCTTGAGGCCGGCCGCCTCGGTGAACTCCGCCTCGTACGTCGTCCCGGCGCCGATGATCGGCAGGTTGTCCGCGTTCAGCGCCGCGATGAAGCCCAGCAGGATCAGCACGAGGCCGACGGAGGCGATGGGCACCGGATTGCGGGATTGGAAGCTTCTCATGAGCCACACCGGTCCCGGGTCTGCGGCATGATCGGAAGGTCGATCTGCTGGTTGACCAACGGCGGCAGCGACACGCTCCCGGTCGCCGAGCAGAGGTAGAAGTTGAACCAGGATCCGTAGTCGGCCGTGCGGGCCAGCGTCGTGACCTTCTGCGGCAGGAACTGGATGAAGTGCTCCACCAGCGGTTCGCTGTCGTTGAGCTGCTGCGTGAGCCCGCCCAGAGCCGAGATGTCGTTGCGCAACGGATCCCGCGCGTCCTGAACGAAGCCCGCGGTGGTGTTCGCCAGGCCGCCCAGCGCGTCGATCGCGTCCCCGATCGAGTCGCGGTCCTGCGCGAGACCGGTGGTCAGCCGCTGCAGGTTGTCGATCAGGCCGGTGAGCTGCGGGGTGTGCGCGTTGACGGCGTCGAGCACGGTGTTCAGGTTGGTCACCACCTGGCCGATCACCTGGTCCTTCTGGGCGATCGTGGTGGTGAGCGACGCCGTGTGCGCGAGCAGGCTGTCGATCGTGCCGCCCTCGCCCTGCAGGACCTGGATAAGCTCGTAGGACAGCTTGTTGACGTCCTCGGGGTTGAGCGCGCGGAACAGCGGTTTGAACCCGTTGAAAAGCTCGTCCAGGTCCAGCGCCGGCGTGGTGCGGTCGAGCGGGATCGTGCTGCCGGGCTTGAGCGTCCCCTTCTCCTCGCCGGTGCCCTGGCCAAGCGAGAGGTACCGCTGGCCGACCAGGTTGCGGTACTTGATCTGCACGGTGACGCCGGCCGGCAGGCTGCGGCCGGAGTCGACCTGGAAGTCGATCTGCGCCTGACGCCGGTCGACGATCTTGACGTCGGTGACCTGGCCGACCTTCACCCCGGCGATGCGGACGTCGTCACCCGGCAGCACCAGCGTCGCGTCGGTGAACCGTGCGCGGTAGCCGGTGGTGTCCTGGGTGTTGATGTTGGCGATGCTGATCCCGAGGATCGCCGTGCACAGCACGGTGATGACGATGAAGATCGTCAGCTTGATGAGCGGTGCGGCGAGCCCCCTCACTTCACCGTCACCTCCGCGCCCCGGTAGAGCGGGCCGACGAGCAGGCCGGACCAGCCCGGCATGGCTGCCGGGTCGAGGCCGACCTGCGGGCCGACGAGCTGGGACAGGAAGTCCAGCTCGGCGGGGGGGTTGGCCGGGGTGCCGCCC
>Ga0081455_10001147_pt1 | contig 33188 bp, 29 predicted proteins | sample TabmetS3T2R1_FD_70207 | JGI IMG/M metagenome (GOLD analysis project Ga0081455, IMG submission 70207) | Tabebuia heterophylla rhizosphere microbial communities from the University of Puerto Rico - S3T2R1 | ecosystem: Host-associated > Plants > Roots > Rhizosphere ...
CTGCTGCCGTTCGTGGTCGGCGCCGTGGTCGCTTACTTCTTCGATCCGGTGGTGGCGCGCCTGCAACGCTACGGGCTGTCGCGAACGCTCGCCACCACGGCGGTGACGATCCTGGCCGCGCTGATCACGATCGGCGCGACCTTTGCGATCGTGCCGCCCGTGTTCGGCCAGATCGAAGCGCTGGTGACGAAGGCGCCGGAGTACATCGTCAACGCCGCCACTCGCCTGCAGCCCATGATCGAGCCGCTGCGCGCCAAGCTGGGGCTGGAGCCGCTCAGCCTGCGCGACCTGCAGGCCGAGGCATCGCAATGGGCAGGCCAGGCGCTGGCGATCCTGGGAAGTGTTGCCAGCCGCGTGGCACAGCGCAGCGCCGCCGTGATCAACGTGCTTGCGCTGCTGTTCCTCACGCCGGTCGTGACCTTCTACCTCCTGCGCGACTGGCCGAAGGTGCTGTCGGCGATCGACAACGCCCTGCCGCGTGACCACGCCGACACCGTGCGCAAGCTCGCGCGTGAATCGAATGCGGCCGTGGCGGGCTACGTGCGCGGCCAGGCGCTGGTCTGCCTTTGCCTTGGCACGATCTACGGTGCCGGCATGTCGTTCGTGGGGCTGCAGTTCGGCTTCGTCATCGGCCTGATCGCCGGCCTGATCTCCTTCATTCCCTTCGTGGGTACACTGGTCGGCGCCACGATGGCGCTCGGCATGGCGCTGGCGCAATTCCCACCGGACTGGCTTTCCGTCGCCAAGGTGGCCGCCGTCTTCCTGATTGGCCATCTGCTCGAAGGCAACGTGCTCTCGCCCAAGCTGGTCGGCGACAGGGTCGGCCTCCATCCGGTCTGGATCATGTTCGCCCTGCTGGCGGGCGGCTCGCTGTTCGGCTTCGTCGGCGTGCTCGTGGCCGTCCCGATTGCGGCGGTCGTCGGGGTGGTCGTCCGCCATCTGCTGGGACGCTATCATGCCAGCGCCCTCTATCGCGGGGCCGATGCCGAGTGAGCCGTGACCTTGCCCCTGACCTTGCCATGGTGAACCAGCTCATCTTCGATCTCGCACTGCCGGCGCCGACCTATGCACGCGCCGACTTCGTGGTGGCCGACGGCAATCGCGAGGCCCTGGCGTGGATTGACCGTTGGCCGGATTGGCCCGCGCCCGCCTTGGCGCTCAGCGGCCCGGCGGGATGCGGCAAAACTCATCTCGGGCGCATTTGGGCTGCGCGCACTCAGGCCGCGATCGTTGAAGGCAAGGATCTCGACGGCAAGTCCGTCGCCGATCTCACGGCCATGGCCGACGCCTCGCGTGCCATTGTCGTCGAACAGGCCGAGCGGACGCCCGAGCGCGCCCTGTTCCACCTCTACAACCTCGTGCGCGAGCGGGGAGGCTCCCTGTTGTTGATCGCCGAGCATCCACCGGCGCACTGGCGGATCACCTTGCCCGATCTTGCGTCGCGGCTGCGCGCGGCGCCGGCAGTGGGGGTGTCGCCGCCCGATGACGACCTTCTGGGCTCGATCATCCTGAAGCAGCTGGCCGACCGGCAATTGCATGCTGGTGCGGGCGTCGTGCAGTATCTGGTCTCGCATATGGAGCGCTCGGCCGATGCGGCGCGGCGCGTCGTGGCGGCGCTCGATCGTCGGGCGCTGGTCGAACGACGCGAGATCGACCGCCGGCTGGCAGCTGACGTTCTCGAAGAGTTGGCGATGGTGGAAGGGGGCAAACCATGAGGAAACTCGCGCTCGTAGCCGCGCTCTGCACCTTGACGTTGACGTTCGATGCCTTGGCGCAAGGACCGACAGTCATGGGAACGTGGCTCACGGCTTCGGGTGTCGCCAAGGTGCGGATCGGCCCCTGTACCGACGCAGCGAGCGGCGCGATCTGCGGCTTCATCGTAGGACTGATCAATCCCAAGGGACCGGATGGCCAGGTCGTGGCGCCCGAGGTGGCGACCGACTACCGCAATGCCGATCCGGCGCTGCGCAGCCGGAAGGTGATCGGCATGCCGCTCATCTGGGGCTTCAAGAAGGGCTCGGAGCCCAACACATACGAAGGCGGCCAGATCTACAACGGCGAGAACGGCAAGATCTACAGCGCCAATATCAACCTGCAACCGGACGGCAAGCTGCGCCTGCGCGGCTATGTTGGCTCGCCCATGTTCGGCGAGACGCAGATTTGGACTCGAGCCGAGTAATAGGGGTCGAATAGTAGGGAGTGAAGCGATGGACATGGGGATCAAGGGCCGCAAGGCAATCGTCTGCGCGGCCAGCAAAGGTTTGGGCAAGGGCTGCGCGATGGCGCTGGCGCAGGAAGGCGTCGATCTCGTCATCAATGCCCGCACCAAAAGCGAGCTCGAGGCGACGGCGGAGGAAATCCGCAAGAAGACCGGCGTGAAGGTCACGCCGATCGCTGTCGATGTCACGACCGACGCCGGCCGCAAGCAGGTGCTCGCGGCCTGTCCCGAGCCCGATATCATCGTCAACAATGCCGGCGGCCCGCCGCCCGGTGATTTCCGCGCCTGGTCGCGGGACGACTGGATCAAGGCGATCGATGCCAACATGCTGACGCCGATCGAGTTCATCAAGGCGACGGTGGACGGCATGATGAAGCGCGGCTTCGGGCGCGTCGTGAACATCACCTCGAGCTCGGTGAAAGCGCCGATCGATATCCTGGGCCTCAGCAACGGCGCCCGCTCCGGGCTCACGGGCTTCGTGGCCGGTGTGGCGCGCGTTACCGTGAAGCACGGCGTCACCATCAACGCTTTGTTGCCGGGACAGTTTGCGACTGATCGCCTGCGCAATACCTACAGAGTGCGAGCGACCAAGAGCGGCAAGAGCTTCGATGAGGAGTTCAAGGAAGGCCAGGCGGTCCATCCGGCCGGTCGGTTCGGCACGCCCGAGGAATTCGGCGCCGCCTGCGCCTTCCTGTGCAGCGTTCACGCGGGCTACATCACCGGCCAAAACCTGCTGCTGGACGGCGGGCAGTATCCCGGAACGTACTAGGGCGGGACGAGTCCAGGTTCCTCCGTCGTCCCGACCGGAGCCGAGCGAGCGAGGCGTAATGGAGGGACCTTGCTTCAACGATTTGAGGCTATTTGTTGATGCGAGGTCCCTCCACTGCGCTTCGCTCCGGTCGGGACGACGGCTAATCGACTAAAAGGGCCTCTTGCTCTGGGCCTGTACTAGGCCGCGTCGGCGAGATCGCGCGGGCGCACGAAGGCCAGCAACTCGGTCGCCCCCACGGCAAGGTCGGCCCATCGCTTGCCCGGCGACCGCAATACCGCCAGCGCGCCGGTCGGGAATTTCTCGCGCAGGGCCTTGAGCGGGTCGGTCGGCCCCCGGACGGCCAGGGCCGCGGCAAGCTCGCCGATGCCCTCGTTGTGCCCGATCAGGAGGGCTGTGCCGGTTTCCTCCCCTAGGGCCTGCAGGCGCGCCAGCAGAGCGGCCTCCGAAGCGAGGTAGAGGCCCTTTTCCAGCGCGATAGGCGGGGCCGGGGCAGGAAGGCGGCTGACCAGCGGCGCCAGCGTCTGGCGCGTCCGGACCGCCGTTGAGCACAGGATGATGTCCGGCCGGGGACATTTGTCCGCAATGTATTCGGCCATGATCTCGGCCGCGCGCTCGCCCCGGCTGCTCAGCGGCCGTTCGTGGTCGATCAGCCCGGGATTGCTCCAGGCGGACTTGGCGTGGCGCAGGAGGAGGACGGTCTTCACGACGTTTTCTCGGGAAAATCCTTTTGAAACAATAGATTAGTTAATTGCCATGACACCGTCATGTAGTGGCGTTACCGTCCTGTGCATAAAATTCGAGGAACAGCCTAGTACGGCGACACATGGACGCCCTTAACTCCCCCACACTTCCCGGCCAGACCGCTGCGATCACGCTCGACAGTCCACGACGGTTCATCAACCGTGAACTGTCCTGGCTTGCTTTCAACACACGAGTCCTCGAGGAAGCAAGCAATCCGCGACATCCCTTGTTGGAGCGCGTGCGCTTCCTTTCGATTTCGGCCGCCAACCTGGACGAGTTCTACATGGTCCGCGTGGCGGGCCTCGTGGATATGCTGCCGAACCGCTCGACGCTGCTCAGCGACGACGGCCTTACGCCGGCCGAGCAACTCGCCGCCATTCGCGAACAGGCCTCGATGCTGATGGCCGAGCAGCAGCAGACCTGGGCGACGCTGCGGGGCGAGCTGCGGGGATCCGGAATCGCGGTGCTCAGCGCCTCCGAACTCACTGAGAACGAGCGCGGCTGGCTCGACCAGTATTTCATCGATCAGGTCTTTCCGATCCTGACTCCGCTGGCGATCGATCCGGCCCATCCGTTTCCCTTCATTCCAAATGGTGGCTTCTCGGCGCTGCTGAAGCTTCAGCGCAAGGACGACAAGCGCCCGCTGATGGCGTTGCTGCCGTTGCCGTCGCAGGTCGACCGCTTCGTGCGGCTGCCCGGAGCGGCGATCCGGCTGCTGCCGCTCGAGGAGCTGGTCGCGATCTTCCTGCCGCGGCTTTTCCCGGGCTACGAAGTGACGGCCCGCGGCTTCTTCCGGCTGATCCGCGACAGCGATGTCGAGATCAACGAGGAGTCGGAAGATCTCGTGCTGCTTTACGAGAGTGCGCTCAAGCGCCGTCGTCGCGGCGATCTGATCTCGATCGCGCTCGACACGGAAATGCCGACGGAGCTGCGCGATTTCCTGTTCGACCAGCTCGAGATCGCGGGCCAGACCATCCATATTTTTGAACTCGAGAGCATGCTCAACATCGGCGACGTCAAGGCGGTGATCGTCGACGACCGGCCCGATCTCAAGTTCGCGCCCTATATCGCGCGTTTCCCGGAGCGCATCCGCGACTTCGGCGGCGATTGCTTCGCGGCCATCCGCGCCAAGGACATCGTCGTTCACCACCCGTACGAAAGCTTCGACGTGGTGGTCCAGTTCCTGCGTCAGGCCGCGCGCGATCCGGCGGTGGTGGCGATCAAGCAGACGCTGTACCGGACCTCGGCCGACTCGCCGATCGTGAAGGAGCTGATCGCCGCGGCCGAAGCCGGCAAGACCGTGACGGCGCTGATCGAACTCAAGGCGCGCTTCGACGAAGAAGCCAATATCCGCTGGGCGCGCGATCTGGAGCGTGCCGGCGTGCAGGTCGTCTATGGCTTCATCGACCTCAAGACGCATGCCAAGGTGTCGATGGTCGTTCGGCGCGAGGCGCAGTCGATTCGCACCTACGTGCATTTCGGCACCGGCAACTATCACCCGATCACGGCGCGCATCTACACCGACCTCTCGTTCTTTACCTGCGATCCGGCGATGGGCCGGGACGCCGCACGGCTCTTCAATTTCATGACCGGGTATGCGCGGCCGGAGAAGATGGAGAAGATCGCCTTTGCCCCGGTGACCCTCCGACCCACGCTCTATGGCCTGATTGACAACGAGATCGCCAATGCGGCCGCCGGCCAGCCCGCCGCGATCTGGGCCAAGCTCAATTCCCTCGTCGATCCGCATCTGATCGATCGGCTCTACGCCGCGTCCCGGGCAGGCGTGCAGATCGACCTCGTGGTGCGCGGCATTTGCTGCCTGCGCCCGGGCGTGCCGGGTCTCAGCGAGAATATCCGCGTCAGGAGCATGATTGGCCGCTTCCTGGAACATGCGCGCATCGTGTGCTTTGGGGCGGGGGCGGCCTTGCCGTCCGCTCAGGCCAAGGTCTTCATCTCGTCGGCCGACTGGATGCCGCGGAATCTCGACCGGCGGGTCGAACTCCTTTGCCCGGTGGAAAATCCCACCGTCCACGAGCAGGTGCTGGACCAGATCATGGTCGCTAACCTCAAGGACGACGGCCAAAGCTGGACCATGGAGTCGGACGGCACCTACGTCCGGCCACACCCCGGCAAGGAACCGTTTATTGCCCACCATTATTTCATGACGAACCCGTCGTTGTCGGGTCGGGGAAGTGCATTGCGTCTGAGTGGCGCAGTCCCACGGTTGGTGCTTAGTTCCTGAGGTGGGGGTAGGGCCTCCGCCGTATTTGTCGCTGCAAATCCGCCCGGTTTCGGCTAGACGGGGCGCGCATGGACGGCCAACAGACCGCACACGCTCAATTCGACGGCCGCGCTCCGGACAGTTGCGGTGAGGGCCGCGTTGGCATCATTGACGTGGGGTCGAACTCGATCCGCCTCGTCGTGTACGAGCGTGCCAGCCGGGCGCCATTGCCGGTCTTCAACGAGAAGGTCCTGTGTGGCCTCGCGCGCGGCCTCGATGCCACCGGGCGCCTGAACGCCGCGGGTGTGGAGCTTGCGCTCGCCAACATCGACCGCTTCGTCACGCTTGCCAAGAACATGAAGGTGAGGTCGCTCGACCTCCTGGCGACCGCGGCCGTTCGCGATGCCGCGGACGGGCCGGATTTCATGCGGGAGATCGAGCGCCGGCCGGAGATAAGGGCCCATATCGTGAGCGGCCAGGACGAGGCGCGCTACTCCGGCTATGGCGTGATCTGCGGTATGCCCGAGGCTTCGGGCGTGATGGGTGACCTGGGCGGCGGTAGCCTCGAACTGGTCTCACTGGGGCAGGGCCGCCTCGGCGCCTCGAGCACCTTGCCAGTCGGCCCGCTCCGGCTCATGTCGTCAGGCAAGGGCGATCCCAAGCGGACTGTGGTCGACGCCATCGACAATGTGCGTTGGTTACGCGAGGAGACCGGCAAGACGTTCTACGCCGTGGGCGGCGCCTGGCGTTCCTTCGCCCGGTTGCACATGGAGCAGGCGGGCTATCCGCTACACATCATCCATCAGTACGATATCGCTGCCGATGAGGCCCGCGCGGTGGCGCGGCTGATTGCCGTGCAGAGCGCCAAGTCACTGGAGAAGATGCCGGGTGTCTCGCGCCGTCGTGTCGAGACACTGCCGCTTTCGTGTCTCGCGCTGGATCGGTTGCTCGCGGCGCTGAAGCCGCGCAACGTGGTTTTCTCCGCCTTCGGGCTGCGCGAGGGGTTTTACTATTCGCGCCTCGGTGCCGAAGAGCAGGCGCGCCATCCGTTGATCGCCTTTGCCGAGGAGCAGGGGGCCGGCTGGCGGCGCTTCGATCTTTCGCCGAAGGAGATTTTCGATTGGCTGACGCCGGTCTTTGCTGGTGAGAGCGACGCCGAGCGGATCCTCCGCACCGCCGCCTGTCATCTCAGCGATATCTCGTGGAACGATCATCCTGACTATCGTGCCGAACAGGCCTATGTGCGCGTGCTTCATCTGCCGGCGCCGGGTATGAGTCATCGCGAGCGCGCTGTGCTCGCGATGACACTGACCTACCGTTACAAGAGCGACCCCAAGGCATCGATGTTCGATACCGCGCTCCGACTAAGCGACAGCAAGGGCCGGGCGTTCGCGCGCCGTCTCGGCACCTGTCTCAGGCTCGCCTACAACCTTTCCGGCGGTGCGCCCGGCCTGTTGCCGCAGATCGAGCTGCGCCGAACCGACCGCGACCTGCGCCTGGTCGTTCCACCCCAGCTCAGGCAGAGCCTCGGCGACGTGACGGCACGCCGGCTCGAGGGTGCCGCCGAAGCCTTCGACCTGAAATCGATCATCGTCTCGACCTGAGCGACGCGCGCCCTGGCGTCCTACGCGTTGGGTTTGATGGAGATGAGCTTTGCGTGCTCGCCCTCTAGGGCGAGTGCCAGTCGACCTTCGATCAGGTCGATCGCGTCGTGGCCGAAGATCTCGCGTCGCCAGCCCGTCAGGGCATGCACGTCGCGCTTGCCGGCGGCCATCCGGTCGAGTTCATCGGCACTCGCGACGAGACGCGCGGCAACCCCGGCCTGTTCGGCCTTGAGCCGCAGCAGGGTACGCAACAGGTCGACCACCGAACTCGGTGCCCGGAGTTGCTCCGGCGGTCGATCGCGCGCCGGCAGCTCGGATTCCGGCATCTGGCGCGCCTTCTCGACGGCCTCGAGGATTTCGCGGCCTTGCCAGCCTTCGGCGAAGCCGCGGCCGAGGCCGCGGGTCATCGCCAGCTCGCCGATCGTCTTGGGCGCGTGACTGGCGATCTCGAGGAGCTGCTCGTCACGCAGCAGGCGCTGCCGCGGGATATCGATCCGTTGCGCGGTGCGCTCGCGCCACGCCGCGATCTCTTTGAGCGTGCCGAGCAGGCGGGGCAGCGCCCCTCGGGGCTTCAATCGTCGCCATGCGAGCTCTGGATCGGCCCGGTATGTGCCGGGGTCGTTCAGCACCGCCATTTCCTCGGAGATCCAGGGCAGGCGGCCGCTCTTTTCGAGTTGGCGACGCAGCTTCTCGTAGACGACGCGCAAGTGCGTGACGTCTGAAAGGGCATAAGTGATCTGCCGTTCGCTGAGCGGGCGGCGGCTCCAATCCGTGAACCGGCTCGACTTGTCGATGCGGGCCTTGGCGAGCTTGGTCGCCAGCGACTCATAGGACGCCGCTTCGCCGTGTCCGCAGACCATCGCCGCGACCTGGGTATCGAACAGCGGCTGCGGGACGCTGTTCATGCGCAGATAGAAGATTTCGAGATCCTGCCGGGCGGCGTGGAAGACCTTGAGGACCTTGGGATTGGCCATCAACTCGTCCAGCGGCGACAGGTCGATCCCGTCCGCCAGGGCGTCGATCGCGGCAGCATCCTCAGGACCAGCCACCTGGGCCAGGCAGAGCTTGGGCCAGTAGGTGCGCTCGCGCATGAACTCGGTGTCGACTGTAACGAATTCGGCGTCGGCCAGGGGCTTGCAGAAAGCCGCCAACTCGTCCGTCGTGGTGATGAGCTTCATTGACCCTGATCTATAACCCCCAGCGCCCCCGAGGGCAAAGTTGCCGCTCACGGAAAGGGCCAATCGCTTGACTTGGCGGCGTGATCGGTGCCTTTTGCCGCCCCGTTAAAGCCCGGAAACTGCGTAATGTCTTCCCCCTACCGAACCCACACCTGCGGCCAGCTGAGGCTGGAACACGTCGGCCAGACGGCCCGCCTGTCGGGCTGGGTCCAGCGCAAGCGCGACCATGGCCACCTTCTGTTCATCGATCTGCGCGATCACTACGGCGTGACCCAGATCGTGGTCGATGCGGCCAGCCCGATCTTCAAGGCCGCCGAGGCGGTACGCAACGAGAGCGTGATCACCGTCAATGGCAAGGTGGTCGCGCGCGACAAGGCGACGGTGAATCCGCGACTGGCGACGGGCGAGGTCGAGCTCGATGCGCAGGAGATGACTGTCCAGTCGATGGCCGACCCCTTGCCGATTCCGGTCTATCAGGAGAACGACACGACGCCGGAGGAGTTGCGGCTGAAATACCGCTTCCTCGATCTGCGCAAGGACAAGCTGCATCGCAACATCATGCTGCGCAGCCAGGTCATCGCGAGCCTCAGGCGGCGCATGATCGAGCAGGGCTTCACCGAGTTCCAGACGCCGATCCTGACCGCCGACAGCCCTGAGGGCGCGCGTTCCTATCTGGTGCCGAGCCGCCTGCATCCCGGCAAGTTCTACGCGCTGCCGCAGGCGCCGCAGATGTTCAAGCAGCTCCTGATGGTGTCGGGCTTCGATCGCTATTTCCAGATCGCGCCGTGCTTCCGCGATGAGGATGCGCGTGCCGACCGTGCACCCGGCGAGTTCTACCAGCTCGATTTCGAGATGAGCTTCGTCACGCAAGAGGACGTGTTTGCCGCCATCGAGCCGGTGCTGGGGGGCGTCTTCCAGGAGTTCGCCGGGTTCGGTCGCGACATGCCGCGCAAGGTGACGCCGTTCCCGTTTCCGCGCATTCCCTATGCCGAAGCGCTGCTGACCTACGGCACCGACAAGCCGGATCTGCGCAATCCGCTCAGGATCTTCGACGTGGGCGAGGTCTTTGCGGGCTCCGATTTCAAGGTATTCGCCGGCATCGTCGCCAAGGGCGGCGTGGTACGTGCGATCCGTGCCCCCAACGCTGCAGCGCAACCGCGCAGCTTCTTCGACAAGCTGAACAGCTGGGCGCAGGGCGAGGGCAAGCCTGGCCTCGGCTATATCGTCCTCGAAGGCGGTGCCGGCAAAGGTCCGATCGCCAAGTTCGTGGCCGGCGACCGGCTCGCCAAGCTCAAGGCGCTGACCGGCGCAGAAGATGATGACGCGATCTTCTTCGTTGCAGATCAACCGGAAGCTGCATGGAAGTTCGCCGGCCAGGCCCGCACCAAGGTCGGCCAGGAGCTGGGAGTCATTGCGGAACACGAGTTCCGTTTCTGCTGGATCGTCGACTTTCCGATGTTCGAATACGACGACAAGCTGAAGAAGATCGACTTCAGCCACAACCCGTTCTCGATGCCGCAGGGCGGGTTGGAAGCGCTCGAGACGCAGGATCCGCTTACCATCAAGGCGTGGCAATACGACATCGTGTGCAACGGCATCGAGCTCTGTTCGGGCGCGATCCGCAACCACAAGCCCGAGATCATGTACAAGGCGTTCGGGATTGCGGGCTACAGTCGCGAGGACGTCGAGCAGCGCTTCGGTGGCATGCTGAACGCCTTCAAGTATGGCGCACCGCCGCACGGTGGCGCGGCGCCGGGCGTCGACCGCATCGTCATGCTGCTGGCCGACGAGCCCAACATCCGCGAAGTGATCACCTTCCCGATGAACCAGCAGGCGGTCGACCTGATGATGGAGGCGCCGACCGAGGTGCCGACCGAGAAGCTGCGCGAGCTGCACATTGCACTGAAACTGCCGCAACCGAAAAAGGAGTAGGGCGCGGCGCCATGGCGGCTGGCGTCCGGCTTGCCGCTCTCCATTCTCGCTGCCAAACTTTGGTGAACGCCGGCGTGCGACCGGTTGACCAAGGAGGAGGAAGCGATGACGGACAGCTCGAATACCAGCCGGCGTGATTTTCTGAGTGTTGCCTCGGTAGGCGGTGCAGCGGCAGCACTCGGCGTTTTCGGCATCAGCCCGGCGATGGCGGCCGGCGTCGCGGCGGGGCGCTCGGAGAAGCCGCTCAAGGCCGCTTTCTCCAACGCCGGCCTGCAGGCGACCTGGTGCGCCCAGGGCAAGTCGGCGGCCGAATACTGGGGCAAGCTCTTCAATGTGGAAGTCACCTGGTTCGATGGCCAGCTCGACGCGGTGAAGCAGCGCGCGGCGATCGACAACATGGCCTCGCAAAAGTGGGATTTCGTCGCCATCCAGGCGTTCGGCATCGGCACGCTCACCCAGCCGGTGCAGAAGATGATCGACGCCGGCATCCCGGTGATCGACATGGACACGCTGATCGCACCGCTGGACAAGATCAATGTCCACGCCTTCCTCGCGCCCGACAACGAATTCATGGGCGCCTCCGTGACCCAGGCGTTGGTGACGAAGCTCGGTGGCAAGGGCAACGTCATCATGACCCAGGGCGCGCTCGGCCATACCGGCGCGCAGGGCAGGGCCAAGGGCTTCGAATCGGTCGTGAAGCAGTACCCCGGCATCAAGGTGCTCGACACGCAACCGGCCGACTGGGACGTGACCAAGGTTGCGCGGCTTTGGGAGACCTATCTCACCAAGTACCCGCAGATCGATGCCGCCTTCTTCCACAACGACGACATGGCGCTCGCCGCCTACAACGTGATGAAGGCGCGCAACCGCACCAACATCCTGATCGGCGGCGTTGACGCCATGCCGCCTGCGATCAACGCGGTGGCCGAGGGCCGCATGTTCGCGACCGTGCGCAATCCGTCGTGCCGCATCCACGGCGGCGCCATCATCGCTGGCGTCGCGGCTGTGACTGCGGGCGAGAAAACCGGTCCTGGCATTCCCAAGAACATCGTCACCGATGGGCCGGTGGTGACCAAGGAGAACGCGGCCGGCATGCTGTGGATGGAAGATCATTTCCTGATCTGATCTCCCATGGGCGTCGAGTCGGTAGTCGTGCCGGAGAAGGCTCCGGCACGGTTGGTCATGCAAGGCATCTCCAAGTCGTTCGGCGGCGTCGCGGCCCTGCGTGACGTCGACTTTGTGCTGCGGCCGGGTGAGATCCATGGCCTGGTTGGTGAGAACGGCGCGGGCAAATCGACGCTGATGAAGATCATCGCCGGCGTGCACACGCAGTATCAGGGCCACATGGCGATCGAGGGGCGTGAGGTGCACTTCCGCTCCACGCGCGACGCCTTGGCCGCCGGCATCGGCATGGTGCACCAGGAGCTCAGCATCGTTCCCGACCTGACCGTCGCCGAGAATGTCTACCTCGGCAAGCAGCCGACCCGCGGCGGCGTGGTCGACTGGCGGGCCATGTTCGCCGGTGCCCGCGAGCATCTGGCAAGCCTCGGCATCGATGTCGATCCGCGTGCCCGGATGGGGTCGCTGGCGATCGGGCTGCAGCAATTGATCGAGCTTGCGCGCGTGCTGTTCTCGGGCGCCCGTATCGTGATCCTCGACGAGCCGACATCGGCGCTGTCACCGCCGGAAGTGCATCGCCTGTTCGAGGTGCTGCGGGGCGTCCGCGAGAGCGGCCGCAGCATCGTCTTCATCTCGCATTTCCTCGACGACATCCTGGCGATTTCCGACACGGTCACGATCTTCCGCAACGGCCGGCGCATCGTCACCGAAGCCGCCGCCGGCATCGACAAGGGCTGGGTCATCCAGCGCATGATCGGCCGTGGCCACGAAGACCTCGAGGGGAGCTATACCGGCGACGTGACGCTGCACAGCAAGCCGGCTGCGCCCGTCGTGCTTGCGCTGCACGGCCTCGGCCTGCGTCGCGCCTTTGCCGACGTCTCGCTCGAGGTCAGGTCAGGCGAAGTGCTGGGCGTCTACGGCTTCATGGGCTGCGGCCAGATCGAGCTTGCGCGCGCCATGTTCGGCAAGGTCCGGCCGACAGAGGGACGCCTGGAGATGGAAGGCAAGCCGTTGCGCCTGCGCAACACGGCCGCCGCGCGTCGCGCGGGTGTCGCCTTCGTGCCCGAAAGCCGCCGCTCCATGCTTTTCTATGGCGAGCCGATCTACAAGAACATGTCGATCAGCGTGCTGGACCGGATCGGTCGGCTGTGGCTCAGGCCGGCACGGGAACGGGATATCGCGCGCCGCCATGCCGAGTCGCTGTCGATCCGGCCATCGCGGGTCGAGACGCTGCTGCAGAGCTTGTCCGGCGGCAACCAGCAGAAAGTGGCGCTGGCGAAATGGCTGACATGGCCGCCAAAGGTGCTGGTGCTGAGTGAACCGACCCGGGGCATGGACGTTGGTGCCAAGGAAGATGTCGTACGCATCATCCGCGGTCTGCGTGAGCAGGGACTGGGCATCGTCGTGATGTCGACCGAGCCCGAGACGGTCCTATCGCTCGCGGATCGGATCGTGGTGATGCGGAAGGGGCAAATCGTTCGCGAGTTCGCCGGGGAGGCGGTCAGCAAGGACCGTCTGCTCGAGGCGGCCTGACGGAGACGACATGAGAAGGGCAGGCGCATGACGACGTCATCCGGGGTCAAGGCCGAGTCACAGCCCGGCACCAAGCTGGGCGCGTTCCTGCGCGGCCAAATGCGCAACATCGCGCCGTTCGTGACCCTGATCGTGCTGCTGGTCTTCTTCGGTGTCGCGAGCCCGTCCTTCGCCACGCTCGACAACGCGGCCAATATCCTGGTGCAGATCTCGGTCGCGGGCGTGATCGCGGTCGGGCTGACCTTCGTCATCCTGTGCGCCGAGATCGATCTCTCGGTCGCGGCGATCGCCAACGCGACCGGGATCGTTGTCGCCTATTTCACGCTTCAGGAATCGTACGTGAACATCGCCAACGTGCCGCTGCCGGCCGTGGCTGCCATCGTGCTCGCACTCCTGTCGTGCGCCTTCCTCGGCCTTGTCAACGCCGTGGGCCTGACGGTGATCGGCATTCCGTCGTTCATCATGACGCTCGCCATGATGCAGATCGGGGCGGGCATCTGCGCCCTGCTGGTCCGTGGGCAGATCGCCTATGCCGTTCCCGGCTTCGTGGCGGCGATGGGGGCGGGCTCCATTGGCGGCATCCCTTGGATCATCATCGTGCTGGCCGTCTTCCTAGTCGTCGGGCACGTGGTGCTCACCTACACACGGTTCGGGCGCTACGTCTACATGGTGGGTGGCAACCGCGAGGCTGCCGAATATTCAGGCGTGAACGTGAAACTGGTCCTGGGCGCCGTCATGGTGATCTCGGCGGTATGCTCCGGCGTTGCCGGCATGCTGGGGGTGGCGCATTTCGGCAGTGCGCAGCAGAACGAATTCGACGGCTATCTGCTGGACGCCATCGCTGCGGTCGTCGTGGGCGGCACCAGCCTGTTTGGCGGCCGTGGCGGTATCGGCAACACCATCATCGGGCTTTTGATCCTGGGCGTCCTGAACAATGGCCTCGACCATGTCGAGATCGACAGCTTCCTCAAGATCCTGATCCGCGGCCTGATCCTGCTCGGCGCCCTGATCATCAATGTCTACGTCCAGGCAGTGCGGGAGAATGAACGCACGGGATGACGAATTGACGTTTCAGATAAAAACAATATAATCAGTATATTAGGAGTAATTCTTAAAGGTATTTATGAAGTTATTTCTACGCCGTGGGCTGCTTTTGCCGGCTGCAATCGGCCTGCCGTTGCTGACCGGCGCTTGCGGAGGGCCTCTGGCCACCACGGCAGTAAGCTATGGTGGTGACGGCGTCTCGCTCGTCGAGACCAATAAAACGGCTAGCGACCACCTCCTGTCGATGGTCTCGAAGCGAGACTGCGCGATGTGGCGCATGTTCCGCAACCAGCATGTTTGCCGGGAGCGGGACGACGATCACGATCCCTACGATGTGAGCTATCAGGAACCGTTCCGTCAGGCGGGCGAGGGAGGCGTCGAATATTCGCCGCCGTCCCACGCCTCGGCCAATGCACCGTCGGCAAGCTGGGATGCCAAAGCCTACGACCACCCGAGCGCGGACGTGACGACGCCGGTGACGGCGGCCAGCCCGATACCGGCGTCTGTCGCCAAGACGTCTGTCGCCAAGGCGTCTGTCACGAAGATAGGCCCTCCGGCAACGACAGCAGTCGCCACGTCCCCGCCGCCGGTGCAGAAAGCCGCCGTCAAGCACGTGTCAGCCAAACGAAAGCGCCTCAAGAAGAAGCACGTACCAGGTCAGGCGGCGACTGGCCTCTGAGCAGATAGGCTTCGAGATTGTCGAGTGCCTTAAAGCCCATCGCGTTGCGGGTCTCGACAGTCGCCGATCCCATGTGGGGCAACAGGAAGGCATTCTCGAGCCCGTAGTAGCCCTGGTGGATCTTGGGCTCACCGTCGAACACATCGATCCCGGCCGAGGCGAGGTGTCCGCTCTTGAGCGCCGCGATCAGAGCCTCGTCGTCGACCACGCCGCCGCGCGCCGTATTGACCACGATGGCGCCCTTGGGCAGCTGGGCAATGCGCTCGGCATTGACCCATTTGCGGGTTTCCGCCGTCATCGGCGCGTTGATCGACAGGAAGTCGCAATGCGGCAGCATGGCGTCGGGATCGGCATGGAAGACGGCGCCTTTCTCCAGCTCCGGGGCAAGCCGGCTGCGATTGCTGTAGTGGATGGTCATGCGGAAGGCGCGAGCCCGGTCGGCCATCGCCTGGCCGATACGACCCATGCCCAGAATGCCCAGCCGTTTGCCGGTGACGTGCACGCCCATGAGCTGCGTCGGGCTCCAACCCACCCAATGATGGGTGCGCAGCATCGCGGTACCCTCGTGCGCCCGCCGCGCCGCGCCCAAAAGGCACAGCATGGCGATATCCGCTGTCGCGTCGGTAAGGACGTCAGGCGTGTTGCTGACGAGGATCTTGCGCTTGGCCGCTGCCGCCACGTCGACGTGCTCGTAGCCGACCGAGAAGGTCGCGATCATTTTTATGGAGGCGGGCAGGGCGCCGACTGTTTGCGCGTTCAGCGGATCGCCGGCCGCGCACATGATGGCATCGCAGCCTTCGGTCGCCTTGATGAGAGCCGGGCCATCGAACAGCCGGTCCTCGGGGTTTAAAACGGCATCGAAATGCGTCGTCAGCCTGGTTTCGACGTCGGGTGGAAAATGCCGCGTCGCCAGCACACGAGGTTTGCGGGTAGCCATTGACCATATCCTCCCTGTGCAGCCCTGCCGCAGCCGATCATTCTGGAAATCCGAGCGCATGGATATTACGCTTAGCCGCCCGGCTACAAGGCCTAGCCCCCGCCCAAGCGCCCGTTGACCACGTATAGTTTTCGCCGTTCTCGCATCCAAACTGCGGTCATGATCGCCGCAGTAAGTCTATGTCTCGGCCTCGGCCTGTGGATAAGCGTCACCGCCCTCGCTCAGCCGGCGCAACAGCCGCCGCAGGCCCAGCCCGCCCAGCCGCCTCAACAACCCGCGCCGGCGCCGACCGAACCACCCCAGGCGGCGCGACCCGATGCCGGGCAGCCACAACCACCGCCGCAGCCGATTCCCGATCTGCCGGCCGACTCGGTGCTGGTCCCGAGCCGGGCCACCTATGAAATGAAGCTCGCGGTCGCCCGGCCCAACAGCGGTATCGTCGAGGTCAAAGGCAATATGGTGCTGGAGACGGTCGATTCCTGCGACGGCTGGGAGATCCGCCAGCGCATCAAGCTCACCTTCCTGCGCAGCGACGGCGAGGAGTTCGAGACCGATTCAAGTTTCACCAGCTACGAATCCAAGGACGGGCTTCAGTTGCGGTTCAGCGTGCGCAACGTCCAGAACGACGAGGTCGAGGAGGAGCTACGCGGCCGGGCAGACCTCGACTCGCTGGGCGGCAAGGGGCGGGCAAGCTTCACCTTGCCGGAAGTGCGCAGCTTCGAATTGCCGGCTGGAACGCTCTTTCCCACGACACACCTCTTGCTTGTCCTCAAGCACGCGCGTGAAGGCGACAAATCCATCTCTTACAAGGTTTTCGACGGTGCCCGCCTGGATGGCGCCTTCCAGGTCAACGCGGTCATCAACCGGCCTCCGCGTCCCAAACCCGGGACGCCACCGGTGCGCGGCGATATTGGCCTGATTCGCAACCAGCCAGCCTGGGGCGTACGGTTTGCTTTCTTCGCCAACGGCGATCAGGGCGCCCAGCCCGAATACGAGCTGGCGCTCGATCTCCTGGGTAACGGCATCGCGCGCTCGATGCTGCTCGACTATGGCGACTTCGCCGTCGATGCTTATCTCGTGCAAATCCAAGCCCTGCCGAGGCCTAAATGTTGACCATCCGTTGGAAGCTTTTCACCGCTGTCCTCGCTGCAGGGATCACGTCGGGGAGCGTGTCGGCGAACGCCCAGGACTTGCAGCCGCATCGTGCGGCTTATGATGTGACGATGCTCGATCACGGCAAGCCGGGCGCCGGCGCACCGGGCAGCTACGCCTTCGAACTCAAACTGACGTGCGAAGGCTATGTCATGAACCAGCGCCTGCGCCTGGAGGTGGAGGGCCGGCAAGCCGCGGTCGTGACCGAGGAACTCTCGCAGATGACCGAGAGCCGTGATGGACGGAAGCTGCACTTCGAGCACCGCTCGAGCGCCAATGGGCGCCAGACCAACCTGGTCCGCGGCGATGCGACGATAGGCGAAGACGGTCGCGGCGAGGCGCGGTTCAGCGATCCGGAGGGCCGGTCGGTCGCACTGCCTGCGGGCACGCTGTTTCCCATGGCTCTGACACGCGCGACGATCAAGCGTGCCCTTGCTCACGACACCGGTTTCGACGCCCTGTTTTTCTTTGGCGAAAAACCCAAGCCGCCCCAGTCGGTGAACGTCGTGATCGGCAAGGTGCCCAAGCGTCTGGCGGATCTCACGGTCACCGGCGAAGGCGCATCGCTCATCAAGGGCCGTTCCCGCATCTACTATCGCGGCGCTTTTTTCGACACCGATTCCAAGAAGGGGGGCGAGATGCCCGTCTTCGAGATGAGCAGCCTTACGCTCGACAACGGCATCGAACTCTACAGTACCCACGAAGAAGGCGACGGCGGCATCGAGTATCGCATCTCGCAGCTTGAAGTGCTGCCCAAGCCCAACTGCAACTAGCCAGGCCGTCGTCGCCAGCCCATTGTTGGGCCGTTTCTCCACGCCGACCGCCGAGGAGATCGCGTACGTGACGCCTGATAACATCAGCCAGCATAGCTTGACGCCGGAACAGGCGGTCGATCGCCTGGAGCAGCTTCATGCCGAGGCATGCCAGGCGTTGCGCGATGCTCTGGCGCGCTTCACCACGTCGGGGATCGCCCCGACACCAGAAGAGAGACTGCGGTTCTGTTACCCCGAACTGCGCGTCGACTGGCGACCGTCGGGGACGGTGCGTTTCACCCGCCGCGCCTGGGCAAAATTCCAGGTGCCGGGGCTCTATGCGACGACAGTCACCCAGCCCGCTTTCTTCCGCCGCTATCTGCTCGAGCAATTGCGCCCGTTGGTCGAGGAGTTTGACGCCACGATTGAGGTCGGGGTCAGTGAGCAGGAAATTCCTTATCCGTTCGTCACCGAGGCGGGCGACGAGTTCATCCACGGCGACCTTTCCGTTTCCGAGCTCGCACATAATTTCCCAGCAGCCCTGCTTGCCAGCGTCGGTGATGAGGTGGCCGATGGCACCTGGACCTTTGAAGCAGGCCATCCGCGGCCGCTTGCCCTTTTTGATGCCATCCGGGTCGACTTTTCATTGTTCCGGCTGACCCACTACACGGGCACCGATTGGCGCACGATCCAGCCGTGGATCCTTTTCACCAACTACCAGCGCTACGTCGACCAGTTCCTGGCGTGGGCGATGGACGAGCTGCGCAAGCCGAACGGGCCCTATTGCGAGCTGGTGCTACCTGGGGGCACCGTCGTGCGCCGTGGCGACGCGACGGCGGACATCACCGCAGCGGTGTCAGCTGCGCCCTGGCCTCGCTTCCAGATGCCGGCCTATAGCGTCAGACGGTCCGACGACCGCGGCGGCATCACGATCTGCAACATCGGTGTCGGCCCCTCCAACGCCAAGAACGTCACCGATCATCTTGCGGTGCTACGTCCCCACTGCTGGTTGATGATCGGCCATTGCGGCGGCCTGCGGCAGTCTCAGACGATCGGCGATTATGTGCTGGCGCACGCTTACATGCGGCGCGACCGCATCCTCGACGATCTCGTGCCACCGGAGGTGCCCGTGCCGGCACTGGCCGAGGTCCAGATGGCGCTGCAGGAGGCAGCGGCGCGCGTGACCGGCGAGCGCGGCGATGCATTGAAGCGGCGCCTGCGCACCGGCACTGTCGTGAGCTACGACGACCGCAACTGGGAACTCAGGTGGTCGCAGGAACGGCAGCGCATCAGCCACGGCCGCGCCATTGCCGTCGACATGGAAAGCGCCACGCTCGCCACGCAGGGCTATCGGCTGCGCGTTCCCTACGGCACGCTGCTGTGCGTGTCGGACAAGCCCCTGCACGGCGAGATCAAGCTGCCGGGTGCGGCCACGCGCTTCTATCAGCGGGCGGTCGGCGAGCATTTGCAGATCGGCCTGGAAGCGATCGATCTCCTGCGCAGCGAGCTCGCTTCTTTGCACTCGCGCAAGCTTCGCAGCTTCGACGAGCCGCCGTTCAGGTAAGACGGAAGAAGCGAGCGACGGCTACGCAGGCCATAACCAGGCTGCACCGCGGACGCCGCTTGAATCGCCGTAGCGTGGCGGCAACAGTTTGGTCGCGATGAATTCCGCCTCGGAGAAGACGTAGCGCTTCCAGAGCTCGGGCACGCGCTGGTAAAGCACGGCCATCTTCGACAGTCCGCCGCCAAGCACGATCGCGTGCGGGTCGAGGATGTTGACGATGACCGAGAGCGCGCGCGCCAGCCGGTCGCAGTAGACTTCCATGTGAGCCGTCGCTGCGGCATCGCCCTGGGCGGCAGCCTCCGCGATGTCGGTCGCGCGCATTTGCCGGCCCGTGCGCCCGGCGAACTGGTCCTGCAGACGCGGACCGCTGAGCCACGTCTCGATGCAGCCCGTGCGGCCGCAATAGCACTGCGGGCCTGGGCGTTCGTCGTCGCGGGGCAGGGGGAGTGGCGTATGACCCCATTCGCCGGCGATCGCCTGCGCTCCGGTGACGATTTGCCGGTCGATCACGATGCCGCCGCCCACACCGGTGCCCAGGATGACACCGAAGACGATGCCGCAGCCCGCGGCGGCGCCATCCGATGCCTCGGAGATGGCAAAGCAGTTGGCGTCGTTGGCCAGGCGTATCTCGCGGTCCAGGGCGCGCTCGAGGTCGGCCTTCAAAGGCCGGCCGTTCAGTCGTGTCGAGTTGGCGTTCTTGATGAGGCCCGTTGCCGGCGATACAGCCCCGGGATGGGCGATGCCGACGGTGCAGCGCGTGCCCACGTGATGCTCCAGCTCCGCCACCAGGTCGGCGATCGCCTTTACGTCTTCTTCATAGGACGTCGCCGGCGTAGGGATTCGCAGGCGCGCCTTCTCGGCGCCCGCGTCGTCGATGACGAGCCCCTCGATTTTTGTGCCGCCGAGATCGATGCCAAGTCGCATGGTGTCAGTTCACAGGAAGCGGGCGGCGATGTCGATGCTGGTCTTGACGCCGACCGAGTCGTAGGTCTCCGCCAGCCAGCGGGTCGCAGCCGCGCGGCCGAGCTGGAACAGGTGCTCGAGGAACGCGGGTTCGATGTTGAACTTGCTGATCGCACCGAGCGGCGCGAGCGAAGCATCGTCGTTGATGGAGTGGATCAGCATCATCCGGAGGCGCGAACCGAACTCCCCGGTATTGACACCCTGCCGGATCAGGTTCTGCACGAAGGCGATGGCGCGCATCTCGGCCATGAGCGCACCGCCGAAGGTGATCTCGTTCAGCCGGTCGGCGATTTCGGCATTCGACCTCGGCACGCCCTTGCGCACGGCCGGATCGAGCTCGACGATCACCACGTCGTGGCTGTCGCTTTCATAGATGAACGGCCAGATGGGCGGATTGCCGCGATAGCCGCCGTCCCAATAGGGGATGCCGTCGATCACCACCGCGTCATGCACGTTAGGCAGGCACGCCGAGGCGAGCAGGGCGTCGAGCGATAGTTCATCACGCTTGAAGATCCGCACCTTGCCCGTCTCGACGTTGGTGGCGGCGACGAAGGCCTTGATCTCGCTGCAGCCGTGCACCGCTTTCTCGTCGAAATGCCTGCGCAACAGATCGCGCAACGGATCGAAATTGAGCGGGTTACGTTGCCACGGTGACAGCGTGCGCTGGATGACGTCAGCCCACAACGCCGCCGGTGAATTGTCGAGGTTCCAGTTACCTTGCAACTGGTCGAGCGGCGTGCGGCGGATCGGGCTTGCCACCGCCATCGTGCCGAGCTCGTTCCAGAAATCCGCCAGCGCCTTGCGCGCGCCATTGGGCCCGTCTTTGCCCCAGCCCTGCAGCAGGATGGCGGCGTTTATCGCGCCCGCGCTGGTGCCGCTCACGGCCGCGATCGCGAGTCGCCCATCCTCGATCAACGCATCGAGCACGCCCCAGGTGAAGGCACCGTGCGAGCCTCCACCTTGCAAAGCGAGATTTATGCGTTTGATAGGAGTCATGCAGCTGTTCTCCAGGACGAGCCCGAGTTACGTTTTTGTGACATCGACGGACGTGACATGGACGGGCAAGGCAAGATCGGAGCGATATTGGCGGACAGCGGCGCAAAAAAGCCGTGGCGAAAGCGCCCATCGACCATTCTCTGGGTCTTGTCGCTCGGCCAGCTCATCACCTGGGGCCTCGTCTACTACACCTTTCCGTTGTTCGTAGCGCCGATGGAGGCGGACCTCGGCTGGTCGCGCAACGATCTCTACGGCGCGCTGTCTGTTGGGCTGATGGTGGCCGGGCTCTGTTCGATCCCGGTTGGCGCCTGGATCGATCGAGGCCATGGCCGCAAGCTCATGACCGGCGGGTCGTTGCTGGCAGCCGCCATGATGTTCGTCTGGTCGCGAACCCACTCGCTGCCGGCGTTCTATGGCATCTGGATCGGGCTGGGCGCGAGCCAGTCGGTGACGCTCTACGAGCCCGCCTTCGCCGTGATCACGCGCGTTTACGGCCCGCGCTTTCGACAGGCCATCCTGCTGATGACTTTCGTTGGTGGCCTTGCCAGCACTTTCGGCATTCCGTTCGCGCAGCTCCTGATCGATCGCATCGACTGGCGGCCGACGCTGGTCGTGCTGGCCGCTATCAATCTTGGTGTCGCTGTATTCATCCACTGGATGTTCGTGCCGGGGCCGCGAGAGGAGGCGGTGCCGATCGCCGAACCTTCGTCCGCGAAGGCGGCGCCATCGACGAAGGGGCCGCTTGCCACAGCGGTGCGGGTGCCGGCTTTCTGGGGCTTGGTCGTGGCCTTTGCCGGCTATGGACTCGCCTTCTCGGCCATGAGCTTCCATCTGATCCCGCTGCTCGATGAGCGCGGCGTTGCAATCGGCGTCGTGATGGCGATCATTGCGTTGATCGGTCCGATGCAGGTTGTCGGGCGCGTGCTCCTGATGGCAGCCCAACGCCATATCACCGCGATCCAGCTTGGCGCGTTGATCTACTTTGCCTTCCCGATCGCCATGGCAATGCTGGCTCTCGGGATCAGTGACGTTTACGGCCTGATCCTGTTCGCGATCATCTACGGCGTCGCGAACGGCCTCATCACGATCCTGCGCGGCATGGCGGTGCCCGAGTTCATCGGTCCGGAAGGCTACGGTGTCGTGAGCGGCGCGCTGACCATGCCGACCAACATCATGCGCGCGGCGGGCCCGCTGCTGGCAGCGCTCGCCTGGAGCCAGTTCAATAACTATACGCCGGTGCTCTGGGGACTGGCCGCGATCATGCTGGTCGCGGCGGCCGGCTTCGGCGCCGCGGCGCTGCTCTCGAGGAAACAGTCGCCGCGGCCCGGATCTTGAATCGACGCGGCGGGCGCTACTCTGCCGCCATCTTCCGGGTCTTGGGTTTCAGGTGCTGCACCTTGGGCATCACCTCGCGCGACAGCAGTTCGAGCGAATGGCGCCAGGCTTCGGGCTTGTCGATGTAGTCGAACCCGAACACCAGGAGCTGGCCGAAGCCGCCCACTTCGTCATAGATCTTCTCGATCTTCTCGATGACGGTGCGGGGCGAGCCGATGATCCAGTTGTGCTGCGCGCAGTATTCGGGCGTGACATCCGAATCGGGCACGCTCTGATCGTGCTTCAGATACTCGAAGAAGCCGAACTGGCTGAGCAGCGGCAGGAAGTACTCCCGCATCATGCGGCCCATCATCGAGCCGACCGAGAGCCGCATCGCCTCCTCGTCGGTATCGGCGACGAACACCTCGCGCACCATGCGCCACTCGCCGCGATCGGGCGTGCGGCCGACCTTGGCCGCGCCGGCCTCCACCGAATCCCAGTGGCTCGCGACATAGGCCGGGTTGAGGTTGAGGCTCATGGGCAGAAAGCCCTTTTCGCCCGCAAGCTTCAGCGTGTCGGAGTTCTTCGACAGGCCGGCCACGCCGATCGGCGGATGCGGCGTCTGCATCGGCTTGATGTGCGGCTTAAGGAAGCCGAACATCGTCTCGGGGTTGGTCACATGCCAGTATTTGCCCTTGTAGTCGAAGGGTTCGGTTGCGCTCCACATCTTCAGGATGATGTCGAGCGCCTCGCGCGTCATCTCGCGATTGACGCCGGACATGCCATCGACGTTGAACATCGCCCAGTCGCTCGGCAGGCCGGATGCGGCCACGCCGAAGTTAAGCCGGCCGCCGGAGATGTTGTCGAGCATGGCGACACGGTTCGCGAGCTCGGCGGGATGGTGGTAAGGCAACAGGAACCCGCCCGGACCGAGACGGATGTTTTTGGTTTGCATCAGGGCCTGCGCCACCAGGAGATCGGGCGAGGGATGCGGCTCCCACGGGGCTGTATGATGCTCGCCGATCCAGCATTCCGCGAAGCCCAGCTCGTCGAGCCAGCGGATCACCTGGAGATCCCACTCGTGGCCGTCTTTCAGCGACCTTTCCGGGGGGTGCGACGGCATCGTGAAGTACCCGAACTGCATCGTTTCCTCCTCGCTCTTTTCAGGAGAAAGTCGACTACCATCGGGCAAAAGGCGCAAGGGTGATGTGATGCAATCTCGACGAGCGGTATTCGTTTGCTGCGATGGCCTTGGCCGCGACTGGGTGCGGCCCGAGACCACGCCCGTGCTGTATGACATCGCTCGCCAAAGCCTGTGGTGCGATGGGCACGGCGCCGTGTTCCCGTCGGTCACGCGCGTGTCGGCGGCGTCGGTGGCCACCGGTTGCCTGCCGGGACGTCACGGTCTGCATGGCAATCGCATGGGGCTGATCGAAGAGGGGCGCATCGTCGTGCGTGATGTCGGCCATCCCGACTTCCGCACACATATGCGCCGGGCGACCGGTCGCACGCTTCTGGTTCCCTCGCTCGCCGAGCGCGTCGCCGATGCGGGCGGGTTCATCGCCTTCTCGAATGTCTCGCCAGGGGCGGCCTATTTCCTCGATCCCGACCACTTCGGCTACGTTTACCATCGCACCGGCTCCTATGCGCCGGGTGGCGAGCGCATCACCGGTGCCGCGGCGCTGGAGGTCAGCCATGATCTCGCGGGCGACTGGGTGATGACCCAGCGTTTTTGCGCCGAAGTCGTGAGCGAGCGGCGTCCTGCCGTCGCACTCCTGTGGCTTGCCAACCCTGACCTGACCCTGCATGGCGTGCCGCTCGGTTCGCCGGCGCATCACGAGGCGCTGCGCCAGACCGAACGCTGCGTGCAGGAGGTCTTGCGCACGGTCGAGCGACTGCGCGGCGAGGGCGAGGACCTCCTGCTGATGATCGGGTCGGACCATGGCCAGGAGACGATCGGCGACTGCATCAATGTATCGGACTGGCTGGCCCATCATGGCCTCGCTGCCGAGCTCGCGGCCGGCGATGTGGCTGTTGCCGGCCAAGGCACGGCGGCGCTGCTCTACGCGACGGAGCGCGGGCGCGCCCCGTTGCTTGGCGTCCTTGATAAGATGCGGCTCGAACCCTGGGCAGGCGATGTCGTCACTGAGGACGGCCTCGCCCAGCATGGCCATGCGGCGCGGGATGGCGTCGTTGCCGCGATCGATATGGCGCGGCTGGAGGACGCCAACCCCTACGGCGTTCGCGGCCGTCGTTTCGTAGTCGCTGAACCCGGTAAGCCGGCTGCCATCGGCAGCGGCCAGCATGGCGGCTGGGGCCCCGATGAAACCCGGCCGTTCCTGATGCTGAACGACGGCCGCACGACGGGCGTACGGAGCGAGCCCAGCAACCTGGTCGATATCGCGCCCACCATCATCGACTTCCTAAGGTTGCCGGCGGAGGGCTTCGACGGCGCGTCGCTACACGGGATGTAGGGCCAGCACCGTCCTGGTGGCGCGCTCGGCGCGCGCCCTGATCTCCGGTCGATCCGGCGCCGGGCTCACGCCGACCAGCAGCCAGACCATCAGGTCGCCCATCAGCAGCGAGAAGAACTCGCCAGCGATGTCGAGCGGCTCGCCGGCGCCGAGGAAGCCCGCGGCCTGGCCGCGCTGCATGAGCTCGACCAGCATGCGGCGGTTGGGCGTGCGGCCGCTGGCGTCGAGGATCTCGCCCAGCTCGGTGTTGCCCGGAGCCTCGGCGATCGCCAGCCGGTACGTGGCAAGCACATAGGGGTTGGAGAGTGTCGTCAAGGCGGCGATGCCATAGGCCGTCAGTGCCGCGGCGAGGGCGTGGCGGTCGCCGATCTCGGCCGACACCAGCGGCACCTGCATCTCGGTCGAGGCGCTGTCGATCAACGCCTCGAGGATGCCGCGCTTGCTGCCGAATTCGGCATAGAGCTCGCGCTTGGAGACGCGCGCGCGGGTGGCGATCTCGAGCGTGCTGGCGCGGGCATAGCCCTTCTCCATCAGCACGCCGACCGCCGCGATCAGGATGGCGCGGCGGCGCGGGGGCAGGGCATCGATTGGCGCCGGATGCTCGGGGGCGTGGGAGGCTTTCTTTCTGACGGTGGCGGGCATCTTGGCTCTTGACTCTGGTACCTTTCGGTACCAAAAATTACTTATGAGGTACTTCATGGTACCAAATTGCGATGGAGGACACCATGGGTGTCGTTACTTCCAAGACCCGGTTGGCCAAGCAGCATAACACCGCCGCCGAGGCGGGCTTCCACCGCTCCTGGTACCCGGTCTGCCTGGGACGCGAGCTCGAGGCCGGCGCGGTGGTTGGCCGCGATTTCCTGGGCACCCGCGTCGTCGCCTGGCGCGATGCCACCGGCAAACCGGTGGTGCAGAGCGCCTGGTGCCCGCACCTCGGCGCCGACCTGTCGGTCGGCCAGGTGGTCGACGGCCGCCTGCGCTGCGCCTATCATCACTGGTCGTTCAACGGCGAGGGCCGCTGCGCCCACATCGCCGCCGGCGACAAGATCCCCGACGCCGCCCGCATCTTCAGCTATCCCAGCGAGGAGCTGTGGGGCTTGGTGTGGGCATTCAACGGCGAGAAGGCCGACTTCCCCGTGCCGCGCATTCCCGGCGCCGAGCCGGCCACCATCGAGCACGAAGCCCACCAGCGCGGCGAGCGGCCATGGGATACTTGGGTCGCGGTGTCCAATGGCGTCGACTTCCAGCACCTGCGCACCCTGCACGGCCTGCCGGTAAGCTCGATGCCGGCCGAGGTGGACGTCGATGCCGGCGGCATCGAGTTCCGGGTCGAGAGCGCGTTCCATCTGCAGCATGGCCGCATCACCGGCACCAACACCTTCGCCCAGCATCTGCGGTTCGGCGGCCAGGAGATGTTCCAGCTCTTCACCGGCGCGCCGGTCGCGCCGGGGCGCTCGAGCGGCTTCTTCGTGATCGGCGTGCCCAAGGGCGAGGCCCAGCGGCTGCCCGAGGTGCTGACCATGGTCGACCGGCTGAACGCGGAGGACGCGCCGGTGCTGAAGACCATCCGCTTCCGGCGCGGGCTGCTGACGGCGTCGGACCGGCATCTTGCGCGTTACTTCAAGTACGTTGACGAGTTCCCCTGCTTCCTGCCGCCGGAGTAACGCCATGCGGGGCCAGATGCACCATCTCGACCTCACGGTCAGCGACCTCGAACGGTCGAAGCCGTTCTACGAGCTGGTGCTGGGCTTCCTCGGCTATCGCTGCGTCAAGGACACGGACCACGTCGTCGTCTGGGACCTGACTTTGCCGGACGGCGTATGCGGCATCGCCATCCGCCCGGCGGAGCGGCAACGCGTCCACGACCGCTACACCGTGGGCCTGCACCATTTCGCCTGGAACGCCGACGACCGGCAGGACGTCGATCGGCTGCACGACCAGCTGCTTGCCGCCGGCGTGACCATCCTCGATGCGCCGGCGGAGTATCCGCAATACGGGACCGGCTACTACGCGGTGTTCTTCGCCGATCCCGATGGCCTCAAGCTCGAATACGTCCACTACACCGGGACGTCGCTCTAGCTTACCCCAGCTGGATCCAGGTCGTCTTGACCTGGGTGAACTTGTCGAAGGCGTGCAGGGACTTGTCGCGGCCGATGCCGGACTGCTTGTAGCCGCCGAACGGCGTGGTGATGTCGCCGCCGTCATAGGTGTTGACCCACACCGAGCCGGCGCGCAGGCCCTTGGCGAACTTGAACGCCTTGTTGATGTCGGCGGTGAAGATCGCCGAGGCGAGGCCGTAGATCGTGTCGTTGGCGACGGTGAGCGCCTGGTCGGCATCCTTGACCGGGATCACCGATAGCACCGGGCCGAAGATCTCCTCCTGGGCGATCTTCATCTTGTTGTTCACGTTGTCGAACACCGTCGGCTCGATGAATTGGCCGGCATTGTCGACATGCACCTGCTTGCCGCCCATGGCGAGCTTGGCGCCTTCCTTCTGGCCGGCGTCGATATAGCCCATGACGCGCTTGGTCTGCGTCTCATCGACCATGGCGCCCATCTGCGTCTTGGGGTCGAGCGGATCGCCCGGCATCATCTTCTGGCCGATCGCCATCACCTTTTCGAGGAAGGAGTCCTTGATCTTGTCCTCGACGATCAGGCGGGAGCCGGCGGTGCAGACCTCGCCCTGGTTGAACCAGATGCCGAAGGCGGTGCGCTGGGCGGCGACATCGAGGTTGGGCGCGTCGCCCAGCACGATGTTGGGCGACTTGCCGCCGCACTCCAGCCAGACCTGCTTCATGTTGGAATCGCCCGAGTACTTCAGGAAGTACTTGCCGACCTCGGTCGAGCCGGTGAAGGCGATGACGTCGACATCCATGTGGCGGCCGAGCGCCTGGCCCGCGGTCTCGCCGAAGCCCGGCAGGACGTTGAACACGCCTTCAGGGATGCCGGCTTCGGCCGCCAGCTCGGCCAGCCGAATGGCCGTGAGCGGCGATTGCTCGGCGGGCTTCAAGATCACCGAATTGCCGGCCGCAAGGGCGGGGCTGATCTTCCAGCACGCCATCAGCAGCGGGAAGTTCCACGGCACCACCGCCGCGACCACGCCGGCCGGCTCGCGGGTGATCATGGCGACGACGTTGCCCGGGGTGGGCGCCACCTCGTCGTAGATCTTGTCGATCGCTTCGGCGAACCACTGCACGGTGTTGGCCGAGCCCGGAATGTCGACGCGCGTCGAGTAGGCGATGGGCTTGCCCATGTCGAGCGTCTCGAGCAACGCGAGCTCGTCGCGGTTCTTCATCATCAGCTCGCTCAGCTTCAGCATGATGCGCTTGCGGTTGGCCGGCGGCATGTTGGCCCACGTGCCCTTGTCGAAAGCGGCGCGTGCCGCCTTGACCGCGGCGTCGACGTCGGCCTGCTCGCAGGCTGCGACCTTGGTCAGCACCTGGCCGGTGGCCGGATTGATGCAGTCGAAGGTCTTGGCCGACAGGGAGGGGACGAACTTGCCGCCGATGAAGGCCTGGTTGCGGTAGCTGATCGAGCCGACGCGGCCCTTCCAGTCGTCGCGCGAAAGCTGAGCGGCCATGGTGATTTCCCTTCGTTGTTCGATTGCCGGCGAGCCTAGCCCACGAAAAAGCCGCCCGGAAGGGCGGCTTCGGCTGCAGCCACTACGGCTGAGTTACTTGATCTTCGATTCCTTGAAGACGACGTGCTTGCGCGCGACCGGGTCGTACTTCTTAAGCTCGAGCTTCTCGGTCTTGGTGCGCGGGTTTTTCTTGGTCACGTAATAGAAGCCGGTGTCGGCGCTGGACACCATCTTGATCAGGATCGAGGTCGGCTTGGCCATGGTTCAGGTCCTCTCGGAGGCCGGCAACTTAGTCGCCAACAGGCCCCTGTCAAGCGGGCCGGGTTCGGGGTCGGTGCATGCGGAAACAGGTCATCTTCCTGAACGGGCCAATTGGAGTAGGCAAGAGCTCACTCGGGCGGGCGCTGGCCGAGGCACTGGACGGCCGTTTCATCGACGGTGACGACCATGCCGATCTCGGGCTGCCCTGGCATCGCTCGAGCCTGCGTACCAGCCGGGCGATCGTTCGCGCTGCGCTGTCGGCACTGGCCAGCCGTCCCATCGTGGTCATCGGCTATCCCGTCCGGCGGTCAGGCTGGGTGTTCTTCCGCCGCAAATTCGCCGAGGTGGGTGTGCGCACAGTGTTTGTGGGATTGAGCGCTTCCTACGACCAAATCGTAGCGAGCGGCCGAGGCCGGCAGTTCGACGCCGCCGAGCGGTCGCGCATCAAGGCCATGATTGACGAGGGTTACGGCCGGCAGGACTTCAATGACCGGCTGATCGACGTTGGCGGGCGGCCGTTTACGGCTGTGCTCGCGGGCCTCCGCGTTGAGGTCGCGCGGCTGCTCGCAGCTTGAGGGCTACTGCCGCGAGATCGCCGCCTGCTCGAGCGAGCCGGAGCGGACGGCGTGGGCGTAGAGCGTCGGATCGCGCAGCAGGCGGCTCGCGATATCGATATCGCGGTCGGGCGACTCGTCGCCCGGCGGGCAGATCTTGCGCATATTGGCCACTTCCTGATGGCCGGGGTTGCGCTCGGCATGCCAGCGCTGCAGCAGCGCGCGGTTGCCGTCGACCGCCTCGGGGCCGAGCCGGTCGAGATCGCCGACCTTGGCGGTGCAGATGTTAGGCATCACGCCGAGCTCGTTCCAGGTGTAGCCCGAGGGCGCCACCAGGCGCGACCAGGTCAGCACCAGCTCGCCCTCGTTGGGCAGGCGGACCACGGTCTGCACCGTGCCCTTGCCGTAGCTCGTGGTGCCGACGACGGCGGCGCGGCCGCGATCCTGGAGGGCAGCGGCGACGATCTCGGCCGCGGAGGCGGAGTTGCCGTTGACCAGGACGACGATCGGCAGCTCGGCCGTCTTGCGGCTGCCGCTCTTGTAGGTGCGCTGGCTGTCGGGGTGACGGCCTTGCGTCGAGAAGATGACGCCGTCGCCGATGAACACCTCGGCCACCGACTGCGCCTGGTCGAGCAGGCCGCCGCGGTTGGACCGCATGTCGAGGATGATGCCGGCAAGGTCGCGGCCGATCTCGGAGCGCGCCCGGTCGATGGCCTGGACCAGCGTCTCGGTGGTGGCGCTGTTGAAGCCGGTCAGGTGGATCAGCGCGATGTTGCCCTGGCGCTTGTAGGTCACGGTGGTCGGGATGATGCGGCTGCGCCGCATGGCGACGACCAGCTCCTGTCCCTGATTGAGCCGCAGGATGGTCATGGTGACCGGTGCACCCACCGGGCCGCGCAGCTTGTGCACGATGTCGCCCAGCGTGGCGTCGACCATCATCTCGCCGTCGATGGCGATCACCTGGTCGCCGGCCTGCAGGCCGCCCTTGGCCGCCGGCGAGCCGTCCTGCACGGCGCGGATCATGATCTTCTTGTCGTCCGTCCGCTCGACCGTGACGCCGATGCCGCCGCCGCCGTCGCGCTGGAAGCGGTTGTCCTTGGCCTCGTCGGGGTCGGCGTAGCGGCTGTTCTTGTCGAGCTGCCTGGTGGTGGCCGACATCGCCCCCTTGATCAGCACCCCACGCTCGGTCTGCTGCAGGACCGGCGAGGAATCGACCGAGGCGGCGAACAGCTCCGCCAGCATGCCGCCCCAGGCGCGCCCGTCGGTGGAATCCTCAGGCGTGGGACGCGACAGGATCTCGTGGCCGTCGCGCATCACCGTGAAGCTCTTGTCGGTGGTCTGCAGCGACAGCGCCGGGTCGGTGGCGGCAAAACCGTGATAGGTATTGACCGACATCTTGCGGAAGTCGGGCTCGTAGAGGTGGCGGTCGCCGATCGCCCGGTAGGCCTGGAGGATCACCCGCTCGACGCTGACGTCGGCGGCGGTGGCCGGATTGCGCGCAGGCGAGCTCGCCTGGTCGGTCGTGGTCTCGCACGAGGCGACAAGCGAAGCAGCCAGGAGAGCGGCTGCCGCGTGCGACAGCGCAAGACGAACCAGACGAATCAACGGCACCTAGGACACCCTACGGTTTGCACAATAGCACAAGCCATTAGCGGGCGACCATGGGCTTGCCTCATGGAGAAGTATCCAGACTGTCCGGGGCTCGCTTGGGCGGAGCGACACGGACCGTCCAGAGGAGCGCGATCACCGCCCCCTTGATGCGGGGTAGCAGGATCAATGCCAACAGAACCGAGAGTGGCAGCCAAAGTAAGGCATGAAACCAAAGCGGCGGCTCGTGGGCATAGCGCTCGACCACCAGGACCAGCGGCACGACGATGTGGCCAACCGCGAAGATGGTGAAATAGGCCGGTGCGTCGTCGGCGCGGTAGGGCTCGTTGCCGAGCCCGCAGGCCGGGCAGCGGCTCAGCATCTTGAGGAAGCCGCCGAACAGCGGAGCCCCGCCGCAGCGCGGGCACAGGCCGCGCCAGCCGCGCCACAGCGCAGTCCGGAGATCGGCGGGAGCGCGGGCGAGGTCATGGGCGCCGGAGGACACGCCCCAACATGGCGCGAACACCTAGTTTCGTCGTCGCGACCGTTTGTCCCGAGAGGGCTTGCCGCGCGCGACCGGACGACGCGGACCGGCCCGGTCGGACCGGCGCGGTGACCGGTGGCCGCGCGGCAGGGCGTGCCGCTCGACCCGCTCGATGACCTCGACGACGTCGAACAAAAGTCCGCCGGTGGCGGCGTCCGCCTCGACCAGCTTGACCCGCAGCCGATCGCCCAGGCCGTAGGTTTCGCCGGTCCGCTCGCCGACCAGGAGCTGGCGGCCCTCGTCGTGGCGGAAGAATTCCTGGCCGAGGCTCCTGATCGGGATCAGTCCGTCAGCTCCCGTACCGTCGAGCGAGACGAACAGGCCGAAGCGCGTCACCGAAGTGACGCGTCCGGGGAAGGCGGCGCCGACATGGGCCGCCATATACGCTGCGACATAGCGATCCATGGCGCCGCGCTCGGCCGCCACGGCGCGGCGCTCGCACATCGACAGATGCTCGCCGAACTCCTCGAAGCGGCCCTTGTCGGCCTCGCTGAGCCCGCCTTCGCCCAGCCCATAGGCCGCGATCAGGGCGCGATGGACGATCAGGTCGGGAAAGCGACGGATCGGCGACGTGAAGTGGGCGTAGCGGCTCAGCGCCAGGCCGAAGTGACCGAGATTGTGCGGGCTGTAGATCGCCTGGCTCTGGCTGCGCAGCACGGTCTCGTTGACCAGGCGCGCCACCGGCTTGCCGGCGACCGACTGCAGCACGCGGTTGAGGTCGGCGGGCCTGAGCCGCTGGCCGGTCGGCAGCTGGATGCCGAGCGTTGCCAAAAACTCGCGCAGCGCCTCGAGCTTGGCGAGATCGGGCTGGTCGTGGACGCGGTAGAGGCAGGGCGCGTGGCGCTGCTCGAGCGCCTGGGGGGCCGCCACGTTGGCCAGGACCATGAACTCCTCGATCAACTTGTGGGAATCGAGCCGCTCCCGTACGCCGATCTCGGCGATGCGGCCGTCGTCGCCCAGCCGGACCAGGCGCTCGGGCAGATCGAGATCGAGCGCGCCGCGCTTCTCGCGCGCCGACAGCAGCACGCGATAGGCGCCGTAGAGCGGCTTCAGCACCGGGTCGAGCAGGGGGCCGGTCTCCTCGTCGGGATGGCCGTCCATGGCGCGCTGGACGCGGTTATAGGTGAGCCGCGCCGCCGAGCGCATCATGGCGCGGTGGAAACGGTGGCGCTTGAGATGGCCTTCGCCGTCGATCCACATCTCGGCGACCAGCACCGGCCGGTCCTCGCGCGGCACCAGCGAGCACCAGTGGTTGGAAAGCTGTTCGGGCAGCATCGGCACGACGCGGTCGGGGAAGTAGACGGAGGTGCCGCGGCGGTAGGCGGCGCGGTCGAGCGGCTTGTCGTGGCGCACGTACCAGGCGACGTCGGCGATGGCGACCAGCAGTCGCCAGCCACCGGAGTGCGCCGGGTCGGGCTCGGCGAACACCGCGTCGTCGAAATCGCGCGCGTCCTCGCCGTCGATGGTGA
>Ga0081455_10001148_pt1 | contig 33183 bp, 32 predicted proteins | sample TabmetS3T2R1_FD_70207 | JGI IMG/M metagenome (GOLD analysis project Ga0081455, IMG submission 70207) | Tabebuia heterophylla rhizosphere microbial communities from the University of Puerto Rico - S3T2R1 | ecosystem: Host-associated > Plants > Roots > Rhizosphere ...
AAGGCGCGCCGACGTTGAAGCGCGTGCATCTGGAGCTCGGAGGCAAGAACCCCGTCATCGTGTTCGACGACGCGTCGCTCGATCGCGCGCTCGATGCCGCCGTCTTCATGATTTACAGCTTGAACGGCGAGCGGTGTACGTCGTCGAGCCGGCTGCTCGTGCAGCGCTCGATCTACGATCAGTTCGTCGCTCGCGTGGCCGAGCGGGTGAAGAAGCTCAAAGTCGGGCATCCGCTCGATCCGACCACGGAGATCGGTCCGCTGATTCATCAGCGCCATCTCGACAAGGTGCTGAGCTACTTCAATATCGCGCGCGACGACGGCGCCGAGATCCGCGTTGGCGGCAGCCGCGCCGATGCCGTGCACGGCGGCTATTTCGTGCAGCCCACGTTGTTCGCGAACGCGACGAACGGCATGCGCATCGCACGCGAGGAGATTTTCGGGCCGGTGCTCACTGCGATTCCGTTCGCGGATGAAGCCGAGGCGATCGCGATCGCGAACGACACCCCGTACGGGCTCACCGCGTACATCTGGACGAACGACTCCGGTCGCGCGTTCCGCATGGCGCACCACGTCGAGGCCGGCATGGTGTGGGTGAACTCGGAGAACAATCGTCACTTGCCCGCGCCCTTCGGTGGCGTCAAGGCGAGTGGCATCGGTCGCGACGGCGGCGACTACAGCTTCGACTTCTACATGGAAACGAAGAACATCTGCATGGCTCACGGCACGCATCGCGTGCCGAAGCTCGGCGTCTGAGATTCGGAGAGGGCGATGTCGGCAACACTCGATTCACTCAAGGGCTCGATTCCACCGCTGATCACGCCGTTCAAGAACGGCGAGGTCGATTACGAGGCGTATGCGCAGCTCGTCGCGTTCCAGATCAAGAACGGTTCGCACGGCATTCTCGTCAACGGGACGACGTCCGAGCCGTCGACGCTCACGGTGGAAGAGCGCAACAGGCTGGTCGACATCGCCGTGCAGGTGACGGCAAAGCGCGTGCCGGTCGTCGCGGCAACCGGCTCGCAGTCACTGCTCGAAACGAAGCAGCTGACGGAGCACGCGGCGAAGGCGGGCGCGGACTCGCTGCTGATCGTGACGCCGTACTACATCAAGCCGCCCCAGCGCGGGTTGGTCGCCTATTATCTCGAAGTGGCGTCGATCTCGAATTTGCCGTGGATGGTCTATCACATCCCGGGTCGCGCGGCCGTGAGTGTCACCATCGACACGTTCAAGGAGCTCAAGGCGAAGTCGCCGGCGTTCGTCGGTATGAAGCACGCGGTGAACGATCTCGGCTTCGTGTCGGAGTGTTTCGCGCAGCTCGGGCACGATTTCAAGGTATTCGTCGGGCTCGAGGAGCTCAGCTTCCCGATGATGGCCGTCGGGGCGTGCGGGCTCATGAACGCCGTGGGCAACTTGCAGCCGCGCATTCTTGCCGATCTGTGCGAGGCGGTGTGGCGCAGTGACCTTGCGCGCGCGCAGGCCCTTCATCATCAGCTCTTCGAGATCAATCAGGCGGTGTTCTTCGACACCAATCCGATTCCCATCAAGTACATGATGAAGCGCCTCGGCATCCTCCCGGCGAACGAGCATCGCTTGCCGATGGTGCCCGCGACTGCCGAATTGGAGCGGCGTCTCGATGGCGTGCTGAAGCGCGCCGGACTGCTCAAGGAGCACGCTGCGTGAAGCTGCTCAACTTTCGCGTCGAAGGTCGCGAGAGCTTCGGAACGCTCGGGCCTCGCGGCATCATGGATCTCGGCGCGCGGTTGCGCGGTGGCGCGACGGATATCGCGTCGTTCATGCGTCTCGGTCTTCTCGGCCCGGCGCGGAGCCTCGCACGCATGGATGCCGCCGACTACTCGCTCGAGGACGTGCGGCTGCTGTCCCCGACGGGGCGTGGCGTGCGCTACTTCTGCATCGGCGTGAACTACCCGGACCGCAACGAGGAGTACAAGGACGGCAGCGAGCGCGCGAAATATCCGAGCATCTTCATGCGCTCGCATACGTCGTTCGCGGCGCCGGGCGATCCGATCGTGCGGCCGCGCGAATCCGAGCAGCTCGACTACGAAGGCGAGATCGTCATCGTGATCGGGTATGGCGGGCGGCGCATCGCCGAGTCGAATGCGATGGCGCACGTGTACGGCTACTCGTGCGCGAACGAGGGCTCGGTGCGCGATTGGCTGCGGCACTCGAAGTTCAACGTCACGCAGGGCAAGAACTTCGATCGCTCGGGCTCGATCGGTCCCTATCTCGTTACCGCGGACGAAGTGGGCCTCGAGCCGATTCGCGTAACGACGCGCGTGAACGGCGCAGTGCGCCAGGACGACACCAGCGACCGCATGATCTTCCGGATGCCGTACTTGATTCACTACATCTCGACGTTCTGCACGCTCGAGCCGGGTGATGTGATTTTGACGGGCACGCCGAGCGGCGCCGGTGCGCGCTTCGATCCGCCGCGGTATCTGAAGCCCGGCGACAAGGTGGACGTCGAGGTGTCTCGCGTGGGATTGCTGAGCAACACGGTGATGGACGATGAGTCCTAAGCGTGCTCGAAACGAGGAGCGCGGCGCGCTCGCGAGCCGGAATCTACCGATGCGTGCCTTCTCGAAGTCCCTACCGATGGAGTTGCTCAAGGCGCGTGAGGCGGTCATGCGCCGTTTTCGTCCGGAGCTGCGCACTCACGGCGTCACCGAGCAGCAGTGGCGCATCCTGCGCGCTCTCGCGCATGCCGGGCCGCTCGAAGTGAGCGAGCTTGCCGAGGCGACGTACCTACTGGCACCGAGCCTGTCGCGCATCTTGCCGGACATGGAAGCGCGGCAGCTCATCGGCCGGCGCCAGGCGGATACGGACTTGCGCCGTAGTGTGATCAGTCTCGAGCGCAAGGGCCTGCGGCTCATCGCCATGCACGCGCCGACCTCCGAACGTATTTACGACGAGATCGCTCAGCAGTACGGTCCTGACAAGCTCGCGCAGCTCTTCACGCTCTTGCACGAGCTCGAGCAGTCGTTGGCCTCTCTTGCCAAGCCGCGCGCACGGGTGACACGGCGGCGCGCCGCTCGCGTGAAACCATGAGTCTCTACGGCGTACAAAAGTTGATCTTCCAGCTCAATCGCGACCCGGCCGCGCGCAAGCGCTACGAGGAGAATTTCGAAGGCCTGCTCGCAGACTTCGAGCTCACCGAAGAGGAGCGGCAAGCGATTCGCACGCCCGACATCGGCTTGCTCTACGTCATGGGCGTGAACGGTCAGCTCCTCATGCACTACGCCGCGCTACGCGGCTTCGAGTGGAGCGCCTACATCGAAGCCATGAAAGAAGGCGAACGGAAGTACGGGCCCGTCCGCACCGGCCTGTACTCACGCGCGGAGGGACGCCGATGAGCCTCGTATTCGCCGGCGTCTGCAGCCATGCCCCGGGCATTACCGGACGGAAGGAGCGTGCCGATCCTGTCGTGCGCGACGCGTTCTACGCCGCGTACGACCGTATGCGCGTCGCGCTCGAAGGGTCCAAGCCCGATGCGCTGATCGTGATCGGTGCCGAGCACTTCGCCAACTTCTTCATGAACAACATGCCCTCGCTCTGCGTCGGCATGGGCGAGGTTTACGAGGGGCCGATCGAAGACGAGGCGTGGCTCGGCATCAAGCGCAGCAAGGTCCCGGGTGCGCCGGATCTTGCGAAGCGTGTGATCGAGGACGTCATGCAGACCTCCGATCTCGCGTACGCGCAGGAATGGAAGTTCGACCACGGCATCATGGTGCCGTTGAGCTTCCTGACGCCGCGCTACGATTTGCCGATCATTCCCGTCAACATCAATTGCCAAGGCCCGCCGTTGATTCCGCTCGCGCGGTGCTTCGAGTTCGGGCGCGCGTTGCGCCGCGCGTGCGATCGCGTACCGGAGCGCATCGCCATCGTCGGTACGGGCGGAATTTCGCATTGGCCGGCTACGCCGGACTCCGGAAAGGTCAACGAAGCGTGGGACCGCGCGTTTCTCGAGCGCTTCCTCAACGGCCGGCGCGACGAGCTGCTCGCGTATCGCGACGACGAGACGTGGCGCGAAGCCGGGCAGGGGGGCTTGGAAATTCGCACGTTCATTGCAGTGTCGGGCGCCACCGAAGGGGCGACGGGCGAGCTCTGGTTCTACGCGCCCATTCCCATTTTTGCGGTGGGCTGCACCGTCGCAGTCATGAAGGGGATTTGACGATGAGCGCTCGGGCCGATATGCGCCGTCCCACTCCGCCATTCCGCGCAGATCACGTCGGAAGCCTGCTGCGTCCGCCTGCCCTGAAGCAGGCGCGCGATGCGCATCAGCGCGGCGAGATCACGGCCGCGCAGTTGCGTGCCGCCGAGGACGCTGCGATTCGCGACGTCGTGAAGCTGCAGGAAGAGGTGGGGCTACAAGGCATCACGGACGGCGAGCTGCGCCGCGGCTCGTGGCACATGGATTTCCTGTATCAGATCGGCGGCGTCACGCGCGTGCAGGACCATCTGAAGGTGCAGTTCCACAACGAGAAGGGCGCTATCGAGTTCACGCCCTCCGCGTTGCGCGTGACCGGTCGGCTGAAGCTCGAGAAATGCATCTTCGGTGACGCGTTCACGTTCCTGAAGTCGGTCACGAAGGGCACGCCGAAGCTCACGATCCCGGCGCCGAGCATGATTCACTATCGGGGCGGCAAGTCGATCATCGATGCGTCCGTGTATCCGGACATCAACGAATTCTGGTCGGACTTGAAGAACGTCTACGCGCAAGAGGTGGAAGAGCTGGGCAAGCTCGGATGCACCTATCTGCAGCTGGACGACACGAGCCTCGCGTATCTCAATGATCCCGCGCAGCGCGATTACGTGGCGAAGCTCGGCGGCGACCGCAAGAACCAGCATCTCACGTACATCGATCTCATGAACGGCGCGCTCGCGCGCAAGCCGGCGAACATGGCCGTGTGCACGCATCTGTGCCGCGGCAACTATCGCTCGTCGTGGGTCGCATCCGGCGGCTATGACTACGTGGCCGAAGCGCTGTTCAACGAGCTGCAGGTCGACGGCTTCTTCCTCGAGTACGACGACGAGCGTTCCGGCGGCTTCGAGCCGCTGCGGTTCGTGCCGAAAGGCAAGTACGTGGTGCTCGGCGTCGTGACCTCGAAACGCGCCGCGCTGGAAAAGAAAGACGATTTGAAACGGCGCATCGAGCAGGCCGCGAAGTTCGTGCCCATGGAGCAGATTTGTTTGAGCCCGCAATGTGGCTTCTCATCGACGCTCGAAGGCAATGCAGTGAGCGTCGACGATCAGATCGCGAAGTTGCGCCTCGTCGTCGACACCGCGCGCGAATTGTGGGGCTGAGAAAACCGAGCGTGCGCTGAGGAGACTGTCGTGCGCCTTTTGTAGACAAGGTATCGACAACCTCCTAGTGGCCGTGCAAAGTTGGAACCGCTTGGTCGCTTTGTGTGAGCGAGGCGGGGAGTGGTGAGGATGATGTTCACAGCAGGGAACGCGCTTGTCTTGTCTACATGGACGCGTTGGGTATTCATATGCTTCGTGTTTTCCATGGTGCTGATGCCGGCGGTGCGCGCCGGTGATGGCTCGATCACCGAAACCGTGGTGTGGCCGTTGCAAGGACGCAATCTCGTCGCGAGCTATTCGCGCGATCGTGACGGCGCGGGAGCGCTGAAATTCCGCGAGGCCACCGGACGGCGCACGCTGCCGGTGAGCTGGCTCGTCGAGTCGGATCGCGACCTCATCGCGAACATGAGTCTCGCCGGCATGCAGCACTTCAACGGCATGCTGGTCGTGACGCTGGAGTCCTCCAGCGGCCTCGTCACGCAGATCTACATGTACGACGATCGGCGAGACCTGATTGCCGAGGTCGCGAGCGCCGCGGGGCGCTGGCCGCCGGAGCTCATGTACTGGGGCGATCAGCTCGATCCCGCGGTGGGCGTCATTCGTCAGACGTCGAGCTCGAAGGGGCGGCAGGCGGGCATGATCTGCGGGCAGAAGATCTTCCGCCTCGATCAGGGCACGCGGCGGGTCGAAGAATCCTACGTGCGCTGGACGGCGCGCGGCAAAGAGCCCGTCGCGAAGCTCGATCCTTCTTGCACTGATTGATCGTGCGTTTCACCTGAGAGCGGCGTCGCGTGCATCGACGCGCGCGCGGTGCCGTCGATGCTTTGCGCGAGGCTGCCGACCCCCGCGACGAGCCGTCGGGCGCCGCCGGCCTCGCTGGCCTCTTGCATGCCGCCGTGCGCCCCGACCTCCGAGACGAACATCGCCTCGGCCCCGACAGCACCGTCCTGCTGATTGCGACCGAAGGAGCGCTCCCGGACGACCGGTAGCGCCCCGGCGACCGGCCATCCTGGTCTACCATTGCCGCTAATCGCCGCCGGTAGGCGGCCCTTGCTTTGGAGCCCTGGATGAATGCCACTGTCGAATCGCCGCTGCCGCCTGCAGGGCCGGCGGCCGGCGGACCGCCGGGTCACGAGTTGAGCCGCAGCCTGCGGTCCCGTCACATTCAGATGATTTCCATCGGCGGGATCATAGGCGCCGGACTCTTCGTCGGCAGCAGCGCAGCCATCAAAGCCGCGGGTCCCGCCATTCTGCTGAGCTACCTGCTCGCGGGCGCCGTGGTGCTGATGGTCATGCGCATGTTGAGCGAGATGGCTGCCGCGACGCCCGGGCTTGGCTCGTTCACCGAGTACGTGCGGCTCGGGCTCGGCGACTGGGGCGGGTTTCTGTCGGGCTGGCTCTACTGGTACTTCTGGGTCGTCGTCGTCGCCATCGAAGCGATTGCCGGCGCGAAGATCCTGTCAGCGTGGATAGCGCTGCCCGTCTGGGAAATCGTCGCGATTTTGATGGTGCTGCTGACGGCCGTGAATCTCATGTCGTCACGGTCGTACGGTGAGTTCGAGTTTTGGTTCTCGTCGATCAAAGTCGCGGCAATCGTCGTGTTCATCATGATCGGTGGGGCGTACGCCCTGGGACTGACTTCCGGCATCGGCTCGACCTTCTCCAACCTCTATGCGTACGACGGCTTCATGCCATTCGGCTGGGTCGCCGTACTCGCGGGCGTGACGACCGTGGTGTTCTCCCTCTGTGGCGCTGAGATCGCGACCATCGCCGCGGCGGAGTCGAACGAGTCCACGCGTGTGATCTCGCGTATGACTATCACTATCGTCGCGCGCATTCTGCTGTTCTACGTGCTGTCGATTTTGCTGGTGTTAGCCGTGGTGCCGTGGCCCGAAATCGTGCCGGGCGAGTCGCCGTTCGCGGCGGCCCTGACTCGCACGCATATCCCCGGCGCGGCGACGATCATGAATCTCATCGTGCTCACGGCCGTGCTGTCGTGCCTGAACTCGGGCGTGTATGTGACCTCACGCGTGCTGTTCACGCTGGCCGCACGCGGCGAGGCGCCGCAATCGATGATCGCGCTCAGCAAGCGCCGCGTGCCGGCGCGCGCGATTCTGATCGGCAGCTCGTTCGGCTATCTCGCCGTCATTCTGTCGATCGTGTCGCCGGAGCGGGTGTTTGCGTATCTCGTGAATGCGTCCGGCGCGCTGATGGTGGTGATCTATTTGCTTGCGTGCCTAGCGCACTTGCGCTTGCGTAAGCAGATGGAGCGCACCTCGCCGGAGCGGCTGACCATCAAGGTGTGGCTCTTCCCGTGGCTTACGTACGTGACGATCGCCGCGATGATCGGCGTGCTCGTCGCGATGACAGTGACAGCAGTGCGCTCGGGAGACTTCTTCCGCAGTGAGGTTATCGCCAGCGGGGTGGCCGTGTTGGTCGCAGCGATGGCGGGCTGGGCGCTGCGCAGGCGTCGTCGAATAACGAGCGGGGCTGCGCAGGTGGTTTAACGCCGCGCAGGTCGTTTAACGCGCATAAAAAAAGGCGCGCCGCCGGGCGCGCCCTTCAAGATTTCACGGCCCGCCGCAGGCGCGCCAAACCCGCTCAGTAGAACTGGTTGTAGACAACGTCGAGGATCACGCCCGTCGCAATCGCGGCGAGCGCGACATCCGAGTCGACGCGAACCCAGTGGTACCCGTACGGCGGGGCGCGGAGCCCGCACCGATCGTAGTCAGACACCACGTACCGCGGGGCGTAGTACGCCACGGGCAGCCGCTCGCCCCGCCCCCACCGATGCGAGTAATAGCCGTAGGGCTGGTGATACGCGCCCCAGTAGTAGCGAGCCCGGGGCGGCGCGTAATACCGCGGAGGCGCGTAGTGGCGCGGCGGCGAGTACACACGCGGCGGGGCGTAGTAACGCGGCGGCTGATGGTCGAAGCGCCGGCCATCGTTCCAGTCGCGCCGGCCGTTGTGATCCCAGCCGCGAGGGTCGTCCCGGTGACGGTCGTTCCAGTCGCGGCGGTCGTGACCGCGATTCCAGTCACCGCGACCCCCCTCGTGACCGCGATTCCAGTCACCGCGATCGCGATGACCTCTATCGTTGCGGCCATGGTCGTTCCGGTTGCCGCCACGGTCGTGGCCGCCGCGGTCCGAATGGGAATCGCCGCGATCCGCGCCGGGGCCGCGATACCCCTGTCCCGCCATCGCCACCGAGCCCGCCAGCAGCGCCACGAAGAGCGCACCGACTGCCAAGCGTTTCATAAGGGTCCTCCTGGGACGCCAATCAAGTTTCAAGTGCGGCGCAGTTTTGCACCGCGTTGCTGAGTGCTTGCTGAACAGGCGCCGCCTAGAGCGCCCGTATCGAACCGTTCAGGTACCGTTCAGGGTGCGGGCAGTGGAAATGAGAACTGGGCCGAACGGGAGGGGGCACCCCCCCACGCCCGTGCAGGCTCCGGAACGATCCCGGTAGAATCGCCGCGCCTCAACGCACCCCCAGGTTTCCGCACAGTGTCCGACTCCACGGCCGGGCCGACCGGTACGACTGCCCAGACGACGGCACGCTGGGCGCTGATCATCGCGCTCGCCGTGCTCGGTGGGTGGGTGCTGCGGCATTTCCTCCCTGCGCTCTGCTGGGCCGTGGTGCTCGCCATCGCGACCGCCTCGCTCTACGACCGCTGGCTCACTCGCTTTCACGGCAAACGGCGGGACCTCTGGGCGGCGCTCACCTTCACGACTTTCGTCGGCATCGCGCTCATCGTGCCGCTCGTATACGGCGGCGTCATCGCCGTGCGCGAGGCGATTACCTTGACGCACACCTACGCCGATTCGCTGCACGGCGCGCCGCCGACGCTGCCGGACTGGATCGCTCAAATCCCTTGGCTACGTGACTGGATTCTGGACTTCTGGAGCGAGAGGTTCGGTCATGGCGCCGCCGCTGCGACCGCCGGTGCGGTTCGTTCGCGCGTGCTCTTTCCGGAGTGGACCCGCGCGCTCGGCCTGCAAGTCGTACGGCGCATCAGCACGCTCGCGTTCACGTTGCTCACGCTGTTCTTCGTCTATCTGAATCGGACGAACCTCGCGAGCAGCGTGCGGCGCGCGGCGAGTCGCGTGTTCGGCCCGCCCGTCGATACGCTGCTGACGCGCATGGTGGCCGCGATCCGTGCGACGGTAGATGGCGTCGTGCTCGTCGCCGTGGCCGAAGGCGCGATCATGGCTGTCGTGTACGCGGCGGCCGGCGCGCCGCATCCGATTCTGTTCGGCGCGGTCACGGGGGTATTCGCGATGATCCCGTTCGCCGCGCCCATCGCCTTCGGCGTCGTGGCGATTCTGCTCGCCACGAAAGGGGCGTTGGTGGCGGCCATCGTCGTCGCGGCGATCGGCATGATCGTCTTGTTCATCGCCGACCACTTCGTGCGGCCCGTGATCATCGGGGAGGGCGCGCGCCTGCCGTTCCTGTGGGTGCTGCTCGGCATTCTCGGCGGCGTCGAGACCTTCGGGCTCGTCGGTATCTTTCTCGGCCCGGCGCTGATGGCGGCGCTGGTTTCGATCTGGCGCAACTGGTCGGCGGACACGACGACACCGACCGACGTGACGGGCAGCTAGATCAAGCGCGCCGCTTCGAGCTCGCGCTTCAGATACGCGTAGTAGATCGGCGCCGCGATCAATCCCGGCGCTCCGAAAATCGACTCCATCAGCAGCATCGCGATCAGCAGCTCCCAGGCGCGCGCGCGGATCTGCGTGCCGATGATGCGCGCGTTCAGGAAGTACTCGAGCTTGTGAATGACGATGAGATAGGCGAGCGCCGTGACCGCCACGCCGAGCGATAGCGACAACCCGACCACGAAGATCAGCGTGTTCGAGATCAGATTGCCGATGACCGGCAGCAACCCAGCCACGAACGTCACCGCGATGAGCGTCTTCGCGAGCGGCATGTCCACGCCGAACAGCGGCAGCACCACCAGGAGAAAGATGCCGGTGAGGAGCGTGTTCAGCGCCGAAATCTTGACCTGCGCGAACACCACATCGTGAAACGCCGTCACGAGATTGCCACAGCGCACGTTCAGCAACTCTGCAAGCGGGCCGCGCTTCCGCTGCACGCGTGTGCGATGAAGCGCTAGCATCGCGCCCAACACGATGCCGATGAGTAACTGCACCACGATGCGCGCGGCCTGCTTGCCGGCGAGCTGCAGCTGTGCGGCGTGCTCGCGGAGCCAGCCGACGATCGTCGCGCGGATCTCTTCGACGTTCTCCGGCAAGTTCTCGGTCACGACCGGCGGCAACTTGGTGCGCGCGCGCTCGATGAGAGGCATCAAGCGCTCGAAAATGACCGTCGGATTGCCGGTCTCGCTATTGAGGAGCGCAATGCCCGCGACGATCACGAGCGTGAGCGCGCCGACGACGAGCGCCGCGAGCACCGCGACGACGAACCAATGCGCGCGCATGCCCGGCAAGTGGCGTTGCAGTCCCGGCGCCAGGGCGTTGACGACTGAATACACGAGCAGCCCGGCCAGCAGCGCCGAGAGCAGGTGCAGATGAAGGACGAGGGCCAGACCTACTGCCATCAGAATGTGGCTGGCCGCGGTCAAATGCGCAGGCGATATCGTGGGGGCGGGACCGATCACGGCGCGGATTATAGGGTACCCGTGCGGATATTGAGGCAGCTGGCACTGCTTTCAGTCTTAATCACGGCCCTCGCGACTCGGCCAGCGTGGGCCGCAGAGGACGAGGAGCCGTCGTCCGACTCCGTCGTGGTCACGGCAACACGCTCGGGCCAACTCGTCCGCGATCAACCGGTGCGCGTCGAAGTCGTGCCCGACGCCGAGATCGAAGAGAACCTCGCCACCCACTCGACGTCGAGCAGGCGGCGCAGCCCGATCGCTTGAATCTCGTGAACGCCGCCGGCCCATTGCGTTCGCGCGGCGCCGAGCTGCTCATCGGCTTCGTCTCGGGCGAGCTCCACGTCCTCGCGAACTCAACCTATCTCGACGTGACGGAAGCGGCACCGCTCGGTGGGCGACGATATGCCGAGCTGATCCCGCGCTTCTCGGCGGAGCTCGCGGGGATTCTCGAAGATGAGGAGCGCGGGCGAGTCGGCGTGGAGATTCAGTACACGGGCCGTCAGGCACTCACCGACAATCCCCATCGCACTCGCAGCCCCGGCTATTTCGAGGTCAACGCGCTCGCCGAAGTGCGCGCGAAGAAGGCCAAGATCTTCCTGAACGCGCTGAACCTCACGAACGTCCGCCAGCGCGACTACGAGCCGCTGTTGCGCCCGACCCCCGGCCTCGGCGGCGAACCGATCACAGATGTCTGGGCGCCCCTGCTCGGCCGCACGTTCAACGTCGGCGTGCGGCTCGAGCTGTGAGCACGCACGCCCACTAGGCGCCTATTAGTCAGACAGGCTCCTTGGCATCAAGACTTGGTTTTGTGCTCGTCGGCCCACTTCTGCACGACGGCCATCGTGTTCTCGACGTGCTTGTCCGGGTTCAGGGCGGTGTAGGAGTAGAGCACTTCGCCGCTCGGCGCGATGACGTAGGAGGTACGCTTCGCCCAGTCCGGCTTGATCCACAGCACGGCGTCATACGCCTTCATGATCGTTTGATCCGCGTCCGAGGCGACCGCGAACTTGTTGCGGCATTCGCTCACGGAGAACTTGTGCAGCGTCTCGATCGAGTCGTGCGACACGCCGATCACCGTGGCGCCGAGGGCCTTGAATTTGTCGGTGGCTTCCGCGAAATCGTGCGCTTCGATCGTGCAGCCTTTCGTGAAGGCGGCCGGATAGAAGTAGAGCACCACAGGACCCTGCTTCAGAGCCTCGGCCAAAGAGAACGAGAGCTCCTTGCCCGCGAGGGACGCCTTCGTGGTGAAGTCCGGGGCTTTGGTCCCGTTGGGAAGCGCGGCGAATGCCGTCGTCGAAATGAGCGCGGCGGCCAGCGCCACGAGCCGTGAAGTGTGCATGAGTCGATTCCCCGTCAGTTGAAACGACGGGCCTGCGCACCCCGGCGCAGGCTCTCGAACGGCTCTACGTTGACCCATCGCGGATGGATGCCTCGCGCACGCGACGGCTGTCGTCAGGACCCGACTCCCGCAACCTCCCGCTTGACGTCGGCCCTGCACGAATGATCGCATCGGCGCCGTGGGTGTCGAGCCAGCGCGCTTCGTCGAGCATTGTGGCCGATGACAGGATCTTCGCACCCACGGAGCGCACGCGCGCGAGCAAGTCCGGCGCGGGCAAGCCGAAATGAAAGCTCACCACCGCCGGTCTGAGCTCCTCGACTACGCTCGCCGAGCAAGTCGTGTGCGGTGGCCAGGCCGAGCGATTAACGCACACCCGTTCAGGTTTTGGAAACGGCAACGCATCGAGCTTGACTGCCGCGCAAGCCGAATGCTCGAGTGTCGCGCGCGCAATCGGGGAGTAACACGTGAATCGGCGACTCATCACTTTCGGTCTCTGCCTCGCAATGCCCGTTGCGTGGGCTCAGCAACCGCCGAATATCGGCATCGCGCCGGTGACGCTCACCGAAAGCGCCTATGTCTTCGATACCGCCGAACAGCACAAGATTCGCGTGACGGTGGTGACGAAGGGCCTGGTGCATCCGTTCTCCGTCGCCGTGCTGCCTTCGGGTGATGCGCTAGTGTCCGAGCGAGGCTTGCAACTGCGCCTCGTGCACAACGCAACGGGCGCGAACGGTGCGGCCGCGACGCTCGACCCGAAGCCCATCAACGGCATTCCGCCGCTCGAGCCGGTGTATCGCAACGGTGGTCTGCACGATGTGGTCCTGCATCCGCAGTTCGCGCAGAACAAGCTCGTCTATTTCACCTTCAACGAGCCCGGCAATCCGCCGCCCGCGGACGCGAAGCCGCCGATTCGGCGCGAAAGCCGCGTTTCACTGATGCGTGGCAAGTTGAACGGCAGCGAGCTGACGAAGGTCGAAGCGCTCTTCGTCGCCGAGTCCGGCACCACGAGCGGCTCGCGCATCGCGTTCGGGAAAGACGGCACGGTGTACATGGCGACGGGCGCGCCGTACGGCGATCAGGCGCAAGAGCTCGGCAGCGTGTACGGCAAGGTTCTGCGCTTCAACGACAACGGCAAGGTACCCGCGGACAATCCGTTCGTGGGGAAGTCCGATGCGCGGCCCGAAGTATTCTCGCTCGGTCATCGCGATCAGCTCGGGCTCACCGTCCATCCGCTCACCGGCGCGGTGCTGGATGCCGAGCACGGGCCGAACGGTGGCGATGAAGTGAATCTCATCCAGCCGGGCCGCAATTACGGCTGGCCGAAAGTGAGCTTCGGCCGCACGTACGAAGGCCCGCGCTTCTCGGAATCGCCGGTCGCCGAAGGCGTCGAGCAGCCGCTCATCGTGTGGCTGCCCTCGATTGGTCCCTCGGGGCTGACGTTCTACACGGGCGATCGCTTGCCCGCGTGGAAAGGGAATCTGTTCGTCGGCAGCGTGCGCCGCGGTGAAGTGCCGCGCACCGGGGGGCTCGAGCGTGTCGTGCTCAACGACAAGCTCGAGGAGATCCGCCGCGAAACGCTGCTCACGGACTTGCACCAGCGCATCCGTGATGTGCGGCAGGGGCCGGACGGATTGCTCTATGTGCTGACGGATGAGGATGACGGTGCGCTTCTGCGCATCGAGCCCGCTTCATAGCCGGCGGCGACCCTGACTTTCGATAGGGGGCCGCTCCCCTCCGGCGGTACTCGTGCGCTGGTCGCTCGGCGGGTAACCTCCGCGGCATGGCACTGTATCTGCAGGACTTGCCCGTCGGGCTGCGGCTCTCCCACGGCACGCACACGCTCGACGCGGAACAGATCAAGGCGTTCGCGCGGCAGTTCGATCCGCAGCCGTTTCATCTCGACGAAGAAACGGCTGCGGCATCGTTCTTCGGCGGGCTCGCCGCGAGCGGCTGGCACACGGCGGCGATCACGATGCGCTTGATCGCGACGATGGAGCCGAACCTCGCGGGCGGCGTGATCGGCGCCGGCGCGCAACTCGATTGGCCTACGGCCACGCGGCCGGGCGATGTGCTGCGGATCGAATGCGAGGTGCTCGAAGCGCGTCCGCTGCGCTCGAAGCCCGACCGCGGGCTGGTCCTGATGCACATCAAGACGCTGAACCAGCGAGATGAAGTGCGTCAGGACCTGAAGGCGAAGTTGGTCGTATTTCAGCGGCCCTGACGGACCGCGCACGAAGGCGCGGCGCCAATGCAAATGCCGCGCGCCGCGCCCGCTCCGCCGTGGGCGCTACCGTCCCCGACGGTACTTCTCGAACCACGCGATGATGGCGCTCGCCTTCGCGGCCGACTGCGAGGGCCGCGCGGCCAACCCGCCGTGCGAGGCGCCCGGCACCTTGATCAGCGCGGTCGGCACATTGCGCAGTTGCAGGGCCTGGTAGTACTGCTCCGCGTCTGAAGGCGGCGTGCGCATGTCTTGCTCGCCCACGACGACCATCGTCGGCGTCTTCACCGACCCCACGAGCGAGAGCGGCGAGCGCTTCCAGTACGCCACCTCGTCTTCCCACGGCGCCTTCGCGAACCAGTATTTGGGCGCATACGTGTAGATGTCCGTGGTCAGCGTGAAGCTCGTCCAGTTGATTACCGGCTTCTGCGTCACTGCCGCGCGGAAACGATCCGTGCGCCCGACGATCCACGCCGTCAGCACCCCGCCACCGGACCCGCCCGTCACGAACAAATTCTGCGGATCGACGAACCCGCGGGCGATAGTCGCATCGACGGCGCTCATCAGATCGTCGTAGTCGTGATCGGGATAATCGTGATGAATCAAGTTCGCGAACGCTTCGCCATACGACGTCGAGCCGCGCGGATTCGTGTACAGCACGACGTAACCCGCCGCCGCATACAACTGATAGTCCGTCGCGAAGGTCGGCCCATAGCTCGCGAACGGCCCGCCGTGAATCTCGAGGATCAGCGGATACTTCTTCGCCGGATCGAACTTCGGCGGCGTGACCAGCCACGCATCGATCGGCCGCTGATCGAACGTCGACTTCACTTCGAGCGGCCGCACGGCGCCGAGCGTCTTGTTGCGCAGGAATTCCTCGTTGAGATTCGTGAGCCGTGTCGTCCGTCCGTTGCGTACGACGGCGACATTCATGGGCGAGCCGGCATCGCCGATCGTGAACGCCACCGTGCCGTTGTTCGCGACGGAGAATTCGCCGCCGGAGTAGGGCCGATCGAGCCCGCCGCCCGCGAGGCCCGCGGCGATCGGCGTGATCTTGCCCGCGAGCGACACGCGCGCCACTTTGGTGATGCCGTGATCGGCATATTGCACGTACACGCTGCGACCATCCGCGGCCCAATGCGCGCTGTCGATCGTGCGATCGAGGTCCTTCGTCAACGAGCGGGGGTTCTGCCCGTCGCGATCCATCACATACAGCTCGAGGTTCTGGTATCCGAGCAGCCGATCCTCGAAGCTGAGATAGGCGATCTTCGAGCCGTCCGGTGACACATCCTGTGCGGTGTCCGGGCCTTTACGTGTAGTCAGCGCCTTGATCGTGCCGTCGGCCACGGAGACTTCGTACACCTCGGTGTTGACCGCGTCGCGCTCCCAGTCTGCGAGCCGATTGCCCGTGATGTAGAGAGACTTGCCGTCGCGCGACCACGCGAGCCCGCCAATCTCGTTGAACGCGCCGAACGTGAGCTGGCGCGGCGCGCCGCCATCGGCAGACACGACGAAGACGTGCGTATAACCCGGCTTCAACATGCCGGCGCCGTCGGCGCGATACGTGACGTCGGTGATCACGATGAGCGGCGGCGCCCAGTTCGCGCCTTCGGGCTTCGGCGGCGCCGAGCCGAATTCAGGCGGCGGCTCGGGCGTGAACAGGCGAAATGCGATCGAGCGGCCGTCCGGCGACCACGCGAGATCCTCGGGTGCATCGGTGAGATCGGCGATGCGCGTCGACGAACCGCTCTGCAGCCAATACACATAGAGCTGCGCCCGACCCTCGGACGTCGAGACGTACGCGAGCCGCGTGCCGTCGGGCGACCAGCGCGGCGAGGATGAGCCCACACCGGTGGCGAGCGGCCACTGCTTGCCGCTCGCGATGTCGATCAGCCAGAGCGACGGACGCGACTTGTCCGTCATCACCTCATAGCTGTTGCGCACGTAGGCGATGCTGCTGCCATCGGGGCGGATTTGGGGATCCGTCGCCCACTGCAGGCCGAACAGGTCGCGGCCTTCGAAGAGCGGAGCGGGTGCCTCGAGCGGAGCGGCCGCGGCCGGCGCGGCGGCGGCACAGAAGAGAACGAGCGAGAACCACGAGTGGCGCATGGAGTGCAAGCCTTTGCAGGGCGACGGCGACCATCGCAATGAGCCGGGTAGTGTACGCAGCCTTCGGAACCGGATTGTCACCGCTCGTCTCACGGATCGGCGCGTTTTTCCGTGTATTCTCGCGAGCGGCGGATTGGCGGGGAACGCAGATGGCACGATTCGAACGGCGCGATTTCATGTCGATGCTGGGGAAGACGGCGCTGGCGCTGCCCCTCTCGCGGCTCGCCGGTGCGGCGGACGCCGCCGCGGCAACCAAGCCCAATGTCCTATTCATCCTCGCGGACGACCTCGGGTACGCAGATCTTTCGTGCTACGGCCGTCGCGACATCTCGACGCCGAATATCGATCGAATCGCCGCCGAGGGTGTGCGGTTTCTGCAGGCCTATGCGAGCTCGGCAGTGTGCTCGGCGACGCGCACTGCGCTGATCACCGGCCGCTACCAGTATCGCTTGCGCCTCGGGCTCGAAGAGCCGGTGCGCGATGTGCCCGACATCGGGCTGCCGCCGGAGCATCCGACGCTGCCGTCCCTGCTGAAGAAGGCCGGCTACCGTACGGCGCTCGTCGGCAAGTGGCACCTCGGCGCGCTGCCAAAGTTCGGTCCGCTGCAGAGCGGCTACGAACACTTCTATGGTTTCCGCGGCGGTGGCGTGGACTACTACACGCATCTCGACACGGCTCACAAAAAAGACTTTTGGGACGGCGACGTCCCGATCGAGAAACAGGGCTACATGACCGACTTGCTCGGCGAGCGCGCGGTCGAGCTCATCGGCACGTTCGCGAAGGGCAAGGCGCCGTTTCTCATGAGCTTGCACTTCAACGCGCCGCACTGGCCGTGGGAGCCGCCGGGCGACGACTCGGAATCGAAACGTCTCGCCGACAAGAACCTCATGCATCACGACGGCGGGACGCTGAAGATCTACGAGCAGATGGTCGAGCGCATGGACTATCAGGTGGGCCGCGTGCTCGCGGCGCTCGAGGCACAGGGCCTGCGCGACGATACCATCGTGATCTTCACGAGCGACAACGGGGGCGAGCGCTTCTCGGACACATGGCCCTTCACCGGCAAGAAGTCGGAGCTGCTCGAGGGCGGTGTGCGCATTCCCGCCATGGTGCGCTGGCCGCGACGCATCGCGCCCGGTCGCACGCACGATCAGGTGACCGCCAGCATGGACTGGCTGCCGACGCTGCTCGCTGCCGCTGGAACCTCGCCCGATGCGAAGTACCCGACGGACGGAATGAGCCTCATCCCCGTGCTCACCCGGAATGCCGCGCCCGTGCCGCGCAAGCTCTTCTGGCGCTACAAGGCGAACGCGCAGCGCTCGGCGCGTGACGGCGATTTCAAGATCCTCAAGATCAAGGACAACACGTTCCTGTTCAACGTCGTCGAGGATCCGCTCGAGCGCGCCAACCTGCGCGATCGGCGCCGCGATGTATACGACCGTATGGTCCGCGAGTGGGACGCTTGGAACGCCACGATGCTCGCGGAAACCAGGGACAGTGCGACCTACAACTGGAGCGGCACGGACGTCGCCGACCACTTCGGCTCGGAGCCGGCGACCGACGCTGTCGACGACGTGTCCGTGTGGCCCGATAAGAAGCCGCCCGCGGCCGGTACGAAGTGAGCGCGGCGCGCGGCTTGCTACTGTTGCGCCGTGGAGGTGAGCCATGCCGACGCGCAACCATGACCGCGACCGAACGACGCTCGACTACGTGCAGCCCGGCGCCGAGGAGCGCGGGCGGCTGCGCGAGGACTTCGACTTCAACGATCTCAACAAAGACGGGCGGCTCACGCTCGGCGAGTTCATCCGCTACATGGCGAGTCTCGACGAGAACGTGACCTCCGAGGAGGCTGAGATCGGCTTCGACGCGATCGACACCAACCGCGACGGGGCCATCGAGTTCGAAGAGTTCCTCGCGTGGTGGACGCAACGCTAGTCGCGACGTAGGCTGCCGACCCGCAACGCCGTCCGGCAGGCGCATGGGTGGGGGCTCGCGTCCGATGACCGATTTCAGCCAGGTGCCGACCAAGGTCGGCTACTTCGCGCCCGAGCGTTTCGAGTCCGACATCTACGATTGCGAGATTCAAGGTCAGGTGCCCAAGGACCTGAACGGCGCGTTCGTGCGCGTCGGCGGCGAGTGGCTCTATCCGCCGCTGTTCAAAGACGATGCCATTCTCAACGCCGACGGCTACATCAGCATGTTCCGTTTCCGGAACGGGCTCGTCGATTACAAAGGTCGTTGGATCAAGACGCATCGCTGGCAGGCGCAGCGCGCTGCGAATCGCCAACTCTACGGCTACTACCGCAATCCCTACACGGACGATGCGAGCATTCGCGATCCACAGCGCCCGAACCTGCGCACGGTGTCCAACACCGCGCCGATCATTCACGCGGGCAAGCTCTTCACGCTGAAAGAAGACGGCCTGCCGCACCGAATCGAGCCGCGCACGCTCGACACCATCGGTCCGCATGATTTCGACGGCGCCTGGAAGAGCCAGACGTTCACCGCGCATCCGAAAATCGATCCCGTCAGCGGCGAGATGGTGGCCTTCGGCTACGAAGCGACCGGCCTCGCGAGCGACGATCTCTTCATCTACACGATCGACAAATCGGGGCAGGTGCAGCACGAGACGCGCGCGAAAGTGCCGTACGTGAGCGTGATCCACGACATGGCCCTCACGCAGAAACACATCCTGATTCCGTTCGGCGGCTATGTGACGAGCCGCGAGCGCCTCGCGTCCGGCAAGATTCATTGGGGCTGGGATCAGGCGAAGCCGAGCTACATTGGCGTGCTCGCGCGCGATGCGGACGGCAAAGACATCCGCTGGTTCAAAGGGCCGGAGCGGTGTCTCATGCACACGTTCAACGCGCACACGGTGGGCAGCAAGGTCGTGCTGTACGCGCCGTTCTTCGAGTCGAATTTCTTTCCGTTTTTTCCGCCGGTCGACGGCTCGCCATGGAATCCGCAGAAGGCGAAGGCGTTCGTCCGGCGCATCACGCTCGATCTTAGGTCGAAGAAGGATACGTGGACGGAAGACGTGCTGTTTCCGTTTCCGGTGCAGGACCTGGGGCGTGTCGATACGCGCTTCATGACGCTCGAACAGCGCTACGGCTACACGGGCTTCTCGGATCCGCAACGGCCGTTCGATGAAGCGCGGGCGGGGAATCTGCGCGGGCGCGCGACCAACTGCTACGGGCGCTTCGATTTCACGACAGGCAAGCTCAATGCGTATTTCGCCGGGCCGACGCATAGTCTGCAGGAGTGCTGCTTCGTGCCACGGCCGGGCAGTCGGGAAGAGGGCGATGGGTATCTCATCGGCGTGGCGCAGAACTATGCGGAGATGCGGTCGGAGTTGATCGTCGCGGATGCGCGCAATCTCGAAGCGGGCGACATTGCGCGTGTGATTCTGCCGTTTCGCTCATCGGCACAAGTGCATGGGATGTGGGCGACGGATGCCGAATTGGGGCTGACGTGAGTACGCGGCGTGAGTTTCTGATCGCGAGCGGCGCAGTCGGGAGCGGCGTGCTGATGAGCGGCAGCGTGGCCGTCGATGCACTTTCGGCGTCGTTGCGCCGGTCGCAGCCGGTGGTCGCGTTCCTCGACGGTCAACTTTGGTTGGACACGAGCGGCGCGAGCGTCGCGTATCGCGCGCCGACCATGGCGCCCGCAGTTCCTATGCTCACCGATGAAGAACTGCTCCGGGCCCGCGGCTACATATAGATAGAGTGCCGCGCGCCTGTATTGCCTCCAGGGACTAATTCCGCGTCGGCGCCGGCTCGCCGCACTTCTCGGGCTTGTACGGCTCACCCGTATCGAGTGCCTGAATGATCGACTCGAGGCGCTTCGTATTGGCGAAGCGATCCACGAGGATCAAATCATTGGTGCATTTCGAGGCGGCGAGATGGCCGAACTGCGGAATCAGCGGCCGCAGAATCGGCACGAGCAGCGGTGCAGGTACAGATGACGTCGCCGCGTTCCACGGCGACGAGGCCATGAACCTCCAGCACGTCGAGGAAATCGCTGTAGCTGATCTTCGTCGCGTCAGGCGATATCGACAGGCGCGTGTCCGCGCGCGGGTCGACGACGAGCTTCTTGTTGATCTTGTGCCCGATCGCCGCGACCACTTCGGTGAGCGGCGTACCGCCGGGGCTAGAGATCGGCCCGCTCTCTGACACCTGGCCGCTCGCCGGCACTGCACCGGCGAGCATCATGACTATGAGACAAGCGCATGGCGTCCACTTCATAGGGTTCTCCCTGTGCTCCCGTTTCGGACGCGCTTTATAACTCCGTGCGCGTCCGAGGTGGGTGAAGACGCCGCAATTCTTACGGACGCAAGCGCAGCGCGTCCACGAAGTAGCCCATCGGCCGATAACCACGTTCGACCAGGGCGTCATCGCGCTCCGTCAGGCCGGGCAGCGGCTTCAGCGAGTAGCGATGAGTCAGGAAGCGCAGGATCGACGCCGTGTCGTATTGCGTGTGATCGACGAAGCCCCGCTTCGCATACGGCGAGATGATCAGCGCCGGAATGCGCGTGCCCGGCCCGATCAGATCGCCCTTCGGAGGCGCGACGTGATCGAACTGTCCGCCGAACTCGTCGTACGTCACGACGACCAGCATGTGCTTCCACTGCTTGCTATTACGCAGTTGGTTCACGAGCGTGACGATTTCCTCGTCGGCGTTCGTGACGTTCGTGTAACCGGGGTGCTGGTTCTGGAAGCCGACGGGTTTGTAGAACGTGACCGCAGGCAGCGTGCCGGCCGAAATGTCCGACAGTAGATCGGCGCGATCTTTCAAGTGAGCCGCGCGGTTGGCCGCGTGCGTCACTGGATCGAAGTTCGCGTAGTAGTTGAACGGCTGGTGATGGGCCTGGAAATCCGTGTTCGTCGGATCGGCCGTGCCGAACGAGCTCGCTTTGTAGATCGTCGTCGACGTGGCGCTCGCACCGAAACCGTTCCACGGATTCGCGACCGCCGCGCCCCAGCCGCCCGCGTACCACACCCAGCTGACGCCCTTCGCGGAGAGCTGATCACCGATCGTCGTCTGCGTTTGCGGCTCGAGTGTGTTGCTACGCGTCGGGTCTGCGAGCTCGAGGTCGTTGCCGTTCGCATCCGCCGGCGGGTTGCCGCTCGGCTGATACGCGGGCTGCATCGTGTTCACCGCGCGATACCCGTCACCCGCGCCGAAGTAGTCGAGCGGCGCGATGTTGCCGGTCTTGAAGGACGTCGGGCCCGTGAGCGCGGACGGCGCCTGCGACGAATTCGCCGCAAGCTGCGGCACGCCGTGGATCGACGTGCCGAGCACGTTGATCGAGGCCTTGGTATTGGTGACGAAGCTCGCCGACACGCGCGGCGCGCACGCGCAGATCAAGTACTGATGATTCAAGAACGAGCCACCGTACGCGGCTTGGAAGAAATTGTCCGCAAGCGTGAAATCGCGCGCGAGATCCCACAGCTGCGTTCGGCTGCCGTCGAAGTAGCCCATCACGAGGCCGCCCGAGTCGGCCCACGCGGCGTACTGATCGTTCTTGCCGCCGTTGATCTGCATGATGTTCTCGAAGAAGCGGTGATACAGATCGCGCGTGATGATCGAGCCTTGAATCGGGCTATAGCCGTAGAGGTGCGATGCGAACGGCGTGTCGATCTGGAACGGCGCGTTCGGCCACACGTTCGTCGTCTGCGCTTGGGAGATCGCGGGCGTTTGACCGGCCGCGGTGAGCCCGCCCCAGGCCGGCGGCAGTGTCGCGAGCACAGTCTTGCCGTCGCGATCGACCTGCTGGATCGACTTCGCGTGCGGAGTGCGCAAGCCGTTCGCGCCGGGATAGAAGCCGAACAAGTTGTCGAAGCTGCGGTTCTCCGCGTAGATCACGACGACGTTCTTGATTTGATCGAGCACGAGGCGATTGCGGAGCGCCTGCAGCCGATCGTGTCCCCAGTCGTCGTCGCCCCGGGCATCCGCGATACGCTCGGCAGCGAGGGCCGCTTCGTTTTTCAGCGCGGCCGCGACCGCGCTGTTGGGTTCGGTGGCCGGATCTTCGAGCAATTGCGCAGGCGTCACGCCGACGCGGCTCGCGAGCTCGGTCGCCGCTGCCGCGGCGTCGGCGGAGTCATCGGTCAGCGCCTGCAGCTCAGTCGAGATAGGCGAAACGAATTGCGACGTAGTCGAAGCCGGCGCGCGCAGCGTCAGCGCTTGCGAAACCGCTGATGCGACGTGATTGCTCGGGTCGTACAACGTCGTCGTGCCCGGAACGATTTCCGCGACGATCGCGCCGTTGCCGATGAGAGAGTAGCGACCGGCTGCGTCCGTGCTGGCCGTCTGTTCGCCGGCGTCGCACTGACCGTTCCCATTCGCGTCGATGCAGACTCGCGCGGCACGAAAGTACCCGCCGCCACCGACGACGCCGTTAGCCGCATGCGCTTGCGTGGCGGCGACACAGCCGAACGCCAACGCCAAAGGAAGCCAAGTTCGCTGCGAGTGCATGAAGTGATCCCCGTTCTCGAGACGCACGCGGACGTCGTGCGCAGGGGATTGCAGCAACGGCAAAAGACAGTTCGGTGACGATTAAAAATTCTTAATCCCTGTCCGGCTCGCGCATCACGCCGCTGTCATGCGCGGTTCCTACGCTGATTGGATGAGGCGACTCTTCATCGCGGGCGCACTGCTGTGCGCCTCAGCTCTCGCATCCGCTCAGAGTGCGACGTTCGAAGTAAACGATCCGTCGCTCGATGTCACGCCCGCAGCAGTGCCGCTTCATCCGTCAACGGCGGAGCTCGAGTCGCTGGGGCGCAAGCTGTTCTTCGATCGCGGGTTGTCGGCGTCACATAGCATGTCGTGCGCCACGTGTCACGACCCCGCGCATGCTTATGGGCCGCCGAATACGCGCCCCGTGCAGCTTGGCGGGAAGGAACTACGCGCGCAGGGGCAGCGCGCCGTGCCGTCGTTGCGCTATCTGCAGAACGTGCCGCTCTTTACCGAGCACTACTTCGACGAAGACGTCGACGAGAGCATCGACAACGGACCGACCGGCGGCCTGACGTGGGATGGGCGCATGGTGAGCCCACACGAACAGGCGCGGCTGCCGCTGCTTTCACCGCTCGAGATGGCGAACACGAGCATCGAGCAAGTCGTCGCCGGCGTCGCGCGATCGGCGTACGCGCCGGAGTTTCGGCGCGTGTTCGGCGTGGACATCTTCTCGTCGCCGCCGGCGGCGTTCGCGGCGATCACGCGGTGTCTCGAAGTGTTTCAGCAGAATCCGGCGGAGTTCTATCCGTACTCGAGCAAGTACGATGCGGTTCTGCGCGACCAGGTCGCGCTGACGGAGGCGGAGCAGCGCGGACTCCACGTGTTCAACGATCCGACCAAAGGCAACTGCGCGAGTTGCCATCCGAGCGAGATCGGGCAGAACGGCAACTTTCCAGCGTTCACCGATTTTGGTTATCAGGCGCTCGGCGTGCCGCGCAACACGGCGCTCGCGGCGAATCGCGATCCGAAGTATTTCGACTTGGGATTGTGCGGGCCGCTACGGACGGATCTCGCGGATCATGCCGATTACTGCGGTCTGTTCCGTGCGCCGACGTTGCGGAACGTGGCGCTGCGGCGCAGCTTCTTTCACAACGGCGAGTTTCATACGTTGGAGCAAGTGGTGCGGTTCTATGCGGAGCGCGAAGTGCATCCGGAGAAGTGGTATCCGCGCGGTCGACCCTATGACGATTTGCCCGGCGCGTATCGGGAGAACATCAACAAGGATGCGCCGTTCGATCGCAAGCCCGGCGATGCGCCTGCCCTGACCGATGCGGAAGTAGCGGACTTGATCGCGTTTCTGAAGACGCTGACGGATGGATACACGGCCCCGCCGCGCAAGGTGGCCAGGCGATGAGCAGCGCGGCGATGAAGCCATTGAGCTGGCTCGTGCCCGTCGCGCTCGGGGCAGCGGCGACGTTACTTTACGTGCGATGGCACGCGGCGACCGGCGCTCCGACGGACGCGCCCGCGACGGCGCGGCTGCTCGTTACCGAGGCGGCGCTGCACGCGGCGCGCGGGGAGTCGGCCGCTGTCGAGCCGGCGGCGTCCGGCGATAGCGACGCCATCCTCCGCGCCGCGCTCATCGCCCTGATTGGCCAACGAGCTTTCGACGCCTACTTCATACCGTCGAGCATCGTCCGCCACATCGTCGCCACCGTCGATGGCTTGCCGCGCGCCCATGCGAGCGTTGTTCAGCGCCCCGTGCAATCCCACGTCGGCACATTCATCGCAACGGCAGACGATCAACAAAGCCCGCTGTCGGAAGCGAACTTCGCGCGCTATCAGCCTTATGTGCAGCTCGGGCAGAAGATCGATCCCGCGAAACTCGCGGCGATCTACTCTCACAATCAGTCGCTCTTTCAGCAGGCGTACGCGGATCTTGGTCACACGCACGAGAGCTTCGGCAAGCGCCTGCTCGCCTGCATCGACGATCTATTGGCGGCCCCGGAGCCGCGCGACCCCGTGATGGTGATCCGCCCGAACGACGCGTATCAGTTCGCCGATCCGTCGCTCGAAGCATTATCCGCGGGGCAGAAGCTCATGCTGCGTATCGGCCCGGAGAACGAAGCGGCGCTGAAAGCACAACTGCGCGCATTGCGCGCGCAGCTCCCTACTGGATGAGCGCAACCGGCACGAGCACGTGGAAATTCCACTCCTGCTTCCACGCATCTGTGTCGGCCGAGACGCTACTCCCGGAGGAGCCGAGCTGAATCTGACTCATCGCGGGAGCCCCATCGACCTGCGGCGAGGGCACGCTGCCGTGCCAGTCGAGACCGCCGAGGACATCCGCCGCACTGCTGTCGCCCTTCGCATTGGTGGCGGTGAGCAAAGCGCTTTCGAGCTCGCTGCGATCGAACGCCTGCGCCGTCGGAATGAATTTCAAATCGATGACGGCGGCCGGCAGTACGGGCGGCGAAGCCGCGTCGCCGGACTGCAGCGCGTTGAGCAACACATCCGGCTCGCCGGCCTTCGGCGCTTTCTCGAGCAATAACACGCGCAGGCGCCGCTCGCCCGGCTGCCAGACGCCCACCACGTACTGCGCATTGACATCGATACGGCTCGCCGCATTCACCTTGTTCGCCTTGCGCTCGAAATGAATTGCGCTCGTTGCACGGCCGACGGATTCCTCGACGGGCTCGGCGGGAAGGGCCGTCGTTTGTTTCGCCGGCTGCGCGGGCGCGGTGGAGGTAGCGACGGGCGGCGACGCTACTGAAGTGGAGCGTGGCACGACGAGCGCATCGACGACTTCGGGCGCCGCGCTCGGCTGTCTCATCCACACGATCAGCGCGCCCAGCGCCGCCATCGTCAGTGCGACGACAAACGTCCAACGCGATTGCGTCGGCTGCATAGCCACTCTCACATGTGCTCCCGCTTTCATGCACACCATGTTCGCAGATTCTTCACTTCACTGACATGGTTCCACCTTTAACTTTTCGTGTCAGTGGAATGTCACGAGGAAGGGGAACTGGGGATGTTTCGACGACTAGCCGGATTTTGGATGGCGCTGGCGCTGGCGCTGTGCGCGGGCGGCACGGCCCACGCAACGACGATAGCGGTTTCGCCCGATGACTCTTCGTGGCATCAGCTCGACGTCGCGCCGGACTTCGCCCTCTCGGGCGGGTTCGAATGGATCGACGCAGCGACCAACGAGGCGCTCTCGTTCACCTTTACGAACGCGACCAGCATTCTGCTGACGATCGTCGACGGCGGTTTCGCGGGCGATCGGTTCGAAGTGTTCGACGGCAGCGCCTCCCTGGGCCTGACCTCACTCGCCGGCAACTCGTTTCCGAACAGCGTCGGCGTGGATTTCGACACGGCGTTGACGAACTCGGCATACAGCTTCGCGACGTTCCTGCTCGCGCCCGGCACGCACACCATCAGCGGTCGCCTCACGACGTCCGCGCTCCTCGATGACGGCACGCCGCTCAACAGCACGGTCGGCGGTCTGCGTCTGACGCCGACGCCGGTACCGCTGCCGGCGAGCGCGCTGTTCCTGATGAGCGGCACGGGTTTGCTCGCCTTCCTGCGTCGCCGCCGCGGCATGTTCCGCCGCTGGGGCGCAGCGTTGGGCCTCGGGGTGTGCGCGCTCGGCGCGACCGCCGCGCAAGCTCAGACGACGTCCGTGAAGCTCATCGCGTTCAACGACTTTCACGGCAACCTCGAATCGCCCGGCCTGTTCTCGGGCTCGCCGTCCGGCGGCGTGGACGTGCTCGCGACCTACGTGAACAATCTGAAAGCGCAGAATCCCAACAGCGTCGTCGTTTCCGCGGGCGATCTCATCGGCGCGAGCCCGCTGATCTCCGCGTTCTTTCACGACGAAGGCGCGATCGAGACGATGAATCGGCTCGGTCTCGAATTCAACGCGGTCGGTAATCACGAGTTCGACGAAGGCCGCACCGAGCTGCTGCGCATGCAGAACGGCGGCTGTCATCCCTCCGATCCGAATTCATGTCAAGGCGCAACGGTCGGCACTCCCGTGCCGTTCGAGGGCGCGAAGTTCAAGATCCTCTCGGCAAATGTGGTGGACACGACGTCGGGCAAGACGCTGCTCGCGCCGTACGGCATCAAGGTGCTGAGCAACGGCTTACGCATCGGCTTCATCGGTCTCACGCTGAAAGAAACGCCGGGAATCGTGACACCGTCGGGCGTCGCGGGCCTCACGTTCAAGGACGAGGCGGCTACGGTGAACGCGTTGGTACCGCAGCTTCGCGCGCGCGGCGTGGAAGCCATCGTCGTGCTCATCCACCAGGGTGGCTTCCAGGCCTCGGCCCAGCCGAACTTCATCAACGATTGCTCGGGCGCGCTGCAGGACGATGCGAATTCGCCGATCCGCGCGATCGTGCGCAATCTCGACAATGCGGTCGACCTCGTCGTTTCCGGTCACACGCACACCGGGTACAACTGCCGGCTGCCGAACAGAGTCGGCCGCACGATCCCGGTCACGCAGGCGAGTGCGTTCGGTCGCATGCTGACGGATATCGATCTGACCCTCGACAACAAGACGGGCGATGTCCTCGCCGCTAGCGCCAACAACATCATCGTGAATCGCTCGGCGGCGGGCATCGTTCCGAACGCCACGATCGCGAGCATCGTCGACGGCTATCGCGGCCTCGTATCGCCGCTCGCAAACGCGATCATCGGCACGATCACCGGTCCGGCGACCAACATCGCGAACACGGCGGGTGAGATGAGCGCAGGCGACATCATCGCCGATGCGCAGCTCGCGGCGACCGCACCTGCGCAGTTCGGGGGCGCCGTCGTGGCGTTCATGAACGCCGGTGGCGTGCGCAACCCGGGCTTCGTTGCGTCTTCGTATCCGCACGATGTGACGTATGCGGAAGCGTTCACGGTCCAGCCGTTCGGCAATACTCTCGTGACCATGACGCTCACCACGCAGCAGATCAAGGACGTGCTGGAGCAGCAGTTCCTCGGCTGCTTGGGACAGATCGCCAATCGCATCATGCAGGTGTCGAGCACCTTGCATTACACGTATCAGCCCGTGAATTCGTGCGGCTCGAAGATCGTCGACGTCACGCTGAACAACATGCCGATCGTCAGCAATGGTCAGGTGCTGAACCCGACGCAGACGTACCGCGTGACCGTGAACAACTTCATGGCGACGGGCGGTGACGGGTTCGCGGTGTTGACGGGCGGCACGAACCTGCTGCCCGGCATCTCGGACATCGACGCGCTGATTCCGTACATGGCGAATTTCAAGGCGCCGAATCCGCCGTATGACCCGGCCGTGATTGCGGCGCGCATCGTCAGGCTGCCGCCGCCGCCGACGCCGTAGGCCTCATTCGATCGCGACGATCTGCACGACCGCCGGTGCCAGCCGCTCGAAGAGCTCTTCGACCGCGGGCATCGGCGGTTGCTTTCCGGGCGGCGTGAGTGTCGTCGCCGTCTTGCGCGGGATGCCGGTGAGCGTCTCGTCTGCGCGCAGCGCGAACGCACCCTTGCCGAGGGTCTTGCGTACGTCGTGCCCGCCGACGTGATGGTCGCCCGCGCCGAGCGCGAGGCCGATGAGCTTGCCGCGGGCGTCGAAGATCGGTGCGCCGTCCTGGTCGGCGCCCAGCGCGCTCGTGATCTGCATCAAGCCACCCACGCCCGTGTCGGCGCGGAATACGAGACCCGGCGCAATTGCGGGGTACGCGGCGCTCGGATTGCGTGGCGTGCCGAAGCCCAAGGCAAAACAGAATCGCACGCCCTCCGGAGAGGAGACCTGATCGAGCGGCACACTCGCGCTCGCGGGGAACGGTTCGATGAGTCGCAGGCGGATGAGATCGCCCGACGCTCCGGCGCGTTCGAGTCGAGCATGCGCCACTCGGCCGACGCCGTTGCGCACGAGAACATCCGTGGCCCGCGCCGGTACGACGGGCGCGTAGGTGAGCACTGTCCTGCCCCCGTCGATGGCGACCCCATTCCCGGAGCCGACGATTCGATGTCCGTTGAGGGCCAGCGGTTGAAACGACGTCGCAAGCCACGCCTTTACCCGCGTCAATTCCAATGGCGGGGCGTTCGGGTGGCGAGCGTTCCAGCTCTGCAAGAGAGCCAGTGCCTGATCCGGCGCGGAGCGGTCGACGAGAATTTCGGCGTGGATCGCAACGGGAATCCATTCATCGGGTCGCGCGCTCTCGAGCGCCTTGAGCGTCGCCAGTGCTTGTTCGGTGCGCCCCGTGCGGTCATTCAAGTAGGCGAGCAACGCCTGCGCCTCGGCCGATTCGGGATGCTCGCCCGCCGTCAGATTCGCGAACGACACGGCCTTGCGAAACTCCCCGGCCTGCAGCGATGCGCGCACGAGCCCGAGCTCGGCCTCGAGCGACTCACCTTGCTGGGACAAGGTCTCGTAAATGCTTGCCGCCCGAGCGGCATCGCCGGCGCGCAGCGCCTGTGCAGCAGCTTCCAGTGAAACCGCAGATCCAAATAGGGCCGCGCTGACGGCAGACGATATGAGCGCGGCGGCAAACGGCGCGAGGCGGCGTGCGAGTGTCATCCCGCTATCATGAAGTCGTTATGTGACACGCAAGAAACGGGTGGTGCCCGCCGGGGTGCAGGTGTATTTCAGGACCCGTGATGAGATACAACTGCCTTCATCAGGACCTCTACGGAGAACACGTCTTCCCGCTTCAGGTCGCAATTCTTCTCTCGCAACCCGAGGCCGACTTCACCGGCGGCGAGCTCGTGCTCACCGAGCAGCGGCCCCGCATGCAGTCGCGGCCCGAGGTCGTACCGCTTCAACGCGGGGACGGAGTGGTGTTTGCTGTTCACCATCGGCCCGTGCAGGGAACGCGTGGTGTCTATCGCGTGAATCTGCGGCACGGCGTGAGTCGCGTGCGCCGCGGACACCGTCACACTCTCGGCGTCATCTTTCACGACGCGAAGTGAGCGCGAGCGCGCGATCGATTTCCCACTTCCGCTACCTCGAATCCCACTAGCGGGACTCGGCCGACGAACAACGGGACGAGTCGTCCCGCGCGAGTCGAAAAGCATCGGCCGGTCGACAGCGGCACGCGTCGAGTCGAACAAACGATTGGTACGCCACACGCATCTGATAGGGCGTCGAGTGATTCGACCTTCGCTACCGGATGGGAGACGCACCATGATTGCCCGGATTCTTGCTCTGAGTGTTATGTCCGCTGCCGCGACCTTGACGCAGGCTGGCACGCCCCCCGCGGATGATGTGCCGACCGTGCGCGTGCACTACGCCGATCTCGATCTCAGCACGGAGCACGGCGCCGCGACGCTGTACCAGCGTATCGAGGGCGCAGCGAAGCAGGTGTGCCCGTCGGCGAGCTCCCTCAGCGCGCGCGCTTCGAAGATCGCGCAGCATTGCGTCGCCACGGCGATCGAGCGCGCCGTTGCCGACGTGAACAGCCCGCAGCTCGCGCGCTTGAGTGCGCTGCGCGCGCACCGAACGCAGGGCTGAGTCTTTCGATGTCAGGGCGGGTGGCGCACGTCGTCGGGGTCAGCCGACGCCGTGCGCCCGAGAGCCCTGAGCTGCGCCCTGATCCTCCGCTGCGCGAACGGGGCCGTGGCTAAATCGACTGCACCCACGCCGATCGGTCGAGGCTGCGCCACACTGTAGCCTCGAGTCGGGTTCACCCCGCCTAGCCCGTCGGAGCAGTCGATGAGCCAGAACAGCATGAATTCGCAGCGCCTCGAACATTTGCAGCGCGTGATCGAAGCGGACATCGCGGCGGGCCAGTATCACGGGGCGGTGATCAAGGTGGCGCGCGGCGGACGTCTCGTGCTCGATACGGTCATCGGCGCGCACGATGCAGGGCAGACTCGGCCGCTGCAGAAGGACTCGGTCTTCAGCATCTTCTCGATCACCAAGGCGTTCACCAACATCTTGGTGTTGCGCGCGATCGAAGAGGGCCGCTTCTCGCTCACGACGAGCATCTCCGATCTCGTGCCGAGCTTCTCCGGCCACGGCCGCAACGCCATCACGCTCTTTCATCTGCTCTCGCATCAGTCCGGCATTCCCATCATTTTCGAGGTGAAGCCCGGCTGGTTCATCGACCGATTCGACGCTGTGGTTGCGGATGTGTGTGAGGTCGTGAAGCCGACCGAGCCGCCCGGCCAGACCGTCGCGTATTCGCCGCTGGTGAACCACGTGCTCATGGGCGAGGCCCTGCGGCGCACGGACCCGAAACGGCGCTCGTATCGGCAGATCGTGCAAGAGGATCTGCTCGACCCCCTACAGATGCGCGATACCTCCGTCGGGTTGCGTGCCGATCTCAAAAAGAGGCACGTCGTGCCGGACTTCCGCGGCAACTATCCCATCGGGCATCGCGGGCACAGCAATCTCGGACCGAACGGCGCGTTCGAGGAAGAGCACGCCGAGATGCCGTGGGTCGGCATCGCCTCCACAGTGCCGGACATGTTTCGGCTCGCGGAGATGCTGCGGCAGAACGGGACGCTCGACGGGGCACGCATTCTTTCGCCCGCGATGCTGGAGCTTGCCCGTCGCAACTGGACGGGGGACAAGCCGAACGAGCTCTATGCTCAGCGCGCGGAGGAGCGCGGCTGGCCGCCGTTCCCGGCGTACATCGGCCTCGGTTTCTCACTGCGCGGTATCGCGATCGGCCATCACATGTTCGGTACGCTCGCCTCGCCGGGCACGTTCGGCAACTACGGTGCGGGAAGCACCTTGTACTGGGTCGATCCCGAGCGTGAGCTCACGTTCGTGGCCCTGACCGCGGGCGTGATGGAGAGCAACGCCAACATCGAGCGCTTTCAGAAGCTCTCAGACATCGTGATCTCGGCAGTCGACTAGGCGCACATGCCATACTGGACGGATGGGGAAGCCTGCTAAAAAGAGCCGCCGCCCGAGCAGAGACAAGCGAGAACGGACGGCGCAGAAGATGCGCTGGATGCCGGAGGTGTCGGACTCCGGCGAGCTGTTCCTGCGACGGCGCGAGGTCACAGAGTCCGGCCGGCCCGGGGACATGAACTATCCGTTCTCGCAGGGCCTCACGTTCGTCGCGCGCCGCTGGCGCAATCTCATGAACGAGGAGCTGCGCGCGCTGGGGCAGAGCCAGGCGCGGTGGGGCACGCTGTATTGGATCAACGTGTTCGGCGACAGCGTGAATCAGACCGAGCTGGCCGATCGCATCGGCGTCGAGCAGCCGACGCTCGGGCGGGTGTTGCGCGATCTGGAGGCTGAAGGCCTGATCGAGCGATTGCCCGGGAAAGGGGATCGTCGCGCGAAGGTCATCCAGCTCACCGACGCCGCGAAGCCCGTGATGCGCGAGATCGAGCGGATTCAGAATGCCGTGCGCGCGCGACTGCTGAAGGGCATCGATTCCGAAGACCTGAGCACCTGCATGTCGGTGTTCGCGAAGATTCTAGTGAACATCGACAACCACTAAGCCGCCGCGCGCACCCCTCCGCGCCACTCCAGGATGCCGATCGCAAGTGTCGCGAACGCGAAGATCGCCGGCGCGATCGCGAGAATGGCGAACGCATGCTTCACCGGAATGTGCGACGAGAGGATCCACGCTCCGACCCACGGTCCCGCAATCGAGCCGATTTTGCCGACGGCCGCGAGCCATCCCGCCGATGCCGTAACCGAGCATGATGTGCGTGACGATGGTGGCGCGATACCGCGTGGCCACGTATTCGATGCTGAGCGCCCAAACCAACGGCAATGCGCCCCCGAGCGCCAAGCCGTTCAAGAAGCGCAGAAGCAAAAATTCCCAATAGCTGCTCGCAGTGGCGCGGAGGAGGGTCAGTATTCCGAAGAGCGACGTTGCTGCAATGATCGTCGGCCGTCGCCCGATCCGGTCGCCGAGAAAACCGAACAGGAAACGTGCCACAGCATCGACGTGTCGAGCGCGTAGGCCTCCTTCATGTACGGCGTCGCGAAGGCGATGACGTTCATGTCGTATCCGTCGAAGAACGTGACGAGCCATGACACGAGAATCAGTCGCACGACGAACCAGCGCAGCCGCTGACGTTCGATGACGTCCGCGACGTCAACCGCCGCCGGCGCTGCGGCGGGCGGCGAGACGTGCGTTTTGGGAGTTGCGTTCATCGGGCAGGGCCAGATTA
>Ga0081455_10001149_pt1 | contig 33175 bp, 50 predicted proteins | sample TabmetS3T2R1_FD_70207 | JGI IMG/M metagenome (GOLD analysis project Ga0081455, IMG submission 70207) | Tabebuia heterophylla rhizosphere microbial communities from the University of Puerto Rico - S3T2R1 | ecosystem: Host-associated > Plants > Roots > Rhizosphere ...
TAGCGGGCCGTGGCGACGTACCCGCTGGTGTCGAACTCGGCGTACAGCAAGTGCGGCTTGGCCTGGCCGCGGTTCGGCAGTTCGGTGGTGGTCATGGCGGTCAGGCCTCCGGGGTGATCATCGAGCGGAACAGGTCGATCGCGGACCGCTGGAGATTCGCCACAGTGGGAGTCAAGGCGTCCCCAGCGGCGTCCCGAGCGGCGGCCCGAGCGGCGTCCCAAGCGGCGGCCCGAGCGGCGTCCCAAGCGGCGGCGGCCTTCTCCTGGCCAGCACGCACCACTGGCCCGGCCCGCTCAGCGGACACCATGTCGACGATCCGACCCAACTCCCGCAACGCCCGAGCCTCATCCGAAAGACCGGGCCAGCTCCAGCCACGTCGGGGTGTACACGCGGATCAGCCAGTCCAGCGCCAGATATCCGCGTGTCTCATCCAGCCCATCGCCCGCAGTGCCGGGCAGCAGCGGGATGAACGGCACCAGCTGCTGGCGGGTGTCGTCCGGCAAGACGTCGTTGAGGTTGCGGCCAAACTCGGCCAGTACCGGTGAGACGCACTTCGGGTGATCGGTGAACGTTTCGCCCCGAACGAACGACACCGCCTCCAGCAGGCACATGCCGTCGTCCGGGCCGTCGTGGGCGCCCTTGTCGAGAGTGATCGCGGTGCTGGTCATGGTGGTCTCCTTGGTGGTCATGGGTTGGGTCCTCCGGGATGTAGGGGGTCAGGCGGGCAGGAGCAGGAGGCACGTCATGCGGCCGCCTCCGGTACGTCGAGAACTTCGCGGAGCCGGCCGCCGATCCACGCGCCGACCGGCGGGGACACGGCGTTGCCGAAACCGTCGACCTGGTTCCGGGCCGTGCCCCACACGATGAAGTCGCCCTTGTGGTCGCCGAAATCGACGTCGAAACCGCAGCCGCGGCCGATCTCGTGGGGTCCGAGCATCCGGAAGTAGCAGTCGGCGAGCGTGAGATCAGCGAGCGCGGCACTCCACTCGGCAATAAGCGCTGTTGCGCCAAGCGGGTCACTCACCGGGTGGGCACCGTAGCGGGCCTCGCCGATCGCACCGTTGTTCTTGATCGTGCCCGCCGCGGTGAGCAGGCCGGGGATCTGGTCGGAGGTGACGGTCGGCATCGCCTCGGCGTGCACCGTGGGCACGGTGTTCTTGCGGAACGGAATCACCCCCGTCGACAGCATGCTCAACGTCTCCGAGCCGCCTTGCGTCGGCAGCGGCTCGGCTCCGCCTCGAGGTGCGCCCTGGTAGTTGTTCACCGCCAGCAGCACGGCCTTCTCGTGGGTCGAGGTGACGGTGTCCATCGGCCGTGTGATGTGCTGCCCGTCGCCGTTGTGGCGGTGCGCAGCGATCACCGAACCGGTCGCGACCGACACCGGCGGCGTCACGAGACCAGTCCCGTTAGTCGCGGTCTGGGACCACAACGGCTGGTCGAGACCTCGGCTGCGGCAATCCGAACCGGGCCGTTCGTAGGTGTTGCCCGCAGCGGCGATGAGCGCCCCGGTCGACAGGAGACCGGTCTCCTGCTGACTGGTCTGGGTTGCCATCGGCTGCCACGGGTGCCGCTCCGACCCGTGCACCGCCTTAGCGGGCATGAGGATGGCGGGGAACTCGGCAAACCGCTGACGGCACCGCTCAGCCCGGGCCCTCGTCGCCTCGGCGAGCGGCTTCTTCCGGTCCCCGATGCGGGTACCGAGGTTGGACAGGTCGAGCGCCGTGAGCGACGGCGTCATCGGCGGCACCACCTGACGCCGGCACGAGGGGCAGCGGTAGTTGTACTGCTCGCCGTAGCAGACCTTCCCAGTCGGGGGCACGCCCGTCTTCCAGGTCCACACCGCTTGCACGATCCGGTCGCAGTAGCTACACCACGATTCGGGGCGGTGGTCGAGGTCCGGGGTCGGCAGCCGTCTATCCCAGAAGGCCCAGTAGCCGCGGTCACGAGACTGCGGCACTCCGAAGAACATCGAGTTCAGGTACAGCACCTTGTGCCGGTAGCCGAGGTTGTCGAACTGCTTGAGCCACCACCGGTACGTCGAACCGTCACCGACCTTCGGGCGCCCCTGCAGGGCCGGGCCCCACGACGCCAGCTGGGTCGTGCACTCGACCAGGATCAGCCGCGGGTGGTGCTGCGCGGCGTAGTGCAACACACAGTTCGCGGTCGCCCGATCCCGCTCCGACCGCGTGACCCGCGCGTCGAAGTCAGGATCGTCCATGTCGAACAGCGACATGCCCTGCTCGTACGCCTTCTGCGTGTTCGCCTGCGAATGATTGACGCAGCTGACCCCAGCCACCAGCAGGTCACCCGCAGGCAAGTCCCGGGCCGAGTGGTAGTCCGCCGACTCCGGGTCAACCAGGTCAGCGATCCAGTGCTCGGCCTGCGGGTGATTGGCCTCGTGCACCTCCACCTTGTAGGCGTTGTGGTTCGCGGCCATGATCGTGGTGAACCCGGCCATCTCGATACCGCGAGTGAGGCCACCAAAGCCGGAGAACAAGTCCACGGCAACGAGGTCGTCGTGCGCGAAACGTCTCCGGCGCTTAGCCGGCCGGTGCACAGCGGTTCGGGTCGCGCTGGTCAACGCTTCAGTCCTTCCGAGGTGGTAGGGCCGGGGCGGGTTGGGGTGGTCACGTCACACACCTCACTCGGGATGGGGATGGGGATGCTGGCCCGCCCATAGCGAGCGGGCCAGCAACAAGACGAGGGCAGCTAGTCAGCAACGAGAGCCCATTCGCCCCGGTACTCGCGCTGGCGACCGATCTCGTACGTGCCAGGCGCGATGGCCAGAAAGCCGTGTTCGGGGTGGGCCATGACAGCCTCCGAGCCCTCCGGAACAGTCAGCCGACCCAGCAGCAGCGACCCTTCCGCCTGCCGAGCCACCTCCCACATGATGGGGCCCTGGCCGTGCAAGCTGTGGGTGTTACCGCCGTTCTCGCCCCGCACCACCGCAACCCCAGCCTGCGGAACAACAGCGGTCGCGGGGTCCTTGGTGACGCGGAGTATGGACACATCCCCCTGGCATGCGGCAGTGGTGACGGTGGGGATCTCAACATCACGGTCGAGGTGCTGGAGAACGTCGACACCGTAGGTTGTTATAGCTTCCGACACGATCATGATGATCGGGTTTCCTCTCTGTTGGATTTCCCTTGCGGGTCTTTGTTGTTAGCGGCGGACCTGGAGCCGCCGGTACGCCTCCACAGGCCAGCCGTACAGGTCCGCTGCGGCTTCGATCGGATCGGTGTGATGCCCGGGCACGGGAAGCCCGAAGCGGCGTCGGGTGCCGTCCGGTTCGATCGTCCCGTTGACGCAGAGCAGGATCCGGGCGTCCGCGTCGTACATGTCCTCGAACTCTTCGGGCAGGTCATAGAGCGCGAGGTGGAACGGATCGTTTCCGGGATCCGGGCAGGAGGCAACCTTCTTCAAACCGGACTCCTGGATGAACACATCCCAGCCGATCTTCTCCACAGCACATCGGCGGATCTCCGAGTTGCGCTCGGCGAAAATCTCCTTGAGCCCCCAACCCTTCTCGATCAAGCCACGCGGGACGCGGGTGCCATGCCATGACCAGACTCCCCACCCATCCGGGTAGGACACTGCCGGACCATCCTCGTTGTGGAGGCGGCCTTGGTTGTCGCGGTGGATCGCTGTCGGCCGCTCACACAGGATCGCGGCGTCGCGGAGTGGGAACCACCAGCCGGCGTTCTGCGCGACCTGTGCGAGACCGACGATCTTGCTTGCGCCTTCCACGCCGAGGCGGTGGAAGGCGACGTAGAACGCGGTCCACGCGATGTCGCCCCAGTACCCGTTGATCGAGTTATTGACCTGAGCCCGGACCTGATCCCGGACCTGAGCCCCGACCTGAGCCCCGACCTGATCCCGGACCTGAGCCCCGACCTGATCCCGGACCTGATCCCAGACCTGAGCCCCGACCTGAGCCCGGACCTGATCCCGGACCTGATCCCGGACCTGAGCCCGGACCTGATCCCAGACCTGATCCCAGACCTGAGCCCCGACCTGATCCCAGACCTGATCCCGGACCTGATCCCGGACCTGATCCCGGACCTGATCCCGTCCCGCGCCTTTCAGGAGTTCGGACACGAGGTGCGCGCCATACGCCCCCGCCAACGGTGAGTCCAGCCAGATCAGCAGCTTCGGAGGTTCCAGCCCGGCAGCCCGGTAGGCGGCATTCACGCCTTCCGCGGCTGCTTCACGGTTCGCTGATTTGCAGGACAAGCCGTGGCTGATCCACTCCTCTCGGATCGTGACCAGCTCCGCTTCCTGCTCGGCGGTGAGTTTGTTCAGCATTCAGTGGTCTCCGTTCTTGAGGGTGTGTTCGAGTAGAGCTCGCCGTACCGCCCGCCGGAGTGCAGGTTCAGCAGATGCCGAGCGTATTCCAGGGCTTCCTTCTTATCCTCGTGGATGTGGCGCGCTGCTGCCTTTTGTTGGGGGTCGGCGGCGAGTTTGGCGTGCCTGTCCCGGTCCCGCTTCAAGGCGGCGTCGAAGCGCTGCACCTGCTCGTGAGTCATGCCGAGCGGGTTGGTGGTGTCGTTCATCGCGTCTCCCCAGACTCAGTCGGTGCCGCAGAGGGCGATGAGGCCGATGACGAACGCCACGGCGATGACGAGGACGGTGAAGAGTGCGGCGATCATCTGTTCCCCCTGCTCAAACTCGATCTGGTGTACGTACACCAACCTATCACGGGTGTACGTACACCGCAACGCCCGGTACCCTCTGATTTGTACGTACACCCCAGCAAGGAGCGCCCCCATGCCCGACGCCCCGAAAACCCAGCACCGATCCGTCCGCATCGAAGACCAGGACTGGACTGACCTCGAACGAGCCGCCAAAGAGGCTGGTCTGGATCGCGCGAAGGTCATCAACCGACTCATCCGCTGGTACCTCCGCCGACCAGGAGCAAAGCAGCCGCCGCGACCGTAAGCGCAAGTCACTCCCGCTCCCGTCGCTTGAGGACATGGCGAGGCTTCGGAGGCAGCGGCTGCAACGCCCGTTCTAAGCCGCAGCAGGCGAACACAACCGCGTTCTCGAACACGTCGAGTGGTGCGTGGGCGTGGCATCGTGGGCAGTCGAAGTGAGACCGCTCAACGGTATGGATCCACTCCCCACGGTGGTTCACGCCGCACCTATGGATCTGGCTTCGAAGTACCGGTCATGCTGCGGGATGGTGGTCTGGGCGGTCTCCCATTGGAGTTCGGCGCGAATCTGCCGTTCAAGCTTCGGGCGACCGAGGATGCCGCGTTTGAACGCCACCGCTATAGCTGCGCTGCGGTCTCGGACTCCGAGGGTGCGGTACAGCGACCTGAGGTGGTTCTTCACCGTGTCGATCGACAGGCCCAACTCCCTGGCCATCTGCTTGGAGCTGTAGCCCCGCGAGAGGAAAACGAGAACCTCGAATTGGCGGGTGGTGAGGGGCTCTATGGGGCGGATGTGGTCAGGTCTGGGGGTGGCGGTATAGCGGGCCGGCTGGGTGGGAGCGTGGGGAGCTTCCACCAGGTCGTGGTCCATGGCGAGCACCCAGGTTTGGAACGACCGCCACAGGGCATCCGGGATGGCGACGGGGTGGCTCATGGGGTTCTCCGGGCTCTGGTGTGGGCTTGGTCGAGGTCTCGGGCGGTGTGGTCAAGGACGTCGTGCGCCCACTGGGCGAGCGAGGCGAGGACGTAGCAGACGCCAGCGGTTCACCGTGCCTCCGTGGCTTTCTGGGTGGCGCAGTCGATGCAGTGGTAGCCCTTGCTGTAGGGGGCGGGGGCGATCGCAGCACCAGCGTCGAACCGGGTTCCACACCCTTTGCAGGTGCCGGCGAAACGGGCGGTGATGAGGTGTGGGATGTGGGCGTGCTCGGCGGGCCAGTCTTGTTCGAACCAGTTGCTGTCATGGCCTGTGTGGGCGAAGTGGTCTTGTTTCCACTGGTCGCGTGCCGCGGGGGTGACCCACTGGCCGCCTTGGTCGCAGAATCCGCAGGTCGCGGAATGAACCGTCAGGGTCGTCACTGTTCCTCCTCGGAGGCTTTGATGCGTCGCCAGTGGGCGGTGAGGTGTTCGATCTCCTGGCCGGTGTGGACGTTGCGGCAGGTCTCCCCTACCTGGGCTCGACAGCCTGGCTCGGGGCAGGGGACGGAGTTGGCCCGTTCCCGATCCATCAGCCATTCGGCGCGGGCGATCCTGCGTCGTTCGTTCCAGGCGGTCACGACACCTCCCACACAGGTTGGTGGTTGCAGGGGACGAACGGTTCGATCAGGAGCCCGGAGCCGGGGCGGAAGCGGTAACCGTCCGAGTTGCACAGTCGACATGCGACGAGCGTGTCTGCGGAGTGCCGTTCCCACGCTTCGAACGAGAGCCGAGCCTCTTTGCAGTTGCCACAGTTCGGTGGGTTCGAGTTATCCACATGCTGTGCGCAGCGGAGAGACGGAGCCGAGTCCAGCCTCCCCCCTAACCCCTGATCCCTGACCCCTGATCCCTGAATACCGGTAACTTTTTCTGGACCGCTTCTAACTTCGTCTAGACCGTGTCTAGACTTTTCTAGACCGCCACCGGGTCCGGGCGGCCCCGGGTACTTCGGGTTCCCTTTGCCGTAGCCGTACTGGTGTTCCTCGAACGTCGGACACGCCAGGTACCGTTTACCGTCCACTTCGTAGCGGACGATCAACCCCTCAGTCTCGATCGCCTTCAGGTCCGTCTCGATGTCGTCGAGCGAAACATCGTCGAGCGGCCACACCGCCCCCTTGATGAGCCTCAGGTTGTCCCGTGCGCGCCCAAAGTTGTCACACTGGGTCCACAACCCGATGAACGTCAGGCGGGCGCTCCACGGCAACCTGGCGATGGTCTCCGACGTAAAGAACTCCGGCTTCACGTTCCTGATACGAGCCATCAGGCAGCGCCCGTCCTGATCTGCGCCCACACCTGGTCGAACAGATGGCGGTGCTTCTCCTGGTACTGGGCGACCTGCACCATGTGCCGGCCAACGAGGTCTTCGATCGTCGGCGGCAGCTCGTCGTACTGCTTCACGTATGCGGCCTTCACCTGCTTGCCGAACACGGGAGCGAGCGACCTAGCCTCCTTCCCGCGGATCCCCCTCCCCTCGAGGTAAATGGAGACTGTGAGCGGTTTCGACTCCTGGTCATAGGCGGGGGCCTCTCCCAGCACCCTGCCGGTGAGCTGACGGGCCTTCGCGTCCCAGTACCCAGGGTCGCCAACCTTGGCCGACGCGAAGATCGCGATCACCTTCGCGGCCTCTTCCACATCGACCCGAGGGTTGACTGCTACGCCCTTGGTCCAGTACGCCTCGATCGCGTCCGCAACCTCGGCCTGGTAGGCGATCAGCTTCGGCGCGACGTCCTTCGCCACCCGGCGCTCATCGACTGTCGCGAGCAACATGAGGAACGTCCGAACGTCGGCGACGGTCGTTTCCTGCGTCCGCCCGGCTGAGTCTCGAACCGGGACCAGCCCGGTTCGAGCCCAGGACTTGCCACGCAGCTTCTCGACCTGCGACCAGTAGTCGAGACCGATCGCTTCGATCGCCGGCTTGAGGACGATGTGCGGCTTGCCGTCAATGTTCACGGTCAGGATCTCGTCGCCGTGGAACGGGACTCGGATCAGTTCACTCATCACGCCACCTCCTCTGTGCGTAGCTGTGAGCGGGTGCGGACCACGGTGCGTTTGTCGACCTTCAACCGTTCGGCGATCTGCTTCGCTGTCATCCCGTAGCGGGTGTACTCCTGCACCAGGTCTTTGATCATCGAGTCGCCCGCTGGGTGGACCGGTTGGTCCCGGTACTTCCCCAACCGCTGCCGATGGGTGGTGCCGCCCCAGATGCCGTATCGGTAGCCCATGTCCAGCGCCTCGTCCAAACACTCCTGCCTCACCGGGCAGGAGTTACAGATCCTCCGCTGCGTGTACGGTGGCGCAGCACCTTTCTCTGGGAACCACGCGTCCGGATCCGACTGGGCGCACAGCGCCGAGTTGCGCCAGTTCTCGATCACTTGTCCTCCCGAAGGCGCTGCTTCTTCACCCGCTGGTACTCCCGCTCCCCAGCCACAACCCACTCCAGCCGCTCACCACGTGCGTGGGCGGCATGGGCTCGTTTCAGGTACCGCTGATAGCCGTCCTCGTCGCGCGGGATGGCTGGTGGGCGGGACACCGCGGCCATGTCAGCGAGGGCGAACACGAGCTCCACCACACGCATCGGGTTGGTCGTCACCTGGGTGCGGAGGTTGCGCGCTTCCTGGTCGATCACACCGTCACAGCTGAGGTCCACCAGACGGTGCGCCTGTTGCACGGCGGCGAGGCTGGGGATCACGCGTCCACCTCTTTCGTAGTGAGGTGGTAATTTCCGCAGTGTTCGCATTGGTAGGCGGATTGGGTGTCGTAGCCGCGCCACGCGTTCGCCCGCGCCCACCGCACCGCCAACCCTTTGTCCTTGAACGCGGACTTGCGGGTACAGGCCCGGATCTCCCGCCACTCTCCGTACGCCAGCGGCAGAACCTGCCCGTTGTCGTCGAGACGCCACCGGCCGTTGCGGATGGACACCGACACCTGCGCCGGGTCCGCCCCCTGCTTCACCAACCACCCCTCATCCAAGGCGGCCAACCGGTTCAGCTCGATCCAGTTGTGGCACGGCATACACAAGTGCAGGAGGTTCGAGGCCCGGTTGGTCAACTCTTCACGGCTGCCACCCATCCCGCGCGGCCGGCGGTGGTGGAAGTGCACCGCGTTCGCCTCGCCACACTTCTCACACGTGCCCCGGGACCGGCCTCGGACGATGTCCTTCACCGCGCGGGGGATCTGCTTAGCCCTCACGCTGGCTCCTTCTCGTCGAGGATCCCGCCCTGCAGCAGCGCCAAGTAGTCACGCACCGTGTCTTCGTTCGCGTGGCGGATGTCTTGCTCGAGACGAGCTCGGAAGTCCGTTGCGACATGCTTCGGGTCGATTCCGTTGGCCTCGCAGTACTCGCGGACCTCGTCACGGGCCACGTCAGCGGGAGTCTTCGCGGGTGGCTCGTGCTCGCGCTCGGCCTGCCGGTTGCGCACCTCGTCCGCCGACGCGATTCCCTTCTTCGTATCCGCAGCAAGGGCGGCAACGATCGCCCGGCCCCACGCGGAGGTCTCCGCGTTCTGCAGCTCCGAACCCCGCGTGTACGGAGTCCTACCGGGGAACAGCTCGTACGCCATGCCAATCCCTGGCCGGGGATCCTCGCGATCCCGGTAGGCGGCGGCCACTACGACGATGAACGTCTGGTCGCCGATGTCCTTGACGGTGAACGGCACTGACACGTCGGCAGGCTGCAATGACCCTTCGGGGTACTTTTCGCGGAACTCGACGAGCCGCGTCGCGACATCGACGTAGTCCTCAGCGAACGCCATCACTCGGCTCCTTGATCGGGATCGGGTCGGGGGTGGTGCAGTGGGGGCATGGGAGCCCCCACCACACCGGGGAAGGGGGAAAGCGGGCTAACACGATGCGCAAACCGCCGCACACCTTGCACAGCTGCGGCAGGGTTGGGTCTGCACCGTCACGTCCATCACTCAGCCGCCGATGAGTCCCGCGAGGCGCGGTATCGCATCAAGTACTCGGCAACCGCCTGGCGGTAGATCTCGGCCTTCGGCACATCAGCCTGGCGCGCTATCTCGGCGACCAGGTCAGCCTCTCGTCGGATGATCGAAAACGATTCACTCACCAACTCGTCGTAGCTCCTGCCGATTCGCCTGGGAGACGGCGGCTTCCGTACCTCGGCGATCGGGGGGAATCTCTTGGCGGAGTTGTGACTTGGCACTATGTCCCGGGCTGAGACCCCAGCGGCATCCTGTCTCAGGATGGCGTAGACCGCCGAACTGTGGCCGCCTTTGCCCATCTTCTCGGTGGTGGAGAACCCGATCGCTTTACCGATCGACAGGGTGGTGTGTCCGTCAGGACCATGCCAGCGAGTCTCGCCGGAGTTGCGGGCGTTCATTCCCTCGCATTTCATGGCGATCACCCCCAAAACCTTCACATATGTGGGGCACTCAAACCCGTTCTCTTCCAGCCACATCGAAGAGAAGTCGGTGTATCCGAGGACTTCCCATGCTCGCATGGCGACCAGTTGGCGCACGTCCTCTTCGAGCTGGTCGACGGCCTTGGCTGCTGACTTCAGCAATCGCCGCGCACGTTCGACCGTGTGATCCGTGGCCATGGCTGTCATCGCTCGCCCTTTGCCTTCTCGGCCCGCTTCTTCGCGACCTCGTCCTTCGGCGCCGGCTTGCCGATCGCCCGATCAATGCGTCTCTGCGCGGCGTCGTCGACCGGCCTCAACACCTTGTCGACCTTCTTGCCCCAGCCCATGACTAGCTCCTCTTCTGCTGGTTGGATGCGGCAGCGATGCACGCAAAGTTCACGAGAATTCGGGCCACCTGGTCGCTTTCGGTCGGGGTCCAGGTCTGCCCGAACGCGTGGATAGTCAGGGCCCCGTTGAACTCGCGGAAAATCTGGATCGGCACCTGACCGGGCCCGTAGTTGGTTTGCACCGGCCCGGTCACGACTGTCTCCGGAACACGTCGGCCGGCACAGGGAACTCGTCCGCGTCTTCGTTCATCTGGATCCCGTGGCGTGAGAGTGTTTCGAAGGTGTCGGCGTAGCGTGCCGACGCGCGCACTCGTACCGACACGTCGATGATCTGGAAGTTCACGTCGACCCACAGGTTCCGGTCGCCCTTAACCACCGTCAGATCCACGTCGTATTTGATGGCCCACTCGGCGACGTCAGACGGGGACGACACCTGCATCGCCACCATCGGCGCCACAAACCAGGCTGGATACAACGTCACCAACGTGGGCACCGGCAACGACTGTCTCAACAAACCTCCGGCGACGTGCGCTATCTCAGCAAGCTCGACCATCACACGTACTCCTCACCGAAGTGAGCGCGGATGTCCGCGTCGATGTCGATGAATCCAGGTTCGAACCCGAAGTCACACACCTCGCGTGTGGTCATGAGCGCGTCGTACAGATGCTCCCGGTGGAAGGTGGCGACAAACTCGCCCGCAGGTGAGGTGAACTCGATGTTCACCATCGACTTGATGGGACGGATCCGAACATCCCCCTCACCAGCGGGACCAGCCAAGCCGTCCCACAACACATCACGGCTGATCTCCCACTCCGCGACAGTCCCGTTGGGGTTGCGGAACAACAACCCGAACCGGTACGGAACACGGGTGGTGTAGTGCCACTCCAGGTACGGCTTGGAGTGCACCCCGTCGAGGTAGACGACAGCGTTGATGTGGCGGCTGATGCTGACGTGGTTCACCGCGGCACCTCCGGCGAAGGCTCTGCGAACACCCAAATCCCGAGTTCGACACCGAACATGGCTGCGGCGACACCCACCCCGATCAGGAGCCGGAGCACGGGGTGCAGATCAGGCCATGCGAGGGAGGCTTGCATCCCCCCGGCCGCGCCAAGCAAAACAGCAACCAACACAGCGCCAACTGGAACAATCAGCGTGAGAGCGGTTCTAACCGCGCGGCGGATCATTCGCGGTAGTCCAGGGCACGGGCCGCGACGTAAGCGGCGTTCACAGCGAACTCGGCCCGATCAACCACCCCGCGCGCAATGAGGATCACCCCCGCGCGGACACGCCACTCGAACCGGCCATCCTCCATGTGACCCTCAACCTCGAGGATCCGACCATCGGCGATACGGGTCCACGCCATGGGCGGGTATTTCGCGGCGGTCATCGACCACGGGCGACCCCAGATCGCGACCTGGATCTGCTGCTTCATCGCCTCCGGCGACGGCAGCGGGGTTTCCTTCGCCCGCCGTTTTCCGGTGGAGGGCCACATCTCCCGGCCGAACCGCTTGAGCAGATCAACCACGGAGAGGGTCGCGGCGGTCAGCGAGTGTCTGCCGCTGTCGGTGGACTGTGCGATACTGATGGCGGTCATCGGAACTCATTTCCTCCAGGGTTGGTGTTCCGTTGGCGCGCCCGGCGTTCACCGCGCCGGGCATCTATCTGTGGATCGCCGCCCCTAGATCGGTTTTCGAGGCTCGGTCTAGGGGCGGCCGTCTTACTGGATGCGGGCTTGTTTCCACTTCTCGTAGCTCGTGACCGGGTAGCGGATGTGCTTCCCGATGCGGATCCGGGTGGGGCCGGTGCCCTTGTAGTTCCAGTCGAGGACTGTGCGGCGGGAGACCTTCAGGTCTGCGGCGATGTCGTCGACGGTGAGGAGCGGCTCAGGCATTGCTGCCTGCCACAACCTTGATTGCCTCGACGAGGACCTCGCCGAGGTGTTCGGCCAGCGGGGTGCTCATCACGGGCGCCAGCGCCTGCACTGCGGACTCGTTCGCGATGGCTTCGGCGAGGACGGCCACGGGGATCGGTACGCTCTTCGTCCGGCCGCTGCGGAGGCGGTACGCGCGGAGGTAGGCGGGCGACTGGCGGCTCATCCGGCAGCTCCTGACTGGGGGCTTCTTGGGGGGCGGTTGCGCGGGACTCGGCTTCGTCGGCGGTGACCCGCTCGGGGGGTTTTTCGGGGGGCCGCCGTCCATGTCATGACTGTATGTCGTCTCTGCAATTTCTGTCAAACCTGCCGTTGTCACGGTCTCGTAACGGAGATTGCAGATGTGACATGGCAGGGCTTACAGTTTTGACATGCACACGATCAGCCGACCGGGGAACCGGACCGACTCCACTTGTTTGGCGAGGTCACGACACTCGCGGCACCGTATGCACGTGGAGACGAACGTTGAACGGCGGAAGCGCCTCGGAGCCCTGATCAAGGGCCGACGGGCCAAGCTGCGCCTCAAATCTGCCAAAGCGCTTGCAAACTTGACAGACAACAAGCCGTCAGAGCGAACGATCGCCGCGATCGAGCTCGGCGACCGAGTCGCCTCCAAGACCACCTACACCCGCCTCGAACTGGCCCTGAAGTTGCCGATCGGCATCATGGAATCCGTCCTACGCGGCGATGTCGCGGAGTTCCCCGAACTCGGCGAAGAGATCGAAGCTGTCGAGCCGCAGTCGCCTGCCGCAGGCGAGCAGATGTTCAGTTCCACCCAACTCCGAGTGCTAGCCGAAACGCTCGGCCCGGCAGGGTTCCACGAATGGGCCCTTCGACTTCCCTCACGCGGGGGAGTTCCTACGCCAACCGGGTGAGCGGAACGGGTTGGGACTTAACGGTTTAGCTCGCGCGAGGAACGTTACGGCCACCTAGTCGATAGAACTGATCGGATCGGCCCAATTACGGGGAGCCATCAGAACGACAGGGTTGGGATGTTGCCAATGTTTAAGAGGGAGTTGTTCTGCGCCATCACCGTGACCGCCGCGGCCATGGTCGCGAACTACCTGTTCGCCGAGAGTGTGGCGACGGCCAGGGGTGTGACCACGCTGGCCAGCATGGCTAGCACGGCGATCGCCGGCTGCTGCTGGTTCGCGTGGTGGAACGCCGGCAACGCCGCCGACAAGAGAGACATGCAGGAGCAGATCAACGAACTCCACGAAGAGCGGATCAGCTACGGAGAGTCCCTCCACCGGAGGTCAAACACAAACATCAAGGTTGTGGTGGACCGTGAACGCCGCCCAGCCTCGCACTGATTCAGCAACGAAAACCCCACTGATCAAAATGGAGACAGGCCATGGCGATCGACGACCTCTGGTACTCGAAAAAGACAAGAGGGCCAGACAAGAAGCCGATCAAACTTGCACGCCACGGGCGCGGGGACCGATGGCGCGTCCGCTACGCCGACCCCAACACCGGAAAACCACTGACACGCAGCTTCGCCAAGAAGCCCGACGCCGAGCTGTTCGACGCGAACGTCAGGGCCGACATCTCCCGCGGCCAATACCTCGACCTCAAGGCCGGTGAGGTCACGGTCAAGGAGTACGCCGAGGAGTGGCGCAAGAATCAGATCCACCGGGAGAACACCGCGTCCAGGGTGGAGCGGTCGTTCAGGCTCCACCTTTATCCCGATCTGGGTGACCGGCCGATGAACAAGGTTCGGCCGTCTCACGCCCAGAAGTGGGTGAAGGACCGGTTGGATGACCTCGCCCCGTCGAGCCTGTTGACGGTGTTCACCGCGGTGAAGGCGATGTTCGAGTCCGCCGTGGGTGAGTGCATCGGGAAGAACCCATTCAAGGGCGCCGGCCTACCGGAGATCGACACAACAGAGAGGTACATCCCTACGGCGGTCGAGGTGCACCGGCTGGCAGAGAAGATCCAGCCTCGGTGGCGGCCGATCCCCCTCCTGGCGGCGGGCACAGGTCTCCGGCCCGCCGAGTTGCGCGGACTGGAGGTGGGGCATGTGGACTTCCTGCGTCGCACCGTGAGCGTTGAGCAACAGCTCATTCGCTCCAAGGAGCACGGGGTGCACATCGCGAAGGTGAAGACGAAAACCAGCCGGCGCACAGTGGAGGTGCCACAGTTGGTGCTGGACGAGTTGGCCCGCCACATTCAGCGATTCCCGCCCGCCCCAATCGTGATGATGGACGCGCGCGATCCCCGCAAGGTGGCGCAACGTGAGTCGCAGCTGTTGTTCACCAGTGCGTGGGGTAACCCGGTTGGCGACGGCGGTGCGTGGAACACCCCATGGGGTAAGACGGTGAAAGCGGCCGAGCTGCCGGAGGGGTTCGGGCTACATGGGTTGCGGCACTACTTCGCCACCAGCCTCATCCACGCCGGCCGTTCGGTGAAGGTGGTGCAGATGGCGTTAGGGCACGCGAACCCCACCATCACGCTGAACACGTACGTCCACGAGTGGCCGGGGCAGGACGAGCGTACCCGGGACGTGCTGGAAGCTGCCCTCACCATCGACGACGGTGAGGAGGCAGACCACGGATGAGTTGTACCGCTTCTATACCGGCGGTCTTCGACCCCCGGCCTCGGCCCAGGTCAACTCCCTCCCTAGCGGATCCGCGTCCGGTTCTGGTTGAAGTCAGCCGTGGGAAACGCTGACCTGCACCGATGTCCCTGACCGGCCTCAAGCCAGTGGGTTGACCTGCAAGAACCGCACTGGTTCGTACTGGATCGAACGTCTACCAAACCGGATCGAACGGGCGGCAAGTTGTACCGGATTTGTACCCAACCGGCGCCACGTAACGAACGTCTAGCCAGGCGCGACCACAACCCGAACCAACCTGGAGGAACCCATGGCCATCGAACCCGACACCACACCGCGGAGAAGGAGATCCTGGCTCGTAGTGTCCGCGTCTGTCCTTGCGGCCACGGGCATCGCGATAGGGGGGGTGTTCACCTACAAGGCCGTCAGCGAACCCACGCCTCCGGTGGCCGCCGCAAGCTTCACCATGTATGGCTCGATCGAGATCCAGAACGGCTATCCCGGGACGGTGGAGGAGACGGGCTGGGGCTGCCACGGGCGTCGTGGATTCAGCGATATCGTCGCGGGCGCGGCGGTGATCATTACGGACTCCAAATGGCAGACGCTGGGCACTGGATCGCTCGATGAGGGCCAAAAGATCTACGCCGACACCCCCGCGATCCTCGGCGGCCCTACTCGCTTTGTCGCGAGTTGCAAGATGGCCTTCCGTGTCCACGATCTGCCGCCCGGCCGCGGACAGTATTCGGTGACCATCTCTCACCGCGGCACTCAAGTTGTTGACGAGTCTCAAGCCAGGTCCGCTGCTGGGGTGCAGCTCGTTCTGTCGGCGAACTAACTTGGCCGCTACCCTGGCACCCATGACGATCTCGTTCGACCCGCCCTACGTGCAGGGGCCTCGAGACGAACTGATCAACGAGCTGCGCGGCGCAGCGGTTGGGTGGGAGCACTTCGGGAAGCCGGCGCTCGCAGTCGAAGCCCTTTCCGGCGTCGAGCTGCTCGAACAGGGCGAGTACTCCGTCCGGGTGGGACATCAGGAGTACGTCGTGACAGAACAGTGAGCCGCTTGTACGGTGTCTGAACCGCCCGGCATCGGGCCGGGCACCAAACCGAGGACAACTAAATTGAACACCCAAGCGGACTGCCCCTGGCAGAGAAGGTCGCTTGACTCTCAGCCCGCCAGCGGGTCAGGGGCCAGCGATACGATACGCCCCCGACCTCGGTGGGCTGAGTCATGAGCGCGCCAGCACGAACCCAGCAACTCGTCATGGCCATGCCGATGGTCGACGTCGTTCCTGAACTCGAACGCGTCGTCCATCTCTTCTCGGGTCGATACCGCCCCGGAAACCACGTCACGCTCTGTGGGGCTTGGTTCCATTCGGGAGATCTGGACTTCCCGGAAACCACAGACGACCTCCCATGTTGTCAGACCTGTCGACGACGACTGGTCGAGTCCATCGAGTGAACTGGTACATCAACGACCGAGGGCACATCACACGGCTCGACGAGCCAGCACGACCGTTCCCGTGGCCGCATCCAGATGACGAACCTGCCGACGGCGAAGAGGATGTCAATGTTGACTCCGAACGGCGAGAATGACTTCGGTTTGATAACGTCCTGGCCCGTTTTGGCAGTGGACGTTCACGGGGACCGCATTGAAGTGGTCGTGGGCCTGATTGAACGTCTCAACCAGATCGAGGCATCGATTCGGGTCGGAGAGTACGGGCTGACCGCCGCTCTCCCCCGCTACATGTACTGGGGCAAACAAAGAGATTCGGCTGTCGAGTTGTCCGCGAAACTCAGGGAAGCGATCTCTCAGCGCACACGACGAGATAACCCCGAGGACACGTGGGGATAGCCACCAACCAAGAGGCATGAAGAAGGGCCCCCCAGCGCTTCATCCCGAGAGGGGAGTTCCCGGGGAGCGCTGGGGGGCTGTAATGGCCGCCCGCTGACAGGGGGCGGGCGACCAGCTCTACTTGTCGATGAACGGGTTGTTGTCGCCGAAGTGCCGTCCGGGGTCGGTTTCGCCGAGGGTCAGCGACGGCACCACTGAAGCAGTACCGGGGTCACCAACCTTCTTCGCGAGGACTCCCTTCACTACTGCCACCACACCAGCGAGCACACCGGAGAGCAGCCACGCCTTCCAGTCGGAGGGGATGGCACCTGTCCAGTCGGCGACGAGGGCGGCGACGAACCCAGCCGCGAACGTGGCCACGACTCGTTCGAGCAGGTCCTTCAGGTAGGCGCTCATTCGGTTCCTCCTGTGAGTTTCTGGCCGAGCTTGGCGAGCACAGCATCGGAGATCGTCGCGGCCTGTTCGCCGTTGTCCTCGCCGAGTGCGTCGGCGAGGACCTGGTGCAGCACGGGCAGCAGATCAGCGACCAGTCCGGTGCGGAGCGCGGCGGCGATGTCGTCAGCGGTGACCCCGTTCTGCTTCGCCAGCAGGTCCGTCAGAATGTTCACCTTGTCCAGAACCTGGCCGGTGTGCTGGTCGATGTACTGCTGGAACGCGGCGGGTGTGAACCTCTTCGACGGGTTGATCAGGGACGGGAACCCGTCGAGCGGGCCCACGAACTCCATCGTCGAGTCGAAGGATGGGTCACCACCGAGGTTGCCCGTCACCTCGCGAACCACGGTGCGCAAAGCCTGCTCGATCCAGATCTGGCGGTTGTGCTCTTCGGGAGTCAAGTCTTCGTCCCCTGTCATCAGATAATGGTTGGTGGTGTAGGCCCAGTTCACGTCCACATCGGTGAGGCCGGCGAGGTCTTCGGTGGAGGAGTACTGGTGCACGTCGTAGCGGCCTAGGTACTGCGCCGACCCTGCCGCTTCGGGTTTCGCCCCGTAGCGGGCGATCCAGATGACCAGGTTGGGGATGCCCCACTGGTCTGGTCGGAGTGTTTTCGCGAACGATGCGGACATGTACACGCCGGGCTTCACCCCAGCCGCCGCGACGCGCTTGAGGAAGCGGATCGCGAAGGCTTTCGCCGCGTTGTCGGCGGCGAAGGGGGCTTCGAGGTCCAGCATCGGGGCCAGGTCCATCGCACCCAACCTTCGCGCCTCGCGAAGGAGGATGTCGGCTTGGGTTTCCGGGTCGGGTGATGGTTGGGCGTAGTGGTAGGCCCCCACCTTCCGGCCGACGCCTTTCAAACCGTTGACCATGGTCGACGGGTAGTAGGTCACCCCGGACACGGTTTTGGTGTAGGCCGCTCCCCCGTCGGATACCTTCACCCAGCCGTAGTCGACACGGCTGCCGTTGATCGTCGCGTTCGCGAGCCCCTGCCAGTTGATGGATCTCTGGTAGTAGGGGTGCAGGTCCACTCCCAGGCTCATGTCAGATCACCGGCACCACAACATCGCCGCGCTGCTTCAACAGCCACCGCAGATCGTCAACGGCGAGCCACGCGTAGCCGCCCTCACCCCAGGATGTTCCCCAGCTGTTGCACACCCGCACGGCTTCACGCTCGAGGTCGTGGCCGATCAGCTGGTACTGGTGGCCGCCGGCCACACCGCTGGTGTAGTCGACGTGGATGAACCCGTCGGGGTCGGTGTTGAACATCGAGTTCAACCACACCGTCCCCACTGACACGGGTCCGAGGGTCAGCAGTTTCAGGGTGGTGTTCAGGGAGAACGCCCACCGGTAGCTGGAGATGTAGCCGGCTCGTTTGAGGGCCTTCATCGACCACAGCCCAGTTGATCCGGTGTCGTCGGGTGGGTAGACGCCGGGGATCTGCCGGTTGTCCAGACGGGTTTCCTGCTTGTAGAGCTCGACCGCGTCCTGTTCGGTGAATGCCCAGCCTCGGTGGAATGGTTCGGTCATGAGGCAGCCGAGGGCGGCGTTCGCGGTGCAGGAACCGATCTGTCCCTGGTCCCACGGGTCGCACAGCCGCTGGTGCATCGCCGTCTTCAACGGCACGCTTGTGACGAGCTCGGCGGCGTCGTAGGCGTAGGACTCGTCGTCGTGGAGGACGTGCCGCGCCAGCGGGTACGGCGCGCTGTCCGAGTTGATGTGTTCGAAGTGGATCCCCATCAAATGCCCCTGTCAGTTTCAGTTGGGTATGGGTAGGTCGCCTCGGCCTGGGCCGTAGGTGGCGACAACACACGTCCAGGTGTCCGCCGACCCCCCATCGGCGAGCAGGACACGGATTTGGGCGAATGCCCCACCCTGCGGGCATAGCGCGTTCGGGTTGTCGCGGATGTAGTCGGTGAAGGCTTGCTGGATCTCGGATTCGGTCGGGGCTGGTCCCGGCGGACCCGCGGGGCCTTCTGGCCCTGCAGGTCCTGTTGGTCCTGGTTCGCCGGTGACACCCGGCGCGCCACGCGCCCCGGACGGCCCAGTTGGGCCTGTTGGACCCGGAGGAGGCGGGTTGGTGGCGAAGTAGCCGGCGAGACTCGCCGCGATCTGTGACGGCGACGGTGACAGCGGAGACACGGGGTTCGCGGCCATGTACTGGGCCACAGCCTGCCCCAGTTGGGCGGCGGTCGGATGCAGGTCCGGCAGCGACGCCAAGACTTTCGCGGTAGCCGCGGCCACGATGACGTTGATGTCGTCGGTCGAACCGGGGTTCGGGATCGGTACGGGGCTTTGGCCTCGTTGTGCCAATTGGGCGTTCGCTTGGTCGCCCTGCTGTTTGAACTGCTCGGCCTGCTGTCGCAGCGCGCTCACCGCAACTTCGGTGGCGCTCTGACGACCCCACAAGCTGTACACGGTCACTGCGGTGACAGCAGCGACCACCAGAGCGAGCCCCGCGAGAGCAGCCACAATCCGCGGCCAGGCGTGGCGCCAAAACTCCCTGTGCACCTTGCGGCGTTCCTCTTCGTGGATATCTTCCGTCAGTTGATCGACGATGGAGTCCAAATCGGTGCCATCCGGAAGATCGCCCTCAGGGTCGCGAGCATGGTCGCTCATGCTGACCTTCCATCCCATCCCAGCCGGTACAGTTCGCGCTCCAACCGATCGATTCGCAGGTTGAGTCGCTCGACTTCTCTCAGCGCCTTGTCCCTCTCTTTGAGGGCCGCTTTCAACCACTCCCGCAACACAGCATCAGTGGAGTTGACTCTCTCGGCTGGTGTGGGCTCGACCTGCTTGTGGGACCGGGCTTTGATCTTCTCGACCCACGCGGGACCGCGAGCGGTGAGATAGGCGACGAGGATGGTTCCGAGAACCCCGATCAGGTACAGCCACCACGGCTGGGATGGGGTGGGAGGATCGGCCGCCACGAACACAAGACCCCCCTGGTTCAACGACCACCTCGCTGTTGCGGCTGCCCCTTGACACTCACACCCACCTCGTCTCCCCGTTGGCCGTCGAAACCCCACGGCCATTCCAGTTGTTCAGTTAAGGGCCGAGCCAGTAGAGAGCGATGCTGGTGGACGACCAGGTTGATTTCAGCGCGAGCGAGGATCCGCTGTCCTGCCACACCCACGCTTCGATGATGTCGCCGACCGCGAACCGGTCCATCGCAACAACGTTGTTGGCTACCAGGTTCCCCGCGTTCGCGACAGTGGTACTCCACGCCAGCCGGTTGGTGAGCCACTGCCCGGTTCTGGCGATACCGGCGTTGCGGATCCCGTTGACGTTGGCACCCCACGCGACGGTGAGCACCGCCTGCCACTGGCCAGCACGTTTGATCTGGAACTGGTTCAACCCGACCCGGTCCACCGCAGACGACGGGAACACCTCGATATCGAAGTCCACCCTCGTGTCGGTGGCGGTGGCGACGAGCTGTTCCCCGGTGTCGACGGTGTAGCGGCAAGCACCGTCGGTGAACTGCTGGATAGCTTGCACGTTCCCCGCGGTGATCCCCGAGGCTGCGGCGGCGACTTGGACCTTGCCGAGCTGGATTTCCCAGATCGACGAGTTCTGCGTCACCGACTGATAGGTGGGGGACGCCGCGGGGGTGCCGGTGAGAACGTCGAGTTCGATGCGGTTGTTGACGAAGTCATTCCTCGCTATGACTAGGTCACGTCGGGCGAGGGTGGCATGCGCGGCTGCGATGGGGAGGGTCTTCGTGGAAGACACCTTGCCCCAGTTACCCTGGATCCACACCTCACCAGCGGGAACCTTCACCTGCATACCTGAAGAATCACCGAACACCGCCATTTCTGAGCCGGTGTTGCGAATGACCCCGTCTCCTCGCCACCACTTGGCGAACTGTCGCCATCCGTCTTCGGTGACGTTGCTACCTGCCCCAGTGTCGTAGGGCATGTAGAGGTCAAGCGTGGTCGCCACCTGTCACCTCGTTTCCTGCCTGATCAGACGTGCCTTGATGTCTTTGATCGTTTTGATGAAGCGGTAGAAGTCCTGCCGGCCCGGGGTGCCGATGCCCGCGGTGACCACGTTCGGACCGTCTGGGGTGAGGGAGATCTTGACTTCGCGGATCACTTCCTGGATCCGCCCGTCAGGTGTGTCGCCCTCGATTTGCACGGTGACTGTGTCGCCCAGGTAGTAGTCCCGGCCGAACTTCAGCTTGTCCGTGTCGATTGGGGTGATCGACAGCGACACCTTCTCCTGTTTGTCCACCAGGGCTTCGTCCCCAGCCTGCTCGAGCTGGGTGGTGTCTGTGGTACCGGGGCGGTCGACCAGTTCACCTTCGATGCGTCCCCACCTGGCGATGGAGTCCCCATCGAATCGTTCCTTGTAGGTGCGGGCGGTTCCCTCACCGTCGCCGCCGACGAACACGTAGTTCGCCTCGGGCGCTTCGATGGAGTAGGTGAACCCGGCTAAGTTCCCGAGCTTCTGCGAGAACATCACCGACGCGGTGAGGTCCCTCGGTTGGAACGGGTACAGCTGGTAGGCGCCGGAGGTTTGGATTACCTTGAACCCGAGATTGTTGCCGTTCGCCACCGCCAGCTCTTGCAGCAGTGTCAACAACATCTGCCACCTGGCTTCCCCCGTGATGGTTGTCCCCAACCCCGGGTTGGTGCTGTAGGTGAACAGCGGATGCTGCCGTGACGTGTACGCCGAAGGGCCGATGTTGCGGTTCACATACAAGCCCAGCACTGTGGAGCACGGACCCGTGAGGGTGTCTTTCGCTGAGATTGTGTAGGGCGGGAACCCCTCCGTTGGCGACGGTGAGGCGACTCGTCGTTTCAACCACTGTGTGTCGTCCACACCTGTGAACGTGATGGTGCGCTCATCCTTGGACTGCAGCTTTTCCATGCTGGTCCACGGGCCGGTGAACATGGGTGTCCCACCCATGTTCGTGTTGAACACCCGGATCCCAGCGCCGGGTTTCACCAACTCCCCAGCGAGTGGCGAATCGGAGGGGATCACCAGTTGCCAGGCGGACACGTCGTTCAGCCGGAGCGTGGCGGACAGTTCCCGGTACTGGTCGAGTTCCCCAACGTCCTCGTTGATCGAGTTCCTGACTCGGATTGTCCACGTCATGGCGTCAGGTACTGCTGGGTGTAGGAGACCGCCAACTTAGACACCCCAACGGTGATGCCAGTCATTTCCAACCGAACCGCGGTGCTACCCGGATCCAACGACCACATCGACGACCCAGGGTCCATTGCCCCGAACATGTTCGTGGGGGACGAGTTGGTGCCCAGCGTGACCGTTTTCCGGCCCGGGCGGGTGTCGATGTAGAGGGCTTGCCCGTTGCCCATCACCACGCTCGGGAACGAGAGGAACTCGCCAGTGGACATGTTGCGCAGCACAATCCCTGACCCCGGCCCGGTGATGTTCCACACGGGGTAGCACTCGACGTCCCCGTTGTTCACGACGGTGGTGTCGACTGCGATCTGTGACGACGTCAACCGCAGGGGGAACAGCGGGAAGAACGTTGGTGTGACACCGGTGGCCCACTCTGCGGCAGTGGTGGTGACGTCCTGCCAGTAGGGGTTGAACGCCCGGAACTGGGCCGCGACCTTCTGCGACGCGTAACCCGACTCCTGCCCCAGCTTCTCCACGATCTGCAGACCGTCGATGTTGATGCATTCGATCTGCCGCACCGTCCCGTCCGGTGCTGTGGACTTGATGAACCCGTTCCCCTTCTTCGGGTTGAGCTTCCGCACCAAGTCGCGGAACTGCACCCGTAAGTCGGATTCGTTGGTGCCGGTGATCCAGAACGAGATGAGCATGTCCCGCACCCCGTGACGAACATCCAACAGGACACCGCCCGGGGTTTGCGGGACACCGATCTGCTCCACCGCGATCGGGGGCATGAACCTGCCCTGCGCGTCCCAATCCGTGTCCAGCGTGGTGACCCCACCATCAGGGTCAACCCACTGGATGATTTCGGCGCTCACAGGTTCATCGCTTCCATGCGCTTGAACGCCCTCTCCACATCGGCACCGTCAACCTTGGTGGCGTTGATGGTGAGGTGATAGTGGTGCTGCACCGCCCCACCACGAGCGAGTGCTTGGGCGTGGGCCTTGTACGCTGCCGACTCGTCCGGGGTGAGCACAGCTTCGGGTTTGCGGAGGTTGTTCACCCCCGTCTCACCGGGCCCCATCCACCCGCCCGCGTCATAGCCGCCGGGTTTGTTCATCGCGTACAGCACACCGCCGGCGAAACCACCGTGGCGGGGGCCGTAGTTGCTGCCCGCCCAGTTGATCCCGGCGTAGATGTTCGCGACAGGGTCCACCGACACGCCGTAGGAGAACGGGCCCGTGTTCCGGAACGGTCCGGAGTAGCCCTGGAATGTTCCGCGGATGACCTGCATCAAACCAACGGAGGGATGACCTGCGAGCCAGTTGCTGTCCCAGTCGTTGACGATGGTCGGGTTACCACCGGATTCCTGCTGCATCCGACGCTGGATCGCTGGCAGGAAATTACCAGGAAGCCCGAACATCCCCATGACCTGCTGGATCTGGGGGGTCCACTGCGCCACCCCAGCCCTCGGCGAGTAGCCGGGGATCCCACCTGCGTAGCTGGCAGCGTAAGCGGCGGGATCGTATTTCGGCAGGTCCGGCATGGCGGGGAAACCCATCACCCGCCGGGCGTTGTTCGTCGCCAGATACGCCGCACCGAGAGACGCACCCATGTAGACGGATCTCGCGGCGTCAGCCACGAAACCACCAGCCGCGTAGCCAGGCATCGCCACACCATCGCCACCACGGACCTGGCCGCTGTTGATTGCCTCCAACAGCGGCAGGGTGCCGGGGTGGACACGTTCCTGGGGAACAACCCATTCCCCGCGGTGAACAACGCCTGCGGGTTCCCACTTCCCACCGTCGCCGGTGTACCCGCCAGCCGCATACCCGGTTCCACCGACGGTCTTCTGTTGGTTGCGGGAGTCCATGGCGTAGCCGCCGGTGGACAGGACACCCTTCAACCAGGAGTCGAAGTTGTTCCGGTCAACCTGGGTGATCGCGGTGACGGAGTATTGGAAGTCCTTCGGGATCAACCCCAGCTGGGTGAGGTAGTCCTGGGCTTGCTGCCGAGACCAGCCGAACGCGCCCGCAACCTTGTCGATCGCTTCCCGGTACTGGTCGGCGACCGGCATACCGGTCTTCTGGATCGCGTCCCACAGTGTCAGCACAGCACCGAGGTTGCGGCGGCCGGCGTCGGTGTTGATGTCCAGGCTGCGTGTCGCCGCGTCTTGGGCGTCCCGCAACCCCAACTGGGCTTGACTCAGTTGCCCAGCCGCTTGGGTCTGCTGGTACTGGGCGTCCCTCACGGCCTGGTGGGCGCGCTGCTGCGCGTAGGACGCGTCCTCCACCTGGCGTTGCGCCCGCTCCAAACCACGGTTCGCGGACTGCAGAGAGTAGGCGGCGTCCTCAACCTGCTGATGCGCCTTCTCCAACGCCCGCTGAGAATCGATCACCTGCTGGTTCGCGGAGTCCAACTGCTGCTGGGCGCTGATCACACCCTGCGCACCGTTCACCCCGGCACGCTCAGCCGCATTCAACTGTTCCCGAACCTGCACACCACGGTTCTGCGCATTGTTGTACGCGTTCTGCGCCGAGATCAGGTCGAACGCAACCTTCTTCTGCCCGATGTTCTCCGACGTCACATCCGCGGAGGCGATGTCCTTCGCCTGATCCAAGGAGGTGACACCAGCACCCTCAGCCTTGGCTTTGGCCTCGAACAAAGCGACCGCGGCTTGTTCCTCCGTCAGAACCTGGTCTTCCATCTGGAGACGCAGATCCTTCAGGTCCTGAACAGCCTTCTCACGCGCTTCATTCAGTGACACTTGCGCGTCGCGTGCGTTCTGCTGCGCTCGGGTGTAGGCCTGCTCCGCCTGGGTGACCCCATAGTAGGCGTCGTCCAAACCCCGCTGCGCTTGCGCCACCTGGCGCGCAGCGTCAGCAACCCCCTGCTGCGCGTCGGCCACAGCGCGGGACGCCTGCGCAGCGGAGTGCTGCGCGTCGGCCACCGACCGCGTCGACTGCTCCAACGAATGCTGCGCAGACATCACCGACTGATGCGCCGACACCACAGCCCTATCAGCCTGGGTGAAGTTGGTCGAGATCGCAGCAGCCGCGTTCGCTACGTTGAGAGTTGCCTTGAGGAAACCAACCGACGTTGCCTGAACTGACCATCCTGCCTGATCAGACGAAGCCAACACACCCTCGAACCCTCGGGACACCTGTCCGAGGCTGAGACCGAGGAATTGGGCAGCCGAAGACGCAGCAGCCGTGTAGGTGCTCGACTGTGCGGTTGAGTGCGCGGCTGACTGCGTGGCCCGATTTGCTTCGTTGGCCGCACTCGCTGCGACACCGTACTTCTGGGCAAGCAGATTCAGAAGGTCCAAAGCCGCCTTAGCTGCGGCACCTTCCTGGTCTAAGCCGTCGGTCGTTCCCTTAAGAACCTCCGGCAGACTACCCATGGTGGTAGCGAAGCTCTGCAAGCTCTCCGGGTGCGTATCGACGACGCCCTTCAGCTTCGCACGGAGCTGATCAAGCGCCGGGCCACCCTTCGTGACCGCATCAACCAGATCGGACTGGCTGACCCCGTACTGCGACAAAGAACCAGCAGCGTCCTTGAACGACTGCTCAGACATGAGCGCGTCACGCACAGTCTGGTTGAACGCGCCGTGCGATGCCTGCAACGCGGAAGTAACCCCGTCGAGGCCCTGGGACAGACTGTCAGCGCTGCTCTTCGCGTCCCCAAAACTCGACCCCAGCAGCCCAACGAGAAGCGTGCCCGCGACGAGCGCAATCGACAACGGCCCAGCCATCGCCGAGGCGGCGGCAGCGAACTTGAGGGAAGCGCCAGCGGCAGCGTTACCGGCGGCGTTCACCGCCGCGGCGGCACCCGCGGACGCCACGCTGGCAGTGGTCATCTGGGTGACCATCGAAGCCCCCGCGATACCGGCGGCTTCCATCCTCACGCCAAGACCCAAAACCCCTGCTGCGAGCGCCTGTATGCCTGCTTGGACTGCGGCGGCGAGTTTGAACGCCCCGAACATCACGACCGCTGCCGCACCCACTGTGCCGAGCAGGGGCGCGATCGGCCCGAGGATGGTCGCCACACTATTGAGCACCGAAGCGGCCGCCCCCAGCGTCGAGGACAACACGGGCAGGACACCCTGCGCGAGACCCGAGATCGCCGATGACACAGAGGAAACCGCGCTGTTGATCGTCGCCGAGTTCTGGCCCCACGCCGTGGCGAGGGTGTTGACCACGTTCACCGCGGCAGTCAGGGCAGAGTCGACGATCGACCCGACCGACTGCACCACCAGGCCATAGTTGGTGGCGTTGGCGGACATCGTCGTCATGTTCCGGCTGAACGACGTGCCCAGGATCCCCGCAGCACCAGCCACACCCTGGAACACCGGCAGCGAGTTCGCCATCGAGTTCACAAGCCCAGGCATGGCGTTGTCCGCCAGCGTCGTGACCCCACGCGTCAACGCGGCGATGTCCGGGCCGGCGTAGGACATGGCGCGGGAGATCGCCGGCCCAAGCTTGGTCACCTCAGCGGACATGGTGTTCGCCGCAGCAACGAACTGCGGCACCAGCTGCTGCGACGCCGTCTTCGACGTCGACACAACGTTCGACCACATCGACGAATACGCCTGCTGCACGTCCTGGTTGGACTTCACAGCCAGCGCAGCGACGCCGATGAACCCAGCACCAACACCACCGAGGATCGCCGCCCCCACCGCAGGAGACGCGGCAGTGATCCCCGCAGCCAACAAAGCGAACCGATTCGAGAACGAATCGAGAGCCTTGTCGGACTCATCCGTCCGGACGTTCACCGTGGCGGTAGCGTTCCTGCCATCGATCTTGTCCAGCTTGGATGACAAGCGATCGGCGTGATCAGCCAGTTTGACGAACGTCGCACCAGCCTTGTCCAACGCGACGATGTTGAACGAGAGGTCGCTTGCCATCACGCCCCCCACTAGCCTGCTGATTCAGTTGGTCGATCCGCTGGGCGTACAGGTCGAACTCGAACACCGTGAGTTCTTGCACATCCCGGGGTTTGAAGCCGAATGCTTCGGTGAGGGCTACGAGGTAGCGCCAGTACCGCTCTTCCGGGTTTTTCCAGCGGTCCGCGAAGGCGGCGTAGTAGGGTCCGGCGTCTCCTCCTCAGCCGAGTCACCCTCGGAGTCCTTCGCGGGGTCTTCGGGGTCTTCGATGAACTCGAATGTCCGCAGGTCAAGCTCGAGGATGTCTTCCCACTGGACAGCCTCACCGGCGCGGCGTTTGAGCAGGTACACCCATGCGGCGATCGCGAACGGGTTACCCTGCCCGAAAATCGCGTACTGGAACTCGGCGATCCCCACCTTCGACTTCTCGAAGATGAACATCGAGTCCTTGACGGAGATCTTCCCGTCGTACTCGTACTCTTTGCCCTCGATGGCGAACTTCGGCATGTTCTCCCCTTAGCCTTTGATCTCGTTCTTGATCTCATCCATCGCGTCCAGCACTGCCTTACGGAACGCGGGTGCTTTGCGTTTGATGGTTTTCCCGAACCAGGGGCCACCCTTTTGGGAGACCCACACATTCCTGTCACCGAACACTGGGTGCCGCCACCCCTTCTCGGAGTCGAGGTGGCGTGGCATGTTCTTCTGATCGGGCGGGAGCATGTTGGAGCGCACGACGAACCGCACACCACGCGCGGTCTGCTCCAACTTCGTTGCCCTGGCAACTGACTGCCTCAGCCCAGCTCCGCGACGCTCGGCCGTCTTCTTCGCCCGGTCCGTGGTGGCGCGCTCAACGTTGAACTGGCGGCGAGCGGACACACCGCCGCCGCCGGTCCCTTTCACGTTCAATCCGGTCACTGCGGACTTCACATCACCCAACACCGGTTGGCCGGCGTCCCGGATCTTCTTCCGCAGCTTCTGCCGCAAGTCTTTCCGACCGGCTTTGCGGAGCCGTTTAGCGAGGTCCCGAAACTCGTCAGCTCCGCTGTTGGAGATCGAGACCCCGACGTTGCCCATCAGATGTTCGTGCTCTCCGTGGACACGATCTTGACCTGGATCGGCGGGTTGGTTTCGTCCCACTCCGCTTCCCACTCCGTTGACATCTGCACAATGTCCGGGCCGCTCACCGCGGGCGGGGCCTTCTTCAGAATGCAGGACGGGAGGATCACCGAGAACAGGAAGTTCGCCGCACCGATCGCCGCTCCAGTCAGGTCGAACTGCATCGGCACGGCGGTCCCAGCGGTGTACAGGTCGTACAGTTCGGTCTTCGAGAACTCGGTGTCCAACTTGACTGAGATGGTTTGCATCCCGTTCTGCAGCTGTTCCTTCTTCTGCCCGGCATTACCGATGCCGAACCGGTCCGTGGCGAGAGAGTTATCGCCAGAGATGGTGATGGACTTCGCCACCGTCGCCAACGCGGTCCCACCAGTGATCGTGGTTTCGCCCGACGCGGTCGCGGCGGTGCCCCCGAGCTTGATGGTCGCCTGGTTGAACGAGTACGTGGCCGCCCCAGCGAGGAAACTTGCCGTCGCCAGCGCCGTGGCGGTGGATTCAACCTGCCCGTCCACGGTGAGCTTCAGGGTAGCGAGCCCACCATCCTTGAGGCTGATCTCCCACTTCGTGACCTTGCAGCCTTCGTAGGTGAACGGCCGAACCGTGTACGGCGACGTCGGCTCCGGGCGACCCACCTGCATCGTCAACCCCAGGCCAGCCATGCCGACCGGGGTGTGGATCTGCTTGTACGCCGACCCCGAAACCAAGGTGGGGGTGGTGACACTCGAGCCGAGCATGTTCTTCACCAGCAGCCCGGCACCCAAGGTGGGAACCTCGATCTCGATGTCCCCACCGACGGAGAATCGGGCCTGCTTGGTTCGGTTGGTGCGCTTGAACGTGGTGCCGGTGCGCAAACCAGCCGAGTCCGTGTAGGTGATGTCCTGGTTCAATGATTCGGAGAGGAACTCGTAGCCGCGAGTCACTGTGACCGGGGTGCCCCAAGTCGTCTCCTGAGCAACCATCAGTTGGGCGTCAAGGCCCGCACCGGTCGCCATGTCAGTTCTCCTTCACAGCCGGGGCCTTGGCGGCCGGCTTGTCGGTCACGAGCTCCCACACGGCGTGGGGCCACGCCTTCTCCTCGCCGTGGTTGACGACGATGTACGCGTCCTCCGGCAGCGGGGGAAGAACAGGTTCGTCCTTCTTCGGTTCCGGCCGTGAGGTGACGAGCTCACCGGGGATCTCGATCGTGTCGCCCGGTTCAACACGGAACGACTCAGCGAAGATGGCCGGCCGGTACAGGTCCACCGCTGGGTGGTCGGCGTGCAGCTTGAACTTGGGCATGGTGCTCCTACACTCGAGTCTTGTAGTTGATCGTGAACAGCAGACGTGCTTGGAATCCCGAGGGCCCGTTTTCCTGGAACAACTCGCCCGGAACGAGTTCAGCGACCGATGGTGGTGTCAAACCCAGCGAGGGTCCCAGGGTCGGGTCTGATCGGAGCTTCTGCCCAACGATCTCGAGTTGGGCGGCGATCCGGTCCCTCGCGGGTTTCCACGACGTGTTGCCCTCCCCGACGAGCGCCACTACAGCACAGGTGATCTCGCTTGTCTCATCGCGGCGCCGCTGACCTATCCCGGCCCATTGTTGGTCGGTAAAGGCCGCGCGTTCCTCGCCGTCGTAGTCGCCGTCGAACGCGATGTAGACGGCGTCGTTGAAGTTTCCGGTGACGATCGGCCCATCCCACACGGTCAAACCGGTGCCCTGTAGTGCGGTGACGATCGCGTCGATCGCGGCCGGCATCTTCCACTCAGTCATGGCTACGCGATTCCTGGTAGGCCAGCGCCGAGCAACTCGAGCGCACGGTTGGGTATGGCGAATCCCATGCGGCCGAGGCCGAGGGTCATGGAGTCCTCCAGGCCTCCAGGCCGTGGGCCGCCGCTGGATCCGCGTTCGGTTTCCCACAGGTGCTGCAGGATGATCAGCCCAGCGAGGCTGTACTCCTTCGGCACAACCGGCATGCCTGCGGTGTAGGTGACGGTCACCGTCCCGTAGGGGCCGATCCCGAGCGGGGAGTACACAACCCCCGTGGGTGAGACGTGGAGAGTGTTGATGTCCCACGTGTAAGTGCCGTCCACCAGAGCCATGGAGGTGATGGACACCACGGGTGGCCAGGACAGCACGACGCACCCGTTGGTTGCGGTGCGTTCCTCAGTGAAGCTGCGCCGCACCACTGCTTGACCTAGGTGCCGCTCTACCACACCGGTCACAGCTTCGAGATAGGAGCGGATCTCCTCGTCCAGGGGGTCCGCGTTGGTGGTGGTGGAGATGTTGAGCTTCGTTTTGGCGTCCTGCAGCGACACCAGGTAGTTGATCGACGCTGGGCGAACGTCGAACGCTTCGACGTAGGCCCCCGGGTTCGTGCCTGTACCCACCCACCGCGCTTGGTGGCGTCCCGCCTGCACAGTGGTGTAGTCGTACTGGTAGGTCCCCGTCGACATGGGGGCTACTGGCGTGATCACGGTGGTGGTGTTGTCAGGGAGGGTGATGGTCAACGTCATCGTTGTCGCGTTGACCAAAGCGTTGTCCGGTGATTTGAGGGTGAAATTGCAGCGATAAAGATCGCCGACATCGACGGCCACAACTCATCCCTCCTATAAGTCGTTGACGGTGACGACGCCGTACACGGACGTTTTGCGTTTCCCGCCGGAACTGATGACGTCCACCCGGTACCAGCCCTGGGTGGTGGTGACCGACGCGGCAGGGATCACCGCGTAGCACAGACCATTCGCAGCGTCGGTGACGACCAGATCCCCACCAGCCGAGGTGCCCTTCCACACCCCACCAGCGGTGTCGGCGGTGCCCTTGTTCGGTTTCAGGTACATCTCGAGCGACATGCCGGTGAGGTCAAGCACCGTGTTGGTAGTGGGGACGTTCGTGGTGAGCGCGAAGTTCACCTTCTCGTCGTTGTTCTCGTTGAGCGTGATGTCTCGCTCTTGGGACACGTCACCTCCCGCAGTTCGCGGCGGTGCCGCCGTAGGACTCTGGGGTCGCCACCCCGCTATAGGACTCGACCACGAGCGTTGCCCCGTAGGACTCCACGGTCGCTACCCCTCCATAGGATTCGACGATCACGGTTCCCGCGAGGTCCTGGCACAGGAACCCGACGTCCGGCGTCGGTGCAGCACCAATCAACGGCAGCGGCAGGTATTCGCCGCGGCGTGTGATGACGAGCCGCCGCGTGTTTTGCCGGATCTGTTTGGGCGCCAACGGCCCCGGGACAGCAACGGGCACTGTGGGGGCGAGGACGAATCGGCCACGCCGGATCAGCAGCGACCTGGTGGACGGGCGCCTGTTCTGCCGTGGGATGAACGCGGGAGTAAGGGTTACCTGCTGCGGCCAGGGCGGTTGAGTGAACTCGCCCCGCCGGACCGGGAGTTGGGGCCTTCGGGACTGGCGCAGCACCTTCGGGGTAAGCGGACCAGTACCAGCCACCATCCCCTGCGGGGGGATCGTGAAGTAGGTACCGTGGCGGATCTCCGACGACGGCTTCGGTCGGCGACTCACCGCCAACTTCGGTGTCAGCGGCCCCGGACCAGCCACATGCACCGGCGGTGGGGAAACGAAAGACTCGGCGCGGCGCACGTAGGCCCCGCGCCTAGCCTTCTGCCCACGAAAGACCACGATCTTCGGGACAGCTGCGGGGGTTGGCTGGAACTCGCCCTTGCGAATTGCCAGCAGGCGCGGGCGGCGGGTCTTCTGGAAGTTCGGGACTGCTGCTGTCGGCTGAGTGGGTGCCGGCCAGGGCGGGTTGAACCACCGTTGGCGGCGAAGGACAAGGTTCCGCCAGCGACGGCTCATCGCCTACTCCGAAACTAGAAGTCGATCACTCCTCGAACTCGACCGACAACACATACGCATGTGAGGCCGGGAGCGCGTTGTCACGGTTGATGAACGCCAACCCGTTCGTGGTGCCCGACGAGCAGATGAACTCCTCCAGCAACTCCCACGGCAGATCAACACCCGACTGGGAGTTGAAACTGACCCGGTACTGGTCGTTGGCCGTGTTCGTCGGAGGTGTGGCGTAGGCGGTGTTCCACACCGACCCGGCCGCGGCCGAGTTCGGATCCATCTTCCCCGGGGTCATGCCCGCAGTCGGGGTGGTGCCCGCCGTGGTCACCCGGTTGATGCCCACCGTCAGCTGCTGCGAGGTCGGGGTGGAGGTGCCGGCAACGACGCCGAGTGTGACCCGGCGAAGCTTGTAGCCATTGTTCGCCGACGACATGAGCCAGCCGAAGCCAGTGTCCACAGCGAGCGCGGCGCTCGACTTCACCTGGACCGAGTAACGCGCCATGGCGTCGTTCCTTTCAGTGGAAACTTCCGAACTGGGAGACCTGATAGATGGGGACCGTTGCGGGTACCCCGGCTGCGGCGGATTTGATGCTGATCGTGCATGCCCCACCGTTGGCGTTGCTGGGACTGGGAGTGAACGTTTTCGTGCCTGAAGGAGACGATGGTGATCCGAGGGAGGCGATAGTCAGGGAGGTGAACGTGTTGGACTGCCGGTCCACGTGTTCGGTCATCCCGGACGGCGGCGACCACGTCACTGTTCCTGTTCCTGCGGCACCGTCCGAGCACGCAATGCACAGCAGCAGATCGTCCGAACCGTTAGGGGTCAGCGTTGGGGACGTAACTGCGGCACCCTGGGCGAACGCGTTGGGCGCCACCTGCACGATTGTGGGTGTCGACTGCGCCCCGGTGACTCGCAGGAGGGCACCGACGTTGTCCGAGCTGGTGCCGACCGTGAACGTGTAACTGGCGGGCTCCGACGACGCAATCCGGTATCCGATCGCCACGTGCACGGAGTTCGACCCACCGTCGTAGGACGATGTGGAGAGGGACGTGAAGCCCGTGGGGACTGGTGAACCTGCCAGGGTGTTGAAGTCGGACGCGTTGACGGCGATCAGGAGGTCACCGTTCGCGGTACCGGCGGGGACGCCGACAGTGAAGCTTCCCGTGTCGCCGTTGCCGGACGCGACACTTGCGACCGTGGCAGCC
>Ga0081455_10001150_pt1 | contig 33155 bp, 29 predicted proteins | sample TabmetS3T2R1_FD_70207 | JGI IMG/M metagenome (GOLD analysis project Ga0081455, IMG submission 70207) | Tabebuia heterophylla rhizosphere microbial communities from the University of Puerto Rico - S3T2R1 | ecosystem: Host-associated > Plants > Roots > Rhizosphere ...
GCCGGCTGGGACGCGAGTCCGGTCAGCACCGCGCGCATCTACGCCGAGCTGTGGCCGCTCATCGTGAACGAGGACTGGGTCCTCGCCTCGCCCAGCAACTTCTCAGGCGGGCACAACGGGTTGCTGTGGGACCACAACAAACCGTACAGCTATCTCGGCGGCCAGGGCGCGGGCGGCATGGGCTACGGCGCGCCGGCGTGTGTCGGCTCCGCGCTCGCAGCGCGGAGCCGCGGCCAGATCGTGATCAACGTCCAGACTGACGGCGATCTCAACTATGCGCCGGGGGTGCTGTGGACAGCGGCACATCACAAAATTCCACTCCTGAACGTAATGCATAACAATCGCTCGTATCACCAGGAGCGGATGTTTGTCGCCGACATGGCGGCTCGCGCGCAGCGCGACGTCAGCCGCGTCGATCAGCGACGCGGGATCGGTCACGCCGCCCTCGAGCGCGCTGACGCCGATCGAGACGGTGACGCTCAGCGAGCCGCCGCCGGGCAGCTCGATCTCGAGCTTCTCGATCGCGGTGCGGATCGCCTCGGCGACCGTGTAGGCGCCGTCGAGGTCGGTGCTCGGCAGGATCACCGCGAGCTCCTCGCCGCCGTAGCGGGCCGGCTCGTCGCTCGCGCGCGAGATGGTGCGCAGCACCTCGGCGACCGACTTGAGCACGAGGTCGCCCTGCAGGTGGCCGTGCGTGTCGTTGACCGCCTTGAAGTCGTCGAGGTCGACGATCGCCAGCGCGAGCGGCCTGCCGGTGCGATTGGCGACCGCCGTCTCGTGCGCCAGCGCCTGCTGGAAGCGGCGGTGGTTCGCGAGCCCGGTCAGCTCGTCGCGCGTGGCCTGCTCGCGCAGCGCGTCGTGCAGCGCGAGGTTCTCCATCGCGACCGCGGTCTGCTGCGCCAGATAGCCGAGCAGCGCGCGCTCCTCGGCGCTGAACGGGCGCCCGCGGCGGGCGACGGCCAGCGTGCGGTCGCCGCCGAGCGGGTGCGCGATCGCGGCGTGCCGGCGGACGATCTCATGGTGTTCCGGTTCGCCGATTATGGCATCGACAGCTATGGCCAGGCCGTCATCGTCGATGCGAAATTCGCCGCCGAACATCGCGACATCGTCGCCGGATTTGTCCGCGGCGTGATCGCAGGCATCCGGCTCGCCGCCAAGGACCCGGCCAAGGCCGTGGATGCTGTTCTGAGCCAGATGGATGACGGCACGCGCGACCTCGAACTGGAGCGGATGAAATCCGTGCTCCACGACAATATTCTGACCGACGATGTCCGCCGCAATGGCCTTGGCGGCCTGCGCCGCGATCGCTTCGACCGCGCCGTTCAACAGATTGCGGCCGACCATCCGTTCAAGAAAACGCCGGCGCTCCCCGACATTTTCGACGACAGCTTCCTGCCGCCGCCCGCGTCACGCCAGACCAATTGAGACGCCAGCCCGCTCGATTTCCGAACCGGTCCCTGCTGCGTTCGAAAACGCTCTATTGGCGGCATTCGAAATTGGCTGCGTCGTTCTGATCGCCCTGTCCCTTGTAGTGGGCATATTGCGGCCACGGGCAAAGCGGACGGCTGCGGCCCGGAAAGGCCGGACCGGTCGCCAGCACCGAGTCCGGCGCCTTCGCCGTCTCAACCCAGTCGACGACGGCGGAGAGCATATCGAAGCGATCCAGCGCGTCGCCCGTCCGGCAATGTCCCATCGCCGGCACGGCGAACAGACGGCTTGCATTTGCGCGGACGGTGTCCATCCCGCCGGAGTCCTGCGCCATCCGTTCGTAATACCGCACGGTGTCGAGCGCCGAAAACCACGGGTCGCTCCAGCCGTGATAAAACAGAAGCTTGCCGCCATGACCGAAGAAGCTGTTGAGGTTGGTCCAATTGGCGGTATCGCGCAGCATCTGAAAGCCATCGGCCCTGATCTCGTCCTCGATCCGATCGATGTTCAGGTTCTCGTAAGCCGCGTCGCCGTCCCGGCTCTTCGCTCCCGTCACCAGAATGCCGGGAACGGTGATGCCGACGCCCTCATTGGCAAGGCCGCTGTCCCATGGGAATGGCGGGTAAACTTGGCCGTTGCGCGAGTTCATCGGCCCGGCAAAAGCTTTTTTGAGCGCACCAACCTGTTGCGGAGAGAGACAGGCATCGGTCTTCGCCCCGTTGCAGGTGAGAGAAGACGGTTCGAAGCGGCATGCTTTGCTGTTGAAGATCAATCCGTCCTTGATGCCGTCCCCCGCATCGCACGCGTCAAGGATCGCCTTCGTCACGAGCTTGCGGTCGCCGACGGGGAAAAGCTTCGCGGCTTCCGGCTTGCCGGCTTCGTCCCTCGGCGCCACCTCGTTGAACGCCGCGTTGGCCGTGGCGAGCCCGAGACGGGAGAAGCCGGTGCGCATCGCCGGAGAGCCGGCGACGACACCGTCATATTCGCCGGAGTAGCGGGTCGCTGCCACCATCGCCTCTCGACCGCCGGTCGAGCAGCCGACGAAATAGGAGCGATTGACCGGCCGGCCATAGTAAGCGGCGATGATCGCCTTGGCAGCCAACGTCACCTTGCCGACGGACGCATAGGCGAAGTTGAGGGCGGCTTCCTGATCTTTGATGAACGACGAATCATACGTGGTGCCCTGATGGCCGCTATTGGTCGAGATCACCGCGAATCCGCGCGCGATCGCCGGAACCTCGCCGGTCGCATCCGCGCCCAACGGAAGCCGGATCTCGCCATTCAGTCCGCCGCCGCCCTGGAACAGGAAACGTCCGTTCCAGCGGTTCGGCAGAGCAATCGAGAAGCCGATCGAGAACGTCTTGCCATCGACGCCCGTCCGCCGGTCGATTTCGCCTTCCCCGCTGCAATAGGAGGGAATCGCGACGCCCACCATGTCCGGGGTCGTCGGCCGTATCCTGACGGTGCCGGGCGCCGAGTCCGGAATTGCCGTAGCCTTGGAAATCGCAACATTGGCATTGGGAATTTTCAATTCAGTCAGCCGCTCACATGTCATCGCGGGCGCAATCGCTGCGGACACGCCGGGCGCCGTTTGCGCGTGAGCCGGCCAAGCCGCCGCGCCCGTCAAGATCGCAATCGTCCACGCGCGTGTTTTGAAACGCCGCATCAAGTCCCCCGGTGATCGGCCTGATCGCAGATGAAAGGCTTCGCATCATTGGTAACGCAGCACGCCGGCGATGGCCAGCGCGGGTCATTCGCGCCGCGCCCCAAATCCAAAATCGGGACAAGCCGGCGAAGGCCCGGATTTAGCGGCGAATGGTGCAGGGACTTCAAATAGGCGGCACTGGTGGAGTGGATTTGACATTCGCTACCCCGCCGCTACGAGTCCGAGAAGCGAATGTCAAATCCAAAACTCCACTAGAATCATAAATTTGCTAGTGTCCCTTTGATTCCGAAGTTCGCATCAGAGGGGGCTGCGAAGTCTTGCGAACTTCGGAATCGGGACACTAGAATGCGGCGCCACGCGCCATCGTTTGCAATGCGTAATCCTTGTTGGCACACTGATCCGATGTCCCTGACCCGCCTGTATAGCCGCGTTCTCGACTTGCTCGGATCCGAGGCGCGGCTGGGGTGGCTGTTGGCAGGCGCCAACGTCGCCCTCGCCATTGCGCAATTCGCAGAACCCGTGTTGTTCGGCCGGGTCATCGATGTCCTGACCGGCCCCCAGCAGCAGGCCGCGGCCAATGACTCGGTCTGGCGCCTGCTTGCGATCTGGGTCGGCTTCGGCCTGTTCATGATAGCCTGCAGCGCGGTTGTCGCGTTACACGCCGATCGCCTCGCCCATCGACGGCGCCAGGCCGTGCTCGCCGATTATTTCGACCACATCCTGCAACTGCCCCTGACCTACCACACCGGCACCCATTCGGGCCGGCTGATGAAAGTGATGCTGCAGGGAACCGATGCGCTGTGGCGGATCTGGCTCGGGTTCTTCCGCGAGCATCTTGCCGGCATTCTGTCGCTGGTCGTGTTCCTGCCGCTTGCCTTCTACATGAACTGGCGGCTTGCGATCCTGCTGTTCGCGCTTTGCGGCGTGTTCAGCGCGCTGACGACGCTCGTCGTGCGCAAGACCCATGGCATGCAGAACGACGTCGAGGATCAATATTCCGACGTCGCCGCGCGCGCGTCCGATGCGCTCGGCAATGTGGCGCTGGTGCAGAGCTTCGTGCGGATCGACGCCGAGGTGCAAAGCCTGCGCGCGGTCGGCGACAAATTGCTGTCCGCCCAGATGCCGGTGCTGACGTGGTGGGCGGTGGTCACGGTGATGACCCGCGCCTCGACCACGATCACCATCCTCGGCATCTTCATCCTCGGCACCGTCCTGCACAATGAAGGCCTCGCGACCGTCGGCGAGATGGTGATGTTCGTGAATTTCGCGACCATGCTGATCAGTCGCCTCGAGCAGGTGGTGAGCTTCATCAACAACGTGTTCATGGAGGCGCCGCGGCTGCGGCAGTTCTTCGAAGTGCTGGATACGGTGCCGACGGTTCGCGACCGTCCCGACGCGATCGATCCCGGCCGCCTGACCGGGCTGGTCGAGTTCAACGACGTGTCGTTTTCCTATGACGGCAAGCGCTCGGCGGTCGAGGACCTCTCCTTCACCGCGCTGCCGGGGCAGACCATCGCGCTAGTCGGACCGACCGGCGCCGGCAAATCCACCGCAATTGCCCTGTTGCACCGGGTGTTCGACCCGCAGTCCGGTTTCATCAAGATCGACGGCATGGATATTCGCGGCGTCAAGCTCGCAAGTCTGCGACGAAACATCGGCGTGGTGTTTCAGGAAGCGCTGCTGTTCAACCGTTCGCTTGCGGAGAACCTGCGGGTCGGAAAACCCGACGCCACCGAGGAGGACATGCGCGGCGCCGCCGCGCGCGCCCAGGCGCTCGATTTCATCGACGCGAACGAGCAGAAATTCGAGACCAATGCCGGTGAACGCGGCCGCATGCTGTCAGGCGGCGAACGGCAGCGGCTGTCGATCGCGCGCGCCTTGCTGAAGGATCCGCCGATCCTGATTCTCGACGAAGCGACCAGCGCGCTCGATGCCGTCACCGAATCCAAGGTCAATGCCGCGCTTGACGAGGTGATGAAGGGGCGAACCACTTTTGTGATCGCGCATCGGCTGTCCACAATCCGCCACGCCACGCGCATCCTGCTGTTCGAAGGCGGCCGGATTGTCGAAAATGGAACCTTCGACGAACTGGTGGCGCAAGGCGGCCGATTCGCCGACCTGGCCCGGGCGCAATTCATGGTTCAGCCGACTCACGCGCCGTCCGCAGAGCAAAATACGACGCCGACCTCGCAACTCATGGCGGCGGCCGAACTGAACAAATAAGCAACGTCGAATTTTGGCCCGGTTTTCATCCAGGATGGGCGGCGAAATTCCGTGACATTCGGTTCGCCAATGTCAAATCCACGCCAGCAACTGAGCTTTGTTCTCTCGTGCAAAGCCGGTATAGTGTGGACCAGCCGCGCGAACGCGATCATCGCGGTTCACGAGTGCAGCCAAATGTGATGGCGTTCAAGTGTTACGGCGCCAAAATGTTACCGCGCCCAAATGTCATGACGCTTAAACGTCATGGCGCTTCGGAGTGTTCTGGATCGTTGCTTGCCAGACTATGCGCAGTCGTCAATGCCTCCCCCCGCGCGCCGCGAGGGCACCACGGACCGGTACCCGCCTGTGAAACCTTTGCATCTGATCTGCCGCCGTTTCGCCTCCATCATCAACACGCCTCGTCGGCTTGAGCGTGCCTCGCTAGCGAGGCTGGCGCTGGCGGCACTGCTTGTCGGCGTCGCCGTCGGCGCGTCACGTCAGGCCCATGCCGAGGCAACGATTCTGATCGAGGCGGATTCGGGCAAGGTGCTGCATGCGGAGAACGCGACCTATCCGTGGTATCCGGCATCGATCACAAAGCTGATGACTGCCTACACGATTTTGCGAGCCGTGAAGGACGGGCGCATTTCGCTCGACACGGTCTTCACGGTGTCGCCGATCGCGGCATCCCAGGGCCCGACCAAAATGGGGCTCAAGCCCGGCACCCAGGTGACGGTCGATAACGCGCTGAAGATGATGCTGGTGCGTTCGGCCAATGACATGGCGGTGGTTCTTGCCGAAGGCCTCGACGGTTCGATCGAGAAATTCTGCGACGAGATGAACCGCAATGCCGCCAAGATCGGCATGACGCAGACAAGTTACGTCAATCCGAACGGGCTGCCCGCCGACGGCCAGATCACCTCGGCGCGCGACATGGCGATGCTGGCGCGCGCCATCGTCAAGGAACTGCCCGAATACGAATATTTCGTGCACATTCCGGCGATCCGATTCGGCAAGCGCGTGACGCGCAACTACAACAGCCTGATCGGCCGCTATCCCGGCGCCGACGGCATGAAGACCGGCTTCATCTGCGCCTCCGGCTTCAATCTGGTGGCCTCGGCCACGCGCGGCGGCAAGCGTTTGATCGCGGTCGTGCTCGGGGCGCCCTCTTCGCCGGTTCGCGCTGCCAAGGCCGTGCAACTGCTGGAAAAGGGCTTCAACGGCAATCCGCTGTCGTGGCTGACGCCCTCGCTCGGAACGCTCGATCAATTGCAGCCGATCGCGGCCGCGCCGCCCAATCTGCGCGACGACATCTGCGGACCGAAGCGCAAGCGCCCGACCATCGAGTCCGATGACGACAATGTCGCGATCAATCTCGGCAATGGCGGCGAGAGCACGCAAACACTGTCGTTGTTCTCGACGACGGCAACCGCCGCGACCATGAAGCCGTCCGAGATGCTGGCGATGGAACCGGCCGCCGTCGAACCTGTCGTGGTCTACACCGGGCCGAAGCGCGACGGCGCGGGGCTGGTCGCTGCGATCGCCGCAGATGAAGCGGCGCAGGAGGCGACCGGAAGACGCAAAGGCAAGCGGACGCGCGTGGCGCATGCCAAGCCGAAGCCTGATGCGGATACGCAGCAGGCGGCCAAGCCGGCGCCCAAGGACAAGAAACAGGCCTCAGCGGAGACCAAGCCCGCAGCGCCGAAAACGGCGGCCAAGCCGGCCACGGACAAGCCCGCAGCCGCGGCCAAGCCCGCCGGCACCAAGCTTGCGGCAAAGCCTGCCTCGGACAAGAAAAAAGACGCCGGCAAAAGCACGCAGTAGTAAACCGGCGGTTTTGCTGCCGGCAGCGGTCCTCGCGGCCGCGTCATCGCATCGCCCCAACCGGCTTCATGCGGCGATGCGAGATGCTGCAATGACTTGCCCTCGCCCATCACCCTGACCGATACTCGCGCGTGCCTCGGCGGACGCGCACCGAATTGCGCGCAGCCTTTGCAACGCGATCCGCCATCAGAGCGGGAAGCCTGGAGAGGGATATGGACCGCATCTGGCTCAAGCATTACCCGGCCGGCGTCCCCGCTGACATCGACGCGACAATTTATCCGTCGCTGATCCAGCTGTTCGAGGAAAGCTTCAAAAAATTCGCCGATCGCCAGGCCTTCATCTGCATGGACAAGGCGATCACCTATCGCGAGCTCGATCAGGCCTCGCTCGCGCTCGGCGCTTATCTGCAGAGCACGGGGTTGGCCAAGGGCAGCCGCATCGCGCTGATGATGCCGAACGTGCTGCAATACCCGGTGGCGATCGCGGCGGCCTTGCGCGCCGGCTACACCATCGTCAACGTCAACCCGCTCTACACCCCGCGCGAACTCGAGCATCAGCTCAAGGATTCCGGCGCCGAAGCCATCATTGTTTTGGAAAATTTCGCCAACACGGTCCAGCAGGTGATCGCGCACACGGCCGTGAAACATATGATCGTCGCGACGATGGGCGACATGCTCGGCCTGAAGGGCTTCATCGTCAATTTCGTCGTCCGGCATGTGAAGAAGATGGTGCCTGGCTTTGCGCTGCCTGGCGCGGTGTCCTTCAACGAAGCCGTGGCGAGAGGACGCAGCATGACGCTGACGCGACCCACGCTCGGCCCCGACGACATCGCCTTCCTGCAATACACCGGCGGCACCACCGGAATCTCGAAGGGCGCCACGCTGCTCCATCGCAACATTGTGGCCAACATCCTGCAGAACGATGCCTGGCTGCAGCCGACGCTGCACAAGCCGCCCCTTGTCGAGTCCTTGCTGATCGTCTGTGCGCTGCCGCTCTATCATATCTACGCGCTGACCGCGTGTTTCCTGCTCGGCGTGCGCAGCGGCAGTTGCAATCTCCTGATCCCCAATCCGCGCGACATCCCGAACCTGGTCAAGGAACTGAAGAAACACAAGGTCAACAAATTCCCCGCGGTCAACACGCTCTACAACGCCCTGCTTCATGCCAAAGGTCTCAGCGAGGTCGATTTCTCGATGCTGAAAAGCTCGACCGGCGGCGGCATGGCGGTGCAGCGGGCGGTTGCGGAAGGCTGGAAGAAGGCGACGGGCTGCGTGATCGCCGAAGGCTACGGCCTCTCCGAAACATCCCCGGTGCTGACCTGCAATCCGGCCGATCTCGTCGCGTATAACGGGACGATCGGCCTGCCGCTGCCTTCGACCTTCATCTCGATCCGTGACGATGCCGGCAATGAGGTGCCGCTTGGCCAGGCCGGCGAAATCTGCGCCAAGGGACCGCAGGTGATGGCGGGCTACTGGAATCGCCCCGATGAGACCGCACAGGTCATGACGTCAGACGGCTATTTCCGCACCGGCGATATCGGCGTCATGAATGCCGACGGCTTCACCAAGATCGTCGATCGCAAGAAGGACATGATCCTGGTGTCCGGCTTCAACGTCTATCCGAACGAGGTCGAGGATGTCATCGCGATGCATCCCGGCGTGCTCGAAGTCGCCGTGATCGGCATCCCCGATCCGCATTCGACCGAGGCCGTGAAGGCTTTCATCGTGCGCAAGGACCCGAACCTCACGGCCGACGACGTCATCAAATTCGCCGGTCGGCAGCTCACGCATTACAAGATCCCGAAGCAGATCGAGTTTCGCGATCAGCTGCCGAAGACCAATGTCGGCAAGATCCTGCGCCGGGCCTTGCGCGACGAGACCGTGGCGAGGGCGGCTTAAAGCGCAACGGCATCGGGGTATGTCGCCGCCCGCGTGAGAGATCCTGCCTCGAGCCATGATCGTGTCCGGATACCGCCGCGCGTGTTTCAGGATCATACCCGCACGAACGATTTCGCCGGTTCCCTGGTCATCGCGGCCGGCCGGCGGCTTGCCGCTGGCCCACGTGCATGATAGGCGGCGCACAACCGGCGCCGGAGGTGCGAATGTTCGAAGCGGCGATCCGGCCAACCAATTCTTAACGGATCGTTGCTACGCAGGGACGGACCGTCTCGGGCGGGCGGTAAGGGACCTTCAATCGTGGCGATCGTCGAAGCCGATCCAAGCGGTCGGACGCCAAACAGCTGGCTGGCGCGGCTGCGGGCATTGCTCGGCAGCGCGGACGACAATTCGCTGACGACCCGGCTCGCCGGCACCATCTTCGTCATTCGTGTTCTCAGCGCCGGCCTCGCCTATTTCCTGCAGATCCTGCTCGCCCGCAGCATGGATGGCAGCAATTACGGCATCTACGCCTATGTCTGGACCTGGGTCCTGCTGCTGGGCTCGGTGCTCGATTTCGGTTTTGCGGTCTCCGCGCAGAAGTTCATCGGCGAGTATCGCACGCGCAAGACCCCCGATCTGTTGCGGGGTTTCGTCAGCGGCAGCCGCTACGTGACGTTCCTGGTGTCGACGGCGATTTCGCTTGGTCTTGCCGCCTTCGTCTGGCTGCTGTCGGACTATATCGATCGCGCCAGCATCGTGCCGCTGTATTTCGGCTGCCTGACGATCCCCGGCTTCGTGCTGGGCAGCGTGCAGGATTGTATCGCGCGCGCATTCGACTGGATGCGCATTGCGCTGATGCCGCAATTCGTGATCCGGCAGGGCCTGATCATCCTGTTCGTGCTGCTCGCCTATCTGCTCGGCGCGCTGTTGAGCGCCAAGGATGCGATGCTGATCAGCGCGGCGGCGGTCTGGCTCGCGATGATCCTGCAGATGGTGCTGCTCAACCGGCGGCTGGCGACGGCGATCGACCCCGGCCCGCGAATCTACGCGCTTCGCAGCTGGCTCGCGACCTCGCTGCCGATCATGCTGGTCGAAAGCTTCTATATGCTGCTTTCCTACATCGACGTGCTGGTGCTGCAATATTACCGCTCGTCGGATGAGGTCGGCGTCTATTATGCCGTGGTGAAAACCATGGCGCTGATCTCATTCATCCACTACGCGATTTCAGCCTCCACCGCGCACCGCTTCAGCGAATATCATACCGCCGGTGACCGCGACCGCCTGTCGGAATATCTGTCCTACGCGATCAAATGGACGTTCTGGCCGTCGCTGGCCGCGACCGCCGCGCTGCTCGCCGTCGGCAAACCGCTGCTCTGGCTGTTCGGCCACCAATTCACGTCAGGCTATCCGATGATGTTCGCGCTCGCCGTCGGCCTTCTGGCCCGCGCCGCGATCGGCCCGATCGAAAAGCTGCTCAACATGATCGGCCAGCAGCAGCTCTGCGCCGCGATCTACGCCGCGGCCTTCGCCATCAATTTCGGCTTCTGCCTGCTGCTGGTGCCGCACTTCGGCGGCTACGGCGCGGCGGCGTCCACCACGCTCGCATTGGTGTTCGAGACGGTGCTCCTGTTCTGGGTGATGCGCCGGCTCGGCTTCCACGTGCTGGCCTTCGGGGCGCGCAAGGCGAGCTGACGCCCCGCTGCTCCGCGCGCCCTCTGCCGAGAGCCAGGACTCAGGCGGCCGTCCAGCCGCCGTCCATCGAGAGATTGGCGCCGGTGATCTGGCTCGCATCATCGCCGCACAGATAGAGCGCAAGAGCCGCCACCTGATCGGAGGTCACGAACTCCTTGGTCGGCTGCGCATCCAAAAGGACATCATTGATCACTTGCTCGCGGGTCAGGTCGCGGGCCTTCATCGTGTCCGGAATCTGCTTTTCGACCAGCGGCGTCCAGACATAGCCGGGCGAGATGCAGTTGCAGGTTACCTTGAAGGTGGCGAGCTCGAGCGCGATCGTCTTGGTGAGACCGGCGATGCCGTGTTTGGCCGAGACATAGGCCACCTTGAACGGCGAGGCGACCAGCGAATGCGCCGACGCCGTGTTGATGATACGGCCCCATTTGCGCGTCTTCATGCCCGGCACCGCCGCACGAATGGCGTGGAACGCCGACGACAGATTGATCGCGAGGATCTGGTCCCACTTCTCGACCGGGAAATCCTCGACCGGCGAGACGAACTGGATGCCGGCATTGTTGACGAGGATATCGACCGAACCGAAGCTCTTTTCGCCCAAGGCAACCATCTCGGCGATTTCAGCCGGCTTGGTCATGTCGGCTGGCGAATACACCGCCTTGACCTTGAATTCGCTTTCGATGCCGGCGCGCTCCTTTTCGATGTCGGCAGCCGCGCCAAAGCCGTTGATGACGACATTGGCGCCCGCGCCGGCCATGTGTTTTGCGATGGCAAGGCCGATACCGCTCGTCGATCCCGTCACAACGGCGGTCTTGCCTTTCAGATCTGTCATGGAACGCACTCCTGTTTGATTTTGCCGGTCAGCTCAGACCGTCGCCGGTCAGATCGTAGGTCACCATCGTCTCGCCCGATTGCGGACGCTGCAGCCATTCGCTGTGCCGCATCGAGGCGTAGACATCGTGCTCGCCCGCCGCCCAGTGGTCGATCATGCCGATGCGCGAAAAATCGTAGTCCTTCGAATTGGCCTCGAAATTCTTGCGCTTGTAGATCAGGTGCACGACCGTGACGGTGTTCTCCTTCGCTTCCGCCGCGAGCATTCGCGCCGCGGCGCTGTTCCTGAGCTCGGGCGGAATCTCCTGCAACAGCACGCGCACTGCCATCCTGGCATTGTGCAGCTTGCGGTTGGCATCGGTGTTCATGCGGGTGCGGCTGGAGTAACGGATGTCCTTTTCGCGTTCGGCCGCTTCCAGCAAGGTCGACGGCAGCGGCCCGCGCGCACTGAACAGGTCGACCTGGAAGATCAGGAGGTCGCGGTCGCGCTCCTGATCCAGCACGTAGTCGAGCGGCGTGTTGGAGACGAGCCCGCCGTCCCAATAATGCGCGCCGTCAATCTCGACCGGAGGAAACCCCGGCGGCAACGCGCCGGAGGCCATGATGTGCTCCGGGCCGATCTGCTGCTTGAAGCTGTCGAAATAGGTGAAATTGCCGGTCGTCACGTTGACGGCGCCGACGCTGAGCCGCGTCTGCCTGGCATTGATCAGCTTGAAATCGACGAGGCGTTCCAGCGTCGCGCGCAACGGAGCGGTGTCGTAATAGCTCAGCGATTGCGGCGAGCCCGGCGGCCACAGCGGCGCCGGGGGAAAGCGTGGCGTGAAGAAGCCGGGCACGCCAAAGGCCGCAATCCAGCAGGCGGCCGCCTCGTGAAAAGCCGAGCGCGAGGAATCGCCGACGAGATAAGGCCGCCACGCCATGGTCGGTGCCGTCGCCATCTCCCAGAATTCCTTCAGCCGCGCGACGCGCAACTCGGGCGGATTGCCGGCGATGATGGCGGCGTTGACGGCGCCGATCGAAATGCCGGCGATCCAGCCCGGCGTGAAAGAGTGGTGGCACAATGCCTGGTAGGCGCCGGCCTGATAGGAGCCGAGCGCGCCGCCGCCCTGCAGCACCAGCACCGGCAGCGCCTGCGAGGGCGCGCGGCTGTCGGTCGGACTGGTTTGCGGTTCACTCATGCGGATCGCGTCGGGTTGCGAGTGGTCGTCGATGCTGACATTCGCAATCCACTCTAAGGAGGGCCTGACGCCACCATTATGACACGGCGTCTCATAGGCTGCGAATGGGCGCCCGAGCAAAGGTAAGTGAAGCCTTTGATTCATTTTCGAAGAGAACATGCCCCGATCCCCCGGGGCTTTCTCTGGCTTGTGGATGCAAATATTGGAATCTAGCTGCGGTCGGGAGCGGCCAGAATCAACGTCCAGAACACCTTGTATTTCGTGTTTGGCACATAAAACGCCGCGATGCCCATTTTTGTGACACCGCTTTTCAGCATGTTCTCGCGGTGGGGCGGCGAATCCCGCCAGCCGGAAAACGCCTCGGCGAGGGTGTGATAACCGGCCGAGATGTTCTCGACCGCGATCTTGGCGTCATAGCCCGAGCGCTTCAGCCGCGGGCCCAATTCGCCAACCACATTGTGATCGAGCTTGTTGCGCTGGCCCATGGCCTCGGCCTGGGCTTCTGCGGCACGGGTCAGGACCGGATCGATCTCGACGACGCCGAGTCCATTGTTGGTTCGATACCCCGAGATCATGGAGGCGGCGACCTCCGCATCGAGGCGGGCGCCGGGCTGGGCCATGCTGATGTAAAAGGCCGGCTGCTCGGGCGGCGGCCGATCGGCCGCACAGCCCCCCAGCACCGCCAAGGCCAACACCACCACCGCAATTCGAACCATTCCGCCCCCAAATGGCGACAACCGCGCGTCCCCGAATCCCGGAGTTGTTGCACACCGAGAGTGGCGGAAAGGTGAACGGGGACGAGATCCCGCGAAGAAAGTATCGCGTGGCGGGTGAATCGCCGCGCCTTCGGCCTCAGGCGCCGGCGAAAATGCGATAGCGCTTTGGCGCAAGCCCGATCAGCTCGCCCATTTTGAGCTCGCGGTCGCGCGGCGCATCGATCTCGATCACGGTTTCATGGCCGTTCATCTGCAACGCCACGTCGGCCCGCTGCAGCGGACCAAGCGTGCGAACCCGCCGCACCGCGCCTTCCAGCGCGGCGCCGCCGGGCGGACGCAGCAGCATGTCGTGCCGGCGCACGAACAGGCGGGATGGCCCGTTGCCGGCATTCTGCGGCTCGATGCCCAGCGAATGAGCGCCCAGCATCACCTGCCCATCCTTGACTTCGACCGGCAGCACGATCGATTCCCCGATGAAGGAATGCACGAAGGCGGTGGCGGGGTGATCATAGACATCGCTCGGCGTCCCGATCTGCTCGATGCGCCCCTTGTCCATGACGACGACGCGGTTCGCGACTTCCAGCGCTTCTTCCTGGTCGTGGGTGACGAAGATCGAGGTCACGTGAATTTCCTCGTGCAGCGATCGCAGCCATTGCCGCAATTCCTTGCGGACCTTGGCATCCAGCGCGCCGAACGGCTCGTCGAGCAAAAGAATGCGCGGCTCGATCGCCAGCGCGCGGGCGAGCGCAATGCGCTGACGCTGGCCGCCGGACAATTGGCTGGGATAGCGATCGGCCAGCCATCCCAGCTGCACGAGATCGAGCAGGTCCTTGACGCGCTTGCGGATCATCGATTCCGGCAGCCGCGTCGCGCGCGGCTGCACGCGCAAGCCGAAGGCGATGTTCTCGAACACGCTCATGTGGCGGAACAGCGCGTAATGCTGGAACACGAAGCCGACCTGACGCTCGCCGGCGCCGCGCGCCAGCGCATTCTCGCCATCGAAGCGAATGACGCCGGAATCCGGCCATTCGAGGCCTGCGATGATGCGCAACAGCGTGGTCTTGCCCGAGCCCGACGGCCCGAGCAGCGCGAGCAGTTCGCCGCTTTCGACTTTCAGGTCGACATTGTCGAGCGCGACGAAATCGCCGAACCGCTTGACGATATTTGTGACTTCAATGCTCATGAGAGGGTAAAGCCGTATCCATCTTTATTTTGTGTAAATCCGGTCGAACGAACCGCCGTCGGCGAAATGCGCCTTCTGCGCCGCGTCCCAGCCGCCGAAATCCTGCTCGATCGATAGCATCTCGATGCGCGGAAAACGATCCTCGTATTTCTTCGCCACGGCTTCATCGCGCGGCCGGTAGAAATTGCGCGCGACGACATCCTGGCCTTCCGGCGTGTAAAGAAACTTCAGATAGCTCTCGGCCGCCGCGCGCGTGCCGTGCTTGTCGACATTCTTGTCGACGACGGCGACGGTCGGTTCCGCCAGGATCGACAGCGCGGGTGCCACGATCTCGAGTTCGTCCTTGCCCATCTCGGCGCGAGCCAGATAGGCCTCGTTCTCCCAGGCGAGCAGCACATCGCCGACGGCGCGCTGCGTGAAGGTCAGCGTCGCGCCGCGCGCGCCGGTGTCGAGCACCGGGACATGCTTGAACAATTCGCCGACGAACGCTTCGGCCTTTTCCTCGGAGCCGTATTTCTTCCTGGCATAGCCCCAGGCGGCCAGATAATTCCAGCGCGCGCCGCCCGATGTCTTCGGGTTCGGCGTCACCACCTGCACGCCGGGCTTCACCAGATCATCCCAGTCCTTGATGCCCTTCGGATTGCCCTTCCGCACCAGGAAGACGATCGTCGAGGTATAAGGCGCCGCATTTTTCGGCAGCCGCTTCTGCCAGTCCGCCGCAATCAGGCCACGCGCGGCGATGGCGTCGACATCGGGCGCAAGCGCAAGCGTCACCACGTCGGCCTCGAGCCCGTTGGCGACGGCGCGGGCCTGCGCGCCGGAACCGCCATGCGACTGCTTGATATCGATGCTCTTGCCGGTGTCCTTCTGGTAGGCCGCGGCGAACGCCTTGTTGAGATCGAGATAAAGCTCGCGCGTCGGGTCATAAGAGACGTTGAGCAACGTCACATCCGCGGCGAGGGCCGGCGACGCCCAGAACAGCGCCGCGCCGAGCAGAGACGCACCAAAAAAAGATGCACCAAGCATAACGACACCAGCGGCAGCGGCGCGGCGGGTCATTTTTGAATCTCCAAAATCGTGACGGCAGCCTCGTGCACCAATTCGCACATCCGCCGTTCGACGTCATAACTCCGCAACTCAACGACGCCTGTCAATGAAACCGAATTTTGTTATTGCAGCCGCGACGGTGCTCATGTTCCAAGAAACGGGCTGATTGCAGTGACAACGATCCTGTCGGCTCGCGGCCCTCAATGAACCGCTGATTTACGACGCTTTCGTGGTGTGAATGCCGCACTCGACCTTGTCGCGGTCGCGCCAGCGCCCGGCGCGCGGGTCTTCACCCGGCTTGGTTCGCGTCGTGCAGGGCATGCAGCCGATCGACGAAAAGCCTGACGCCTGCAGGGGATGCGGGGGCAACCCGGCTTCGACGAAGATCGCCTTCAACGCGTCGGCCGAAATATTGGCCAGCGGGTTGAATTTGAGCCGGCGCCCGTCAGCCTCGACCACCGCCATGCCGGCGCGGTCGCCGCCCTGGAACCGCTTGCGGCCGTTCAACCAGGCGTCAAACGGCGCCAGCGCCCGTGCCAGCGGCTCGACTTTACGGATTTGGCAGCAGGCATCGGGATTGGTGAACCAGAGTTCGCGATCCTTGTCGTCGCGGTCGAGCGCCTCAGGCAACGGCTTGATCGAGCGCACGTCGCGCAGACCGAGCAGCTTCGTCAGCGTGTCACGATAGGCCAGCGTCTCTTCGAACAGCCATCCGGTATCGAGAAACACGACAGGAATGGCCGGATCGACGTCGGCGACCAATTTCAGCAACACCGCCGATTCCGTGCCGAACGACGAAACCAGCGCGAGCTTGTCGCGACCGACTTCGCGCACCGCGGCCCTGATGATCTCGGTCGCGCTCGCGTCGGCCAGCGCGGCATTCAGCCGCGCCGCCACGTCGTCGACGTGAACGGGATCAAAATGCGACAGCTCGGCAGCAGGACTTGTCATCAGCTCGCGGCACCCTTCACCGCCGGAACGGGCTCGGCGCCGACACGCGCCAGCCGCTTGCGAAACACCGTGGTGCGGCCATCGCCGGTCGGCTGGTAGAACACCGAGTAGCGCTTGACCACGTCGGCGAACACCTCCGCGTCGGCCGGCTTCTTGACCTCGAAGGTGTCGAAGCCGGCACGCTGCATGAACAGGAACTGGTCGCGCAGCACCTGGCCCGTGGCCCGCAATTCGCCCTGGAAGCGCAGCCGCTCGCGCAGGATTCGGGCCTGGCTGTAGGCGCGCCCATCCTTGAACGCCGGAAACACCAGCGCGACCATCGCGAGCCTGCCGAGATGCGGCGCGAGCTGCTCGACATCGCGATTGTTCGGCCAGATCACGCCGACGTCGCCGCCGCGGGCGGCGAGTTCGTCGGCATGGGCGAGAAAACGATCGGCCGGAATCAGCACGGCCCCGTCCGCGGGCAGCGGCGCGTCATCGGCCACGCGTCCAAACCGATCGGCAACAACATGGCCGTTTCTAACGAGTGGCATAAACACGCTCCTTGAACGGCTCGACGCCGAGCCGCTTCACGGCATCGACGAACAACTCGTCCGGCCGCAACCTCAAATCCAGGTAGGCTTCCACCAGGTCTTCGACAACGTCGGCGACCTGCGCATGGGGCACGGCAGGCCCGATCAGCGAGCCGAGCACGGCGCCTTCATCGGCCTTGCCGCCGATCGTGATCTGATAGAACTCCTCGCCATTCTTCTCGACGCCGAGAATGCCGATGTGCCCGACATGGTGATGACCGCAGGCGTTGATGCAGCCGGAAATGTTGATGTGCAGCCGCCCGACCAGATTGGCGGTTTCGTGGTTGGCAAAGCGGCGGCTGATCTCCTGCGCGATCGGGATCGAGCGCGCATTCGCGAGCGAGCAGTAATCCAAACCCGGACAGGCGATGATGTCGGACACCAGATTGACATTCGGCGTCGCCACCTTGATCGCATCCAGTGCGCGCCAGAGCGCCGGCAAATCGCGCTTGGCAACGCTCGGGAAGCAGAGATTCTGCTCATGGCCGACGCGGATTTCGCCGAACGCGTATTTGTCGGCGAGATCGGCGATGGCATCCATCTGCTCGGCGGTGGCATCGCCAGGGGTCTTGCCGGTTTCCTTCAGCGACAGCGTGACGATCGCATAGCCCGGCACCTGGTGATGGAAGGTCGAGTTGCGGCGCCAGGCCTCGAACCGCGGATCGGACGCCGCCTCCTTCAACTCGGGCGGATTGTCGGTCAGCTTCTCATAGGCCGGATATTTGAAACGCGAGCGGATATCGGCAATGACGGCCTCGTCCAGAGCGAGCGGGCCGTCCTTGATCTCCTGCCATTCGTCTTCGACCTCGCGGGCGAATTTTTCGATGCCGAGTTCGTGGACCAGGATCTTGATGCGCGCCTTGTAGATGTTGTCGCGGCGACCGTACTGGTTGTAGACCCGCAGGATCGCCTCGATGTAGCTCAGGATGTCGCGGCGCGAGACGAACGGCTTGATGGTCTTGGCCAGGAACGGCGTGCGGCCGAGACCGCCGCCGACCATGACTTCAAACCCGGCCTCGCCGGCGCTGTTGCGATAGATTCGCACGCCGATGTCGTGGATCTTGATCGCGGCCCGATCGTGCTCGGCGGCGGTCACCGCGATCTTGAACTTGCGCGGCAGGAACGAGAATTCCGGATGCAGCGTCGAATATTGCCGAAACAGCTCGGCCCAGATCCGCGGGTCCTCGATCTCGCCGGGGGCCACGCCCGCCCACTGGTCGGTGGTGACGTTGCGGATGCAATTGCCTGACGTCTGGATGCCGTGCACGCCGACCTTGGCGAGGTCGGCCATCGCGTCCGGCAGTTCGGCGAGCTTGATCCAGTGATACTGGATGTTCTGCCGGGTGGTGAAATGGCCGTAGCCGCGGTCATATTTGCGCGCGACATGCGCAAGCATGCGCAGCTGGTCCGACGACAAGGTGCCGTAGGGAATGGCGATTCGCAGCATATAGGCGTGCAGCTGCAGATAGACGCCGTTCATCAGCCGAAGCGACTTGAACTCGTCCTCGGTCAATTCGCCGGAGAGGCGGCGCTTCACCTGGTCGCGGAATTCGTTGACGCGTTCCTGGATCAGGGTGCGGTCGAGATCGTCATATGCGTACATGATGCACCTCGCTCAGACCGCCGCGAGATCGAAGGTGATGCCTTCGACCCTGATCTGCTCGCGCAGATTGCCCGGTTTGATCCCTCCGTTGGCGTCGAGCTCGACCGGCGCGATGTAGGAGCCGACCGCGCCGACATCGTCGGCGATAGCTTCGGCCCACAGCGCCTTGGCATCGTCGGAGGTGCGGACAATCATCGCCTTCGCAAGATCGGTCGACCAGCTGTTGTTCGCGGTCCGCCAGATCACGGCGCCGTCGCTGGTGCGGTTGGCGGTCACCACCGACGGTCCGGTGATCTTGATTTTTTTCTGTTCAAGAGGAGAGGTCATTCAGCAGCCATTGTCAGTTGTAATGCAAGGTTATCGAGTTCGCGGCGCTGCCAGGGCGCAGAATGCGCAATGACGTCGCCAATGATCAGAATCGCCGGACCACCATCGAGGGCGGCCGCGAGCGCCGGCAGATCGTCCAGCACGCCAACCACCGCCTTGGCATCGGCCCTTGTCGCGCGCGCAAAAACCCCGACAGGGGTTTGCGGCGACCGGCCGGCGGCGAGCAGTCCGCTCCGGATCGAGGCTCCGGCCGTCATGCCCATATAGACGGCAACGGTCATCTTGTCGTCGGTCAGCGCCGACCAATCGACGACTTCCGCATCGCGCGCCTTGTGCGCGGTCAGAAATGTAATCCGCAGCGCCTCCTGGCGGAAGGTCAGCGGCACTTCGAACTGCGCCGCTGCGCCGACTGCCGCCGTAATGCCCGGAATGATGGAATAAGCCACGCCGGCGGCACGGAGGGCTTCGACTTCCTCGCCGCCGCGGCCGAACACGAAGGAGTCGCCGCCCTTCAGCCGGACCGCGCGTTGGCCTGACTGCGCCGCCTCGATCAGATGCTTGTTGATGGCGTCCTGGCCGATGCCGGGCTTGCCGACACGACGGCCGACCGCGATGCGTGGCGTGTCGCGGCGGATGCGGTCGAGAATTTCCGGCGACACCAATTCGTCATAGAAGACGATGTCGGCGTCCTGCAACGCGCGCAGCGCCTTGATCGTCAACAGATCGGGATCGCCGGGGCCGGCGCCCACCAGCGTGACCGAACCCGCGTCCCCGCGGCCAGCATAGATGGCGGGATCGGCGATGGCACCCAGTGCTGCTTCGGCCTGTTCGATCTGCCCGTTCAGTGCGAGCTGGCCGATCGGACCATCGACCACGCGCTCCCAGAACCGGCGGCGCAGCGGCATGTCGGCGATCTTGTCATGGGTCGGCTTGCGCCAGCGTCCGATCAATGCGGCGAGATCGCCGATCCGCGCGGGCAGTAACGCTTCGATCTTCTCGCGAACCCGGCGGGCGACGACCGGCGAGGCCCCGCCGGTGCCGACGGCCACCACCACATCGCCGCGATCGACGATCGCCGGGAAAATGAAGGTCGAATGCGCGAGGTCATCCATCACATTGACGGGAATGCCGAGCGCGCGGGCACGCTGTGCCACCGCGATGCCGGTCTCGCCGGCACCGGCGCACAGCACCGCGATCGAATGCTCGAAACTGTCAGCCAGCGGATCGCCCGTGGCAATCTCCACGCCCGGCGGCAACGCGGCCGCCGCTTGCTCGCCGTTATCATTCGCCGTGAGATACCAGCGCACGCGCGCGCCGGCCGCGGACAACAGCCGCAGCTTGGCGTTGGCGAGCTCTCCATTCCCGATGAGAATGAGAGGCCCGGTCTTGAGATCCAGAAAGACCGGCAAGAAGCGCATTCGGAACTCGTTTCCCCATCTTCGGGGTTGACTGGAATTTTTTTCTATATATGTGTCTTCAAGCGCGGGCAAAGAGAAAATTATTTCTTCTCCGGTCTCGTCGCAATATAGAATTTTCTACCCAAAAGTCAAAGTCCCGGAGATGCATCTTCTCACCGCCGATCGATCCGCCCCCAGCCGGTCTCACGCGTGTCCAAAAGCAAGAAGCGCGCCGGAACCGGTCGCGCGCCGATGGCCAAAGGGGACCAGGCGTGACGCGGCGGGGCGACGGAACAAGGACTAGTCAGTGATGGACCATCTCGACGCTCTTGAGGCTCAGAGCATCTACATCTTCCGCGAAGCGTTCGCGCGTCTGAACAAGATCGCGCTGCTCTGGTCGCTCGGCAAAGATTCCAACGTCATGATCTGGCTCGCGCGCAAGGCGTTCTTCGGCAAGGTGCCGTTCGCCGCGATGCATGTCGACACCGGCAAGAAGTTTCCCGAAATGTATGCCTTCCGCGATCGCTACGCGAAGGAGTGGGGCCTGGATCTGAAGATCGAGCCCTGCCCGCCGATCGACGCGGTCGACCCGACGCTGCCGCCGGCCGCGCGCTCGGCGGCGCGCAAGACCGAAGGGCTGAAAATGGCGCTCGCCAAGCACGGCTTTGACGGGCTGATCGCCGGCATCCGGCGCGACGAGGAAGCCACGCGCGCGAAAGAGCGCGTGTTCTCGCCGCGCGGCGCCGAGGGCGGGTGGGACGTGCGCGATCAACCGCCAGAATTCTGGGACCAGTTCAACGCCTCGCCGCCGCCCGGCGCGCATCTGCGCATCCATCCGATCCTGCACTGGACCGAAACAGACATCTGGGCCTACACGCAGCGCGAAAACATCCCGATCATTCCGCTGTACCTGTCGCACAATGGCAAGCGCTACCGCTCGCTCGGCGATCAGGACATCACCTTCCCGGTGGCCTCGACGGCCTCCAACATCGAGGAAATCCTGGCGGAGCTGGAAAGCACCAAAGTGCCGGAGCGCGCCGGGCGCGCACTCGACCATGAAACCGAAGACGCCTTCGAGCGGCTTCGCGTGTCCGGTTACCTGTAAGCCCGCGGGTCACGGAGAGTTTTGCTGATGAATATTCAAGTCTCGCGTTCCGCCCCGGCTGCCGTTGCCGCCGCCGCGCCGGCCCGCCCGCAGGTGCGCATCGTGATCGTCGGCCATGTCGATCACGGCAAGTCGACGCTGGTCGGCCGCCTGCTGCATGAAACCGGCGCCCTGCCCGACGGCAAGCTGGAGATGCTGAAGACCGTCAGCGCGCGCCGCGGCATGCCGTTCGAATGGTCGTTCCTGCTCGACGCGCTGCAGACCGAGCGCGACCAGGGTATCACCATCGACACCACGCAGATCCGCTTCCGCACGGCGTCCCGCGACATCGTGCTGATCGATGCGCCCGGCCACGCCGAATTCCTGCGCAACATGATCACCGGCGCCTCGCAGGCCGACGCCGCGGTGCTGATCATCGATGCCGCCGAGGGCGTCCGCGACCAGACGCGGCGGCACGGCTATCTCTTGCATCTGCTCGGCGTCCGCCAGGTCGCCATTGTCATCAACAAGATGGACCGGGTCGATTTCAGCGAGACGCGCTTCCGCGCCATCAGCGACGAAATTTCCGCCCATCTCAACGGCCTCGGCGTGACGCCGACCGCGGTGATCCCGGTCTCCGCCCGCGACGGCGACGGCGTGGCCGAGTTGACCTCGCGGATCGGCTGGTATCGCGGCCCGACCGTGGTGCAGGCGCTGGACACGCTGACGCCGGCCCGCCCGCTCGACGAACTCGATCTGCGGCTGCCGATCCAGGCGATCTACAAATTCGACGATCGCCGCATCGTCGCGGGCCGCATTGAATCCGGCCAGCTCAGCCCCGGCGACGAGATTGTGATCAAGCCGGCCGGCAAGATCGCCAGGATCAAGACGGTGGAAAGCTGGCCGATCACGCCGGTGACGGGCGTGCAGAGCGCCGGCCGTTCGGTCGGCATTACGCTCGACCGCGAATTGTTCCTGGAGCGCGGCGACATCATCGCGCATCTGAAATCGCCGCCGCCGGACACGCGCCGGCTGCGCGCCCGCATCTTCTGGCTGCATGAGACGCCGGTCACCGTCGGCGCCTCGCTGATCATCCGGCTCGGCACCAAGCAGACCCGCGCCAGCGTGATCGCCATCACCAATGCGGTCGACCCCGGCGAATTGTCGAGCGTCGGCACGCAATCGATCGCGCGCAACACGGTCGGCGAAATCGACCTCGCACTGGCCCAACCCGTCGCGGTCGACGCCTATGCCGACAATCCGCGCACCGGCCGCCTCGTCATCGACATGCAGGGACGGATCGCCGGCGGCGGTCTCGTGCTCAGCGTCGATGCCGGCGCCCGCGCCGAGGTGGTCGACATCGTTCCCGTCGAATCGGCGCTGCGCAATGACGAGCGCGCGGCGCGCTATCTGCACAATGGCGCCGTGCTGTGGCTCACCGGCCTCCCCGGCTCCGGCAAATCGACGCTGGCCCGCGCCTTCGAGCGGCGGCTGTTCAATCGCGGCGGCTCGCCGATCCTGCTCGACGGCGACACGCTGCGCGCCGGTCTCAATGGCGACCTCGGCTTTACGCCGGAAGACCGCGCCGAAAACATCCGCCGGCTGGCGGAAGTCGCCGCGCATCTGGCGCGTAACGGCCATATTGCCATCGTCGCGGCGGTCTCGCCGTCGGCCGAGGATCGCGCCATCGCCCGTCGCATCGCCGGCGATCTGTTCAACGAAGTCCATGTCGCGACCTCCGCCGAAGTCTGCGAAAGCCGCGATCCGAAAGGCCATTACCGCAAGGCCAGGGCCGGGCAATTGACCGGGTTCACCGGCATTGACGGCAGCTATCAGGTTCCCGCCAACGCCGAACTGATCGTGGACAATGGCGTTGGCACGGTGAGCGAAGCAACCGACGCCATCGAACACATGCTGGCGGGCCGCGGCGTGCTGTTTGAAGAACTGTCCGACCTCGCCGCCAATATCTGACACGACCACGCGCCGACCCTGGTTGATCCGGAGGCTTTGAAAATGTCCCGCTTGTTTCCTTCTCTCGCGCTCGGCGTTGCCACAGCGATCGCGTTCGCCGCTCCTGTTCAGGCGCAGAGCGGGCCGACCACGCTGCTGAACGTCTCCTATGACATCGCGCGCGAACTCTATGTCGAGATCAACAAGGCCTTCATCAAGCAATACAAGGACAAGACCGGCCAGGAGCTGACGATCAACCAGTCGCACAACGGCTCGTCGCGACAGGCGCGCTCGATCCTGGAAGGGCTCGAGGCTGACGTCGTCACCTTCAACCAGGTGACGGATGTGCAGGTGCTCTACGACAAGGGCAAGCTGATTCCGGCCGACTGGCAGAAGCGGCTGCCGAACAACTCCTCGCCCTATTATTCGCTGCCGGCGTTTCTGGTGCGCGCGGGCAATCCGAAGAACATCAAGGATTGGGACGATCTGGTGCGGCCGGATGTGAAGGTGATTTTCCCGAATCCGAAGACCTCAGGCAATGCGCGCTACACCTATCTCGCCGCCTATGCCTTCGCGAAGCACACATACGGCAGCGACGAGAAGGCCGACGACTTCATCAAACGGCTCTTCGCCAACGTGCCGGTGTTCGACACCGGCGGTCGCGCCGCGACCACGACCTTCGTCGAGCGGCAGACCGGCGACGTGCTCGTGACTTTCGAGGCCGAAACCAATGGCATCCGCGACGTCTCGGGCGCGGACAAATATCAGGTGGTGGTGCCGCCGACGAGCCTGCTCGCGGAGTTTCCGGTGACGGTGGTCGACAAATATGCCGACAAGCACGGCTCCCGGGCGCTCGCGACCTCCTATCTCGAATTCCTGTATTCGGATCAGGGCCAGACCGTTCTCGCCAATTTCTACAATCGGACGACCAACGAGAAGATCGCAGCGCAATTCAAGGGCAAGTTTCCCCCCGTGAAGCTTTATCGGGTCGAGGACGAATTCGGCGGCTGGGACAAGGTCAACAAGGAGCACCTTGATTCCGGCGCAAAACTCGATCAGTTGTTCGGCGCGCGTTGATTTGCATCGCCGGCCGTCGTGCGGCGACCGGCTCTTCGATATTTCCTCTGACTATGGTGACGTTCCTTGCGCCGTCGTGTGATCCCGGGTTTCGGTTTGGCCCTCGGCACGACCGTGCTTTATCTCGGCGCCATCGTCCTGCTGCCGATCTGCGCGCTATTGGTGAAAGCCTCCAATCTCGGGCTCGCCGAGTTCTGGATGATCCTGTCGTCGCCCCGCACCGTCGCCTCGATCCGCGTGACCGTGACGATGGCGCTCGCCGCGACGCTGTTCAACGCGATCTATGGCTTGCTGCTGGCGTGGGCACTCGCGCGCTATGAATTCTACGGCAAGCGCGTGCTGGACGCGCTGGTCGATGTCCCCTTCGCGCTGCCGACCGCGGTCGCCGGCCTCGCGCTGACCGCGCTGTTTGCGAAAAACGGCTGGTTCGGCGGCCCGCTCGACCGGCTCGGGATTCCGGTCGCCTACACCCCGCTCGGCATCGCCATCGCGATGGCGTTCACCAGCCTGCCCTTTGTGGTGCGCACGGTGCAGCCCGTGATCGAAGACCTCGGCTACGAGGTCGAGGAAGCCGGGCGCTCGCTCGGCGCGAGCGATTTCCAGATCCTGCGCAAGGTGATCTTTCCCTCGATCTTCCCGGCCTTTCTCGCCGGCTGTTCGCTGGCCTTCGCCCGCAGCCTCGGCGAATTCGGCGCGGTGATCTTCATCGCCGGCAACCAGCCGATGCGCACCGAGATCGTGGCGCTGCTGACCTTCATCCGGCTGGAGGAGTACAATTACGCGGCCGCCGCGGCGATCGCCGCAATCATGCTGGCGATGGCCTTCGTGATGCTGGTCATCACCAACACCATCCAGGCCTGGCATCTGCGCTATCTCGGCCGCGGAGACATTTGAAATGACTTCGGCGGCACCCCAGCGACCATCCTGGATGACAACGCCGGTCGGCGGCGGCAAGGCGACGCGCGTGACCGTGCTGATGCTCGTATTGGTGACGACGATTCTGTTCCTGGTGGCGCCGCTCGCTCTGATCGTGACGTCGGCCTTGTCCGGCGGCTTCTCGGTGTTCATGCGCAACCTGTTCGACGCCGCCACCGCGCACGCGATCTGGCTGACGGTGCTGACGGCGCTCGTCGTGGTGCCGATCAACATCGCCTTTGGCCTCGCCGCCGCCTGGACGGTGACGAAATTCGACTTCCCCGGCCGTACCCTGCTGATCGCGCTGATCGAACTGCCTTACTCGGTGTCGCCGATCGTCGCCGGCGTCGCCTATCTGTTCGTCTATGGCACGCAGGGCCTGTTCGGCCCGCTGCTTGAGCATTTCGACATCAAGGTGATGTTCGCACTCCCGGCGATTTTCCTCGCCAGCCTGTTCGTGACCGCGCCGTTCGTCGCGCGCGAACTGATCCCGCTGATGCAGGTGCAGGGCACGGACGAAGAGGAAGCCGCGGTCACGCTCGGCGCCTCCGGCTTTGCGACCTTCCTGCGCGTCACCTTGCCGAATGTGCGCTGGGCCGTGGTCTATGGCGCGATCCTCTGCAATGCGCGCGTCATGGGCGAGTTCGGCGCGGTATCCGTCGTGTCCGGCAACATTCGCGGCCAGACCACGACGCTGCCGCTGCAGATCGAGCTCCTGTATCAGGACTACAATGTCGCGGGCGCCTTCACCGCCGCCACCGTGCTGATGGCGGTGGCGCTCCTGACGATCATCATCAAGGCGCTGCTTGAGCATTTTGCCGACACCGACGGCCGCCTGCCCTGAGCGGGGCGGACGTGGCGGCTCCGGCGAACTGTTTGGCTTTATGCGCCCGGCCACACTGCGCTTTGCTGACGCAGGTCGCCCAAATAAAAAGTAATCACCTCCGGATCCGCGGCCAAATCGGCCGCACGCCCGCTGCGGACCACGTGACCTCGCTCGAGAATATAAGCGCGGGACGCCGCACCAAGAGCCCGTCGCGCGTTCTGCTCAACAAGGAGAATGGTGAGCCCGCCCTCGTTGAGGCGGCAAAGCGTGCCGAAAAGCTGGTCAACAATACGGGGGGCAAGGCCAAGACTGGGTTCGTCCAGCAGCAACAGTTCGGGCGCGCCCAACAACGCCCGCCCGATCGCGAGCATTTGCTGCTCGCCGCCGCTCAAAGAACCGGCGCGCTGGCTCTGTCTTTCCCCCAGCACGGGGAAGAGGTCGAGCACCTCGTCGTAGGTCCATGTCGCATCTCGGCGACCGCGCGCAAGCTGCCCAAGCAGCAGATTTTCCTCAACGGAAAGCTCATTGAGAATCTGGCGCCCTTCCGGAACCTGCAACAGCCCCGTCCGTGAAATCGCCGAAGGACGCCTACCGGTGAGTTCAACCCCGTTGAAGAGGATTTGTCCCTGCTGGACGGGGACCAGGCCGCTCACGCAATTCAGCAATGTCGACTTGCCTGCCCCGTTGGCGCCGATCAGCGCGACAAGCTCGCCCCGCGCGACGTCGATGGACACATCGCGCAAGGCGGAAATCCCGCTATACGAAGCGTGAAGATTGGAAATCGCAAGCACGTCAGGCTCCAAGATACGCGTCGATAACCAGCTGATTTCGGCTGACGTCGGCGGGCGCGCCCTCCGCAAGGATCTTGCCGGTGCTCAGAACATAGATGCGAGAGCAAAGCGAATAGACAAAGCCCATATTGTGCTCGATCAGGAGGATGCCAATTCCTTCGCCGGCGAATGTCCTCAGCAGCTCGCCAAGCTCCGCCGCTTCCACGTCGTTCATGCCGGCAACAGGCTCATCCAACAGAATGTATTTCGGACGCTGCGCGATGGCGCGGGCGATTTCAACGCGGCGCTGGTGGCCATAGGAAAGTTCCGAAGCGCGGTAATGGGCAAAGCTCGCCATGCCGATCTGTTCCAGAAACGCCATCGCCCTGGCGGCGATATCGCGCTGCTCGCTGCGTGCGGATGGCAGCCCGAGAACGCATGCGAGAGTCGAGACCTGCGCAAAGCGACTGAGACTGAGCGCAACGTTCTCCAGCACGGTGGACTCGCGAAGCAGTCGGATGTTCTGGAACGTGCGGCTGACGCCCGCGCGTGAAACACCGACAACGGTTTCCTCGCTGACGTCTTGACCGTCGACGACGACGCTGCCGCTATCGAGCCTGAGCACACCCGTGATCAGATTGACCAATGTCGATTTGCCCGCGCCATTGGGGCCGATCAAGCCGACGATCTGTCCGGGCTCGATCGTCATCGAAACCGCTTCGGCCGCTCGAACGCCGCCGAACCGGCGACCGACGTTCCTGATATCGAGGGTCATGGCTGGGCCGTCTTTTGGATCTTCAAAGAAGCCTGATCGCGAGCGGCGCGGTCGTTCCGGCGGTCTCGCATGAACAGAAGACCATCGACCAGTCCGCGCGGAAGGAAGATGATGATCAGAGTGAGCAGAAGGCCGTTGACCAGAAGCCTGTTGTCGGCGAGTGACCGGCCCAATTCCGGCAGCGTCGTCATGATGGCGGCCCCTGCTATCGGCCCCCACACGCTGCGACGCCCGCCGAGGATGACTGCCGCCAGCGTCGTCGTCAGCATGGCGAAGCCATATTGTTGCGGCTCGATCGCGTACACATAGCCGGCCTGCAGCGCGCCAAACAGTCCGCCGATGGCACCGCTGAGGGCAAAGGCGAGGGCGTGATGGAACCAGATCGAGATTCCCAACGACGCGGCAACCGCCTCGTCTTGCCGGAGCGCGTCGAAGATCCGTCCCAGCCTCGTTTGATTAATTGAAGAAAGCACGTAAACGGTGGCCGCGACGCAGCAGAGCAGGCCGAGCGTCGAGACCTGCTTCGGAATGTTATCGATGCCGGGCGCACCACCGGTCAGCGGCTCGGCATAGAACGCAAAAGCAATCACAAATTGGACAAACGCCAGCGTTGCGATGGCTTGATAGGGACCACGCAAGCGAGCCAATGGAATTGACAAGGCGTAACCGACAATGAGGCCCGCCGCCGTGGCTGCTGCCGCGGCTCCCCAAATGGATATGCCGTGTCGCGCCATCATGATGGCCGCCGTATAAGCTCCGATTGCAACGATTCCGGGGGTCGCGATCGAGAACACGCCGGCTCTCAGCACGACGTATTGGCTCAAAGCAAAGCCAGCGTTGATCAAAAGCAGATCCAGCAGCGGCTGGTACGCATAAACGAAACTCATCAACGCCTCGCCACGCGAGCGTCGGCAACAGGATCGCCGAAGAAGCCGTTCGGCCGAACGAGCAGGACGAGAAACAGCAGGGAGTAGACGATCAGGTCGCTCAGACCCACGGGAAGATAGACGGCCGCAACGGTCTGGACCATGCCGAGGGCAAGGCCGGCAGTTACCGCACCAACCAGGCTTCCGAGCCCTCCGAGAATGAGAATCACAAAACCGCGGAGCATATAGGGCTCGCCCATCGTGAAACTGATGGAGTTGAACGCGAGGCCGATCAGAACCCCGGCGATGCCCGCCAGCGCGCCGGAAATAAAGAAAGTCTGGAAGTAAACAGATCGAGGCTCGACACCGAGCAGGATCGCCGCCCGTTCGTTGTTGCTAACCGCTCGCACCTGCCGACCGTAACTCGTGCGATGCAAATACCAGGCAAGCGCGGCCGCGCAAAACACCACGGCGCCAACTATGATCAGTTGCAGCGGTGTGATGCGCAGACCGAACAAGACGAGCGGCTCAACCGGGACGATCCCGAACGGGAATCGCAAGGTACGCGCGTCCGAGACGCGTAGCGCAATATTCACCAGGATCATGTCGACCCCGATGCTCCCGATCAGAAACGCGAACTCGGCTTCGGTGGTGCTTCGAAGCGGCCTAAAGACAAGAAGTTCGGTCACAACGGCCAGCAGTCCGCTACATACCGTCGCGAAGATCAACGCTGCCCACAACGGAAGTCCCGCGTTGACCGTAAAAAGGCCGGCAAACGCGCCGATCATGAACACCGCCCCGTGGGCGAGATTCATGATCTTGTGCACGCCAAACACCAGGTTAAAACCGAGTGCAAAGAGGGCGTAAACAGCCCCGACGACGAGGCCGTTGAAGAGCTGTTGTGCCAGCATGATCGGCTCAGCCGGTTACTGTTGAGGCGCGGGGACCAACTCTCCACCCTTCACGGTCAGGATCGTCATGTCGTAATGCGCGATCCGGTCGATCACCGAAAGCTTTCCGTGGCCCAAGACCGTCTCCATGTCCCGAACCTTGCCCAGCGCATCTCGAATCGCCGCCCGCGTGGGATTCGCCCCGGCCTGTTTCAAAGCTGTTCCAACGATCAGCATCTGCGAGTAGCCGAGCGCGGCGAATGTGTCAGGCTTCTCGCCGAACTTTGCTTTGTAGGCGGATTCGAACTGGCGTCCGAGATCGTTGATCCCTCCGGGAGTGTACTCGGCGAGCGAGAACGTCCCTTCTGCCGCCTTGCCGGCCGCATCCAGGAAAGAACGGGTGCTCATTGTCGTGCCGCCAATAATCTTCGTTGTCGACGGCAACCCTGCGCTTCGCAACTGCAAGATGAAATTCGCCGATCCTTCCGGCGACAGCGCAAGGTAGATGCAATCGGGCTGCTGGCTGACGATCTTCGTGCTTGCAGCGGTGAAGTCGGTATCGGCCAGCAGAACCGACGTATCGTCGACGAGCTTGATGCCCTTCGCCGTCACCGCATCGGTCCAGGTCTTGACGTTCTGCACATAGGCATCATTGTCCCGGATCCAGACGCGGGCGCAAAGCTTCGGCTTCAACACCTCCGCCGTATAAACGCCGATCGCCTTGAACTGATTGGCCGTCGTATCGGTAGATTTGAAAACCCAGGTGCGGTTTTCGACGATCGCGCCTGAATAGGCGAGCGTGATCATCGGAATTCCAAGCTCCTCCGCACGCGGCGCGATCGACAGCGACAACGGAGATGCAGATGGCCCGATGACAACCGAGGCGTTGTCGCGCAATGCGAACTTGTTCAAAAGCGTCAGCGCCTGCCCCTTGTCGCTCCCGTCATCCTCCACCGCCAGCTTGATCGTGTCGCCGGCCATGTCGCCGCGATGCGGTCATTCTTCCGCATGGCGCCCAGCCGCCGGCTGCGCGCCGTTCGCCGTCGACATCCGAAGGAGGACACGTCACGTGAGACCGCACGTCGCCGTCATCGGGCTGGGCGTCAGGGACTTCGACCGCGCGAGGAGGTTCTACAGCGAGGGACTCGGGTGGCCGATCCAGCAGGAGGAAGGAGAGTGGGCCTCCTTCATCCTCGGCGACGGCTCGACCGCCATGACGCTCTTCGGGTGGGACGAGAAAGCCGCCGACGCCGGTGTGCCCCCCGAGGGCAGCGGCTTTCGCGGCATCACGCTGAGTTACAACGTCCGCTCCGAAGCGCGCGTCGACGAAGTCCTCGCCGAAGCCGAGCGCGCCGGCGCCACGATCACCAAGCCCGCGGCCCACACGTTCTGGGGCGGGTACAGCGGCTACTTCAGCGACCCCGAGGGCCACCTCTGGGAAGTGCAGACCGGCGCCACCCTGCTGCCGTTCTCCGAGCCCGCGTAACCACCGGTCGGCAGGAGGGCCGTTCGGTCGGCGCGAAACCCCTCTCGAATGCGGGGTCGATTCCAAGGTGGCCGAGAGGGGGAGCCATGAGACCCGAACTGACACGGAAGCTGGTGGTCGAGTTCGTCGGCATGTTCCTGTTCGTGTTCACGGTCGGGATGGCGACCAACAAGGCGGGCGCGGGCGCGCTGGCGCCGCTCGCGATCGGGTCGATCCTGATGGTGATGGTGTTCGCCGGCGGTCACGTCTCCGGCGGGCACTTCAACCCGGCCGTCAGCACCGCGGTGCGTTTGCGCGGGAGGATGGCGACGGACGAATTCGTCGCGTACCTGGTGACGCAGTTCGCCGCTGCCGTCGTCGCCGGTCTGCTCGTGCGCTACGTCGGCGGCCGCGAGCCGCACGCGGTTGTCGCGAGCAACGCCAAGATGCTGATCGTCGAGTTCCTCTTCACGTTCGCGCTCGCATGGGTCGTCCTCCACGTCGCAACCGCCCGCGGCACCGAGGGCAACTCGTTCTACGGACTCGCGATCGGTTTCACGGTCGTCGCCGGCGCCCTTGCCGTCGGCGGGATCTCGGGCGGCGCCTTCAACCCGGCGATCGCGCTCGGGGCGATGGTGACGGGGCTCTTCGAGTGGAGCAACATCTGGATCTACCTGCTCGCGGACTTCGCCGGCGCAGCCGCGGCCGCATGGACGTTCCTCTTCGTCCTCCCTGGAGAGAAGGAGACCGGAGACATCGAGGCGGCGAGCACCGCGTAGTCACGAGCGCGATTCGCTTGCCACCGGGCTGGGGGTGAACAGCTTCCAGTGCCCCTCGGAAACGACTTCGACGGCGCCGTCGGTCACCTTGATGGCGGTGTCGTCGTCGATCGCGTACGCCGGCCCCGGCAAGCCTGCGGCCCAACTCTCTGCCGCGGCCATGGTGTTCTCCGGCAAGGCGGGGTGATCCACGTGCGGGAAGATCGAGAAGTCGACGATTCCCAGCGTCTCGTCGCCGCCGGCGGGCGGCTTCCACCCGACGAAGTCCTCCCCGATCCGGGGGGTCAGCACCATGCTCCCGGCGCTGAATCCCACGTAGACCGTCTCGCTCAGCGAAGGCAGGAGGTCCGCCAGCCCGGACTCCCGCATCCAGTGGCCCAGGTAGAGCGCGTCGCCGCCGTTCACCAGCAGGACGTCTGCCTCCCGCACCCAGGGCACCCAGCGGTCCTCGTCCATGCTGGGCAGCGCGGTGAGCTCCAGCACTCCCAAGGACTTCCAACCCAGCTCGCACATGGGTTGGTCGGAGTGACCGCTGATGAAACGCCACACCCCGGCAGGACTGCCGTAGAGCGAGCCGTATCCGCCGGTGGGGATACAGAGGGCGTTGGACTCGGCAATCGGTTTGCCCAGGAGGTCGAGCAGCGCGTTCTGGATGCTCGGGTTCTTGATCCCGGCGGAAGTGAGAAGAAGCCTCAAGGTGCTCCCTTCGCTCGTGGGTGTGGGCGTGGTGCTTCCGTCGGAGAGACTCCGCAGCGGCGCAGAAATCATCGCTCGCCGCGCTCCGCTTCGCGGGCCGGAGGGACCGCCGGCCGCGTGGCGACGAGAAAAGCCTCTTGGCAGAGTGTCGGATTCGGAGAGAGCCGTTCGTAGAAGAGGTGACAGGCGGCCGGAGGAGGCCGCCGGGAGACAAGGGAGGCATGGATGGCGCGGTACTTGATCTCGTTCGATGACGGCTGGATGAACTTCCCCGAAGAGGACTTGCCCGACGTGGCCAAGGCCGCGCTCGCAGTGGTCCAGGAAGCCGAAGAGGCCGGTGTGTGGGTGTTCGGCGCTGGACTCGAAAGCCAGAGGGCGAGCATCGTGGCCACCGACGGGGTGGTCAGTGACGGCCCGTACCCGGAAACCAAGGAAGTCATCGGCGGGTTCTCGGTCGTCGACGTGTCCTCACGAGAGGAGGCGCTCGAGTGGGCTGCCAAGATCGCCGTCGCCTGCCGCTGTGCGCAGGAGGTACGTCAGCTGCTACCCGATCCGCGGGAGCGGGAGCAGG
>Ga0081455_10001151_pt1 | contig 33143 bp, 37 predicted proteins | sample TabmetS3T2R1_FD_70207 | JGI IMG/M metagenome (GOLD analysis project Ga0081455, IMG submission 70207) | Tabebuia heterophylla rhizosphere microbial communities from the University of Puerto Rico - S3T2R1 | ecosystem: Host-associated > Plants > Roots > Rhizosphere ...
AGCAGCGCATCCGCTTCGACGCGCTGGGCGAGGACGCCGCGGAGCGGCTGCCCAGCCGCGAGCCGTCGCCGCAGCAGGTCTTCAACGACGCGCATTTCGACGCGGACGTCCAGCAGGCCCTCGACACCCTCGCGCCCGAGTTCCGCGCCGCGGTCGTGCTCTGCGACATCGAAGGACTGTCGTACGAGGAGATCGCCGCGACCCTCGGCGTCAAGCTCGGCACGGTCCGCTCCCGTATCCACCGCGGCCGTTCGCAGCTGCGCAAGGCCCTCGCGCACCGTGCGCCCCAGGCCCGGACCAAGGAGCGGCGCTCCTTCGCCCGTGTGCCCGCACTGGGAGGAGGGGGCGCGACCGCGTGAGCGAATCACGACCAAGCCCCGCCGAGAGGCGGCTGGCCGAACAGCATCTGGGAGACCGACTCTCCGCCCTGGTGGACGGAGAGCTCGGTCATGAGACGCGTGAGCGCGTCCTGGCCCACCTGGCCACCTGCGGCCGGTGCAAGGCGGAGGCGGAGGCGCAGCGGCAGCTGAAGAACGTCTTCGCCGAGGCGGCCCCGCCGCCGCCCTCCGAGAGTTTCCTGGCCCGCCTCCAGGGGCTCCCCGGGGGAGGTGACCCGGACGGCGGTGGCTCGCCGTTCGGCGGGGGAGGAATCCCCGGCGGACTCCCCGGACGGCCTGGCGTCACCGGGGTCTTCGGCATGAAGCGGAGCGAGCGCTTCGAGTTCGGCTACGTCCCCGCCTCGCCCGCGCACGCCCCGGTGCTGCCGCCGACCGCGGACCGCGGCTTCCGTATCCACGACGTCAGCCGGCACGAGTCCGAGCGCTCCGCCTCGCGCGGGATGCGGTTCGCGTTCGTCGCCGCGGGCGCCGTCTCGCTCGCCGCGATCGCGCTCGGCGGTGTCACGGCGGGCACGCCCACCGACACCGCGGACGCCCGCGGCACCGGCGCGGGCAGCAACGTCACCCCGGCGCGCACACAGGGCACGGGTGCCGCGACGGCCCCCGAGAACCAGCGCCGCCGCGGCACCACCCCGCTGCTCGCACAGGGCCGGCAGTCGCTCAACGACGTGCCGGTGGCCCCGACCGCGGTCTCCGCACCGCTGCTGCCGGGCGCCGCGAACCAGACGGACGCGGTGCAGGCACGGCAGCAGACCGTGCACACGCTGACCACGCCCGTGATGGCCGGCGCCGCCGTGATGTCCCCGCTGATACGGCCGCTCGAGGCGACCCCGCCCTTCACCCTGACCTCGTGGTCCAAGACCCCCGAGGCCGCGTCCCCCGGCCTGCTCGCCGCACCCGTCCCCGACTCGACTTCCGCTTCTTCCTCCCCCCGCACCTCACACTGACCGGTCTCTGCGTCACGGCCTGCGAACCTGGTTGAATCCAGGGTGGACCGCGTCCGCGGCAGCAAGCCGCGCGCGGAGTCGACAACCGAGGCCATGGCCGACGAGCCGTGCCGTGCCGTGGCCGGCTGTGGGGAGAACATGAACGAGGGGAAGCCCGCGAAGCCGAAGTGGTGGAGCCTGCCGCGCCGGCAGGACTCCGTGGGGGAGGCGGAGAGGGTCCCGTCCGCCGGCGGTGACTACGAGCTGAGCGGGCCGGAGGCAGCCGGCAGCGGGCGTGTTCCCCTGCCCGACGGCGACTTCGAACTGGCCCGTCCGGCGGGCGCGGGCGAAGCCGTGTCCGGCGCCGAAGCAGTGCCTGCGGGCGAAGCCGTGTCCGGCGGTGCGGCCGTCGCGGCCCTGCCCGACGGTGCCCGGCTGGTGGTGGCGTCGTCGATGCCCATCCGGGACGTCGAGCGCTACGCCGCGCCGCGCCACGGCGTGGCCGTGACGGCCAACCGCGGCGCCAACGGCATCGACGGCACGGTGTCCACGGCGGTCGGCCTCGCGATCGGATCGGGCGCGCCGACCGCGCTGCTGATCGGCGACCTCGCCTTCCTGCACGACAGCAACGGGCTGCTCGGCCTCGCCGACCGGGACATCGACCTGGTGTGCGTGGTCGTGGACAACGACGGCGGGGGCATCTTCTCGTTCCTGCCCCAGGCCCGGGCGTTGCCCACCGAGCGGTTCGAGCCGCTGTTCGGCACACCCCACGGCCTCGACCTGGTGGCGCTGGCGGCCGCCTACGGCGTCGCGGCCCGGCCGCTCGGCCCGGACGAGGAGGTCGGGGCGGCGGTGCGGGAGGCGGCCGCGAAGGGCGGCGTCCACGCCGTGGTCGCTCGGACCGACCGCGCTGCGAACGTCGGCGTCCACGCCCGCGTCGACGCCGCCGTGGCGGCCGCCGTCGACGCCGCCCTCGCCTAGCCGACCCCGCGCCGTGAGCTAGGGCCGGACGATCGCCGACAGCAGCGCCTGGAGCCTCCGTCGGATCCGGCGGTACTACACCGCCTCGATCCCGACGTCCTCCGCATGGGCGGCGAGTGCTCGGAGGTCGTCGTGGTCGGTCGTCAGAACGGTCGAGCCTGGTTCTGCGAGCGCGACAACGAGCGCGTCGACCGCCGAACCGCGCCGGGCGAGACCGCGTAGCCGGCCGGCGCGTCTCGCTTTCGCTTCCGGGACGATCGGGTCGACGTCGCAGCTCTTCAGTAGCCGATTGATGTTGGTATCGGTCCGTGCGGTGCCGGACGTCGACTCTGCAATCACGACGGTTGGCACCACCGGCGGCCACAGGCCCTCACGTCGCAAGGCTGCGATCAGCGCCGCGGACCGGGGGTTTCGTCGGCTCAGGCGGCTGAGTCCACCAGAGTCGAGGACGAGCACCGATGGTCAGCCCGCTCGGCGCACAGCCGCACGATCGCGGATGCGACGCGCGATCGCATCGGCGCGCGCCCGCTCGCGGGGCGACGGCTCGCCAACCTCGGCGATGAGCTCGGCTAGGTACACGTCGGCCTGCTCGTTGAGCGTCTGACGGCGCAACTCCGCCTCGACTGCCTCCTGTAGCAACTCCGAGGCCGGAAGGCCGCGCTCCTTGACCGCGCGGTAGAGCTCCTCCGGCAGGTACACCTGCATCCTCGGCATACGCCTAACCATACACCCGTCGAGCGCTCGCTCGGCGGCGGGCGGGGCACCCTAACCGCCCGCGCCGCGAGCTAGGGCCGGACGATCGCCGACAGCAGCGCCTGGAGCTTCGACCGGGTCTCGGCGAGCTCCGTGGACGGATCGCTGTCGGCGACGATGCCGTTGCCGGCCCAGACCCGGGCCTCCGGACCGTCGATCTCGGCGCAGCGGATCGACACGGCCCACGTGCCGTTGCCAGCGGCGTCGACCCACCCGGCGGTGCCGGCGTAGCGGCGGCGGTCGAAGCCCTCGTTCTCGGCGATCCAGTCCACCGCCTCGTCGCGGGGCCAGCCGGCCACAGCCGGCGTGGGATGCAGGGCCGCCACCAGCTCCAGCACGGACGGCGCCGGCTGGGACAGGCGTCCCTCCACCAGGGTCGCCAGGTGCTGGACGTTGGCGACCGCCACCACCGACGGCTCGGCCTCGTAGTCGAGGTACGAGCACCACGGCAGGAGCGTGTCGTGGACCATGTCGATGGTGATCTGGTGCTCCTGGCGGTCCTTCGTCGAGGCCAGCAGCGATGCCGCCAGCCGCTGGTCGGTGGTGGGGTCGCCGCCCCGCGGCGCCGTGCCGGCCATGGGGTGGGAGCGGACGATGTCGCCCGCCACCGACACGAGCAGCTCGGGGCTGGCGGCGACGAGCCCGTCGACCGACACGATGTGGCAGCCCGGATACGCCGACCGCAGCCGCTCCAGCACGGCCAGCACGTCGATCGCTCGGTCGGCGGAGACGTCGATCTGGCGGGCCAGCACGACCTTGTGCAGGCTGCCGCCCGCCATCGCCTTGGTGGCCCGCTCGACCAGGGCGCACCAGTCGTCGGGGTCGCGCTGCGCGGCGACCGTGAACCGAAGGACCGCTGCCGGCGACTCCTCACCCGGCCCTCCCCCCGAACTTGCGGCGCCAAGGGCCCCCATGACGGCGCGATCTGCCGCACGTTCGGGGGGTTCGGGAGGTTCGGGAGGGGTGATGGTGGTGATCCAGCGGGTGCCGTCGTCGGCGCGCCCGGCGACGACCGCGGGCACGACGAGTTCGCTCGGGGCCCCCGGCGTGAACGGCAGGGACCCGAAGGCCACCGGTCCGCAACCGGGCAGGCCGACCTCGTCGTCGGCGTCGATCCGGGCCAGCGCCCCGGCCGCGGCGCGGGCGGCCGCCGCCGGGTCGCCGCCCGGCCAGGGCACGCGTGCGGCGGCGCCCCGGCCGGCGAGCCCCGAGCGGCCCCGCTCGAACAGCACACCGTCGCGCCCGGCGAACGCCAGCAGGTCGACGTCGGCGTCCAGCCGGCGGGTGCGGGCCACGAGCGCCGTCACGATGCCCTCGTGGCGAGGATGAGCTGGGCGATGCCCCCGGAGAGCAGGCGCCGGTCGACGTCGGCGAAGCCCGCCTCCGCGACCATGCGGCGCAGCTCCTCGGGCGCGGGCAGGTAGGCGACCGAGCGGGGCAGGTAACGGTACGCGGCGCCGTCCGACAGCAGGCCGCCGATGACCGGCACCACCCTGCCGAAGTAGGCGCCATGCCCCCAGCGCAGGACGCGGTTGGGCGGCGTCGCCACCTCGAGCAGCGCGATGCGGCCACCGGGACGCAGCACGCGCGCCAGCTCGGCGAGGAACGGCTCCAGCGCCGCCAGGTTGCGCAGGGCGAAGCCGCAGGTGACCCCGTCGACCGCCGCCCCCCGCAGTGGCAGGCGCAGGGCGTCGCCCTGCACCAGCGGAGCTGCGGTTCGTGACGCAGCGAGCATGCCGTAGGACAGGTCGATCCCGAGCGGCCGCAGGCCGGAGGACGCCAGCTCGCGGCACAGGTCGCCCGTCCCGCACGCGAGGTCGAGGACCGTCGAGCCCGGCCGGAGTCCGAGCGATCCGACGGCCCGGCGCCGCCAGCCGACATCCATGCGCAAGGTCATGACGCGGTTGACCAGGTCGTAGCGGGGGGCGATCGCGTCGAACATGTCCCTGACCGCCCGGACCTTGTCCTCCCCCTCGGGGAGGGTCTCGGGCATCCGGGCGGCGACCATCGGGCGCATGGTACGGGCGCGTCCTCGGCGCCCGGCAAACCGCCCGCGACGCGCGCACGCGGCGCGGTGGATCAGGTGGCGGGCAGCGGCCGCGCCTACGCTGCCCTGCGTGGCCAGGGCGCATTTCCGGATCTTCGGCATCCCTGTGCGGGTCGAGCCGTTCTTCGTCGTCGTCGCCTTCCTGTTCGGCATCCGACTCGAGCCGCTGTGGGTGGTGTTCGCGTTCGCCGTGATCGTGTTCGTGTCGGTGCTCGTGCACGAGCTGGGCCACGCCCTGACCTACCGGGTGCTCGGGCAGCGCTCCGCCATCGTCTTGCACGGCTTCGGCGGCTTCACCGTGGCCACGGGTGGCGGCCGGCGCGTGCTCAGCAAGCCCAAGCGGATCATCGTGAGCCTTTCCGGCGCGGTGACCCAGCTGGTCGTGCTCGGCCTCCCCGCCCACTACGTCTTCTACCGGACCGACTGGGGCCTGCAGCAGCGCATCGACTACGCGTTCGACCAGGGGTTCTTCAGCTGGGCGCCGGTCCTGTACTACCTGCAGTGGGTCAGCATCTGGTGGGCGGTGTTCAACCTGCTGCCGATCAGGCCGCTCGACGGGGGCCACGTGGCCGAGGAGCTGGTCGGCTTCGAGAACGCCTGCAAGCTCTCGATCGCCGCCGCGATCGTCGCCGGGTTCCTCGCCTTCCGGTCCTCGTTCATCGGCCTGTTCGGCCTGCTCTTCTTCGGCCTCTTCGCCTACATGAACTTCCAGGAGCTGCGGGCAGGCCAGCGCACCGGCGTGTTCGACGTCGACGCTCCGGAGGGCCGCGCCCGATCGTCGCCAAGCGGCGGTTTCGGCCGTCGCTTCAGGCGGCGGGGCAGCCCCAACCTGCAGGTCGTCAGGGAACCGGGGGCGGGCGGCCTGCCCGACCTCACGCCGCGGCCTGCCACTGCCGAGGCCGAGACCCGGGCCTGGAACGCCCTACGCGCCGGCGAGGGTGACCGGGCGGCGGCGATCATGCGCCAGGCGGGAGGGGGTGGGAACCCCTTCCTGCGGGCCAGCATCGCCCTGCTCACCGGCCCGCTCGAGATGGCCGACGACCTCTTCGAGGCCGCGTACCGGCAGGATCCGGGGGGCCCGCCCAACCTGGTCCCCGCCACGCTCCTGGCGGACCGTGGCCGCGCGGTGCCGGTGGCGGCGCGGCTGGTCGCGTCGGGCCGGTCCGGCGTCGAGGCGGCCAGCGGCCTGCAGACCCACCTGCACTACGCCGAGCGGTTCCAGGCGGCGGCCGAGGTCGGCGAGCAGGTGTTCGCGGCCGGTCCACAGAGCCCGCCGCAGACGGCGTTCGAGGTCGCCTGCTCGTGGGCCCGGGCGGGTCAGCCCAACGAGGCGCTGCGGTGGGTGGAGGCGGCGGTCGACGCCGGCTTCCACGCGCCCGGTCTTCTCGACGGAGAGCCCGACCTGGCCAGCGTCAGGGCGCTGCCGGGCTGGGCGGCGGTGCGGTCACGCCTGTCGGCCTGACCGCCCGTCTACCCGTAGTAGCGGAACAGGTTCTCGGCCACGCAGGCCGGCTTGGCCGCGCCCTCGACCTCGAACGTGAACCGCTCCTTCACCTGCACCCCGCCGGCAATCTCTGTCACCTCGAGCAGCTCGATGCCGAGCCGCAGCTTGGCTCCCACCGGCACCGGCGACGGGAAGCGCACCTTGTCGCAGCCATAGTTCACCGCCATCTTGATGCCCTCGACCCGGGTCACCTGCGGCGCCAGCCGGGGCCCGAGCGCCAGGGTCAGGTAGCCGTGGGCGATCGGTCCGCCGAACGGGCTCTCGAGCTTGGCCCGCTCGACGTCCACGTGGATCCACTGGTGGTCGCCGGTGGCGTCCGCGAACAGGTTCACCTGGTCCTGCGTGATCTCGATGTAGTCGCTGTAGCCGAGGTGCTGGCCCACGAGGTCCCGCAGCCCGCCGATTCCCTGCACGATGGTGGTCATGAGCGGAGCTCATGACCGGTCGACGGCGCGAGCGCCAGCGAGCCTGGCGACGATGGGGTGCGGGGGCGCAGCCCTCGAGGAATGGTGGTCATGGAAGCGATGATGCCCGATCCATCGAGCCCGGGCGCAAGCGAGGTCTGTGCCGTCGTCCTGGCGGCGGGCGAGGGAACGAGGCTGCGCCCGCTGACCCGGGTGCTCCCCAAGCCGCTATGCCCCGTGGCCGGGGTCGCGCTCATCGACCACGCGCTGGACCGGGCCCGATCCGCCACGTCCGCGGTCGCGGTCAACGTCCATCACTCCCGAGAGGCCATCGAGGCGCATCTCGGCGGCCGCGCCCACGTCTCGGTCGAGGATCCGCAGGCGCTCGGAACCGCCGGGGCCCTCGGGCAGCTCCGCCCGTGGATCGACGGCCGGGCCACCCTGGTCCTCAACGGTGACACGTGGTGCCCGGGCTCGCTGGCCGCCTTCGTCGCCGGGGCGGACGGCGCCCGGGCCACGCTGGCGGTGGCCGGCCCGGACGTGCGGCTGGGCCCCGCCACCCGCATCGCCGCCGCACTCATGCCGTGGGGCGAGGTCGCCGGGCTCGAGCCGGTGCCGTCCGGGCTCTGGGAGGTGTCGTGGCGGGGGCTGGCGGACGCGGGCGGCATGGACGTCGTCCGCTGGGAGGGTCCCTGCATCGACTGCGGGACGCCGGCGCGCTACCTGGCCGCCAACCTGGCCGCCAGCGGGGGAGACCCGGTGGTCGGCGCCGGTGCCCGCGTCGACGGCGAGCTGGTGCGCTCGGTGGTCTGGCCCGGGGCCCGGGTCCGCGTGGGGGAGCGGCTCGTGGACGCCGTCCGCGCCGGCGACGACGTCACCGTGCTCGTGCGGTGACCTCACGTGCCCGCGGGGGGCGGAGCTCGACCGTTCCACCCGCTCGGGCCGCCAGCTGGCCGCAGGCGGCGTCGATGTCGGTTCCGCGGTTGCGCCGGACGGTGGCATTGACGCCCAGGTCCCGGAGCCACTGGCGGAACCGGAGGACGCCGGCCCGGGGGGTGCCCCGCGTCGGGTAGCCGGGCGTGGGGTTGAGCGGGATCAGGTTCACGTGGGCCGCCAGCGGCAACGAGCGGGCCAGGTCGGCCAGCTCGTGGGCGTCGCTCCGCCGGTCGTTGGTGCCGTCGATCAGCGCCCACTCGAAGGAGAGGCGACGGCCCTTGGCCAGCAGGTAGTCGGCGCAGGCGCCGGCCAGCACGCTGAGCGGGTAGCGCCGGTTGATCGGCACCAGGTCGTCACGGAGGGCGTCGTTGGCGGCGTGCAACGAGACCGCCAGGTTCACGGGCAGCCCCTCGGTCGCCAGCCGCCGGATCCCGGGCACGAGTCCGACGGTCGACAAGGTGAGGTGGCGGGCCGAGATGCCGAGGTCGGCGTGGGCGCGCTCCACGGCGGCCCAGACCTGGTCGTAGTTGGCGAGCGGCTCGCCCATGCCCATGAACACGACGTTCCCCAGCCGGCGGCCGTCATCCCGCGCCCGCCGGGCGCCGCGCACGATCTGCTCGACGATCTCGCCCGTGGTGAGGTGGCGCTCGAAGCCGCCCTGCCCCGTGGCGCAGAAGCCACAGGCCATGGCGCACCCCGCCTGGGTCGAGACGCAGACGGTGGTGCGGTCGCGGTAGTGCATGAGCACGGTCTCGATGTGCGCCCCGCCTGCCAGGCCGAACAGCCACTTCACCGTCTCTCCCGATCGGTCGATCGACTCGGCCACGCCCGACAGCGCCGCAGGCAGCTCGTCGTCGAGGCGGGCCCGGAGGGCTCGGGGGAGGGCAGTCAGCTCGCCGGGCGACGCCAGCTGGCGGTACAGGCCGTCCCACACCTGGTCGACCCGGTAGCGCGGCTCGCCGGTCAGCTGCCGTGCGAGCGCGTCCCGGTCCACGTCGTAGCGGCTGGGCACGATCGTCACCCTACGGCGCCTCGGGTAGCGGACCCCGGTACCGTGCAGTCGTGCCATCGTTCTGGCGGATCGTCGATGCCGAGTCGGCACGACCTCGCAGGGCGGCCGGGCAACCCACACGCGCCGTCTCCGCGCACCCCGAGTACCACCACCGCGACGTCCAGGGCGGGGCGGCGCGGGCTGCGGTGTTCGGGATCAGCGACGGGCTGGTCAGCAACATGGGACTGATCCTGGGCGTCGCCGGGGCCGATCCCCAGCCGGCGGTGGTCCGCCTCGCGGGCCTGGCCGGCCTCATCGCCGGGGCCATCTCGATGGCCGCCGGCGAGTACAACTCCATGCGGGTGCAGTCCGAGCTGCTGCTGCGAGAGCTCCGGATCGAGGCCCGCGAGCTGCGCCGCCGTCCCGAGCACGAGACGCGGGAACTGGCCGCGATCTACGAGCAGCGCGGGCTCGCTCCCGAACAGGCCCGCGACGTGGCCGAGGCCCTGATGAGCGATCCGGACATGGCGCTCGAGGCCCATGCCCGGGAGGAGTTGGGCATCGACCCCCAGCAACTCGGCTCCCCGCGGGCGGCGGCGGTGTCCTCGTTCTTCGCCTTCTCCGTCGGCGCGGTGATCCCGCTGGTCCCCTGGTTCATCACGTCCGGCAGCGCCGCCAAGGTGGCGTCGCTGGTCCTCGGCGTGGCGGCGGCGGCGGTCGTCGGGTGGCTCATCGGCCGTTCCACCGACCGGCCGATCGTCCGGGCGATCGTCCGCCAGGTGCTGTTCACCGTGATCCCGGCGCTGATCACGTTCGCGATCGGCAACGCCCTGGGGGTGGGGACCGGCTAGCCGGCCGGGACGTCGCCGACGTAGGCGCGATCGGTGTGGTCGCGGCTGAAGCCCAGGTCGGCGTAGAGCCTGGTGGCCGGCTCGTTGGTGGCGTCGACGTACAGCATTCCCACCCTCAGCCCCTCGCCGGCCAGGTGGTCGAGCCCGGCGAGCGCGAGCGCACGACCCAGGCCGCGGCGATGGCTGTCGGGGTCGACGGCGATCACGTAGATCTCGCCCAGCGGCGGATCGTTGGCGGCGTGCACCTTGGTCCAGCAGAAGCCGGCCAGCCTCCCGCCCCGCTCGTGCAGCAGGAAGCCCGCGGGATCGAACCACGGCTCGGCCTCGCGGCTGCGCAGGTCGTCGAGCGTCCAGCCGCCCTGCTCGGGGTGCCAGTCGAAGGCCCGGTTGTTGACGTCGAGCCAGGCCCGTTCGTCCCGGCCGACCTCGAAGGGCCGGGTCTCGAGCGAGTACGGCTCGCCGACCGGGAGGGGCCGGCGGAGCTGCCACAGGTCGCGACCCGCCCTCAGCCCCACCGCCTCGGCCATGCGGTCCTGAGCCGGCGTCGGCTTGTACACCCACAGGTTGACGTTGCCGCCGCCCTCGCCCCGCACGACGTCGAGGGCCGCCGACAGCATGGCGGTGCCGATGTCGCCGAGCCGGTCGCGGTGCCCGGGGTCGATCACCAGCTCCAGCTCCCAGCGCTGCGCGCCCCGAACGACGGCGGCGAAGGCGACGAGGCCGTCGGGCCTGGACGGACGGGCCAGGAGCCCGACGAAGTCGTGGCCGCCGCCTGCGGCCACGTCCCGTAGGCGCTGCTCGTCGAGGGCCTGGTGGTCGTCGGCGTGCGCCGCCGCGCGGGCCAGGGTGGTCACCGCCTCGATGTCGGCCACGGACAGCCGGCGTTTGACCTCGGGTCGTCGCACGAACTGACAGTAAGAGGCCGAGCGGAAAGGGACGCAAGTGGGCACAGAACAGTACGGAATTTGCACCGCAAGCCCGGGCCGCCCAGCTCGGCCTCTCGGCAACGCTGACCACCGTTCGCCCATACGGCGTGCCTATCCGCGCAGGCTCGTACGAGGCCGAGCGGAAAGGGACGCAAGTGGGCACAGGGCCACTAGCCGCCGATGGGGCGCAGACCCTGCGCAGCGGCGCCCCGCGCGCCCGCGACCGTCGCGGTGCGATGCCAGGCGGTCTCCAGGCGGGGCCGGAGGCGCGGGTCGGCGGCGGGATCGGCGAGCGCCCGCCGCACGTCGACGACTCGGATCGGCCCGCGGTCGTCGGTGAGTACCACCCCGAACTCCGCCTTCGTGACCCGCCAGCGGCGGTCGGGCCGCTCGGCGAATGTGAACCGCACGAGCAGGCCCTCCAGCTTGTCCGGGCCCTGGGAGCCCTGGTTGGAGACCAGGTTGCCCATGCCGTAGACGACCCACTCGCCGTCGATGGCCTGGATCGGCTGCACGACGTGCGCGTGATGGCCCAGCAGCAGGTCGATGTCCGGTGAGCGGATGAGCCGCGGGGCCAGCGCCTGCTGCTGTCCGTTGGGTTCGTGGTCGTACTCGTCGCCCCAGTGCAGGGCCACGACGACGACGTCGGCGCCCCGCCGCCGCGCGACGCTGGCGTCGGCCAGGATCTTGCGCTCGTCGATGGGGTTCGACCGCCACGCCTGCCCGTCGGGGGCGGGGATGCCGTTGAAGCCGAACGTGTACGAGAGCAGCGCCAGCCTGATGCCGTCGACGTCGAGCATCGTGGTCGCGCCGGCCTCGTCCGGGTTCCGGGCGGAACCGGCGTGGCGGATGCCCGCAGCATCGAGCGCGTCCAGGGTCCGGTTCACGCCGGCCGCGCCCCGGTCGTAGGTGTGGTTCGACGCCGTCGTGCAGGCGTCGTAGCCGGTGGCCGCCAGCGCCGGTGCGATCTCCGGGGGGACCGAGAAGCTGGGATAGCTCGAGAACGGCCCGCCGGCCGGCGCGATCGGTGTCTCCATGTGGCAGATCGCCACGTCGGCCCCCCTGACCACCGGTCGGATGCCGGCGAGCATGGGGCCGAAGTCGCGGCCGCCGGGGTGTCCGGACGAGGCCGAGTCGGCCTGCGCCTGGTCCCACAGGGGGGTGTGGAGCAGGACGTCGCCGGTGGCCACCAGCGTGAACGTCCGGGGGTGCGCGGCCGCGTACGCGGCGTGGGCCCTGGCCATCGCTGCCGCCTGCTCCGGGAACCGGCGGGGTTCGTCGGCGCCGGGAAACCCGGCGGCGGCCGCTGCTGACCGGCCGTCACCGCTATCGGCCCCGGCCTTCGGCTCGGGGCGGATGGCGCCGAGGGCGACCACGAGCAGTGTCGCCACCAGCGCCGCGGGCAACGCCGCAGGCCGCCGTGCCATGTGTGCTGGTGTAGCAGGGACGGGCCGCTCTGGCCGCGATGCCCGGCCGGTAGTGTCCGCAAGCGATGAGCGAGGGCCCCCAAGGGCGGTCACTGACCCGCGGTCGACCCCGGAGCCCCAGGGGACGCGCCCGCGTGGTCGCCGACCGGCTCGCAGAGGAGTACCCGGGGACGGCATCCGAGCTCTGCGCGCTCGACTACTCCAACCCCTACGAGCTCTTGGTGGCCACGATCCTGTCCGCACAGACCACCGACGAGCGGGTCAACATGGTGACACCGGCGGTCTTCGCCAAGTACCCGCGGCCGGCCGACCTGGCCGCCGCCGACCCGGCCGAGCTCGAGACGATCGTCCAGTCGACCGGGTTCTTCCGCAACAAGGCGCGCAGCCTGATCGGGATGGCGCAGGCGCTGGTCGAGCGGTTCGACGGTGAGGTGCCGCACAAGCTGTCGGACCTCGTCACGCTGCCGGGGGTGGGCCGCAAGACCGGCAACGTGGTGCGCAGCGTGGCCCTCGGTGAGCCCGGCCTGCCGGTCGACACCCACGTGCTCCGCCTGTCGCGCCGCCTCGGCCTCACGCGCCAGACCGACCCGGTGAAGGTCGAGCTCGAGCTGAACCCCATGGTGCGGGCCGACGAGCGCGGCGCCCTCAGCCTGCGCCTCATCCTGCACGGCCGCCGGGTGTGCACATCGCGCAAGCCCCGGTGCGACGCATGCGTCCTGGCCGACATCTGCCCGTCGGCCTTCACGTTCTGATCGAACATCCTGCGACGCAATGCCATCGGGTCGTGACCGCATTGCAAAAGAAATGTCGGCCCGGCGCGCACCCTCTCCCCTGGTCTGAGCGATAACTTGGGTGAAGACCAGGTTCCCGCCACCTGGTTCCAATGCGACGCTGGGATCCGCCGCCTGGCGTCGCCGCGACGGCGCCCCGCGAGGGCGCCGTCGCTGTGTTCGGGCACGGTTCGGTGCGGCGACACGGTGCAGCGGCATCTGACCCCGCCCGGATTCCGGGTCAGGTCGTGGCCACCCGGTCGTCAGCGCATCGACCGCATGACGCGCTCGAGCTGACGGCTGGCGGTGAGCAACGACCGCTCGACCTCGTAGAGCCCGTCCGCAACGTCGGGCCGGGTCGACCCTCGGTAGCGATCGCCGACGGCGGTGATGCGGGTCGCCAGTTCGTCGAGTGTGGTCGCCAGGGCCGAGAGCTCGGCGCGATCGCTGTCCATGGCGCGCCGTTCTACCCGGAACCGGATGGGGTCGTGCGATGGGGACCCACTAGCGTTGCTCCGTGCTCCGCCGCCTCGACCTGCGTGGATCCGGGACCGCCGACCTGCGCTCGCGGCTGCCGCGCCCGGCCGCCCAGGCGGAACCACCTGTCGACGAGGTGCGTGCGGTCCTGGCGGAGGTCAGCGACGGAGGCGACGACGCGGTCCGGTCGCTGATCCGGCGCTTCGACGGGGTGGAGGTCGACGAGCTCCGGGTGCCGCCCGCCGAGGCCGCAGCCGCGCTCGACCGCATCCCCGCCCGGCTCCGGGTGTCGCTCGAGGCCGCCCACGCCAACATCAACGCCTACCACGCTGCGCAGCGCGCGCCCGAGCTGGTCCACCGCAATGGCGCGATCGAGATCCGGGAGCTGCTGCGACCGGTCGAGCGCGCCGGCTGCTACGTGCCGAGCGCCGCTGCGCCCCTGGTCTCCACGGTGCTGATGACCGTGGTTCCCGCCAGGGTGGCCGGCGTGCCCGAGATCGTGCTCGCGACCGCCCCCGGGCGCGACGGCAGGGTCGACGACGGGATCCTGGCCGCCGCCGCCGTCGCCGGGGCGGACGAGGTGTACCGGGTCGGCGGCCCGGCGGCGATCGCCGCCCTCGCCTACGGCACCGAGTCGATCCGCCCGGTCGACGTGGTGGTGGGGCCCGGCAGCGCCCGGGTCGCCCAGGCCAAGCGGGAGGTGGCCGGCCTGGGGCTGGTCGGGGTCCCGTCGGCCTTCGCCGGCCCGTCCGAGGTCGTGGTCGTCGCCGACTCGTCGACCCCTCCCGAGCACGCGGCGATCGACGTGCTGGTCCAGGCCGAGCACGGCCCCGACGGGCTCGCCTGGCTCATCGGCTGGGACGCCGACGTGGTCGACGCCGTCTGCGCGGCGGTCGACCGGCTCGTGCCCCGCTCCCCCCGGCGCCGGCACCTCGAGGCCACCCTCGCCGAGGGCGGGTACGCCGTGCTGACCGATGGAGCCGAGCAGGCGCTGGCGGTCGCCAACGCCATCGCTCCGGAGCACCTCGAGCTGCTCGTGGACGGCTGGGAGGCCCTCCTGCCCGGGGTGCGGCATGCGGGCGCCGTGTTCTGCGGTCCGCTCGCCCCGGCATCGATCGGCGACTACGTCGCCGGGGCCAACCACGTGCTGCCCACGTCCGGCTCGGCGCGGTTCTCCGGCGCCCTGCGGGTCGACGACTTCTGCAAGCGCGTCCACGCCGTGGTGGTGCCGCGCGACGGGTTGACGCAGGTGGCGCCCCACGTCGAGGCGCTCGCCGACTACGAGGGACTGCCGGCCCACGCCGAGTCCGTGCGCCTGCGGGTCCAGGCGGCCGAGCAGCCGGCATGACGCTCGCACCCCGCGACGACGTGGCCCTGATGGCCGGCTACCACTCGCCGCAGGTCGACGTGGCCGTCCGGCTCAACACCAACGAGGCCCCCGAACCCCCGCCCGCGGCGTTCACCCAGCGGCTGAGCGAGGCCCTGGCGACCATCGAATGGCACCGCTACCCGGACCGCGGCTATCGCACCCTGCGGGAGGCGATCGCCAAGCACCACGGGGTGGCGCCGGAGCAGGTGTTCGCCGCCAACGGGTCGAACGAGGTGCTGCAGACCCTCCTGCTCACGTACGGCGGACCGGGCCGCTGGGCCGCGGTGTTCGAGCCCACGTACGCACTGCACGGCCACATCGCCCGGATCACCGGGACCGGCGTCGCTGTGGGCGAGCGCGCCGACGACATGACGCTCGACCTCGGCGAGGTCGGCCGGGTGCTGGCCGAGCACCGGCCGGACGTGACGTTCCTGTGCTCGCCCAACAACCCCACGGGAATGGCCGAGCCCGAGGAGACGGTGGGCGCCGTCGTGGCCATGGCGCCGGGCATCGTCGTGGTCGACGAGGCGTACGGGCAGTTCGCCCCGTGGTCCGCCCTCGGCATGGTCGACGAGCGGTCGGGTGTCGTCGTCACCCGCACCTTCTCGAAGACCTGGTCCATGGCCGGCGCCCGGCTCGGCTACCTGGTCGGCCCCGCCGGGCTGGTGGCCGAGCTCGACAAGGTGGTCCTCCCGTACCACCTCGACGTGGTGAAGCAGCGGGCGGGAGCGCTCGCCCTGTCGTTCACGGACGAGATGCGGGCCCGGGTGGCGGCCCTGGTCGAGGAGCGGGGCCGCGTGGCCGCCGCCCTGGCCGAGCTCCCGGTGGACGTCTGGCGGTCGGATGCGAACTTCGTGCTGTTCCGTCCCCGCGAGCGCGACGGGGCGGCGGTCTGGCAGGCGCTCCTGGACCGCTCGGTGCTGGTACGCAACTGCGCCGGCTGGCCGCGGCTCGACGGCTGCCTGCGGGTGACGATCGGCACCCCCGCCGAGAACGACGCCTTCCTCGCTGCGCTCGCCGAGGCACTGTCGTGACCCGGTCGGCCAGGCTCGGACGCACGACCAAGGAGACGTCGGTGGCGGTGGCGCTCGACCTCGACGGTCCCGAGGGCAAGGTCCACGCCACCACCGGCCTGCCGTTCTTCGACCACATGCTCGACCAGCTCGGCCGCCACGGCGGCTTCGACCTGACGGTGGAGGCCCAGGGGGACCTCCATGTCGACGGCCATCACACGGTCGAGGACGTGGCCATCGTGGTCGGCGAGGCGTTCGGCGAGGCGCTGGGCGACAAGGCGGGGATCCGGCGGTTCGCCAGCGGGCTGTTCCCGCTGGACGAGGCGCTCATCGAGGTGGCGCTCGACCTGTCCGGGCGGCCGTTCGTCGTCTACGACGTGCCGTTCGGCGAGGTGCTGCCCCTCGGCGACCCGCCGTTCAACCCCGAGATGGCCGAGCACTTCTGGCGGACCTTCGCCCACGCCGCCGGGATCACGCTCCACGTCACGCGCCGGGTGGGCAGCAACACGCATCACGTCGTCGAGGCGACGTTCAAGGGCGTGGCCCGGTGCCTGCGCGACGCCGCCCGGATCGAGGGCGAGGCCGTCCCGTCCACCAAGGGCTCGCTCTAGTGGGCGCGAGGGCCCACTAACTGCCACGGCCGGGCGGATCCGGCGCGGCCGCTTCAGCGCCGTCGATCGGCAGCAGCAGCCGGACGCGGGCCCCGCCCAGCGGCGAGCGCTCGACGGCGAGGCTGCCGCCGGCTGCCTCGGCGGATCGCCGGGCGATGTCGAGGCCGAGGCCCGTCGACCCCGCCCGTGTCACCCCGCGCGCCAGCGCCGCGTCGGGGTCGGCGATTCCGCGGCCGGCGTCGTCCACGGCCAGCTCGACGATCCCGTCGTGGCGCCGCACGGCGACGGCATAGCCGCTGCCCTCGGGCGTGTGGGCGAACACGTTGCCGATCAGGGCGTCGACCGCCGCGTCGGCGTCCTGTGAGGAAAGGCGCACCCGCGCCGGCCGGTCCGGCTCGACGTCGAGGGTCCAGGCGCGGCCGTCGTCCTCGGCCAGTGCGCTCCAGTGATCGGCGCGGTCGCGGGCGACGGCGGCCAGGTCGCAGCTCTCCGCCACCAGGCCCGGCCGCAGCGGGCGGCGGGCGCTGTGGATGAGCTCCGAGACGGCCGCCTCCAGCCGGTCGACGCCCGCCACCAGCTCCGGGTCGCCGGACGCCTCCGCGTCGAGGCGCAGCGCCGTGAGCGGCGTGCGTAGCCGGTGCGACAGGTCGGCAACCCGTTCCCGCTCGGCGGCCCGCAGCTCGTCGATCCGATCCGCCAGCAGGTTGAGCGCCCGGGCCGCATTGGCGAGCTCGGGCGTCGGGCCCGGTCGGGCGCGGGCCTCCGCCGTGCCCGAGGCCAGCGCCCGGGCCGTGGCCGACAGCTCCGTGGCGTCGCGGGTCACCGACCGGGCCAGGCGGTCGGCGATGAGGGCCGCCGCCGCCACCAGCGCTACCGCCACACCCCCCAGGGCGGCCCACGCGGTCGTCACCCCGTCGTCGAGGAGGCTCTCGGGTACGCGGGCCCGGGCCACCGACACGTCGGTGTTGTCGGTCCCGGTGACGACCACGGTGTACAGCTCGCGGGCGCCGCCGCGGTCCTGGCTGAACGAGCGTCTCTGGTCGCGCGCCAGGGCCAGCGCCTGCTCGTCGTCGGGCGCGGGATCCCCGAGGCGGGTGCCGTCCCCGAGCCAGACGGTGAGGCGCCCCTCGGCGCCGGCGCCCGTCCGGGCCATCGCGTCCTCCACCGCCGGGACCTGCGGGTCCAGGGCCAGGATCGGTGCCAACGCCCCCAGGTCGCGTTCGGCGGCGCTGAGGGCCCGGTCACGGGCGACCGAGCGGACCAGCGCCCCTAGCGGTACCGCGAACGCCACCACCACGAGGCTGGTCGTCGCCACGACGACGAGCAGGAGCCGGCGACGCACGGGGGGTCCTCAGGTGGGCCGGGCGTCGCCGCCGTCGCCCGGCGCGTCGAGCCGGACGCCGACGCCGCGCACGGTGTACAGGTAGCGGGGCTCAGCCGCCGTCTCCCCGAGCTTGCGGCGCAGCCACGACAGGTGGACGTCCACGGTCTTGTCGGCGCCGCCGTAGGGCTGGCGCCACACCTCGGCCAGCAGCTCGCGCCGCGTCACGACGTCGGGGCTCCGCCGGGCCAGGTGGGCGAGGAGATCGAACTCCAGCCGCGTCAGGTCGAGCTGCCGCCCGTCGAGCGTGGCGCTGCGGGTCCGGGGCTGGACGACCAGGTCGCCGACCTGGAGGCGGTCGTCGTCGTCGGCGACGCCGCCGCGCCGCAGGACCGCCCGGATGCGGGCCTCGAGCTGGGCGGCGGAGTAGGGCTTGACCACGTAGTCGTCGGCGCCCTGGTCCAGGAGCCGCACGATCTCGGCCTCGTCGTCGCGGGCCGTGGCGACGATGACCGGCACGTCGGACACGCCCCGGAGCATCCGGAGGACGTCGGCCCCGTCGAGGTCGGGGAGGCCGAGGTCGAGGACGATCACCTCCGGCCGCCAGTCGACGGCCGCCGTGAGCGCGGCCGCCCCGGTCGCCTCCGTGCGCACCGCGTGGCCGGACCCGGAGAGCCCGCCGGCGAGCGCCTCCCGGATCCGCTGATCGTCCTCGATCACCAGCACCGATGCCACCGGCGCCACGCTAGGCCCGTCGCGACCGGAGCCGGCGGGAGCCGGACCGTCCTTAACCGAGGCTTAGGCCGGGGTTGGGCATCGCCTAGGGCCGGGGCCGGGCACCATGGAGCGGTGCGGCGATCCCTCGCGCTCGGTGCCGTCTGGGTGGCGGCGGCTGCGTCGGCGGCGGGCGTCGCCTGGGCGGGCATCGGCGTGGTCGGCAACCAGGTGACCGACGACCGCCCGGCGCCGCTGAGCTCCGAGCAGGTCGCCCAGGAGCTGCAAGCCAACCAGGCGCCGGCTACCACCACGACCAACGCTCCGGACGGCGGGACCAGCACCACCGCACCCCCGGCCGATCCCTCGGCTACGACCAAGACCTACCGGATGCAGGGCGGCGTGGTGACGCTCCGGTTCTCGCCGGCCGGCGTGGAGGTCGTCGGGGCGTCGCCCTACGAGGGTTTCACCGTCGACACCGAGCCCGAGCACGGCAACGGCGTGAGGGTCGAGTTCGAGAGCGACTCGCACCGGAGCAGGCTGGACGCGTGGTGGGACGGTGGTCCCCAGGTCGAGCCGCGCGAAGACGATGGCGGCGGTCGCGGACCGGGTTGACCCGGTCGGCGTCGGGCGGCCGGGACCCGAGGCCATGCGTTCGCCAATGACCTCCGCTCGGCCTTAGCTCACCCTTAGGGTCGGTCGGAGACGCCGTTACGGGGGGCGCCGGGACGCTGGGGGCGACTCATCCCCTAGAGCGAAACGGAGTCCCCAGTCATGAAACTCTCGAACTCACCGCGTCGCATGCGCATGGTCGCCGGCCTCGTGGGCGGCGGCGTCGGCCTCGCCCTCGTCACGGGTCTCGGTCCGGCGCCGTCCCTCCTGGCCGGGGCGTCGGGCGGCGACTCCGGCGGCGGCTCGACCTCCTCGACGAGCCCCACCACCCAGACAACCACGAGTGGGGGCGACGCCGCCACGACCGCGTCGAGCGATCAGGTCGTCGACGCCGCGGGTGCGGGCACCGTGACGTTCCGCCGCAACGGTGGCCAGCTCACCCTCGTCAGCGCGGTGCCCGCCCGCGGCTGGCGCGTCGAGGTGGAGCAGTCCGCCGGTGTCGAGATCGAGGTCGACTTCCGCCAGGGCACGCGGCGCGTGCAGGTCAACCTCGAGCTCGAGGACGGTGCGGTGCGCGAGCGGATCCGCATCCGCGACGACGCCGACGGCACGGACGTCCGCTTCGAGGACGGCACCCTGGTCCGGACCGAGCCCGGCGACCGGGCCGACGACCGCGGCGACGACATGGCGGACGACCGCGCCGACGATCACGCCATTGACGACCACAGCAACAGCGGTCCGGGCGCTGGTGGCCACGGTGCCGACGATCCGGCCGGCGACGACCACGGCGGCAACAGCGGTCCGGGGGCGGGTGGCCACGGTGCCGACGATCCCGCCGGCGACGACCACGGCGACAGCAGCGGCAGCGACGGCTAGTGGTCCAGTAGGTCGCCTGGCACCGGCACCCGTCAGCCGGCGAACGCCAGGCAGTACACGCCGGGGAGGGCTTCGGCCAGCTTGCGCCAGCTCTCCCCGGCGTCCTCGGACAGGTAGACGCGCCCGTAGCGCTCGCCCACGGCCACCAGGTTGCCGGAGGCGACGAGCCCGAATGTGTCGATGTTGTGGGGGAACGTCGCGGGCAGGCCCGACGTCCCACCGCAGGGCACCAGCGGCTGCTCGGGGTCGTCGATGGGTCGCCGGTAGACGGCCGCCTCGTGGGTGGCGGGCCCGGTCGAGGCGCTGGCCAGCAGCCAGCCCTCCGAGATGGCAACCGCCCGGCAGTAGCCGGCGTGCAGGCCCTCGGTGCTCCAGTCCCAGGTGTCCCCGCCGTCGGAGCTCTGGCCCACACCGATGGCGGCGGCCACGGCGACGGTGTTGCCCTGCGCCAGGACCTGGTGGTCGTCGGCCTCGGCCGGCACGACCTCGATCCACTGCTCGGGGTCCCGCCGCCAGACGCCGCCGACGTGCACCCCCGCGAACAGCCCGGCGTCGCCCATGGCGATGGAGCGCAGGTCGGGCGGGGCGCCCCAGGGTGTGGTCCACTCCCCCCGGGTCGGGATGGCGTCGAAGGCGCGGTCGACCGCCGGCCCGTCGGCGCTGCCGACGAGCACGAGCCGAGCCTCGCTGGTGCCGACCAGTGCCCGCCCGCCGGCCAGCGTCAGCAGGCAGCGGGGGAGCAGCCCATCGGGGAGCGGGCGCGGCGCCCCATCCTCCAGCGCGACGACCCGGTCGTCGGCGATGACCCACTCCCCGGCGACGCCGGTCACCTCCACGCCGGACAGGCCCCGGCGCACGACCTTGCCGTCGAGGCCCAGCTCGACCAGTCCGTCACCTGTTCCCACCAGGAGCATGGAACCAGTGTGGCCGCGCCCGCGGCCTCCCGGGTGACATCGCCCCCGCTGGGGCAGGCTGGTCCCGTGGCACGACCCGAGCTCTGGCTCTGCAGGCACGGTGAGACCGAGTGGAGCCGCGATGGCCGCCACACCAGCCGGACGGACCTGCCGCTGACCCCCGACGGGGAGCAGCAGGCCCGCCGGTTGGCGTCGCGGCTCTCCGGCGTGGCCTTCGACCTGGTGCTGACCAGCCCGCGGCGCCGGTCCGTCGACACGGCGGCACTCGCCGGGTTCCCCGATGCCGCCGTGGAACCGGCCGCGGAGGAGTGGGACTACGGCCGGCTCGAGGGCCTCACCACGGCCGCCATCCGCGAGGGGGACCCTGGCTGGACGGTCTGGACCCACCGGGTGCCAGGCGGCGAGACCGCCGAACAGGTCGGAGCCCGGGCCGACCGCGTCATCGACCGTGTGCGGCGGGATGCGCGCACCCGCGCCCTGCTGTTCTCCCACGGCCACTTCCTGCGGGTGCTGGCCGCGCGCTGGATCGAGCAGCCGCCGAAGGCCGGCGCCCGCCTCGTGCTGGGCACGGGGACGGTGTCGGTGCTCGGCTGGGAGCGCGAGGTCAGCGCCATCGATCACTGGAACACGCAGTGACGCCGGAGGCTCCACGAACGGCGGAACCGGTTCCGGGCCCGGCCGGCCCCGGCCGTAGGATCGGGCGCCAGTGAGAGACCGCCCATGACCCTCATCGCCGTCCTCGACTACGGCATCGGCAACCTCCGGTCGGCGCAGAAGGCGCTCGAGCACGTGGGCGCCGATGCCCGCCTGACGGCCGATCCGGGCCTGGTGCGCGACGCCGCGGGCGTGGTGCTCCCGGGGGTCGGAAACTTCGGCCGCTGCATGGAGGCGCTGGAGCGGAGGGGCCTCGACGAGCTCGCCATCGAGTGCGCCTGCTCGGGCCGGCCGTTCCTCGGGGTCTGTGTCGGGATGCAGATGCTCTACCAGGGCTCTGAGGAGACACCCGCAGTACCCGGCCTGGGCGTCCTCCGCGGGGTCGTGCGGCGGCTCCCGGACGGGGTGAAGCGCCCGCAGATGCAGTGGAACGTGCTCGCGAGGCACGGCGAGAGCGGGTTGCTGGCCGGAGTGCCCGACCCGGTGTGGGTCTACTTCGTGCACTCGTTTGCCGCCGACAGCGACGAGCATGCGGTGGCCACGTGCGATTACGGCGGCCCGGTGGTGGCGGCCGTCGAGTCGGGAGCGCTGTGGGCAACGCAGTTCCACCCCGAGAAGTCGGGGGCGACCGGCATGCGCATCCTCGCCAACTTCGTCGGCCGTGCGGTGGAGTCGGCGGCCGCGGCGTGACCCGCACGCTCGATGCGGCGTGACGGACCCGTGATGGACCTGTATCCGGCGATCGACCTGCGCGGTGGCCGTTGCGTCCGGCTGTACCAGGGCGACTACGCGCGGGAGACCGTGTACGGCGACGACCCGGTGGAGCGGGCGCAGGCGTTCGCCGCCGAGGGTGCACCCTGGATCCACGTCGTCGACCTCGACGCCGCCCGCACCGGCCAGCCGCGCAACCGCGAGCTCGTGGCCGCCGTGGCCGCCGCCGTCGACGTGCCGGTGCAGTGCGGGGGCGGCGTCCGCGACGATGCCGCCGCCGATGCGCTGCTGGGGCGGGGCGTGCGCCGGGTGGTCGTGGGCACGGCGGCACTGGAGAGGCCCGACTGGGTGCCTTCGCTGGCCGGGCGCTACCCCGGGCGGGTCGCGGTCGGGCTCGACGCCCGGGGTCGCGACGTGGCCGTGCGGGGATGGGTCCAGGGTTCGGGGCACGACCTCGTGGACGTCGCCCGCCGGTTCGAGGACGCCGGCGTGGCGGCGTTGGTGGTCACCGAGATCGGGCGGGACGGCACGCTGTCGGGTCCGGCCCTGGACCAGCTCGTCGCCGTGCTGGATGCCACCAGCATCGACGTGATCGCGTCCGGCGGCGTGGGGACGCTTGCCGACCTGCGGACGCTGTCGGCACTCGAGGTCGACGGCCGGCGGCTGGCCGGCGTGATCGTGGGCCGGGCGCTCTACGAGGGCGCCTTCGGCGTCTCCGACGCCGTCGCCACGATCGAGGCGCACGCATGACCGGCGCGCCGCGTGCCGCGCAGGCCGGGCGCGCCCTGCGCGCTGGTGCCGGACGGGGAGGCGGCCGGTGCGCAGCGTCCGGGTGATCCCCTGCCTCGACGTGGACGCCGGCCGGGTGGTCAAGGGCGTCAACTTCGTGGGGCTGCGCGACGCCGGCGACCCCGTGGAGCTGGCCGCCCGCTACGACGCCGAGGGCGCCGACGAGCTGGTCTTCCTCGACATCACCGCGTCCGCAGACGCCCGGGACACCATCGTCGAGGTCGCCGCGCGCACGGCCGACGAGGTGTTCATCCCCTTCACGGTGGGCGGAGGGGTGCGGTCGGTCGACGACGCCCGCCGGCTGTTGATGGCGGGCGCGGAGAAGGTGTCGATCAACACGGCGGCAGTGGAACGTCCGGACCTCGTGACCGAGCTGGCCACCGAGTTCGGCAGCCAGTGCGTCGTCGTGGCCGTCGACGCCCGCCGGGTGCCGGGCGCCGAGGGAGCTTTTCAGGTGACGACGCACGGCGGGCGCTCGGCGACGGCGCTCGATGCCGTGGCCTGGGCGCGGCAGGTGGAGGACCGCGGCGCGGGCGAGATCCTGCTCACGTCGATGGACCGCGACGGTACCCGGGAGGGCTTCGACCTCGAGCTGACCCGGGCGGTGTCCGACGCCGTGGGCGTGCCGGTGATCGCCAGCGGCGGTGTGGGCACCCTGGCGCATCTCGCAGAGGGCGTGATCGAGGGCGGTGCCGACGCGGTGTTGGCGGCGTCGATCTTCCACTTCGGTGAGCACACGATCGCCGAGGCCAAGGACGAGCTCACGCGGGCCGGGCTGATCGTCCGGCCCGTTCAGGGGCCGAGCAGACAGGACCCCAGAACGTGACCGCCCCTGGCGACGCCCATGCCGTCCCGGTGCCGGACGCCGGCACCATCGCCGGTCTCCTCGCCGACGACGACCGGCGCCGTGTGTTCGCGGCGCTGGTGCTGGGTGGGTCGACGCTCGACGACGTGCGGGTATCGACGGGGCTGACGGGGCGCCGGGCCGCGACCGCCCTCGCCCGGCTCGTGGACGGCGACCTGGTCGTCCGTGGCGACCGCGGCGAACATGTGCTGCTGGGCGAGGCCTTCCGTTTGGCGGCGATGGCGGCGTCGGAGCGCACGGGACCCGACCCCACCGACGACGTGCCGGAGGACGACGCGCGCATCCTGCGGCGCTACTTCCGGGGCGGGCGGCTGACGCAGATCCCGACCCAGCGGGCCCGCAAGCTCGTGATCCTCGACCGCCTGGCGCAGGAGTTCGATGTCGGTTCCCGCTACTCGGAGCGCCAGGTCAACGCCATCCTGCGGCGCTTCCACGAGGACGTTGCATCGCTGCGCCGGTTCCTGGTCGACGAGGGGTTCCTCGACCGGGCCGCGGGCGAGTATTGGCGCGCCGGCGGCAGCGTCCGCACGTGAACTGAGCGGTGCCGCGATGGTGCGCCGGCGGCGCCGCGACCAAGCCGCCGGCAGAGTCGTCGGTTGCCGCCGGCGACCGCTAGCGTCGTTCGTGTGCCGGACCCCGCCACGGTGACCGCCGACGACGGCACCGCAGCCGAGAAGCTCCCCATCAAGATGCTCAACGATCGGGTGCTGGTGAGCATCGCGGGACCTGAGGGCGAGCGACGGTCCTCCGGCGGCATCCTCATCCCGGCCACCGCCCAGACGTCGAAGCGGCTGGCCTGGGCCGAGGTCGTGGCGGTCGGCCCCAACGTCAGGGCCATGCAGGCCGGCGACCACGTCCTGTTCGCCCCGGAGGACCGCTACGAGGTCGAGGTCCGGGGCGACGACTACATCATCCTGCGCGAGCGCGACGTCCACGCCGTGGCGTCCACCCGGCTGGGCGAGGCCTCGACGGGCCTGTACCTGTAGACGCCCTCACGCCGGTGTCCGCCACCGGGCGTGACATGTGCGCGCACGAAGTGGCAGGATCACCAGTCCGTCCGTTCGTGAGCGTGGGACCCGCCGCACGTTCCGTTGACATGGACCGGCGTTCGCGGGGTACACCTACAGGGGAAGATCCGAAGGAGGAGGCAGCATGGGAGTCGCCATCCTGGTGCTGTTCGGACTTCTGGCGCTCGCGGCCTCGGGCGGGTGCGAGTCCCTCGACGGAAACGGCGACTTCGACTTCGGCACCAGCAGCGAGGCGGCCGCCAGCGACGGCACGACGAACGGGCTGCCCACGTGCGACGGCGTGGTGGTCATCGATGTCGACTCGACGCCGGTGCGGGTGCCCGGCGACACGGGCTTCTTCTCGGAGGCGTCCAGCTCGTGCGGGATGGCGCAAGGGCGGGGTGACGAGGACGCGGTGGTCGTGCTGCAGGATGCGCTGGCGCGCTGCAACCGCGAGGGCGTGACCGTCGACGGCGAGTACGGCCCCCAGACCGCCGCCGCGGTATCCGACGTGCAGCAACGGGCCGGGATCACGGCGGACGGCGAGTACGGCCCGGCGACGCTCCAGGTGATGGCCTGGCCCACGACGTCTGACTCGGGCGTCACGAGGTGCGTCAGGGGCGCGTCCTCCTCGTCGTCCGCCTCTGCCTCGAGCGACTCGTCGTCCCTGCCGCCGACCGACTGACGCCGGCCCGACCATGCCCGACCACGATCGTGTGACATGAGACGAGCGGAGGGACGCCCGAGGCGGGGCGGTGTCGTCAGGACCGCCATCGCCGCCGTGGCGGCCCTGGGCCTGGCTGCGCTCGGCCTCGGCTACTGCTCGGATCAGTTCGGCTTCAACGAGTCGGAGGAAGGTCGCGGCGTAAGCAGCCGCCTGGTGTTTCCGGCGTCGGAGCTCGAGACGACCCTCGGGCTCATCGCCGTCCAGAACGACGTCGAGCTGCGGGTGACGCACGACGTCGAGATCCTGGGTCGAACGCAGGACATCTACACGGACATCTTCCCGGCGCAGGTGCCCGGCCTGCTCGAGTTCAGGGTCGAGGACCTCCCGGACGTCGAGGTGTCGAACGACAACCAGGTGAAGGTGACGATCCCCAGGGGCAACGTCTTCGTGCAGGAGCGGGTCGAGCAGTTGCGCGAGCCCGTGGAGTTCACGGTCGAGGACGGGCGGATATCGGACGCGGGCGGCCTGCCCATCGAAGAGGGGACCCGGGTGTTCCTCGAGGACGGCACCTACTCGACGGGGGCGTTCGTCTTCGACCCCGAGCAGTCCGAGAGCATCCTGACGAAGGCCGTCGACGGGATGACCCTCGGCCTCACCAACATCAACTCGGGCACGGCCGAGAACGTCCTCAAGGTCGGCCAGCTGGCGACGCTCAACCCCGCCTGCATCAGGCTGGCCGCGGAACGGGTGGGTCTGGAGGAGCTGATGGCCGGCGGCATCCAGGACCACCTGCTGCGCAAGGGCTTCCGCGCCGAGGACATCGACATCGAGTTCACGGGCGAGTTCCCGGCCTACGACCAGTTCCCCGACGAGACCGGCGCGACGTTCGAGGAAGCCCGTCGGCGCGTCGAGGCGGGCCTGGCGGGGGAGAACCAGAAGACGATCCAGTTCTCGACCGACTGCGACTCCGACTCGATCGCCGAGCCCGACAGCACCGTCTCCATCTCGGCCGCCGGCGCCCCCTGACGCGAATGGATTCTCCCGGTCGGGGGGCGGGCCGTACGATGGCCCGATGCCAGCCACGCCCCCGGTGACGCCGATCGAGGCGACGGATGAGCAGCTGGCGCAGGTCCGGTACGACGCCGACGGCCTCGTGCCGGCCATCGTGCAGGACCGCGCCTCCGGGCGCGTGCTGATGATGGCGTGGATGACCGCCGAGACCCTGCGGCTCACGCTGGCCGAGGGCCGCACCGTCTTCTGGAGCCGCAGCCGCCAAGAGGTGTGGCGCAAGGGCGAGACTTCCGGCGACGTCCAGTACGTGCGATCGGCGCACTACGACTGCGACGGCGACGTGCTGCTGTTCGTGGTGGATCAGCTGGGCGCCGGCGCCTGCCACACGGGCGCGCCGTCGTGCTTCTTCCGGGCGTTCGGGCCCGGCTCCGGTCAAGCGACCGGTCGGCAGGCGTCCGATCCGGTCGCCGGGATCGGCCGCGTGCCGTGATCAACCCGTCCCGCGACCAGTTCCGGTCGCTGGCCCGTGACCACACGGTCATCCCCGTATGGCGCGAGCTGCTGGCCGACCTCACCACGCCGGTGGCCGCCTTCGCCCGCCTGGTCGGTGACGGCACCGGGTTCCTGCTCGAGTCGGTCGAGCACGGCGAGGGCCGCTGGAGCCGCTGGTCGTTCATCGGCCGCAACCCGCTGGCGACCCTGACGGCGCGCGGGCGGGCGGTGGACGTGGCCGGGTGGGTCCCGTCGTCGGTCCCGCGTGACCGGGGGATCCTGGCGGCGCTCGAGGCACTGCTCGGGGTGTGGCGGGCGCCGTCGTTACCGGACCTGCCGCCGCTCCACGGCGGCGTCCTCGGCTACCTCGGCTACGACGTCGTGCGCGAGGTCGAGCGCCTGCCCGACGTGCCGCCCGACGACCTCGGCCACGCCGATGCGGTCGTGTCGGTCATCGGCCAGCTGGCGGCCTACGACCACTGGCGCCAGCGAGTGGTCCTCATCGACAACGTGGTCGTGCCGGACCACGCGACCGACGGGCAGCTCGACGCGCTGTACGACGGCGCCGTCACACGGCTCGAGCAGCTCGCCGCCGACGGTGCGCGCCCGATCGACGAGCCCCTCGTCGAGCCGCCGGCGGCCGACGATCCGCTGCCCGACGTGCGGTCGACCATGGGCACCGATCTCTTCGCCCGCGCGGTGGAGGTCGCCCGCGAGCACATCCTTGCCGGCGACATCTTCCAGGTGGTGCTGTCGCAGCGCTACGACTTCGACCTCGACGCCGAGCCGTTCGACGTCTACCGGGTGCTGCGCCAGGTGAACCCGAGCCCCTACATGTACTTCGTACGGCAGCCCGCCTCCGGCGACGGGACGCGCGGCCTCACGCTGGTGGGCGCCTCGCCGGAGCCGATGGTACGGCTGACCGACGGGCGGGTGATCTCCCGGCCGATCGCCGGCACGCGCCGCCGGGGCACGACCGATGAGGACGATGCCCGGCTAGCGGCCGAGCTCCGCGAGCATCCGAAGGAGATCGCCGAGCACGTCATGCTCGTCGACCTGGCCCGCAACGACGTCGGGCGCGTCGTCCGCTTCGGCACCGAGCGGGTGGACGAGTACCAGACGCTGGAGCGCTACAGCCACGTCATGCACCTCACCTCGCAGGTGTCCGGCGAGCTGGCCGAGGGCCGCAGCGCCATCGACGTCCTCCGGGCCACGCTGCCGGCGGGGACGGTGTCCGGCGCACCCAAGGTGCGGGCGATGGAGATCATCGACGCGCTGGAGCCGACCAAGCGGGGCCCCTACGCCGGCGTGGTCGGCTACATCGACTTCTCGGGCAACATCGACACGGCCATCGCCATCCGCACCATGGTCATCGACGACGACGGCCGGGCATCTGTCCAGGCCGGGGCCGGAATCGTCGCCGACTCGGTGCCGGAGCACGAGGACCTCGAGTGCCGCAACAAAGCGCAGGCCCTGCTGGCCGCCGTGCCCGCGGCGCGGCGCATGACCGCCGCCCGGCGCGGACGCTCGACTTCGCCGCCGAAGGTACCGACCGGCGACTGAGCCCCGCCGGCCCTTCGACTGGCGGGTGCCAGACTGGACCTCGATGTCAGGCGCAGCAGCGATCGACCTCCGCGTCACGCTGGGGTGGTTCCCCGAGCCGCGGGACGCGGTCAGGGTGGCGGGACCGGACGCGGTCGCGTACCTCCAGGGCCAGCTCAGCCAGGACATCGAGGCGCTCGCGGTCGGATCCAGCGCGCGCTCGTTCGTGCTGCAGCCGGCGGGCAAGGTCGACGCCTGGGTCCGGGTGACCCGCATGGGCGACGACGAGGTCGTCCTCGACGTCGATGGCGGACACGGCGAGGCCCTGATCGCACGCCTGCGACGGTTCCTGCTCCGCACCAAGGCCGACGTCGATCCGCTCGCCTGGCGCACCGTTGCGCTTCGCGGACCCGGGGCCGCGGCAGCGGCGCCGGCCGCCGACGAGGGGGTCGTGGTGGTCCCGGCCGGGTGGCCGGGTGTCGACGGCGTCGACCTGCTGGGCGGGTCGGTCGAGCCACCGGCCGGTGTACCCGAGGCCGACGCGTCGTCGTACGCGAGCCTCCGGATCCGATCGGGAGTGCCGCTCATGGGCGCCGAGCTGACCGACGCCACCATCCCGGCCGAGGCGGGCCAGTGGGTCATCGACGCCTCCGTCAGCTTCGTCAAGGGCTGCTTCACCGGCCAGGAGCTGGTCGCCCGGATCGACAGTCGCGGCGGCCACGTCCCTCGCCGCCTCCGAGGGCTGGTCTCCGGGGCCGGCGACGTGCCGCCCGTGGGCGCAGCCGTGGTGGTCGACGGCGCCGACGTCGGCACGGTGACCTCGGCGGCCCCGGCGGCGGGGATCGATCGACCCGTGGCGCTCGCCTATGTCCGCCGGGGCGTGACGCCGCCGGCCGCCGCCGATGTGCGTGGCGGCGACGCCGCGCTGCCGGTCACGGTCGTCGAGCTGCCGATCGGATGACGGTGACGCCGCCCAGCCACTACGACGTCCTCGGCGTCCCGGCCAGCGCCACGCACGCCGAGGTGCGGGCCGCGTACAGGGCGGCCGCACGTGACCACCATCCCGACGCGGGCGGCGACCCGGGCCGCATGCGCGCGCTCAACGTCGCGTGGACCGTGCTCGGTGATCCGGTCAGGCGGGCCGCCTACGACCGGGCGCTCGCGGGGGGTGCCCGCGACGTGCCGTTCGTGGCGCCGGAGGAGGCGCAACCGGCGTACGTGCCCTGGGCCGCGGACGGCGACCACTGGCCCATCGACCCCGACGCACGGCTCACGGCCGACGAATGGGCCGACCTCGCCGACGGCCGGCCCATCGCGCCCACGCGGGCGCTCGTCGGCTGGTGGGCGATCCTCCCGCCCGCCATGCTCCTGTCGGCGGTCGGCCTGTTCGTGGCGGGGATCTTCTTCACGGCGCCGACGCTGATGGCGCTCGCTGCGGGGGCGTTCATCGCGGCCGCGGGGCTGTTCGTCCTCGCCCCGCTCCGGGCCATGGCGCGCCCGAAAAGGTGACGTCCGCGCCGCCCCACTAGCGTTCCTCCCCATGTCCGAGGTCGCTTACATCGTCAGGATCAACGCCGCCGACGGCAAGCGCGACGAGGCCATGGCCGCGCTGGGCCGCCTCGTCGAGGCCGCCGAGGGCGAGCCTGGCACCCTGCAATACGTCCTGTACGCCGACACGACGGACCCCGCGGGCATCTGGCTGACCGAGCTGTATGCGGACGAGGCGGCCTTCGAGGCCCACATGTCCAGCCCAGCGATGGCGGAGGCGTTCGGCTCGCTGGGCGGCCTGCTCGACGGTCCCGCGGACCTGCGTCGGGTCGAGATCGTCAAGCGCAAGGGCGACGCCGCCACCGGGTGACGGGGTGCGGTGTGCCTGACCAGCGGGTGGCGACCTACCTGGACCGCATCCTCGCCGCCCACCGGCAGCGGGCGCGGACCGACACCCGGCGGCTCGACGGCCTCATCGGCGAGGCGCAGTCCCGGCCGCCGGCCCGGGGGTTCGCCACCGCACTCCGGTCGGTCGGCGGCCTGGGCGTGATCGCCGAGGTCAAGCGGCGCTCGCCGTCCAAGGGCGACCTCGATGCGCTCCTCGACCCGGCCGCCCTCGCCCGCGCCTACGAGAGCGGCGGGGCGGCGTGCCTCTCGGTGCTGACCGACAGCGAGTTCTTCGGGGGCTCGCCCGACGACCTGCAGGACGCCCGCCGGGCGTCGGCCCTCCCCGTGCTGCGCAAGGACTTCACGGTCGCCGCCGCGGACGTGTGCGACGCGCGCCTCATGGGCGCCGACGCCGTGCTCCTCATCGTCGCCGCGCTCGACGACGCCGAGCTGCGGGACTTCCACGCGCTGGCCGGCGAGCTCGGGATCGACGCCCTGGTCGAGGTGCACGACGAGGGCGAGCTCGACCGGGCCCTGGCGGCGGGCGCCCGCCTGGTGGGCGTCAACCAGCGCGACCTCGTGACCTTCGAGGTCGACGCCGATCGGGCGGCGCGGGTGGGCCGGGCGCTGTCGGAGCGCGGGGGTGACGTGGTCCGGGTGGCCGAGTCGGGCATCCGGGGGCCGGAGGATGCCGCCGCCCTGGCCGAGGCAGGCTTCGACGCCGTCCTGGTGGGCGAGTCGCTGGTGACCTCCGGCGACCCGGCGGGGGCCGTCCGGGCGCTCCAAACGGCCGGTCCCACCCGGTAGCGCACCGGGTAACCGCGTCGGTAACCGCGTCGGGCCTGCCGGGTCGGCTGGCTAGCCTGCCAGCGTGTTCGTCAAGATCTGCGGCGTGACCAGCGAGGAGGACGCGCTCCTTGCGGTGGCCATGGGCGCCGATGCGGTCGGCTTCATCTTCGCCCCCTCGCCGCGCCAGATCGCACCGCAGAAGGCGGCGGACATCGTGAAGCGGCTGCCGGCCGAGATCGTCACCGTGGGCGTGTTCCGGGACGAGTCCCGCCAGCGTGTGGTCGACACCGTCCATCACACGAGACTGCGGGCGGCGCAGCTTCACGGCGCGGAGACGCCCGGTGACTCGCACTGGGTCCGCCAGCGTGTCCGGCTGGTGATCAAGGCGTTCGCGGCCGGCGATCCCGCGCTCGAGGCCGCCGACGACTACGGGGCCGACGCGATCCTGATCGACTCGGCCACCCCCGGCTCGGGCGACGTGTTCGACTGGTCGCTGGCCGAGGGCGCGCCGTTCAACCGCCGGGTGATCCTCGCCGGCGGGCTCACCCCCGCCAACGTGGCCGATGCGGTGCGGGTGGCCCGGCCGTGGGGCGTGGACGTGGCCAGCGGCGTCGAGTCGGCGCCCGGCCACAAGGACGCCACGAAGGTGCGGGCGTTCGTCACCGCCGCGAAGGGCGCGGAGCCGCCCGTGCCGCCGGCCCAAGGCGACCGGCTCGACCGGCCCTTCGACTGGATGGTCGACGAGCGCCCGTGAGCCAGGTGGCCACGACGCTGATGGCAGACCCCGGGGCGCGGGGGCGGTTCGGCGCCTTCGGGGGATGCTTCGTCCCCGAGACCTTGGTCCCGGCGTGCCAGGAGCTGGAGCGCGAGTTCCGGGACGCGTGGGCGGACGCGGCCTTCCGGGCCGAGCTCGATCGCCTGCTGCGCGACTACGCCGGCCGGCCGTCCCTGCTGACCGACTGCGCCAACCTCTCGGCCGAGCTCGGTACGCGGGTGCTGCTCAAGCGCGAGGACCTCAACCACACCGGGTCGCACAAGATCAACAACGTGCTCGGCCAGGCGCTGCTGGCGAGGCGCATGGGCAAGACCCGGCTCGTGGCCGAGACCGGGGCCGGCCAGCACGGCGTGGCGACGGCCACCGCCGCCGCCCTGCTGGGGCTCGAGTGCACCGTCTACATGGGCGACGTCGACATGGAGCGCCAGTCCCTCAACGTCTTCCGCATGCGGCTGCTCGGGACTGAGGTGCGGCCGGCGTCGTCGGGCAGCCGGACGATGAAGGACGCCATCAACGAGGCCCTGCGCGACTGGGTGGCGACCGTCGAGTCGACGCACTACTGCCTGGGCTCGGCGGTGGGCCCGCACCCCTACCCCTTCCTGGTCCGCGAGCTCCAGCGCGTGGTGGGTGACGAGGCCCGCGACCAGGTCCGGGAGCTGCTGGGCCGGGATCCCGACGTCGTGGTGGCGTGCGTGGGCGGCGGTTCCAACGCCATCGGCATCTTTTCCGCGTTCGTGGACCTTCCCGGCGTGGATCTCGTGGGCGCCGAGCCGGCCGGCGGCGCGGCCGTGGGCCGGGGCGTCCCGGGCGTCGTCCACGGCTCCAGGTCGCTGCTGCTCCAGGACGAGGACGGCCAGGTGCTGGAGGCCGAGTCGGTGTCGGCGGGCCTTGACTACCCGGGCGTCGGGCCCGAGCACGCCCACCTGGCCACGATCGGCCGGGCCCGCTACATCCCGGTGACCGACGCCGAGGTGCTCGACGCGTTCGCACTGCTGGCTCGAACCGAGGGCATCATCCCGGCGCTCGAATCGGCCCACGGGCTGGCGTGGATCAGCCGGGAGCGGGACAGGCTGGCCGGCAAGGTGGTGCTCCTCAACATGTCGGGCCGGGGGGACAAGGACGTCGAACAGGTCGCCCGGCTGATG
>Ga0081455_10001152_pt1 | contig 33136 bp, 30 predicted proteins | sample TabmetS3T2R1_FD_70207 | JGI IMG/M metagenome (GOLD analysis project Ga0081455, IMG submission 70207) | Tabebuia heterophylla rhizosphere microbial communities from the University of Puerto Rico - S3T2R1 | ecosystem: Host-associated > Plants > Roots > Rhizosphere ...
CGCACAACGGCGGGCTAGACGCGCTCGACGCGTCTAACCCGCGCCGGAGCGACTCAGGTCGCCGCGGCTCAGCTTCGTGTTTGACCCTGGAGAGTGGGTCAGGCTGGGTCGCTTTGCGACTTGCGCTGCCGATAGGCGCGGGTCTTGACGCGGTTGCCGCACGTGTACGGCGAGCAGTAGCGCCCGCGTCCGGGACGGGACTGGTCGTAGAAGATCCACTGACAGTCGTCGGCGGCGCAGGCGCGCAGTCGCTGCCACTCGCCGGTGAGTGAGATGCGGAGGGCGGCAGCGCACAATTGCCCGATCGCGGAGTCGACGCCGGGCGCGGATGTGCCCAGGCGAGGGCCGTGGTCGGGATCGAGTTCGAGCCGCATCGACAGCGTGAACGGGCGGGGCTGGGCGCGGTCGTCGGGGTTCCGATTGCCGTTGAGCGCCTCGCGCAGTGCCGTGCGGAGCCGCATCAGCCGGCCGTGATCACGGTCGGTGATGTCGGCGTCATTGGGGAGCAGATCGCGGTCGGCCAGCCAATCGCGCAACGCGGGAGGGGTGGCCAGGTCGTCCTTCGTGCCGTCGCGGTGAGGATGGCCGCGCGGTACGAACTCCCGCCGGTCGCGGGTGTTGGCGAAGTCCTGGACCAGAACAGCGTCGGCGGACGCCTCGATGCTCATCCATCCTCCTCGCTCTCGACGCTAATTAACAGCTTAGCAGGTGTTGACATCAACACCGCTTATTCGATTAGATGGTGTCACCAATCGAAGGAACCCTGGAAGGAGCTGCAGATGCTTCCAATCGCCGCTGAGATCGCGACCCGTTTGACCCGCGAGCACGCCCAGTCCGCACGACCCAACGCACCGGTGATCCCACCTGAAAAGACCCGCCCACGCACACCGCTGGTGTCCCGCATATTCGCCATGGCACGGCTGACCGACCACCGGGATCAGTCATCCAGTTCCATCACCAAGCCACGTCACGCCTGGTGAGCTGTCGCCCCATGCCGCCCGGAAGATCGTCAATTCCTTGGCGGCTGCCACCGTCGCTGCCGGGAGAGGTCGAGTTCGACCCTCAGCGATCCATTCGCTCTTAGCCGTCCGGTTGTGCGACCGACCGCAGGAAACGGCGCAACTCGCGGGTGACGTCGTCTGGGGCTTCCACCGGGCTGACGTGGCCAGGCCCGGAGAGTACGACGAGTTCGGAACCGTGCACCGCTGCCTGAAGGGCCTCGCCGACCGCGACGGGAGCACGCACGTCGTTGTCGGCGTACAGCAGGAACGTTGGCACGTCGACCTCAGGCAGGACGTGGCTCTGATCATCGAAACTCGCGCGAGCCATGGCCCGGAAGCCACCCGGACGGAACGCCCTGACGCTGTCGATGAAGGCCTCGACCAGCTCACCCCTAGCCGACGGCGAGAACATCGACGGCACCATGGCAGCGGCGAAATCCTCGGGAGGAAGCTCCGATGCCTGAAATGACCGAGCCAGCCGCCGCTCGGCATCCTCGGAACCCAGCGAGCCGCTCCAGCCGGCGTACCCGCCCACCAGCGCAAGGGAGGACGCGAGGCCGCGATGCCGATGGAAGGTGGCCAGCACAAGCGCCCCGCCGAACGATAGCCCGACCAGGTGGGCACGCTCGATCCGCAGCGCCCGCACAAGTGCCGCAAAGCAATCGGCATAGTCGTCCATGCCGAAGCCCTCCGAAGGATCCGAAGACCTTCCGGCACCGGGCGCATCCCAAGCGACCACGGTGAACTCGTCCGCGAGCTCATCGATCTGGCTCCCCCACGTCGACCGGGCATCCCCCACAAAGCCGTGGGCCAGCACCACGGGCGGCCCACGTCCGGCTTTCTCGTAGGCGACAGTCAGCCCTCGGACCTCAACTTGGTCGGACACCCACCAATCCTCGCACCGTCACGTGCGCGGACGCGGTCAATGGGGACGCGCGGGCATGGAGTGTGGGTCGGGTCAACACCACACGAGCCGTGAGTACAGAAATGGAGGGTGGTACACCTGACCTGCTACGACTCATGAATTCCTGGGACTCTCACGGTTTGATTGCAGGGCATGCCGCATCCACCGTCTGCGGGAGGTCGGATACGCCGAACTGCTGACGCAACATTGCTCGCGGGCCCGTTTGCTGGTCTCATCGCCAGTCACGGGGAGTTGGGCATGGGGAGGGCACTGCACGCGCGCGATGACCGCCGCTGCGCATCGCTGTTCAACGTGGTCAAGGGGGATATGAGCCTGGTCGGTCCGCGGGTACGTCTCGACCTCGACTATCTCGGCCACCGGTCGATGAGGTACGACGTCGCGCTGTTGATCCGGCAGGCGAGGGCCATCCTCTCGCACCGGTCCCGGAGCGAATCGCCAAGCAATGGCGAAGAACACGAAAACCACCCCGTCCGGGTGCGGCAGGCCGGACGGCGGGAAGGGAGCTATTGATGCCGAAGCACAAGAAACGCACCGCGGCGACCGGGGTGCTCTCGGCACTCGTCGTGGCTGCCGTTCCCGCCTTCGCGATCGTGGGTGGCAGCGTCGCCCCGTCGGCGGCGGCCACCGCCGAGGTCGCGAATCTCGTGGCGGTTCGCGCCACGTCGACGTGGACCCCGCCGAGTCCAGACCCGTCGGGCATCTCCTATAACCCGACGACCGATCGGCTGATCATCTCCGACGGCGAGGTCGACGAGATGCCCCTCTATGCCGGCGCCAACATCTATCGGGCGACGCGGGCGGGCGGCCTGGTCGGGACCGCGACGACCCTGCCATGGTCCAACGAGCCGACCGACGTGGCGTTCAACCCGACCACGGGCGAGACGTATTACTCCGACGACGACAAGAAGTCGCTGTTCGTCCAGCCGGCGGCCGGTGGAGAACCGCCGAAGTCCGCGATCTTCAAGACGTCGACATTCGGCCTCACCGACCCCGAGGGCGTTGCCTACGACCCCAACCACAACTGGATCTGGGCATCCGACGGCGTGGGCTCCCAAGTGTTCAAGCTGGAGCCGGGCCCGAACGGCATGTTCAACGGCGTCCCGCCGGGCGGCGACGACATCGCGACCCAGTACGACCTGTTGAAGTACGGCGCCACCGACACCGAGGCCATCGAGTACGACGCGGTTCGCGACACGGTGGTCGTCCTTGACGACAACAACACCATCTTCGAGCTGGACACCAACGGCTCGCTACTGACCACCATCGACACCACCGCGGCCGACGTCACCAAGGCAGCGGGCATCACGATCGCGCCGGCCAGCAACGGCTCCGGCGCGCGGAACTACTACATCGTGGATCGCGGCCTGGACAACAACAACCATCCAGGTGAGAACGACGGCCTGATCCAGGAGATCTCGGTCAACCTGGATCCGATCACCAACCGGCCACCGGCCGTCAACGCCGGGGCCGACCAGATGATCGACCTGCCCGAGACGGCGAACCTGATGGGCACCGCCATCGACGACGGCCAGCCGAGCGGGACGCTCACGTATGCCTGGTCGAAGGTCTCAGGCCCAGGCAACGTCACGTTCGGATCAACGACCAACCCGAACACGACGGCGACCTTCTCGGCCATCGGCTCATACGTCCTGCGGCTGACCGCGGACGACGGCGGGCTGACCAACTTCGACGACATCAAGGTCGATGTCTATCCGGTCGGCGGCATCCGGATGATCCAGATCCCGATCTCGCACGGCGCCGACGACGCCATCGAGGTCGCCGACCGGCCCACCGCCACTCCGCCCGCCAACACGTTCGTCGATCTGTCCAGCGCCGACGACGAGTTCGGCAACGACGGTCCGGCGACGCCGGAGACCGTGATGACGGGCCTCAGGTTCCAGAACATCCCGGTGCCGGCCGGCGGCCAGATCGAAAGTGCCAAGATCCAGTTCAAGACCGACGAGCTGGGGACGGACGCCACGTCGTTCAGGATCCGTGGTGAGGCTTCCGACAACGCCACGCAGTTCGTCCAAGGACGCAACGCCAACATCAGTTCGCGGGCGGCGACCACGACGACGGTTCCGTGGAGTCCGCCGGCGTGGAACCTGATCGGTGAGGCAGGTGTGAACCAGCAGACTCCTGAGCTCAGGGGAATCATGCAGGAGATCATCGACCGGCCGGGCTGGGCGAAGGGCAACGCGGTCGCCTTCATGGTGAACGGCACCAACGGCACACTTGCTGATGGCCGTCGGACGGCCGAGGCCAAGGACGGGCTGTCGCCTCCGGTGCTGCTCCTGGAGTTCCGGCAGCAGAAGCCACCGCCGAACGACCCACCGACGGTGGACGCGGGCACCGCTGAGCCGATCCAGCTGCCGGCCACGGCGACGCTCGACGGCACTGTGACGGACGACGGAAACCCGACCCCGCCCGGCGCGACCACGACGACGTGGTCGAAGGTCAGCGGGCCCGGCAACGTGACGTTCGCGAACGCCAGCGCGGTGGACACGACCGCCTCGTTCTCGCTAGCAGGGGACTACGTGCTGCAGCTCACCGCGAACGACGGTGAGCGTCAGACCACCGACACCGTGGCGATCCAGGTGGCGGCGGCCCCGATTGCGTTGAACCTGACCATGACGGCGAACCCGACCAACGTCACGGCGCCGGGATCGACGACCCTCAGCGGGACGTTGCGCCGGACCACCGGTCAGAACGTCGCCAACCGCCCGGTCGAGATCTGGAAACAGGTCGGCGCCGGCTCGGCGACCCTGCTGCGAACCCTTACCACCAACAACAGCGGGGCGTACAGCACCACCGACCAGCCGCTAGGACAGACGACCTACTGGGCGGTCCACACGGCCACGCCTCAGTTCGCCGCCGCCCAGTCGCCGAACCGGACGGTCACGGTCCAACCGCGGGTGACCGCGGCCCTCAGCCGGACCACCGCCGCGCCGAACCAGGCGGCGTTCGTCCGAGGCGTGGTCGAGTCCGGCGTCAGCGGAACGGTGGTCCAGCTGCAGCGCCGGGTGGGCAACAACAACTGGGTGCTGGACAGCCAGCAGACCCTGACCGGGACGATCAACTACGAGTTCAACGTCACTCAGTCGGCCGCCGGGACCTACCGGTACCGAGTGTTCGTCCCAGCTCAGAACGGTCAACAGGCGGTCACCACGCCGAACGGTAACCAGGGCCTCGTGCTGACGGTCCGGTAGCTGAATCACGGGTGACGGGGTGGACCGGCGATCCGGTCCACCCCGTCCGCTACTTCGGTGGCGAGCGTCGAAAGCGCCACCCGTCCGTCGTTCTTCACGACCTGGGTCTCCACCGAGGCCCAGGTCGTGAGCATGTCCAGCAGTTCTTGTCCGCGCTGCAGCTCCGCGGCCTGGGCCCGGCCATCGAGCTGTTGCGTACGGCTGTGCCGGGACGACCGCCCGGCCAACCGCTCGCGTACGACGTCGACGGGAGCGTCGACCACGACCAGCAGGTCGGGCCGGGCCTCGATCGGATGGCTCTCCACGAGCCGGCGTACGACGTCGCGCCGAGCTCGCAGGCCGATGGTCCAGAGCGTCTGGACGACGCCCTCCTCGAACAGGTGGATGCCCTGGTCGAGGCGGGCCAGGGAGACGGCCTGCTGCACGGCGAGCCACTGCGCCAGTCCCGCGACGGCGTCTCGCGCCTTCTCCTGCCGGGAGGCGGCGATCCACCTGGCGGAGCTCGCGGTCAGCACCGGATGTCTGGCCGCGCGCGCAGTGACGGCGGTCGCCTTGTGCACGAGCCGCTGGCTGCGGGACGTGGCCGCCGACATGGCGACATCCGCGATCTCACAGCGCCGGCCACGCTCGGTCAGCTCGGCGTTCACGAGGCCGGCGAGCGTGGTCTTGCCGGTGCCCGGCAGCCCGCACAGCTCGACGACCAGGTTCACTGCAACGCCGCCTCGACGACCGCGACGTTTTCGGCCAGGGAGCGGGCGGCGTCCAGATAGACCACCATCACACCCTCCGATGCCAGGTCGGTGGCGATCCGCCGGGCAATCGCGCGCTCGCCGTCAAGATAGGACACCGCGGTCGCGGCCGCCAGATCGTCGGCCCGATGGCGCTTCGCCCGGGAGCGCAGACGCTCGGCAAGCAGCTCCGTCTCGCCGTCGAGAACGACGACCACGTCCAGCAGCCGACCGACCTCGACCATCCGGGCGCGGTGCCAGCCGGCGACGGCAGCGTCGAGACCGGCCGATTCGGCCATCCGACCCAGGGTGTACGCCGGACCCTGGTCCAGGACGACCACCCGCGCTCCGGCCGCCAGGCGTTGCCGTACGACGCGGGAGGCGGCGCGGCAGCGGCCCACCCAGGCGATCCAGCGCTGCCGGGACACGCCGGGCGGCGGCGACGCGAACAGCACTCGGCCGGCGGTCGCGGCCGACCAGGCCAGCGCGGGGAGGTCCCGCCGCTGATGGTCCTTGACGACTACGACGCCCGGAAGCGCACCGATCGCCTCGGCGACGCTCGACTTGCCCGAGCCGGGTGCGCCGACCAACTCGACGACGCTCGGGCGGCGAGTCACCGGCGGGTCACAGCCTCTCCCAGACGACCCGGCGCATCTGCGCCAGGACCTCGTCCGGGGGCTGAGTGGCGTCGACGAGCACGGCGTTGGTGCCCGACCAATCCGCACCGTGGATCTCGGTGTTGCGCGCGCGGACGAAGTCCGGGTCCTCGTCGGTACGCCGGGCGACCGCGATCTCGGGCTCCAGCCGCAGCACCAGCAGGATGTCCGGTGGCGCGACATGGGCGTAGGCCCGCTGCTCGGCATCGACAAGCCGGTGGACGACGCTGCGACCGCCGTTGAGGTGTGGACGCAGCCAGGTCGTGCGCGGTCCGTCCATGAGAGTGATCTGGCGCAGCGGCCAGCGGTCCGAGACGACGATGCCACCGGCGTCGGCGACCCGACGAGCACGGTGATACTGGTGGCGCCGGTCGCGTGCGGTCAGGAGCTGCCACAGGGCCCATGCCCGGCCCGGGAAATCCTCCGGGCGGGCCGTCCGCGGGTCGACGCTCAGCCCGGTGCTGGGGAGCAGTCCCACAGTCCGTCCGATGTACATCGGGCCCTTGACGCCCAGGGTGAGCAGCGACGGACGCGGCTTGCCCAAGTGAGTCCGCCGGACGACGAAAGTGCCGTCCAGCCAGTCCGCGAGACCCTTGACGGCGGTCGACTTGCCGGCGCCGTCGCCGCCTACGACCGCCACCGTCGCGCCTACGCGAGCCAGTCGCTTGCGGGTCGGACGGCGCAGAACATAGTGGCGGGTGCCCCACATCCCGCGTCGCGCCACTCGCAGCCAGGCATCGGTGGCCGGACCCCGCCGGCCATGCGGCCCGAGCGCCCGGAGCAGTTGCCGTCCGGCCGCCAGTCGCTGCGCGACGGTCCCGTCCGGTTGCACGCTGGCGAGGCAGCGGTTCCAGAGCTCCACGTCGATGCCGGCCAGGTGGACGCGCACCACCGCCTCCGTCAGATCCGGATCCGCGCGTTCGATCAGCCAGGCGAGCTCGCGGCGCTCGGCGGTCCCCAGACCACCCTTGCCGAAGGCGACCGCGTCCCACGTGGCGTGCTTCAGCATCATCCGTACGACGAAGACGGCCAGCTCGAACTCCGGAGCGGGCACCGGGAACAGCTGACCACCGCGTACGGAGGCCAGATAGGCCGTCTCGATCGGAAGCCGGTAGTTCTTCGTCGTGTCGTCGCCGAGGACGAGCTGGAAGTGGGCGTGGATGTGGACGAACCGCCCGGACGCGTTGTCCAGTGAGTAGTGATGACTGACGCCGGGATGCTCCCGGGCCGGCGGCAGGCGCGCTTCGCGGAAGCCGAGCCGGGCCAGAATCTCGGCGAACCGCTGCCCGTCGGAGCGGTGTATGAGCAGATCAAGGTCGTTCTCACCGCTGGCCGAACGGTGGAGCATGTCGTTGCTCTTCCAGTGGCAGTAGCGCACGCCGGCCGCCTCGAGGGCCTGACACAGCTCCACCACGAGGCCGAGGGTGCCGTCAGGAGGCGCTACCCGCTCGGCACCTGGCAGCGCCGGCGTGATCGTCGTCTCCGTCATTTACGTCCTCCTCGTTCGGATGTGATCTCGTCGAACAGATCCCGGGTCGTGCGCGGGTCGTCGTCGTCGGGCGGCGGAGGCCCGGCGCCGATCAGGTTGCGCGGCGGCCCGCTGAGGCTGGCGTCCACGCGGACCGGACGTCGACGGCCGGCGATGTAGGCCACGGTCGCGGCCAGGCCGAGACCGACGCCGGCGCCGGCGGCGATCATCGACTTCTTGTCGGGCTTGATCGGATGCCGCGAGGCGTAGGAATCCTCGAGGACGGCGACGCTGGCGCCCGGCGGCCGTTCCGCCGCGATCTGGCTGATGTCGGTGTAGTCGGCCTCGAGGCCCTCGAGACGCCGCTGCTCACGCCTGATCTCCTCATTGACGAATCTGCTCGACACGCCCGAGGCCCGCTGCTCCTCGAGCTCCTCGATGTCGGCCTGGGTCTGCGCGATCTGATTCTCGAGGTACCTCGTCTGCGAGACCACGAAGTCGTCCTGCCGACGCTTCTGGGCTTGACCGGCCAGCTCCACGACCTGATCGGCCACCGCATCGACGAGGCGCAGAGCCTCGCCGCCGGTGGGCGCCGTCACGGCGATCTGGACGAGCTGCGGGTTCTTGTCACCGACCTCCGCATGGACCTTGGGCTGCAGGTCCTGCCAGGAGTCCGCGAAGCCCGCCTCCGCGACGGGCCGGAGCACCGGCTCGCGCCGGGCGAGGTCGGCGTACGTGGCGGCGAGCGCCGCGCTCGCGTCCAGCGCGTCCTGGTCGGCCGGACCGCCGACGATGTCGCCGACGATCAGGCTCGACTGCGCCTGGAATTGCGGGTCTTGAAGCTGCGCGTAACCCAGGCCGGCGAACGCCCCGAGCAGGGTGAGGGCGATGCAGGTGCCCATCCGGGCGCGCATCCTGGCCAGCAGACCGACGACGTCGCCGTCGTCCGACGACTGGGTCCGGTTCGGTTCGCCGGGAGGCCGGCGAATTCCGCCGTTGCTTTCCATCAGCTGCATGTAGAGCTCCCTGTACGCCTCATTCATTGCGCGGACGCTGAAGCGTTCCGCCACGCTGTTGCGCTGTTGTTGTCCGATAGCCCGCCGCTCGGCGGTGTCGTACGCCCCGATCCGTTGCAGTGCGGCGGCGAACCCCTCGACGTCCCCGACCGGGACGAGTGTCACGCCGGGCGCGATGGCCGCGACCTCGCGATGCGGCGGGATGTCCGAGAGGATCACCGGGCAGCCGCACACCATCGCCTCGAGCACCGCGACCGGAAGTCCTTCCCCCTTGGACGTCGACACGAAGACGTCCGCGTCGCGGAGCAGACGATAGACGTCGTCGCGTGGGATGAGCCCCTTGAGCTGAACCCGGTTGCGCACGCTGGAGATCTTCACGCCGGCCTCCAGGCCGTCGCGCAGCTCGCCGTCGCCGACGTACACCAGCTCGGCGTCCGGCGAACGCATTTGCTCGAACGACTGCAGCAGGGTCCACGGATCCTTGATCGGGATGAGCCGGTTGACCGAGACGACGGTGAGTCCGTTCTCCTGCGCGTACGCCGTCCGGCGGCCGACGGCGAGGTCGACCCGGTCCACGTCCACGCCGTTCGGGATGACCGACAACCGCGGCGCCACCAGCCAGCCCAGCACTCGTGGCAGCGACTCGGCGGCCGCCGCACCACACATCACGATCGTCGGATAGAGGAACATGATGAAGTAGAGGAACAACCGGTTGCGGCGCCGGAAGCTCTTCCACGAGTTGTGCACCGTGAACACCAGGTCGCGCCGCGACCGGAACAGCCGCAGGTAGACCAAGAGGGTCAGGATTCCGCTCGCCGGTGCGTGGACGTGGACGGCGTCGTACGGGCCGAGCTCGAGAGCGAAGCGGATCGTCCGCAGGCTCCCGCGCAGGGTGCCGTCGCCCTCGACCATGCGCAGTCCGGGCGGCGGCGTCACGTCGGCCGGGAAGAGGGACGCGATCGTGATCTGCCGCTCGTGATACACGGGCAGACAGTGCTCGTTGTACTGACTGTTGGTCGCTCCGGCCCGCATGATCACATGCAGTACGGAGGGACGCTGCGCGTCGTCGGTCATCCGGTCCCCTCCCACCTCGACCGGTCACGGAGCCCGTTCGCGGTGGCGAGACCGAGCCCGAAGATCAGCCAGTAATGCCGGTCGATCATCTCCGGCGCGAAGAACAAGATCGCCAAGATGCCGACCATCGCGGACACCAGCGACCACAGCATCAGACTGTCGAGCGAGTCGGCTTTTCGGCGGGCTCGGACCATGTCACGGAACCACAGCAGGAGCATCAGGCCGACGGCGATCGTGCCGAACACCCCGACTTGGACGAGGAACTGCAGCCAGAGGTTGTGCGGCAGCTGCGGGGTCGCGTCCAGGTCGTAGTCGGGTGCGACATAGCGGAAGTTGTCGAGCCCGGTGCCGAAGAACGGAGAGTCGAGGAAGGCCCGTACCCCGGCATCGGCGAGGTTCTCCCGATCCGCGACCAGATGCGTGTTGTCCTCGGTGTCCGAGCTGAAGCTGCGCTGGACCCGTTCCTCGAGGGTCGATGGCAGCTGACCGGTGTTCCACAGCACGAGGACGATGACTGTGAGCACGCTGGCCAGCCCGACGGCTCGCAAGAGCATTCGCCCGGGGCCGACTCCCGGACGCAGCACGACGAAGACGACGAGCGCCACGATCGAGCCGAGGGTCGCGCTGCGCGATGCCGATGCGGCGAGCGCCCAGATCGCCAGGTAGACCGAGCCCGCGAGCAGCGCGGTGAACAGCCAGCGCTTGCGTCGCCACATCCGGTCCGCGGCGATCCACAGCACGATCAGGATCGGCAGCAGGTACGCGGTGGGGTAGCCGAGGCGGTTCGGGTTCTCGCTGTAGAAGACGACCACCCGGCCGGCACCCTGGGTCTGCTGGAACGTGTGCGCGTGGAGGATCGCCGCCAAGGTCCCGACGCACATCAGGAGCAGGCACATCAGAGCCTGTCGCCGGGTCTTGATCACCGCGAGGATCACGGGGATCTGCACGAAGAAGATGAACAGGTACTGCATGATCTGCGTCAGCGCTTCGAGCGGCACCGTCGCCCGATAGGCGCTGAACAGCGCGGCGAAGACGAAGACGAAGGAGCACGCGATGTATCCCGGCGGTGGCAACGGTAGCCGCCGGCCCTCCACGAGCAGCATCACGAGGGCCATCCCGATGATGACGTCGTAGACCGTGAGGCTCGCGGCGAGGATCAGGTTCAGCGGTGCGACCACGGACCCCGCGATGACGAAGGTCTCGGGCAGCCTCGAGATCGCCCTGGTGGGCCGCTCGCGCTCGGGCGCGGCCGGCGCGGACAGGAGGGACACCGTCATGTCGACCTCCGCAGCCGGGTGACAGTGGCCCGGGTCCGCATGACCAGCTGCTCACGCTGGGCTCGACGCAGACCGGAGAAGGCTGCCACCAGGCCGAGGGCGACGACGGTGACGATCACGATCGGGATGAGCCGCAGCCACGAGTCGATCGTGACGCGTTCGCTCACCTGCAACGCAGCGGCGAAGACGACAATGCTCACGACGAGCGGCCGTACGACCGCGCGGAGCTGGGCGCGTAGCGGGAGCTCGAGCACCCGACCGACTGCGACCGGCGACACGATTCCCAGGACCATCCGGCCCGCGATCAGGCCGAGACAGAGCCCCGTGACGCCGGCGTCGAAGACACCCACGCCCACGATGGCGAAGCCGACCGACAGCACCGCGGAGACAACACCCGCGATCACCTTCACTCGCGGGATCAGCGCGACGTCGATGACGAACGTGTCGGCCTTGATCATCGCGAGTTGCAACGCCAGTACGACGATGAGCAGGGTCTCGGTGTCACCGGCGAACAGGTCGTCGCCGACCCACAGACCCACGAACGAGCCGTTCCAGGCGACCACCGTCGCACCGGCGGCGGTGCCGACCAGCCACAGCAGCGCCATCACCTCGCCACGTAATGACGACGCACGGCGTAGCCGGCCGGCACCGAGGTAGCCGCCGATGCCCGGGATCGTGGCCTGCACCAGCAGGCTGAGCCCCTGACTGAGCGACTCGGCCACGAACTTGGTCAGTGCGTACGCAGCGACCAGACTCAGCGAGGCGAAGCCGGCGAGTATCAGGATGTCGCTCGCGATCATCGCCTCGAGCACGAACTTCCAGCCGAGGAACCAGGCCGAGAGGCCGAGGAACCAACGCACCAGCTTCCGGCTCGGCCGGCTGACGCCGTACCAGGGCAGCCGATGGCGGGTGATGCGCCAGAACACCCAGCCGGTCAGCAGCGAGGTCATCAGGGTCGCCGTGGCGACTCCGACCAGGCCGTACCCCAGCTTCACCGCCAGCACCAAGAAGACGCCGCCGATGGCGATCAGCAGGGTCGAGATGCCCATCCGGGCGTAACCCAGGTTCTCGCCCTGAAGCGCCGACCGCGGCAACGTCAGCAGGGTGACCGCCATCGAGTCGACGACCAGGACGGCGGCGGCGATCCGGACCTCGGTGTAGTAGGAGGGCGGGACATCGAGGAACGACGGCCCCAGCCACACGCCGATCGCTCCGGCGACCAGGAGCAGCGGCAGGAAGATCAGCCAGACGACGACCGCGCTGCCGACCAGCCGGCGCTTGTCGTCGTCGGTCGCGGTCCACTGCCGGTTGGCGATCGCCGACTGCAGCGCCTGGGCGGAGCGTCCGCTGGCCCCCCACACGTACGCGGACCACTGCCACAGCACCCGCCAGGCGCCGAAGACCTGCGCGCCGAGCCCCGAAACCAGCAGCGGGCTCACGATCAGCTCGACGGCGGCTCGTACCGAATAGTCCAATCCGGAGGCGACCGCGTTGAGGGATGCACGACTCGTCAGATCGCGGCCGGCCGGCCGCGACGGAACCGTGGTCAGTTCATCCGATTTCACCTGGCGCGTACACCCCCTGACAATCAAGTCGAATCTAGGCGTCAGGGGTGCCGCAGACACGAGTATCGGTGCGTATCTGGACTACGCCGAAAGGATTAGATCGAGCGTGAAATCAGGCGTGGAATCGCGGGTGGACGGTGAGCCGGGCGCCAGGTGATCGAGGCGAGCGCACGGATCACCCCGAGTCAACCGTCCCTGGGGCGACCTAGGAGGCGCCCCGGGCCGCGAGGTCGCGCGACGCTGATGGAGGCCTGCGGTCGCGCTCGCGGAAGCCACCACCTGCACCTCGTCGAGATCGGCAGACACGCCACCACCTACTGCGACTGCCCGGATTCGGAGAGGCCCGTCGCTATACTGCTTCGGTTCGTCGACGGTGACGCCCGGCGTACTCGACCGGCAGCGGGAAGCGGTAGAGCTCGACGACGGTCCGGTCGGAACCAGAATGTCGTCGCGACGGTGGACGCTTGCTGGTGTTTCCCCAACCGAGGATCGGTGGTGGTCGCGACTCGTACGAATGGCCGGTCGGCGTGGTCCAGACGACGCCATTGGCGGCATCGCCGTCACGCGCCCGGACCGTCCACTTCGGAAGGTCGCGGATCAGGTGGTCGGATTTCGCGAGGCCTTCGGCATTGGCGGCCGCGGTGGCACCGCCGTCGGCGTAGCGGCTGATGTGGTCGATCTCGTAGATCGGAGCGCTCGAGCCCGGCCGTCGTGACGTGCCGTCGCGGTAGAGAATGAACTTGCGCAACATCCCGTCGAAGCGGCGCTTCCTGGTGTCCATCGAGAGCAGGCGGCCGTCGTACGGGTCGCAGACCAGCCGACGGGCCCAGGCCGACTGCGAGGCGGCGAGCTCGCGGGCCAGCCCGGCCGGCAGGACGCCGTAGTCGCCCCCGTTGTGACCGACCAGCTTGGCCGGCTGGTCGTCGTAGCCGAGCACCGTGCTGGCGGCGACCACAACGCCGACCTCGAGGTTCAGGTCGGCCGCCTCGGCCTGCCCGGTGATCCGCTCGACGAGCAGATCGCACATGAGGTGGTCGATCGACCGCTCGGCGCCGTCGCCGCGCATACCTCGGGCGGTGTGGTCCAGGGCCTGCCAGCAGGCCAACGCCTGCTCGGCCGGCAGCAGCGCCACCACGGCGCCGGTGCCGTCACCGTTCATCACTGCTCGCACGGACTTGCGGGCGCGAGCCATCTTGGCGCGCTCCTCGGTGGCGGCCGGATCGACAGCGGCCACGGCCCGGGCGGCCGCTTTACGTACCTCCCCAGGCGTGAGCTCTCGGGCCAGGTCGGTCAGCTGGGCGTCGAGTCCGATCCGCCGCTCGGCGGTCAGGGGCTCGGTCGCGTGCACGATGTGCTTGGCAGCGGACTGCGCCACTTGGCCGTCCAGACAGGCCGCGAGCAGACGCGGGTGGTCGGCGACGAGCTGCCGGGTGAACGCGAGCTGGTAGTCGACCGTCGCCCGAGACACCCGACGGGCCATCGCGATCTCGACCGGCGCACCCCGACCCGCAAGCCCGACATTCGAGCCAGCGGCCCGATCGGCGACCTTGCGCTGGTCGACATAGGTCGCCGCCTCCACGTTCAGGGTTGCCTGGAGCATGCCGATCGCTGCCTCGAGCTCGGCGATCGCGTCGATCCGATCGGCAGGAGACCACGAGTCGGCAGCCGACTGGATGTCGGCCACCAGCTCACGGACGCTGCCTTCGATCATGTGTGCGAATCTAGCAGGGTCCACTGACAGAACAGCGCCCAAAAAGCGTACACAGAAAGAGAAAACTGCCAACCTGATTGCCTGTACATCTCGAAGTCGGGCCGATGGATCTAGACGCAACCATTCCCGCAGCCGCGAATCTTTGAACTCACCGCTGAGCCGAGGTCGCGGCCGACGTGCCGGCTGAGGGTCATTTGTCCCGGCGAGGGTGGGCCATCCGGCACATGCGCAAGCGTCGCCGACCTGCTGCCGTTGTGTCGACTGCGAATGGGAGGTCGTTGCGCATGGCCCGACCCGAAGGACGGTCGACGCGAACGGACCGATACCTAGCGTGGGGAGTCATCCTGTCCGTGGTGGGGATACTCATGCTGTCGGTCGCGGGCAACGATGAGACCGGCCCCTTGGTGTTTAGCCTCTTGGTGCTGTTCGCTGGCGTGGTCCTGCTCCTGATCGGCGCAGTCGCTCGGGGGGTTCAGACGGGTATGAGCGACCGCGACGAAGACGAGTGAGAACTATGCGGACGCTGCACTCGCCGGATCTAAACGCCGATCTGCGCTCTCTCCGCACTCGCAAGCCCGTTCAGCTCAGCGCGCTGCCGTGGAATCCCGAGGACATCGTCATCCGCCGGCGGATCGGGCAGCCCGAGCAGCTCCCGGTACGTACGGTCGAGCTCGCCGCACATCACGGACTGACCGAAGTGCTGCCGTACCCGCTCGCGACCCTGCTTGCCCATCTGCCGGGCCTCCTCCGGATGGTCCAGCAGCCACAGCACCGACGATGCCAACGACGTCGGATCGCCCGGCGTGGCCAGCAGACCCGTCGAGCCCGACTCGACGAGGTCCGGCACCCCGTTCACGGCAGTCGCGACGACCGGGCGGCCAGAGGCCATGGCTTCGGTGACCGCTCGTCCGAGGCCTTCGTAGCGTGACGGTACGACGTAGACGTCGAAGGACGCGGCCACCCGTGGGGCGTCGGGCCGGAAGCCGGTGAATCGGATCGGCACGCCGAGCCGCTCCGCCTCCCGCCGGGTCTCCTCCTCGAGCGAGGCGCTCTCTAACGTGGTGTCGCCGATCATGATGAACTCGGCGTCCGGGCGCGTGGCGCGGACCTGTGCCGCCATCCGAACGAAGTCGAGCGGAGCCTTCTGCGGGACGATCCGGCCGACCGTACCGACGATCGGCGCATGGTCGGGAATCCCGAGCTCCACGCGGACCGCCGGATCCGGCTCCACCGGCACGTTGGCGAGGTCGACCGCCGACGGGACGACCTGGGCGCTGCCGGCCGGAGCCAGCCGTTGCTCGACCGCCTCCCAGGCGACCCGCGGCGCGACGGCCAGATAACGATGCGCGAAGGAGCGCACGGACCGGTCGAGCATGAGGTACGCGAAGCGGCGCCGACGCGACAGACCGTCGTGAGCGGCGAACAGGTGGAACGTATGAACGACGACGGGGACCCGGGCGATCTTGGCCGCGACCCGACCGATGAGACCGGCCTTGGAGCAATGGGTATGCACCACGCTGAACTTCTCGCGACGCATGAGCTTGACCAGCTCCACGCAGGCGAGCAGGTCCTGTATGGGCGAGATCCGTTCACGCATGTGCTGGACGTGGACGGTCCGGACGCCGTCGCGCTCGGCCAGCTCCCACAACGGCCCGCCGGGCATCGCGGCGACCCAGGTCTCGTACTTGTCCGGGTCCATCCCGCTCGCCGACAGCAGGGTGTTGCCGCCGGAGCCGGCGATGAACCTCGTGATGACGTGCAGCACCTTGACCTTCGGTAGCCCGGGCTGCTCCGGGAGGGCGTCCCGGCTGACGACCCGAGGGGGCGCCGCCGGCCACAACGAACGACGCATCGCCGACCTCCTCAGACCTCGTGAGCGAACGCGAACGCGGCCGGATCCACCATCTGCGCGAGGCCTTGCTCGAGCCCGACCGACGGCACGTAGCCAAAGGCGTCGTGGGCGACCGAGGTGTCCGCGGCGGTGTGCCGCACGTCGCCGCGCTGCACAGGCAGCCGCACGACGTCGACCGGCCTGGCGAGGGCCGAGACGGTGTCGATGACCTGGTTCATCGTCGTACGCGAGCCGCCGCCGATGTTAGCGACGCCAGTCCACGGCGACAGGGCCGCCTGCCGCATCGCGGTGACGACGTCACCGACGTAGGTGAAGTCCCGGCTCTGCTCGCCGTCGCCGTAGAGCAGGAACGGCTTGCCGCTGAGCGCGGAGTCGACGATGCGGAAGAACGCCATGTCAGGCCGCTGCCGGGGTCCGTACACGGTGAACAGTCGAAGCGACACCGTGGGGACACCGGACGTCACGCGGTAGAGCTCGCATAGGTGCTCGGCCGCCAGCTTCGTGACGCCGTACGGCGAGACCGGCTCCGGGCGGAGCGACTCGCTACTCGGGTACGTCGCGGCGTTGCCATAGACCGACGAGCTCGACGCGTAGACGAACTTCCACAGGGACACCTCGTGTGCCGCCTCGAGAAGCCGCTGGGTCGCGAGGACGTTGCGACTGACGTACGGATCGAAGTCCTGACCCCACGATCCGCGTACGCCGGGCTGACCGGCGAGGTGATAGACCACGTCGACGTCTTCGAGCAGGCTGGCGAGCGGAGCCGAGAGCAGGTCGACGCGCTGCAAGGTGAAGCTGTCGTGGTCGGCGAGCGAGGCAAGGTTCGCCTCTTTGCGACGCGGGCTGTAGTAGTCGGTGAAACAGTCGATGCCGACGACCTCGTCACCCTGGTCAACCAGCCGCTGACACAGGTGCGAGCCGACGAACCCGGCTGCGCCGGTCACGATCACTTTCATGGGCGGGCCACCTCTGGTTCTCCTTGCTCGTGCGGCAGCGCGTTCACCGCCGCGGCGAGCAGCCTGATCTCGTCCACTTGACCTCGATCCACGGCCTCCACGGCGTACTCCGCCTGCGCCAGGACGAGGACGTCACGCCAGTAGTCGGGCGGCAGCCCGAGGGTCTTGAGCCCGGCCCCGACGAAGTCGCGGAGCAGGGACGCCTGCGGAGTCCGCCCCGCCACCACATCGGGCAGCCGAGCCGCCGCCTGCCGGATCGCGAAGCCGCCGAGATCCCGCAATGGTTCGCCGCACGGCGCGCCCAGCCCCCAGTCGTCGACACCCGAGACGACGCCGTCTCGGATGTACACGTGGTGGGGGCACAGGCAACCGTGGACAGCGGTCCGCTGGACCTCTAGGCGGCCGAGCCGTCCTCGCGCGCGATGGATCGCGCCAAGCGTGGAGGCCAAATGGCGCGAGCCGCAATAGCGCGCGAGCAGCAGGTCAGCGGCTCGGCCGCCCAGCTCAGTGGGTTCGGCCATGCCGGCCGTGCTCAGCCACAGCGTGCTGAGCCATGAGGAGACCGCGTCGAGGTCATCGCGCGACGCCGGTCCGAACTCGCGGTGACTCTCGATCATCAGACCGGGCACCGCCCGCATCACGACAGCCGGCTGATCGCCGACAGTCACGGGCACGACGACCTGAGGCAGGGTCCCGGACAGCGTGGGCGATACCCGCGTGCGGAGCTCGTCCACCGTCCGCGTCTCGGACTCGACGGCCGATTCCGAGCTTGGACTGTCCGCGACCGCGACCGCGTACGCGGCCTCCGTACTGCCTGGCAGGCCCAGGAGCAGCCGCCGCGTGCCGGATGCCGCACCGCGGGTCATGTCCAGGACCTTCGAGCCGGTGGCGGTCAGGAACACGTCGAGGTTTCCGTGCCCGCCGGCACTCTTGCGCCCACCCCTCATGACACCGCTGGCCATTCCAGCGTGCTGGTTATGGGCGGCCATCAGTAGTCGTCCGCGTAGGGAGCAGCCAGGGCGGGTGCCCCGGTCGAGACGGGGTGATACTCGGGAAGGATGCCACGCAGATGATCACGGACTGCTGCGGCGTTGTTGGCGTCGGCCGCGTCGTAGAGTCCGCGAAGCAGCCGGTGGAAGCCTTGGACGTGCGCGTCGCCGTCGGTTTGGAAGATCCGTGGATGCTCGGTCTGTACGGGTCGTTCGAGCTCACTGAACAAGGTCTCCGAGAGCTTCTCTCCGTTGCGCATGCCCGTGTAGCGGATCTCGACGTCGGACCTGTGCATCAGGCGGGCGAAGGACTGGACGATGTCGATGATGCGTACCGGCTCGCCCATGTCGAGGACGAAGGTCTCGCCGTTCTCCGCCAGTCGGGCGGCTTCGACGACAAGCCCGGCCGCCTCCTCGATCGTCATGAAGAAACGCGTCATCTCCGGGTGGGTGACGGTGACCGGGCGGCCATTGCGGATCTGCTCGGTCAGCACCGTCAGCAGCGATCCCCGGCTGCCGAGGACGTTGCCGAATCGCACCGACGCCACCTGAGTGCGGCTGCCCGCCTCCTGCTGGACGAGGATCTCGGCCAGCCGCTTCGACGCGCCGAGTACCGAGCTCGGGTCGGCGGCCTTGTCCGTGGAGATGAGGATGAATCGCTCGGCCCCGTGCTGAACGGCCGCCCAGAGGACGTTCTCGGTGCCGCGGACGTTGGACTTCACCGCCTCGCACGGATGCCGCTCCAGCAGCGGGAGGTGCTTGTGGGCGGCCGCGTGGAAGACCACATCCGGCTTGGTCTCGGCGAAGATCTGGTCGATCCGGCCGCGATCCCGGATGTCCGCGACGACGCAGTCCTCGTCGTCCAGCAGGCCCTCACCCCACAGCTCGAGCTGGAGGCGGTGCAGGTTGGACTCGTCGTGGTCCAGCATGATGAGCTGGCGGGGACCGAAGCCGAACACCTGCCGGCACAGCTCACTGCCGATCGAACCACCGGCGCCGGTGACGAGGACGCAGCGGCCCTCGATGATGGCGCCCGCTTCGGGACTGACGACGTGGATCTCGTCCCGCCCGATCAGTCGTCCGACGTCGAGCCAGCGCATGTCGCTGCCGACGACCGCCCGTTCCACGGCGTCGATGAACGTCGGCAGATAACGTACGCTCGCGCCGACCGACGCCGCGGCTGCCGCCACCTTGTGGAAGGCGTCCGGCTCCAGCTTCGGGATCGCGAGTACGACGACGTCGATGGCGTTCGCCCGGGCGACCTCGGTCAGATCGTCGAGCGTGCCGAGGACGGGTATGTCGTCGCTCCCCGGCTTCGTCGGGTCGTCGTCGAGGAACCCGATCGGCTCGAGTCCGAACTCGGGGGCCGCGGCGAGGTCCCGGGCGAGCGCGCGTCCGGCCACCCCGGCACCGACGACCAGAGTGCGCAGCAGGCGGCTCCGCGTCGACGACGGAGCCGCGTATTCCTGATCGTTGAGAGCTGTCACCTGACGACCTCCTGAGCACTGGTCTGAAGGCGTACGTCCATGAGGGCGGCGCAGACCGCGTCCACCTCGCGGTCGTCCATTCCTTGATGCATGGGCAGGGAGAGGAGCTCCGAGAAGACCTCATCCGCGCCCGGCAGCCCGCCCTCGGGGATGACCGCGACGCGTCGGTAGTACGGCATGTGATGGACCGGGATGAAGTGCACCGACGAGCCGATGTCCTGTGCCGCGAGCGCATCCGCGAGCTCGTCGCGGTCGATGCCGAACTCGGGCGCGACCCGGACGACGTAGAGATGCCAGGCATGCCGGCCCCGGGCCGGTGCACGGGGCAACTCGAGCCCCGGCACGCCGGCGAGCGCGTCGGTGTAGCGGGCCGCGATCTGCTGCCTCCGCAGCTGCCACCGGTCCAGGTGCCGCAACTGAGCCCGGCCGATCGCCGCCGCGATGTCGGTGAGGTTGGCCTTGAGACCGGCCTCCATCACCGTGTACTGCCACGAGCCGCCGGGTGCGTAACGCCGCCAGGCGTCGGCCGACATCCCGTGCAGCCGGGCGCTCCGTACCCATCCGCCGAGGTCGGCGTCGTCGGTCGTGACCATCCCACCTTCGCCGATCGGCAGGTTCTTCGTCGCGTAGAAGCTGAAGCAGGACGCTCTGGAGATGCTGCCGACAGCCTGGTCGTCCACCCAGGTGCCGAGGCCGTGGGCGGCGTCCTCGACGACATGCGACAGCGGCAGGTCGGCCGCCGCCGCGAGCTCGGCCACCGGGGCCGGATAGCCGGCGAAGTGCAGCACCACCATCGCGTCCGCGCCCTCACAGGCCCGGGCCGCGGCCCGACAGGTGGAAGGTGAGACCTGACCGGTCTTCGGGTCGACGTCGACGAGGACCGGGGTCAGACCGGCGTGGACGATCGCGGAGACGACGCCGCAGAAGGTGATGGTCGGGATCAAGACCTTCGCCTCGGCCGGCAGGTGCAGCGACCGGAGGGCCAGCTCGACCGCGGCCGTGCAGGAGGAGACGCTGACGGCGTGCTCGGCGCCGACCCAGGCCGCGAACTCCTCCTCGAACGCCACGCACTCCGGCCCGGTGGTGATCCAACCGGACGTCAGAACGCGCTGCGTGGCCGCCACCGCTTCCGGCACGATCACCGGCCGCGAGAATGGCACACTCTCGAGCCCCATACGCCCCCTCGGCATGTCTCGGGGGACTAATCCCCACCATCGCTGGTCTGATGCGAATCTAGGGACGATCGCGCCTGGTCGAATCACACGAAGTGGTGAGATCGACTACGCCTGAAGGGCTAGGCCGAGGTCCGATGTCCGTACGCGTGCTCGCCGAGGCCGGCCTGACGCGCGATCGAGACCGCTGCGAGGGTGCTGTGCACGTCGAGTTTGCGCAGCATGTTGTTGATGTGCGTGCGCACCGTGTGCGGGGACAGGACGAAGCGCTCGGCGATGTCACGCCGGGTGTGACCCTCCATCAGGCAGTTGAGCACCTCGAGCTCGCGGGTCGACAGCGCCGACAACACGCCCATGGCCTCGAGGCGACTCTCCTCCGCGTCGAGGAGCGAGTCGAGAAGCTTGGTCACGAAGGCCGGCGGGAACCAGGTCTCGCCGCGATGTACGCCCCGGATCACGCGAATCAGATGCTCCGCCGACGCGCTCTTGCGCACCCAACCGCGCACGCCGGCCCGAACCGCCGCGCAGAGCAGCGTGGCGTCCTCGAGCTCGGTGACGGCGACGACGTCGAGGGATCCGCAACGCGACCGCAGGTCCTCGATCACGGCCGGTGCGATGACCCGGTCGTCGACATTGGCGAGCAACAGGTCGACCTCGCCGGAGCTGACGGCGCTCTGGATCCAGTCGGCGCTGGTGTGCGCCGCGACGACCTCGATGCCGGGCTGCAAGCCCAGCAACAGCTCGAGGGCGTCGACCCATGCCTGCTCAGGGAGCAGCAGCGCGACGTTGATGGTGGTCGTGCCGGACATCGCAATCGCGTCGACGGGCACCTCGTACGCCTCGATCGGGGTCGCTTCACGCATGTCAGACCCCGCTCACGCGTAGCCGAGCGGGCCGTCCCGCCGCGACCAGGCGATCGCCGTCCGGCCGATCCGCTTCATCGCGGTTCGACCGGCCGGCGACCTCCTCGTGCAGAAGGGCCACGGCCTGCAGTCTTGAGTGCACACCCAGCTTCGACAGGATGCTCTGGACGTGCGTACGAGCGGTGCTGTCGGAGATGCTCAGCTCGGCCACGATCTCGGCAGTGTTGCGCCCGTCGACGAGCAGCTCGAGAACGTGCTGCTCACGCGGCGTCAGGCGACTCAACAGGGTTCGTGCCGTCGACCTCGTCCCCGTCCGGCGGACGGCCAGCTGACGGAGCAAGGCGGTGTCGACCGCGACCTCGCCGGCGCCGGCCCGCTCCACGACGTCGCCGATGGTCTGGATGCTGTGGGACTTGCGGGTATAGCCCGCCACCCCGATCTCCAGCGCCTCGCGTACGACGTCGGGTGAGTCGAGACCGGTCAGGATGACGACCTTCGTACGCGGATGGTGGTCGACCACGGCGCGTACCGCATCCAGTCCGTGGCCGGACGGAAACGCGACGTCGGTCACGAGTACGTCCGGCTCGTGGAGTTCAACGGCCTTGACGGCGTCGTCAGGAGTCGTCGCCGTCGCTTCGATGCTCCACCCACGACCGCTCAGTGCGGTCGACAGTGCCTCGAGGAGGAGCAGGTGATCGTCGCAGAGCACCATTCTCATCGGGTGCCCCCGTGGCCGATCGCCAGCTCCGAGCCCCCGAGCCTCGACCACAGGGACGCGTTTGTATCGTCCCGCGACGTCGTCTCGAATTGTGAAACCCTGGTGTTGAGGGTCTGCATGATGCTCCCTGTCGCGGCGCCACCCCGTTTGCGCCCGTGTTTGAGATCCCGCGACTGAACTCCCGGTAAACGCTAGTGGAACGGGTGCCCTGGACAAGGGGCCATTAGGCCCTACTACCATCCGAACCCGTCTCGCTACATTCCGTGCGGCCAGGCGCTGACCTGGGCCGATCCGGCCGCAGATCGGCGGCATCGGGCGCTCAGGACGCGGCCGGAAACACGAGGGCTCCGACGCGACCTTGCTGCCTCCCTCTCGCAGCAACGCCGAGCCGGAGCTCCCGTGCACGCCGACCACTCCAGCCGTCGCGGCATGATGACCGCGCCGTCGATTCGTGCGCCACGTGTCCAGTCGCGATCGGCGTGGCCACGATTCACTTTGGGTGATCGACAGTTACATCGTGATACATCTGTCCGCGACGCCGTTCCGTTACGCGAATTCGCCAGGAATTACGATCCGCAGGGGCGCCATTACCGTCCGTCAGAACAATTCCGGGGCGAAGGAGGCATCATGTCGACCATGACCGCGCGGGCCGGGCTGCCTTGGGGGCGGCCGCTGACCGTCCAGGATCTCGAAGAGATGCCCGATGACGGCCATCGCTACGAGCTCATCGACGGGACGCTGATCGTGAGTCCCGCGCCGGGCTGGCCGCACCAGGGGGCGGACAGCGCTCGTAGAGTGACGCATGGCCGCGCCCTTCGAGGTGCGGCTGTGCCCGTGGGATCTGACCCGCGACCTGCGCTCTGACTAGCCCGAGGTCGACGCGGCGTGGGACGGCTTAGTAAGGTGAGGCTTACCTAAGTCGAGCCACCTGGAGCGCACCGTGCCACCGAACCGCCGTACCGTCCTCGCCGGGCTGTCCGCCGCCGCCCTCGCCCCGCTCCTCGGCTCCTGCGGCGAGGACCGGCCGCCGTCCCAGGGACGGGCCCAAGACCCCGAAGCCGAGGCGTTCCCCGCGACCATCAACCACAAGTACGGGAGCACCGAGGTCACCGGGGCGCCGAAGCGGGTCGTCTGTGTCGGCCTCATCGAGCAGGACGCCCTGCTCGCGCTGGGCTTCGCGCCGGTGGCGGTGACCCATTGGTTCGGCAAGGCGCCCGGCCGGATCTTCCCGTGGGCGACCGAGGAACTCGGCCAGGCCGATCTCCCGGTGGTGCTGGACGCCGCCGACGGGATCAGGGTCGAGTCCGTCGCCGAACAGGCTCCCGACCTGATCCTCGGCCTCTACTCCGGCATGACCGAGTCCGAGTATCGCCTGCTGTCGAAGTTCGCCCCGACCGTCGCCCAGCCGGACGGGTTCGTCGACTACGGCGCGCCGTGGGACGAGTCGACGCTGATGGTCGGCGCCGCAGTCGGTCAGCCGGCGGCCGCTCAGCAGCTCGTCGACGACGTCAACGCGCAGGTCGAGCAGTACCGGAGCGAGCATCCCGAGTTCGCCGGCCAGCAGGCGCTGGTAGCCACGCCGTACGACGGCATCTACGTCTATGGGCCGGACGACCCGCGCTCGCGGATGCTGACGAGTCTCGGCTTCGCCTACCCGTCGGAGTTCGAGGACATCGGCGGCGACGAGTTCGGTGGCTCGATCTCCCCCGAGCGGGTCAAGGAGCTCGACCTCGATTGTGTCGTGTGGCTGGCGAACGAGCAGCAGATCGAGCGGCAGACCGGCGGACTGTGGACCGAGACCGACGCCCACGCGGCCGGACGCGAGGTCTACATCAACGCCAGTGATCGCGCCTACTACATCGGGCACAGCATGGTGACGCCGCTGAGCATCCCATACGTCCTGGAGCGCTACGTGCCGCAGCTCGCGGCCGCGGTCGACGGTGACCCGGCCACGGCTCCACCGGCGCCGCAGATCTAGCCAGTGGGTACGCCGGCGGCCGAGGCGACGGGGACGACGATCGGCAGGCCGGTCCGCGGGTCGCTGAGCACCTCACACTCGAGGCCGAAGACACTGGCGATCAGCTCGCGGGTGACGATCACGGCCGGGTCTCCCTCGTCGACGATCACGCCGTCTCGCATCACGACGACGGTGTCGCTGTAGCGGGCCGCCAGGTTCAGGTCGTGCAGCACCATGACGACGGTGCGCTCCCGTTCGCGATTGAGCCGGACGACGAGGTCGAGCACCTCGACCTGGTGCGCGAGGTCCAGGAACGTCGTCGGCTCGTCCAGCAGCAACAGCTCGGTGTCCTGCGCGAGTGTCATCGCGAGCCAGGCCCGCTGCCGTTGGCCGCCGGACAGCTCGTCGAGCGGACGGTCCTTGAGCTCGGCGGTGTCGGTCCACGACAACGCCTCGCCGACCATGGTCTCGTCCTTCGGCGACCATTGCCGGAACCACCGCTGATGCGGATGCCGGCCCCGCATCACGAGGTCGGACACGAGCAGTCCTTCAGGCGCGGTCGGGCTCTGCGGCAACAGGGCGAGCCGGCGCGCGACGTCTCGGGTCGAGCGGTCGTCGATCGGCTCACCGTCGAGCAGCACCTCGCCCTCGGAAGGCGGGAGCAGCCGGGCGAGGGTGCGTAGCAGAGTCGACTTGCCGCAGCCGTTCGGCCCGACGATCGACGTGACCCGGCCCGCCGGGACCTCGAACGTGAGGTCACGCAACACCGGTGCCGCCCCGTAGCCGACCGTGACGGACTCCGCCCGCAGTTCGCTCATATCGTCGCCTTTCGTTTGCCGCGCAGCAGCAGCCAGATAAGGTACGGACCCCCGATGGCGGTCGTCACGAGCCCGGCCGGCAGGCCGAACGGCAGCACGGTCCGCGTGAGGAGATCGGCGGCCACCACCAGCACCGCGCCGTAGATCATCGAGGACACCAAGGGCGGTCGCGACCCTCGCATCAGCCGCAGCGCGACCTGCGGCACCACGAAGGCCACGAACTCCAGCAGCCCAACGGCCGACACCGCGACTGCCGCCAACGCCACCGCACAGGTCAGCACGACGAGTTGCGACCACTGCAGACGTACGCCGAGTCCGCGCGCGCTGTCGTCGCCGAGCTGCAACGCGTTCAGCGTGCGAACGAGCACCAACGTGATGGGGATCAGGATGAGCAGGGTCACGATCACCGGCTTCGCGTCGGTCCAGCCGCGAGACGAGAGGGAACCGGTGAGCCAGACCTGGGCCGTCGCGGCGTCCTCCAGCCGCGCGGTGACGAGCAGCCAGGACGTGCCGGCGCTGAAGGCCGCACCGAGGCCGATGCCGATCAGCACCAGGCGATTGCCCTCGATACCGTGCCGCCAGGCCAGCGCGAACAGCAGCAGCGCGGTCAGGATGCCGCCCACGAACGCCGCTCCGCTGAGGCCGAGCATGTGGAGGGGCGATGAGGTCGACTCCCGCGCGGTGCCGGTCAAGACGATGAAGGCCACCGCCCCCAACGCCGCCCCCTCGGTGACCCCGAGGACGTCCGGGCTCGCGAGTGGGTTGCGGGCGAAGGTCTGGGTCAACGCGCCGGACAGACCGAGCGCGGCGCCGACGACGACGGCGACCATCGTCTGCGGCAGCCGGACGTCGAGCACGATCGCCTGCTGGAACTGTTCGGCCTCGCCGCCGAGCAGAATCCGGACCACCTTGACCACGGGAACGTCGAAGTCGCCGAGCGCGAGGTTGACCGCGACCACGACCAACAGCAGGAGCAGGCCGAGTCCCGCGACGACTGCCGCCCGGATCGGTACCAGCCACGACAGCCGCCCGAGTCGCAGCGCGGCCGATCCGCTAGGACGGGCCTCGATGGTGGAGGGGGTCGCCGTCACAGCCGCACTAGCCTCGCCCGTCGTACGAGCAGGATGAACGCCGGACCGCCGATCAGGGCCATCACGATGCCGACCTGGAGCTCGCCGGGCGGGGCCACGACCCGGCCGAGTACGTCGGCGAGCAGGACCAGCAGCGCACCCACGAGCGCGGCGTACGGGAGGATCCAGCGGTAGTCGACTCCGGCCAGGAACCGGGCGACATGCGGAACGACGAGTCCCACGAACACGATCGGCCCGCAGGCCGCCGTCGCTGCGCCGGTGAGCAGCATGACGGCCGCGATCCCCATGATCTTGTGCCGCATCGGATGCATGCCGAGGGACCGGGCGACGTCGTCGCCGAGCTGCAGGACGTTGAGACCCGGTGCGGTCGCGGCCGCCAGCACGAGCCCGAGGAGCAGGAACGGGAGCACCTGCCACAGCACGCCCAGATCGCGGCCGTCCAGTGAGCCGACCACCCAGATCCGGAAGTCGTCGAGCGCCTGAGGTTCTCGGAGCACGATCGCCGAGGTGAACGATGACACCAGCGCGCTGACCGCGGCACCGGCCAGCACCAAGGTCACTGGGCTCGGGCCGCCCGGCGCCGACGCGATCGCGAACACCGCCGCCGCGGTGACGCCCGCACCCAGCAGCGCGAACCAGGCGTAGCCCGCGACGTCGGTGACCCCGAGATAGGCCATCCCGACGACGACCGCCAGTGCCGCGCCCTCGGACACGCCCAGCAGTCCGGGCTCGGCGAGCGGGTTGCGAGTGTGTCCCTGCATCAACGCCCCGGCCAGTCCGAGCGCCGCACCGACCGCCACAGCGAGCGCCGTCCGCGGCAGCCGCAGCCCTTCGACCGTGCTGAGTCCGAGACCGTCGGACAGGCCGAGGATCCCGTCGCTGCCGATCAGCAGGCTGAGTCCGCAGGCGGCCACGAGGGCTCCGACCAGCAGGACCAGCCCGCGCCAGGAGCCGGAGCGGATCCGACGCGTCGGCAAGGGATCCGGGGCGACCGGCGTGACCGGGGCCACGGGCGCGTCGGGCATCGGCGAGCTCCGGACTGGAGAGAGGACGTCAGGTCAGGTAAGCCTTACCTTATCTTGTCGCCAGCAAAGCCGATCAAGCTCGGCCCGGCGGGGCACCACACAATGGGTTCATGAGCCCGTCGAGCGACACCTTCGCCACCTTCGTCGGTGTGCTGTCGGAGGCGCTCGACGACCACGAGGTGACCGCGACCGAGCTCGCCGCCCGGGCCAGGCTGTCCCGCTTCCATTTCGATCGCGTGATCGCGGCGACGGCGGGCGAGCCACCGGCGCGATTCCGCCGCCGGGTGCTGCTCGAGCGGGCGGCCTATCGCCTCCTCACCAGCGAGGCCACGATCCTCGACGTCGCGGTGGAGGCCGGCTACTCGTCGCACGAGGCGTTCACCCGCGCATTCGCGAAGGCGTACGGAAAGTCGCCGAAGCAGTGGCGGGGCGAGCCCACCCGGTTCGCCCTCGACTCGCCGAACGGCATCCACTTCCAGCCCCCGGGCAGCCTGCGACTGCCGGGACGAGAGAAGGTGCAATCGATGGATCTGATCGTTCGCATGGTGGAACACCATGTCTGGCTGGTCGGACAGATGCTCGACCGGGCCGGCCGGCTCGACGACGGCCAGCTGAACGCGCCGATCGAGGTCTCCGTGGAGGGCATCGACAACGATCCGACCCTGCGGTCCTTGTTGTCGCGGCTGGTCGGCCAGCTCGACATGTGGGGCGCGGCGATGGACAACCGCGAGTACGACTTCTCCATCGAGCGCGGCGAGAGCGTCCTCCACATGAAGGCCAGGCTGGCCGAGGTCGGCCCGGCGTTCGTCGCCGAGGTGCGCGACGCATGCGACCAAGGTCGACTCGGCGACGCGATCCTGTGCCCCGGCGGCGACACGGTCGCGGCCTACACCTTCGGCGGCATGGTCGCGCACGTGCTGACCTTCGCCGCGCATCGCCGGACGCTGGTCGCCGGGGCCCTCCACGACCTCGGCATCACCGACCTGGGTGCCGGCGACCCGATGGAGTGGGTCGCCGAGCCGGCCTGAACCGGCGCGAGACCCGGCTCAGGCCGAGCGCGAGACCACCAGGTCGCACAACGCCTCGAGGGCGGCCCGGGCGGGTACGTCCGGCAGCGGCGTCAGCACCTCGCGGGCCTCGTCGGCCCGTTTGCGGACATAGGCCCGTGCCTCGGCGATCGCCGGATGCCGCCGGAGCAGGTCCAGGGCCTCCGCCAGGAGCTCGTCGTCGGACAGGTCCGACCGGAGCAGCTCGCGGAGCCGGGCGTCGGCCGGATCGGTCGACGCCACTGCGAGCAGGCCCGGCAGGGTCGGGACTCCCTCGCGCAGGTCGGTGCCCGGAGTCTTCCCGAGGTCACCGGCCTCGCTGGCAACGTCGATGATGTCGTCGGACAGCTGGAAGCAGCTCCCGATGCGCTCCCCGAACTCGGTCAGCGCGGACTCGATGGCCGGCGCCGCGCCGGAGCACTTGGCCCCGAACCGGGCCGACGTGGCGATCAGAGAGCCGGTCTTGTCGGCGACCACGGACAGGTAGTGGGCCAGCGGATCCTGGCCGTCCGGCGGACCGAGCGTCTCGCGGATCTGGCCCTGGACCAGCCGCCCGAAGGTCCGGGCCTGGATGTCGACGGCCTCGGTGCCGAGGGTGGCCACGATGATCGACGCCCTGGCGAACAGGTAGTCGCCCACCAGGATCGCGACGTTGTTGTCCCACCGGGCGTTGGCGCTCGGGGCGCCCCGTCGCAGCAGGGCTTCGTCCATGACGTCGTCGTGATAGAGCGTCGCGACGTGGGTCAGCTCCACGACCTGCGCCGCCGACAACACCTCGGTCGCGTCCCGATCGCCGAACTCGGCGGCCAACAGCACCAGCATGGGACGAAACCGCTTGCCGCCGGCGTCGAGCAGATGCCGAGCCGCCTCGGTCACGAAGGGCATGTCGGCGTCGACCGCCGTCACGAGCTCCCGCTCCACCTCGTTCAGCCGGTCCCGCAGCCGAGCCTCTAGTTCGGCGTCGACGTTGGGGATCCCCAACGAGGTGTCGGTGTTCAACGTACGAAGGCTCCCGCGTCTTGGGCCAACTCCAGCACCGGCCCCGGCAGGATGCCGAGCACGAGCGTCACCACGACAGCGACTGCCACGACGGTCGCGGTCAGCGCACTGGGCATCGCGACGCTCGGACCCTCACCCACCGGGTCGGAGAAGTACATCAACACGATGACACGGACGTAGAAGAATGCCGCAACCGCGCTCAGCACGACGCCCACCACGACCAGCGGCCAGGCACCGCCGGACCAGGCGGCGCTGAACACCGCCCACTTGCTGATGAAGCCGCTCGTCAGCGGGATGCCGGCGAAGGCGAGCAGGAAGAACGCGAAGACTCCGGCGAGCACCGGCGACGTCTTGCCGAGTCCGGCCCACCGCGACAGGTGCGTCGCCTCGCCGCCGGCGTCGCGCACCATCGTCACGACGGCGAACGCTCCGACCGTGGAGAAGCCGTAGGCCGCGAGGTAGAACAGCACACCCTGCAGGCTGGTCAGACCGGTGCCCGAGAACGCCCCGGCGAAGCCGACCAGCAAGAACCCGGCATGGGCGATGGAGGAGTACGCCAGCATCCGCTTGATGTCGGTCTGGGTCAGGGCGATGACCGAGCCGACCAGCATCGTGAGGGCGGCGATGATCCAGATGACCGGACGCCAGTCCCACTGCGCACCGCCGAACGCGACGTAGAACACCCGCAGCAGCGCACCGAACGCGGCGAGCTTGGTGCCGGCCGCCATGAACGCGGTGATCGACGTCGGCGCGCCCTGGTAGACGTCCGGCGTCCAGGAGTGGAACGGCGCCGCCGACACCTTGAACAGCAGGCCGACCGCCATCAGGCCCATGCCGGCCAGCAGCAGGTTCTGACCGTCGAGCCGGTTGCTGACCGCCTGGTCGATGCCGGCCATCGTGAACGAGCCCGCGTAGCCATAGGTCAGGGCGATGCCGTAGAGGAAGAACGCCGACGAGAACGCGCCGAGCAGGAAGTACTTCATCGCGGCTTCCTGGCTGATCAACCTGCGACGGCGGGCCAACCCGCACAGCAGATAGAGCGGCAGGCTCAGCACCTCGAGCGCGACGAACATCGTCAGCAGATCGTTGGCCGCAGGGAAGATCATCATGCCGCCGACGGCGAACAGCGCCAGCGGGAACACCTCGGTGTGCTCGATGCCGCGGGTCGAGACCTCACGCTCGGCCTCGGTGCCGGGGAGGGCCGCGGCCTGACCGGCGAACGCCGTGACTCCCCCCTCGAGCCGGCGCTCGGCCATCAGCATCACGGAGATGACCGACAAGGCCAGCAACACACCCCACATGAAGACTGTGGGACCGTCGACGGCAAGAGCACCCTCGGCGGCGATCAAACCACGCGCCGAGTTGTCGGAGATCGGATCCAGGTCGGCAGCGATCAGCACCGTCCCGACCAGCGCCGCGCCGAGAGCGGCGAGCGTGAGGGTGACCTGGGCGTAGTAGCGGTACGCCCGCGGCAGCGCCGCCTCGAGTACGACACCGACGGCGGCCGCGCCGAACACGATCAGCACCGGGTAGATCGAGCCGTACTGGATCGTCGGCTGGTCGAAGGTCGCCTCCGCGACAAGTGAGGTCGTCATTCGGTGCTCCCCTCGACGCTCTGCGGTTCGACCACCGGGACGTCCGGGGTGGTGTCAGGGACGTCGACGTTCTCTAGCGTCGCGTTCACTGCCGGGTTGATCACGTCGAGCAGCGGCTGCGGCGCGAAGCCGAGGCCGAACAGCAGGACGACCAGCGGCGCGAGCGCCACGATCTCCCGGCGCCCGAGGTCGGTGATCCCGGCGTTGTCCTCGCGCAGCGGACCGGTCATGGTGCGCTGGTACATCAGCAGGATGTAGACGGCGCCCAGGATCACGCCGGTGGCGGCGAAGACGGCCGCGGTCTTGGAGAACGTGAAGGTGCCGGCAAGGACCAGGAACTCGCTGACGAACGGCGACAGCCCGGGCAACGACAAGGTGGCGAGGCCGGCCACCATGAAGACGCCCGACAGCAGCGGCGCCACCTTCTGCACGCCGCCGAAGTCCGAGATGCGTTTGGACCCGCGGCGTTGTATGAGGAAGCCGGTGACCAAGAACAACGCCGCCGTCGCGATGCCGTGATTGACCATGTAGAGCGTCGCGCCCGCGGCGGACACGCTCGTGAACGCGAAGATGCCCATCACCATGAAGCCGAAGTGCGAGATCGACGCGTACGCGATCAGGCGCCGGATGTCGTCTTGGCCGATGGCGAGTAGCGCACCGTAGATGATCGAGATGATCGCCAGCGTGATGACCACCGGGCTGGCCCAGTCCGACGCCTCCGGGAACAGCTGGAGGCAGAACCGGATCATCCCGAAGGTGCCGATCTTGTCGAGCACGCTCACCAGCAGCACCGAGGTGCCCGGTGTGGCCTCGCTGGCGGCGTCGGGGAGCCAGGTGTGGACGGGCCACATCGGCGCCTTGATCGCGAACGCGGCCATGAAGCCGAGGAACAGCCAGCGGGCTGTCGTCTCGTCCATCGGCACCTGCGACAGCTCCGACAGCAGATAGGTCGAGCCGAACTGCGAGCCGGCCGACACCACGTAGAGTCCGACCACCGAGGCCAGCATCAGCAGCCCGCCGAGCAGCGAGTACAGCAGGAACTTCACCGCCGCGTACGAGCGTTGCGCCCCGCCGTAGCCGCCGATCAGGAAGTAGATCGGGATCAGCGTCGCCTCGAACAAGACGTAGAACAAGAACACGTCGGTCGCGGCGAAGACACCGATCGCGAGTCCCTCGAGGGCGAGCATCCAGCCGAAGTAGGCGTTGAGGCTCCACCGGCCGGAGTCACCGTCGTGCCAGGATGCCAGGATCACCACGGGCGTCAGCACCGTCGTCATCAGGATCAGGCTGAGTCCGATGCCGTCGACTCCGACCGCGTAGTGAGCACCGAACGCCTCGATCCAGGTGTGCTCTTCAGTGAACTGGAAGCCGCCGCCGGTGTCGTAGCCGGACGCCATGGCGATCGCCAGCGCCAGCGTGATCAACGAGACGCCCAGGGCGACCTGCTTGGGCAGAGCGCTGCGCTGTCCCGATCGCTGGCGAGGCAGCAGCATCAGCAGGATCGCACCGACCAGCGGCGCGGCGGCTATAACCGTAAGCCAAGGAAAGTCGCTCATGCTTTCTCCTCAACTATGGGCGCCGTCAGAACGCGGTGTGTAACGGAAGGCGTGATCATGCAAGGTTCACCGCTAAGATCCCCAGGACGACGATCACGGCGCCGCCGAGTACGGCCAGTGCATAGGACCGGACGAAACCGGTCTGGGTGCGTCGGACCCGGCCCGAGGTGCCGCCGATCAGCGCCGCGACGCCGTTGACCATGCCGTCGATCCCTCGGTTGTCGAAGTAGACCAGGGATCGGGTGAGGTACTGGCCCGGCCGCATGAATACCGCCTCGTTGAACGCGTCACCGTAGAGATCGGCTCGCGCCGCCCGGGTGAGCACGGACCCGCGAGGCGCCACCGCCGGCACCGGACGGGTGCCGTACATCCACCAGGAGAT
>Ga0081455_10001153_pt1 | contig 33121 bp, 31 predicted proteins | sample TabmetS3T2R1_FD_70207 | JGI IMG/M metagenome (GOLD analysis project Ga0081455, IMG submission 70207) | Tabebuia heterophylla rhizosphere microbial communities from the University of Puerto Rico - S3T2R1 | ecosystem: Host-associated > Plants > Roots > Rhizosphere ...
GGTTGGTTTCCACCAGGTTCGAGTACGGATATGGCTTCTGCGGGTACTTGTAGAGCCATTTCATGTATGAATGGGTCGGCGTCGAGTCGAGATAGAAATAATACTCTTTGACATCCTCGCCGTGGTTACCCTCCGAATTGGTGAGGCCAAAGAGCCGCTCTTTGAGAATCGGATCTTTGCCGTTCCATAGCGCCAGCGCAAAGCACAGATGCTGCCCGTCGTCGGAGAGGCCGGCCAAACCGTCCTCGCCCCAGCGGTAAGCCCGCGAGCGAGCCTGATCGTGGCTGAAGTAGTTCCAGGCGTCGCCATTGTCGCTGTAGTCTTCGCGCACGGTGCCCCATTGGCGCTCGCTCAAGTAGGGGCCCCATTTGCGCCACAGGATACTGTCTTCCTGGGCCTCCGTGAGGCGCGCCATCTCGGCTCCGGCTCGTTCGGCTGTTAGGGTTGGTGTTGGTGATTTCATGGACTTGCTCCTCGAAGCAAAGTGTTGTTGTGCTCGGTTTTTTCTTACAGCATAGTAGCCGGGTGAAAATGAAAGAGGGAAAAAGTGAGGCGGAGCCAGGTCTTCAAATTTTTGTTGATTCCTTCTCATGTTGCCGACCCACCCATGGTCTTTCCATAGGTTTGAATAGCTTCCACTACACCATGAAAGATGAGTCCCATACCCATGCTAGCGACAAAAAAGCCGACAATGCGCGTGGCCGCGTCTATCCCCTTAGGGCCGATGCGGCTGAGAACTGTCTTGGCGTAGGCTAGACATAGATAGGTGACGAACATCGTACCCACAATGGCAAGACAGATGGCAACAGCGGAGGCGAATACAAATTCGGAGTGTTTCACCGTCGAAGTCATGCCAAGGATGGTCGCGATGGCTCCCGGTCCAAACATGATCGGCATGGCAAGTGGCACGAAGGCGACGTCTTCATCTTTGTTGCCCGAGCCGCTTGCGACACCGCCCAGCGATGCGCCCGAGGACGAAGGTGAAAACAGCTCGAAGCCGATGCGCATCAGGATGATGCCGCCGACAATCCGGACCATGCTCAACGGAACGCCGAAAACCCACAGTATCAGATGCCCGAAGAAGAGAAAGAAAAATGCCAGGAGCAGGGCGTAGAAGCATGATAGGCGGGCAATGCGGCGGTGCTCCTGTTCGTCCTTGCCTTGCAGAAGCTTCAAGAAGACCGGCAGGGCTTCAAGCGGATTGATAATGGCCAGCCGGGTCGTAAACATGCCGACGAAGAGAGTCAACTCTTGACCCATTATCATTCCGCCAAGAGTGACTGGCGCTAGCGCTGTTGCTGCTGCTGGAGTTGCTGGATCTGTTGATTCTGGCGCTGGATCTCCGCTTGCTGCGCCGATAATTGTTGCTGCACGGCCTGGTCTTGCTTTTGCCGCGCTTGCATCTGGTCGCCGATCAAGGCGCCGCCGACCAAGCCAACGGCAGCGCCGATGCCGGCTCCGGCTCCGGCATGTCCCGTGGCTGCGCCAATAATGCCGCCTAACCCGGCTCCGGTGAGAGTTCCGATGCCGGCGCCCTTCTCCCTCGTGGTCAGAGGTTCCGAACAGCCGACAAAAACCGTCGCTAGAAAAACGACTACAACGGTAGTGAGATTCCTTTTCATATCGTGCTCCTTAGGGTTTATCTAAGTCCAATGGGGCCTCTGAATGCCTACTTTACCGGAGTCTTTGCGGGTACTCCCTTGGAGGGATCGAACCTGATTCGATTCGCGTGCAACTCTTGAGCAACCGCAACCATTGCTTCGGCGACACGATTGTTGGGATTGGCCCGACAATACTTCTCTATTCGATCCTGCAATTCGTCGATGGTGATCGTGCCGACGACGTCATAGGTGTCCATGACATAGAAATTGTGCGCGGTCATAAATCCCGCCACCCAATGCTCCATAATTTTGTCGGCGACTTCGTACTGCTCCGGGGTGAAGTTCTCCAGGCGCTTTTCAGAGAACTTAACGTAATCGCCGCAGGACCTGGACCCGAACCCAAGGGCAAGATATCGACCGTTGCTGTCGATTGCCAACGAATTAGACAGTTCCCCGGACAGTAAAACGGCTCCAAGAAGTGTAACCATAACCAGCGAGACAACTCTCATACGATCAGCTCTCCTTTGTTTTAAATGCGATCTTTGTTTGAAGTCACATGAGATGAACATATGCAAAACGTGACGATCAAGCAAATAACTCTGCGCAAATTTTTTACGTTTAGCCTTGCTTAGCCGGAAGGTCTTTTCCGCTCTCAAGATTACGAACAACGCTAGCGACATCTCGGCTCAGATCGGCCACGGCTTCACTCAGCGCGGCCACAGACGCTTCGGTGGACTTGTCTCTCACCGGCTTAGTTAAATAGGATTCCTTGAGGCCGATGGTCTTTCTTGCGTCATCCAGGATGGTCCAACGGGCCCACAGCTCGACGACGTGCTCCGCATTGGGCTCGAAACGGAGGACTTCCACCTGGATTTGATAGGTCGGCCGTTGGCTTCTTTCCCAGGGGTAAAGGAAAATTCTGTCGGTTTGAAGCAAGATTGACAAGTTTTGCGATAGGACCCGTGTAAAATTTTCTTCCAGCGGTTCCGCCCAACGATCATTTTCAGCAACCGCAAACCGGTTCTGGGATACTCGCGTAACGATACCCTGGCGGTCAAGATATCCGGGGAGCTTGACCGGACCTATTCCGAGGGCAGGCGTGTTGATTCCAGCGGCATCCTGCGCTCCCGGGGGCGTCCGCGGAAGAGAAGCCAAAGCGAAATACCTTGACGGGTCCGGCTTGACCTCGAGAAAAGAGCAACCTGCCGAAATGAAACACACGAGCAAGATTATCACGCCAAGTCTTTGGCAGGACATCAGTTCTCCTTTCCGTCGGGCTTGCCGAAGATCGGGGCTCTCGGGTTGCGTTCCAGGTAATCGGTCAGCGCCCGCAACGACCGCGCCGCCGTGGAAACGTCTCTGAGGCCTTTGACCAACTCATAGTTAACCGGCGAGTCAAGATCGGTCAGGGTCTCAATGTTAGTCACCGCTGCCTCAGCCCTTTTCATGGTCTCCTGCGTCTGCTTGAGCGCGTCCCCGGCTTGTTTCAAGGCCAGACGAGTGTCTGCGGACGTATGCTCCAAGTCATCTGCGAGGATTTTGACTTTGTCTTCTGTCGTACCCGCAAGATTGCGAATATTCACCACCGCCTCATCCACCTTAGGCATGACCCGCGCCAAAGAACGCAGCACCGACTCTATCTCGGGAGAATTCACGGTGCGATTGAGACCTTTGAGGGTTGCCTGCAGATTCGCATCCAGTTGCTTGAAATCGATGTCTTCGAGCTTGCTAATAACACGGGTCAACGAACCTTTGGCCTGTTCAAAGGTGGTGGGTAAGGTTGGGATTTCCGGGTAATCATAGTCCCCTCCTGGCTTCTGGACGAGATTGATCGGAGTGCCTGGAAAAAAATCGAGGGCGACATAGAGCAGTCCTGTAACCAGGCTCTCCATATCGAGTTGGCCTCGAAGCCCTCGATCGGCAATTACCTTCTGCATAGCTTGGGGGTCCACCGTAGCCTCAGCGGCAGCGGTCGCTCCCCTTCGGGTCAACTTTTTCAAGTCGATTTCGATGATCACGGGAATCTCGTCAGCTGCCGTGCCTTGTCCAACCTGTATCCTGATATCCTTCACCGAGCCGATCTCGACGCCCTTCAACTTGACCGGCGCGCCAACGCGCAGCCCGTTCACCGAACTGTCAAAATACAGCACGAAGGTCTTTGTCTGACGAAACAGCCGTCCCGAGCCGAAGACCAGAATCGCAATCACGATCAAAGCCACGGCGCCAAGCACAAAGGCGCCGATCACAGCCGGGCTCATTTTCTTGTTCATGACTCCTCCTTCTCTCCCCGGCGCAAAAAAGCTCGCACCTTGGGATCTGGACAATGGGCCAAAAGCTCCTTGGGATCACCGCTGGCGGTCATGGTCTTGGCGTCGGGATCGAGAAACACGCTGTTGTTACCGATGGTGAAAATGCTGGCCAGCTCGTGGGTCACCACCACGACGGTGGCCCCCAGACTGTCGCGCAACTCCAGAATCAAATCATCGAGCAGCCGGGAGCTGATCGGATCGAGGCCCGCAGACGGCTCATCGAAGAAAAGCACTTCGGGATCTAAGGCCATGGCGCGCGCCAGGCCAGCTCTTTTCTGCATGCCGCCGCTGATCTGCGAAGGGTAATAGTCTTCGAAGCCCTTCAGTCCCACCAGCGCGAGCTTCAAGGAAGCCACCTCTCGAATCTCGACGGAGTTTAGTTCGGTATACTCTTCCAACAGCATGCCGATGTTCTCCGCTAGGGTCATCGAGCTCCAAAGCCCTCCCGTCTGAAACAATATCCCCATGCGTCTAAGCAATGTCTGTCTTTGCTCGAAGTCGGCTTTGGTGAAGTTTTCATCGCCGTAAAAGATATCTCCTTTGGCCGGCTCGATCAGACCGATCATGTGTCTTAGCAAGGTGCTCTTGCCGCTGCCGCTGCCGCCCATGATGATGAAGACGTCCCCATGATTGACGGCAAAGTTTAGATCGCGCATGAGCACGAAGCTACCGAAGGCCATGGTCAGGTCGCTCACGGTGATATGAGCTTTGTGGTTGCCGGTCGGTGTTTGTGAAGCCATTCAGATCCCCAGGATGTAGAAAATAACAGCAAAGATGCCGCAAGCCATCACAATGGCAACAATCCCCGTGACCACGGCCGAGGTTGCTGCATCGCCGACGGCGGAAGAGCTGTTGCCGGACTGGAGCCCCCTCAAGCAGCCGGACAGCGCGATCAGGACTCCGTAGACCGAGGCCTTGAAGACGCCCCCAGCGATATCTGTCAGGGAGATGGCATTAGCGGTCTCATTGAAATAAGTGGTCCAGGAGAGATCCAGCATGCCGACACCGATCACGGCGCCGCCGATGACACCGACAAAGTCGGCGTAAAGGCACAAGAGCGGCATCATCAATATGAGCGCCATGACTCGCGGAAGAACCAAAAATTCCAGGGGCGAAAAGCCGGCGGTGGTGAATGCATCGACTTCTTGGGTGACTTTCATGGTGCCGATCTGCGCGGCAAAGGCCGCTCCGGTGCGCCCTGCCATGATAATGCCGGTCATCATGGCGCCCATCTCACGCATCATGGCGATTCCTACCAAATCCGCCACATAGATCTGGGCGCCGAACTGCTTGAGCTGCACGGCGCCCACGAAAGCGAGGATCACGCCGACCAAGAAGCTTATTAAAGTTACGATGGGGAGGGCCTCGGCGCCGCACTGCTGGATCAAGAGAAAAAGATCCGAGGCCCGATAGCGCGCTTTCATGCGGAGCAGCGCTAAGAAGGTCATGGTCATATCGCCCAGAAAGGCCAGCATCTCCTTGGTGGAGCCGGCAAATCCGAGGGTGTCGGTGCCGACACGTTCAAGAAAGGAGGGTTCTGTCACTTCCCGGCGCGCGCCTTTTCTTTCCGGCACAGCTTCGGCGAGAGCGAGCAGCTTTTGCACTCCGACGGGGAGTCCTTCGCGGTTCATGGGAATGTTTCGCTGCCGGCATAACTCGGAAACCTCAACTAGAAAAGTTAGAACGCTGCTGTCCCACGAGGTTAGCTCGCGGGTATCAAAGGCGATGTCTCGGACTTGGCGCGCCGATTCAAGTTCATGCTCCACCAGAGCCGCGGAGGGACGCCCACCACGCAACCGCCAAACACCACGGAGTTGAACCTTGAGAGTAGAATCACCGGCCAGGTTGAACAGCAGTTGACTGTTGTCTGCCATACTTAAACGACTCAGATATTACAAGGCAAACGATTCAGCCTGGCTTCCGCGGTCGAAGGCGAAGCACAGGAAAGGCGCAAGTCTTCCGCAGCGAACGCAACGGGCCTGTGCCTCTGAGCGGTTCCGGGCATCGGTGGGATGAGCGTCGTCCTCAACCGTGGCGAACGAAGTGCCAAGTAACAAAAAAACCTTTGAAACATTACGGTTCTATGCGTTCGCTGCTCCAGGCTCACGCCTCGCCTAGCACAAGTGATACAATTGAACTTCGGAATTCGGGTTCAATGGCGTCCGCGAAAAGAATCTAGCGAAGAGCGGTAAAATCGTCTATTGGACTTTGGTCCAATGGGACGAAGAGGTTTATCGCGCAGAACATGCTTTGAGCCTTGCACGGCATGCTGAGCGAAACCTTAGACCCCGACATTCGGCTTGGGTTCCGAAGGCGCCGGCGGCGGATCCATCTGAGCCCAGTCCCGAACAATTTCGTAGCCGGTCGCCAGCAACGTGGGCCCTAAGAATAGACCGAGAAAACCAAAGGCAAGGGTTCCGCCGAGCACGCCGAGGAAAACCAAAACGAAAGGCAGCGCGCTGCCCCGGCTGATGAAAAAGGGCCTGATGATATTGTCTGCGCCGCCGACAACGAAAATTCCCCACAGCACCAAAAAAACCGCCCATCCGGTTGCACCGGCATAAAATAACCAGATTGCAGCAGGGAACCACACCAGGGGCGCGCCGATAGGAGTCAGGGCCATCAAAAACGTGAGAAAAGCAAGCAACAACACTCCGGGCACGCCGGCCAGCCAAAGTCCCAAGCTGGTTAAAATCGACTGAGCGATGGCGGTCCCTATGGTCCCGTAAACGACGCTCTTGATGGTCGCGCCGACAACGTCGAGTATACGGATCCCACGCTCTCCCCCGAGCCGGTGGGCCACGCTTTGGAGTCCTTTCGCCCCGGCGATGCCGTCGCGATAAAGGAAAAAAGCGATAAAAAGACTAAGTGCCAATTGCAGGGTTCCCTGACCGAGAATAGCCGCAACGCGGAGAAGCCATTCACCCGCCGGAAGCAGATATTCGCCGAAATCGCTGAGTTCACTCAACAGTTTTGCGGTATTGTGAGCGAGACCCTGCCAGTATTCGTACAATTGTGTACCCACCAGCGGTATGTTTGCGATCCAACTGGGAGGTCCTGGTGGACCATCGGAGAATAGGCTGCGGACCCATCCAGTAGCGGCGGCCACTTGTTCTGCCAAGCTAGAGCCCAAAATAACTAGCGGTACCAATAGAACTGCGGCGACCAATAAGGTCATCAGTGTCGCCGCCAAACCCTTACGGCCCCTGAGGACGCGTTCGCACCAGGCGTAGATAGGAAATGTCGAATAGGACAGGATGAGCGCCAACAAAACCGCCGACACAAAGGGTCGAAGCACTACGAAACAACCAATCACGAGCAACAACAGAATGGCCATTCCAGCGATTTGCTCGAAGCGATTTTCACTATTCATGGGTCATTTCCAAAAGAGTTAAGGGTCAATCCGGTCGGTTAAGCAGAGTCCGGTCTCGTGCTCGATCGAAGCCAGCTCAAGAACTCGAAGCACAATCTGTTCTTTAACGCCCCTCCACCTGCTGCTTCAGTTGCTGGAGCTCTTGTTCTGCCCGGTCGATTTGAGCTTGTTGTGCGGCCATTTGCTGTTGGAGCTCTTGTTCCTGCTTTTGCCGCTCTTGGATCTGGTCACCGATCAAGGCGCCGCCAATTAAGCCGATTGCAGCGCCAATCCCAGCGCCAGCTCCGGCATGTCCCGTGGCGCTGCCAATAACGGCGCCTAAGCTGGCCCCGGCAACTGTTCCGATGCCCGCACCCTTCTCCGTCGTGGTCAACGGTTCAGAGCAACCGAGAAAAAACGTCAGTAAAAAAATGACTAAGATGGTCGTGAGAGTTTTTTTCATATCCTGCTCTTTTGAATTATTTGCGGTGTTGCGGCGACAAGATTCATTCTGAATCAGGACGATTCGGTTTGAGCGATTCCGCCAGCTTTAACCCGACGAGCTGAGCGACTACAACCGCGATGTAGAACTGTCCGAATACGACTTCAATCCATGAAAAAGACAGAGCGAGACTGTCTACGGGCGTGATGTCGCTATAGCCGAGGCTAGTCAAGGTGGTAACACTAAGGTAGCTAAATAAAGAGCGCCGTAAGTTCCAGTCGCTAAATTGTGGGGCGATCACGTCGGCGATGCGAAATGCCTCAGGCCGAATCAGATAGATTAGCGCATAAACGTTGGCCCACGCAGCGGCGGCCAGCAAGTAGCCGCAAAGGGCACCAATGACGGTATCGATTCGAATGGTCCCCTGATGATGGAGGATGCGCGTGAGGATTACGGTGACTGCAAAGCCGAGAAACAAAAAGGCGCAGCAATGATACGCGATGGCCGCAAACGATGCCCAGTCTGACAGAGTCTGACGCACGATACTGCTGGCGAGTGCAGGAATTACCAAGGCAAACGCCAACCACCGTTCCCACCGCTGGTTGAAGACGACCATGAGTATGCCGAGATTGACCGCGAAGAGGAAAGCGTCGGCGAAGATGCGAGTTCGCGCGCTCCAGTGCGCGACTAGCGGTTCCACGAAGGCCGTCAGCAGCAGCGCTGCCAACAGCACCAGATATTTCTGCTCAAGAAGTCCTGTCATCCCATGGTGCACTCCTTGCGCATTATTTCCAAATGCACTCAGGTAAACCGAAATTCGACGGTCTAATTCCGAAAGAGACTAAGGGCTTAGTATTCGGGGTGAACATTCATCGTCCGTTGTGACCCCGACACTCTTTCAGCCTCCCAGTAACGCCTGAACATGCCGCGGGCGGCGATCTAACTTGCCGCCGCCCTGCATCCCTAATTGCGACAGGCTTCCTGGGAAAAAGGTGAAAGAGACGGAGTCTAACGCCCCCAAAGCTCCTTCGTAGCAAGACGCGCGCCCTCGGCCATCGCTTGAAATTTTGCCCAGGCGACTTGCGGATGACCGACTCTCGTGCCGATGCCGCAGTCCGTGCCGGCAATGACATTTTCTTTTCCCACCAGCCTGGCAAAATTCACGAGCCGATCCGCAATCGCCTGCGGATGTTCAATGAAGTCACTGTAGTGTCCGGCAACTCCGGGAATCAGTATCTTGTCATCCGGAAGTTTGCCTTCCCGCCAAACACGCCACTCATGCTCATGGCAAGGATTGGACGCCTCGATGGAATAAGCCCCGGCGCGCACCTTGAGAATTAGATCGACGATATCGCTAAGCGGAATATCGTACTTGTGCGGGCCGTGATAACTGCCCCAACACATATGGAAGCGCACCCGGTCAATGGGCAAATCCCTCAGGCCGTGGTTGAGGGCGCCGATGCGCAGCTCTTGATACTTCCGATACTCCGCCACGCTCATGTGAGGATACATCTGCCAGGCGTCGGCGAGATCCGGATCGTCGATCTGGAGGATGAAACCGGCGTCGACGATGGCCTTGTATTCCTCGTGCATGGCGTCGGCGATGGCGAAGAGGTAAGCTTCGTCGGTCGGGTAGTATTCGTTCTTCATCCAGTGCTCCATTGTGCCAGGAGCGATGGCGGGGAGAAAGGCCTCTTCGATCGCCTTTCCTTGGAGCGCGGCTTTCAAATTCTCGATGTCCGCCTTTACCTCGGCGTGTCCGACATACTTAAGCGGCTCAGCGCAGTAGAAAACCCGGGAATGGTGGCCGATGGAGGTACGGCCACCCCGGTTAAAGTACTCAGAGAACTCGATCATGTCGCGGCCGAAGATGGACGTAGGCCGGAAGTCTGGACCTTCCGGCTTCTCGACAAAGCCGCTCAGCCGCTCGCGCGTATAGCGCGAGAAATTGGGTTTGCCAAGTTCGCCATCGTTGACGATATCGACGCCGCAATCGACCTGTTGGCGCACGCCTTCCGCCACGGCGGTCCGCACCCGCCGGCTGTAGGCTTCGTGGTCATAGGGCTTCGCCTCGTTCTTCGCGTCGAGCATCTCTTTGAGATCTTTAGGCTGCGGTAACGTGCCCGCATGCGTTACCAGGATTCGTTCAGTGCTGCGTTTCATGTTTTCCTCCTCTCCCTTATGCTCCACTGCCCCAGTCTCTGTTTCCCGTTCGATTGACCAGAAACTTGGAACTAGGAACTAACTTCTTTTCTCTGCATTCGCCAACGCTTTTTTGATGATGTCGCGAATCGCATCGAGCTCTTCAATCCATTCGGCATTCAACCAGAGAAATTTGGCTCCCTTAATGCGGCGCGCCTGGTCGCTCACTTTCTCTTTCGAGATGTCCTCCCTCAGAGAATCATAGAGGCCGCCGGTCTTGTGATTGGAGTCCAGCCAGGCAGTTTGTCCCTCCCGGGACAACAACCAGTTGACGGCAACTTTGGCAGCGTTGGGATGGGGCGCGCGGTTGAATAGGCTCACGGTGCCGTTATACGCGGTCACTGAGGATCCTTCTTTTAGCGATCCGGGCATGAATTGATTAAGCGGCAGTCCCTGCATCATGGCCGTATCAACTTGCCTCGCGCCGATACCGAACGCGTATTTTCCCGAGCTCAGCCAATCCAATAGCTGCTCGTTAGAGCGCAAAATAGCAATATCCGTCTCGGCATGCAGCCGTCGGAGATACTCGGGGCCCAAATCCGGGTGCTTGTAGAAAAAGATTTGCGCTGCGCTAATTGGGCCCGCGAGCAGTGGGTCTACGGAGACGATCTTTCCCTTCCATTTCGGATTTAATAAATCCCAATAGGACTTGATGTCCGATGGGTTTATCAATTTCGTGTTGTAAGTGATCTCGCCGCTCCTCGGCGTTCCCTCGAAGACAAAGATGTAGCGATTCTCAGGGTCGTCGTAGTGATGTTTGCCCTCGAACCAGCCGGAGGTGTCCACAACTTCAGGCAAAACCAACAAGGGCTTAATGGGTTCTAGAATCTTGGCGCGGTGAAATACAGTCAGGGGAGTTATATTCCCCGATATATATAGGTCAACGATGTATCTGCCGGCTCTGCGCTCGCTCATGACGCGCTGACTTAACTCGGGACCTCTTCCCGTCACCATGGTCACTTTGATTTTTGGATATTTTTTCTGAAAGGTCTCGCGAAATACCGGTTCGAAGGCTTGAGTTATGTAGATGGCCAGTTCTCGTTCTTCTTCCGCGGCCTTTACCGTCTTGTCCCAGTCAGCTTGCCACGCCGCCTTTGGCTCAGCGGCGACGACGAGTGAAGCGATTGAGATGATTGACATCATCAAGCCGGCGACCGCGATTCGGAGGATAAGAGCTGGTATCATAGTAGTGCCTTTTTGACCTTGCTGTGACTTGTGACTGAGCGCCGTCAGCAATTTTCTACTTCTTCACCTGCGCCTGGTCAACCAATGAGAGATCCATCACCGATTTGCGCCCCATTGTGTTCTCCAGTCCTCTTAGGATTGTCCGACCGTCTGCCCTGCGGCGGCCTGAACGTCTTTAATGATATAGATGGTGAGAGTTTCGCGGCGGTTTCTCACCGTGAGATCGTGGCGCGGAAACGAGTCTACCTTGACTCCGGCATGCCGGGCCACTTCCTCTGAGATCACCAGCTGGCAGCCGTATTCTTTGGTGAGGTCTTGCAAACGGCTGGCGACATTCACGGTGTCGCCGATGGCGGTGAGACTGACGGCCGTGCCATAGCCCATGCGCCCGACCACCGCCGGTCCGCAATGGATTCCGACGCCGATTTTCAACGGTTCTGCCAGCTCGGCGGCGAGCAACTGGCTTAAGTGGCTAACTCCGTTGACAATCTCGTTGGCCGCAGCTAGCGCTCGGCGGCAGCCATCATTCGGATCAGTCTCGATCCCGAAGAGCGCCATCACCCCGTCACCGACGAATTTATCGACGACGCCTCCGGCGCGGGTAACGGCTTCACCGGCGGTCTTAAAGTAACTGTTCAAGATGAAGACAAGATCATACGGCAATTTGTGCTCCGCCATGCCGGTGAACGATCGAAGATCTGCGAATAGGACGACAATGTTGCGCTCCTCACCGGCTAGATAAGAAGGCTGCATGAAGTCATGCCAGGTTCGACCGCTTGCCGGCACGAGCGGCGTGACCGATAGATCTGCTTTCGGGCGCAACTGACAAGCGAGTCTCACATTGGGAGGCGCTCCGACACGGCGCAAGACACGAATCTCAGCGGATCTTGCCGGTGGCAGCGAATCCCCTCCACGGACAACTCGAACTCGGCACGTCGAGCAACGGCCTCTTCCGCCACAAACGGAGGTGTGAGGAATTCCCGCAAAACGGCTGGCCTCGAGCACAGTCAGGCCCCGGGGCATGGCAACTTCAATCCCTCCAGGGTAGGTCAAACGGATGCGACTGCGTCGCTGAATTACGTCGCGGATAGCGCGGGCGAGCAGTACCAATGCGAGAATCCCAACGTAGGCCTGGAGCGTCCAATTCTGAAGGGCAGACAAAAGCTCTCGCTGAGCTCCCCGCGGAACGTTCGCTGCAGCAAGGGTCCGGTCAAACCAGTCGGGTTGCCGCGCCATAATACCGGAAATTTCGCGGCCGGCTTCTGCGAAGCCAAGCAGCGCCAGTACGGGCAGTAACAAGGCGACGCTGAAGAAAATCGGGACAGCACGCGAATACCACGGACGCAGTCGGAGCCAAAAGTGCAACCCAATGCAGCCATGCATCCAGGCGACAGTCACCAGAATCGCTTGGCGTATGCCGTTGAGTGGCGTGACGTTCCAGAGTGAAAGAACGATGAGCGCATAAGAATCTTTAACGTCGAACAGCTCGTGGGCCAAGCGCGTCCCGGCGATGTGGGCGGCAAGAAACAGGGGGATAGTTAGCCCGAGGACGAGTTGGAGAGCTTCCCACAACGGCATGCGCAAATGACGGCGTCTGTAAAGCGAATAAAATGCCAGTCCGAGGTGAGTAGCCAAAGCACCGTAAAGTACGACGGTGGCCAGCGGGTTGCGCCACAGCGCTAAAAACCAAATACGGCCAGCTTCCATCGCTTCGAGCGAGATCAAACCCAAGGCGTGATTGACGAAATGGGTAGTGAGGTAAGTCAGCAACACGAGACCGGAGACCAGGCGTACGCGTCGGACGATCATGGCGGCGGGCTCAATTTACTACGACCCGGCGTGCGCAGTCCACTTTCTCACATCACGCCGTGGTAAAGACTCCTCACTTCGAGTGACGGTGTAATAAATACCGTCCATGGTTCGACTAGGCTCACCACGAACGGAATACGACATTTACTTAGCGTTCGTCCTGAGCTTGGAAGGACTCCGGGAGAGTTCAGTAACCCCCTTTTTTCTCCTGTTGACTACGAGTGCCGCGTTGTCTTACTTCTATCACGATGGATGCTTCTCGGGAGGTTAGACATGAGGGACGGATTTAAAGTCATCGATGCGGCTCGGCATGTGCTGGAGCCATCCGATCTGTTCGCGAATTATTTGCCCGCGAAGTTTCGTGATCGTGTGCGCATCGAAGGACCAAACCAGTCGTTTCGTATCGTTGACGGCGAGCCGATTTCCGATGCGGACAAACTGCGTCCGATCAAAAAACAAGAAGACTACGGATTTACCTTCGCCGGTTCGAAGAGTTGGCGCGAGACTTTCGCAGACGCGGTGGCGGCAAAGTTCGACGCTGCATCCAACGTTCGCGACATGGAACGCGAAGGCGTCGACGTCAGCGTGCTGTTTCCAACTCTCGGCCTCTATATCATGTGGCGGAGTAATCTCGATCCGGAGCTCAGCGCCGCCATCTGCCGGGCCTACAACAGTTGGCTTGCCGACTACTGCAGCTACGATCGAAAACGTCTCCATGGTGTAGCGCTCATTCCATTGCAGGATCCACAGCGGGCTGTAGATGAGTTGAGGTACGCGAAAGAGAAACTTGGCTTGGTGGGTATATTTTGGCGGCCAAATAAATTTTGCGGCCGTACTCTTGCCAGCCCTGACTACTTCCCCGTCTACGAGGTCGCGGCGGATCTGGGCGTGCCGCTCTGTATTCACGAAGGCGCCCGCACCGTACTCGAGCAAGCCGGCACGGACCGTTACAGCGAATTCGGCCGCCACATCGCGTGCCATTCGCTTGAACAGATGCTTGCTTGCCTCAACTTCTGCGCAGACGGCGTGCTGGAGAAGTTCCCCAAACTGAAAGTCGCGCACCTCGAATCCGGCTGCGGCTGGGTACCGTTTTGGCTCGAGCGGATGGACGAGCATTGGGAGCACGAAGGGCATGGCCGAGCGAAAATCACAAAAGACAAGCCGAGCACTTACTTCAAGCGCCAGTGCTGGGCAAGCTGCGAGGCGGGCGAGGAGTTGGCGCCTGTCTTTGTCGAACATGTCGGGGAGGATTACTTGACCGTTGCGACGGACTATCCCCATAGCGATTGCGTCGGCAAATTCCCGGATCGCACCGTGGGCGATCTCACCTCAAACCATCATCTTTCGACTGAGGCGCGACGCAAAATCTTATGGGACAATCCGGTGCGGCTGTATGGACTGAATGTCAACTGAACCGAATGCTTCACGCCCGCGTGCCCGGGGTTCAAGGTTCAATGTTCCAGGTTCAACGTATCAACTCCGGTTCAGACTTTGAACATTGAACTTTGAACGGCCGGTTTACCCGGCTTCCCGGCGCTTGCCGGAATCACAGGATTGATCTATGTAAGATAACGATGTTGAAGCCTGCATTAAACCAAACTCGAAACCCAAATTGTAAGGGGAGGAGCGATCATGAAAGATGGATTTAAAGTCATCGATGCCGATCGGCATATTCTAGAGCCCTCGGATTTGTATCAAAGATACTTGCCCGAGAAGTTTAAAAAACGCGTGCGCCTCGAAGGGCCCAACCAGACCGTTCGAGAGGTGGATGGCAAGCCGGTATCCGATTCGGCTTTGAGGCCGGGCCGGGAGATGACGGATTACGGCTATATCTTTTCTTCGTCAAAGCGCTGGCGCGAGTGCTTCGCCGACGCCTATGCGAACAAATTCGATCCCGCCTCCAATATCCGCGACATGGAACGCGAAGGCATCGATGTCAGCGTCCTTTTCCCGACCATCGGTCTCTATATCATGTGGCGAGACGACATCGATCCGGAGCTGAGCGCCGCGATCTGCCGCGCCTACAATACCTGGCTCGCGGAATATTGCGACTACGATCGCAAGCGGCTCTATGGAGTGATGTTGATTCCGTTGCAGGATCCGGCGCGCGCCGTGGAGGAACTCAAGTACGCACGAGAAAACTTGGGCCTGGTGGGTATTTTCTGGCGGCCCAACAAGTTCTGCGGCCGGACGTTTGCGAGCCCTGATTATTACCCGGTCTACGAGACCGCCTCGGATCTAGGCGTAACGGTTTGCGTCCATGAGGGTGCTCGCACCGTGCTGCCTCAGGCTGGCTCGGATCGCTACAGCGAATTCGGCCGTCATATCGCGTGCCATCCGCTTGAACAGATGCTTGCTTGTCTAAACTTCTGCGCAGACGGCGTGCTGGAGAAGTTCCCCAAACTGAAAGTCGCGCACCTCGAATCCGGCTGCGGCTGGGTGCCGTTCTGGCTCGAACGCATGGACGAGCATTGGGAACATGAGTCTCACGGCTCGGCCAAAATCACCAAAGAAAAACCCAGCTATTATTTCAAGCGCAATTGCTGGGTCAGTTGCGAGGCTGGGGAAGAACTGGCCCCCGTTTTCGTCGAGCACGTCGGCGACGATTATTTGATGATCGCCACCGACTACCCGCACAGCGATGCCATCGACAAGTTTCCGGACAAGACGGTGGGGGCGATCAGCAGCAACGACAAAATTTCCGTCGAATCGCGCCGCAAGATTCTCTGGGATAATCCGACCAAGACCTTTGGATTGGGAGCGTAGGAAGCAATGGCTAAATTTCGGGTCAAATACTTCGGCAGCAATGACGTTCCGGTCGATCTCATCAAGCCCATCCTTGATGAGATCGACGCCGAGCTCGTGATCGCGCGTCCCACCAACGATGCCGAGGTCATTGAAATGGGCCGCGACGCCGACGGCATCATCATGCACGGCTCAGTCCCTTTCACCAAAGAAATCATCTCGCAGCTCAAGAAGACGAAGGTCGTCTGCCGCACCGGTGTCGGCGTCGACCGGATGGATCTTGCGGCCGCCGAGGAGTTCGGCATAAGAGTCTGCAACGCCGCCGGCTGCAACTCCATCGAAGTTTCCGAGCAAGCGATTGGCTTGCTGATCGCGATTTCGCGCAAGCTCATGCGCATGAATCAGTACGTGCGCGACGGTAAATGGCGGCGTCACACCGCGGAACTGCACCGTTATCGTGGCCGGGTCTATCGTATAGCCGGGTGCACCATGGGCATCGTCGGCTTGGGTCACGTGGGCAAACAAGTGGCGCCGCGCGCCCAAGGGATGAAGCTCAACGTGCAGACGTACGATCCTTATCTCGATCCCAAGATCGCGCAATCGATGGGTGTCAAGATGGTTTCGTTCGATGAGCTGGTTCGAACCTCGGACTTCATCAGCTTGCATGCGCCGCTAACGAAACAGACCCGCAAGATGTTCAGCAGGCCGCAGTTCAAGACGATGAAGAACACCGCCTATCTCATCAACTGCGCCCGCGGCGGGCTGGTCGATTCGGACGCGTTGTACGACGCTTTGGTTGCCGGTGAGTTGGCGGGCGCTGCTTTAGACGTCACCGATCCCGAGCCGTTACCGGTGGATCACAAGTTGCTCACGTTGCCCAATGTCATCGTTACCTGCCACACTGCAGCGAACTCCGACGAGTCCTATGTCGATTGCCAAACCCACGCCGCCCGCGAAGTCGCACTGGTGCTCAGCGGCAAAGAACCAACCACAGAGGTCAAAGATCCGTGGTTACTGGCGGAGGCCCAGGACGAGGGATTCGGAGGAGTTTAGGACATCAATTGTGATCCTATTGCATTCCCTTTGAGATCTAAAGCAGCCTGGACTAGAAACGCAAGGCTCGGACTACAATAACCCGAGCCTTACCGATCCAAGGTTGGCACCGCTGGCGATTCCCCGGGATTCGAGCCACTCACTCAGTTGTGAAAGCCTTGTCATGAGAATGTTTCGTAACGTACTTAGTAATTTTCTTGCGTTGTTTTTGATGTGCGGCATCGCCCAGCAGGGTTGGTCCCAGGAAACCAAGCGGATCCGCTTTGCAGTCACAAACCCGCCTCATTTCCTTCCCATTTGGCTGGCAAAAGACGCGGGAATTTTTTCAAAGCACGGCCTGGATGTGGAAGTCATCTTCATGCGTGGAGGATCCTTGATCACAGTTGGGATCATGAGCGGGGAGCTGCAGCTATCCGGAGTCGGGGCGGAATCCGTCGTCGCGGCGAGGGTTGAAGGGGGCGATGTTGTGCTCCTCGCGTGTCCCCTGGATACCGATCTCGTCTATTTGATCGGCCGGCCGGACATCAAGACCGCCGAGCAGCTCAAGGGAAAATCGACTGCGGTTACGCGTTTGGGGTCGAGCATTCATTTTTATCTGCGTTCGGCGTTGAAGTACCTTGGCATGGACGCAGACAAGGACATGACAATTCTTCAACTGGGTGGCGGTCCCGAAATCGCCGTTGCTTTGGAAACGGGAAGGATCGCTGCTGGAATTCTTACGATCCGCTATGCTTTGCCTTTTTTACAGCGTGGCTGGCCGGTGTTGATTGATTTATCAAAAACCGATCTCAAATATCCTCCGTCGTGCGTGGGCAGCAGCCGCAGCTTCGTGGCAAAAGATCCGAACACAGTGGATCGCTTTCTGAAAGCCTATACCGAGGCGATCAGTGTAATCAAAACCGACCCTGCGCTTGCGAAGCGGATTTATGCCAAGGAGTACCGAGAGTCCAATCCGGCGATCATCGACAAGGTCGTGACGGTTTATGCCGGGCTTTTCAAATCGGTACCCACGGTTCCGGCGAGCGGACTGGAAACCGTGATCCGTGAGCTCGCCGCGCGAAAACCCTTACCGAGCGATGCATTTCGCCAGCCAGATTATTACAAAGATGATGCTCCGTTGCGGAAGATTATTAAGGAAGGTTGGATCGAGCGGTTGCGTAAGTAATCACCGAGCCAGAGAAGGAGAAGTGGAAATGCAGATCGAGTTGAATTATCCGGAGCCCGTACCGGTGAAGCTCGAACCAGGAAAGACGATGCTCTTGATCGTCGATATGGAAAACGAAGATGCCCACCCCAAAGGAAAGCGCTACATGGGAGAAGCAGTGGAGCAGATCATTCCCAAGATTGCCGAACTGCGGCGGCGAGTGCGCCAGGCGGGCGGGCTCGTGGTTCACACGCAGTCGGTGCGCAAACCCGATGCGCTGGAGTTTACACTTTTTAAGAACGTCGTGCGCAAAGTGGAAGGAACCTGGGGCGCTGAGTTTATCGATCAGTTAAAGCCGGAAACGGGAGAGCCGGTTGTCGTCAAATATACTCACGATTGCTTTTATCGAACCGAGATGGAATCTGTCCTGGAGCGATTACGGTTGGGGGCGGGCGAGAGTCGTATCATCATTACTGGTATCGCCACCCGCGGCTGTGTGCAGTGCGCTGTGATGGGCTTCAGCATCCGCGATTTTTATGTCTATGTGCCCATCGACTGTACAACTCAACGGGACAAGAAGGAGAAACTACAGGCGTTTTCTCTCTTTAACAGCTTTGGATATCGCTACAACGTTACGGTTACCCGTTCCGATTTGATTCAATTCTAGCGGCGCACTCGACGGCAGTTTAAGTGCCGAGTCGCTTCAACCCAATCAGACATTCTTTGTTCGCCTCGCAAACGGGCACGTGAAGACAACTTATATTCTCAGGCTCTGGATTTTAGCAGTGGTGATCCTGGGCTCCTCAACTGGCCCGGCTCTATCGGCAGAGCCGACGACTCTCCAGGAAATCAAGATCGGCTACACATCAACGAGCACCAGTGTTTTTCCTATCGAATTCGCTCGGCGCAAGGGTTTCCTCCGGGAAGAGGGACTTAATGTTGTGATGATTGTCATGCGGACGAATGTGATCATGAATGCTTTGCTCACCCGTGGGATCGACTACGGTACGCCCGCGACTTCTGTCATCAGAGCAGCCGCCAGCGATTTGCCGGTGAAGGCGGTGGCGGTATTGACCGGCCGTCCCGACTATTTTCTCGCCGCAAAAAAAGAATTCAGGTCGCTCAAAGATCTCAAGGGGAAGCGGATTGCGATCGGCACTTTTGGCGCGGCTGCCGATATAGCTCTTCGAGTGGTGCTCCGGCAAGACGGATTGGATCCGGAGCGAGACGTGATTCGGTTGCAGATGGGCGGAGGCGACTCACGATTTGCTGCGCTGGTTGGTGGAACGGTGGACGCGACCATTCTGAATTTTCCATTCAACCTGCAGGCGGAAAAACTTGGCTTCAATGTCCTGCTTTGGCTCGGGGAACGATTAGAGATGCCGCTGTCGGGAGTGGGGGTCAGAGATGAAACGATCCAAAAGAACCCCGGGCAGGTTTTTGGATTGATTAGGGCGATTTATCGCGCGGTGGTTTTTGCGAAGGCCAACCCGGAAGAGACTATCCAAGCTTTCATGGATTGGACCAGAGTGGACCGCGAGCTCGCAGTGAAGAGCTACGAGCTGGGAACGAAGAGCTGGCCGGAGAAACTAATCATTTCCGATGCGGCGATCAAGGCCGTGGTCGACCAGGCGCAGGCGGAGCTCAAAATCAGGGGGCCGATACCGCTGGACAAGGTGCGTGACTGGAGCTTTGCCGAGAAAGCGATCAGGAAGTGAAGTGTGAGGGGTGAGGCGTACGGAGTCAGAAGATCTTTTCATCCCTTGCCTCTCACGCCTAACCCCTTACGTGAAAATTAGCCCGCGCGGGTGGCGATCCACTTGCCGTTGCTACCGCCCTTGACGCTCCCGTCGATCGTGTTGCCGTTCACCCGGCCTGTGTATTGAGCTCCGCCTGCCGTAAAACTGATCTCATCGCCATTAAGCTTGCCTGAGATCGGCGTAATGACATTGCCGTTTTTTAGGGTGCCGGAGATCATTTGAAAAGTCTGTTTGAGGCTAAGCTCTCCTTGGGGCAGCTTCCAAGTACCGCCTACTTTGGCGGGTACGATCCACAGATGGGCCGTGCACCAGCTTTCGCAGCCGCTCACTTTGGCAGTCTCGTCGGGCTTCCATTCGCCCATGTCGAAGGTATTCGAAACGATACGGGTGCCGGGCTTCAAATCGAGGATCTTCGGGCGCAACTTCATGTTGATGCTGGACAATAAAAACATGGTAATCACTTGAGCCTGCGAGAAGTCGCTTTCGAACAGGTCAGCCTTGGTGAAAGTAGCCTTGTCGCTCACGCCCTCTTTCGCGGCGTTGCGCTTCGACAGCTCCACCATGTCAGGATTGTACTCGATCCCGTGCGCCTTAGCGCCGCGCTTGGCCGCAGTGATCACCGTACGGCCGTCGCCGGAGCCGAGGTCGATAACGTAGTCTTTCGGTGTCAACTTGGCCAGATCCAGCATTTTGTCCACCAGCGCCTGCGGGGTTGGCACCCACACGACGTCTTTGCCTTCCTGGCCGACTTCCGGTTTATACTCTTGCGCCGGCTGAGCCTGCGTAAAACCACTGGCCGGAATTGCAGCTAGACAAAGCGCCAAAAACAAAGAGCGCAAAAAATAAGATGGGTTCATAATTGGCCTCCCGATGGTTAACTAAAATCTAAATTATCATTCTCTCAAACATAAAGGGAGAGATCTCGAAAAAAAACATCGTGTCGCAAAAATCGTTTTCACGGCGAGAAAGCTAAGATAAGATATCAATCTTAGCCCCCTTTGGGCTGTATGGACGGAGCTTTGACTACAGAAGAGTGGCAAATCGCAACGATTGATAACGGTCCGCCGCCAGGAAATGACAGCCTGGGTATATCAGAATTTAGGAAATTTAGGAAAAACTTAGGGAATGCCTTCAAACTGGCCGTGTTCTGCTCGGTCCGGGCGGATCGTATTCAGGTAGCCTGGTGGCAGATTGCCGTCTTCGGCCTCATCAGCTTGCTCATTCCACTTGTTCACGACCTCCAGTCGATTGGAATGAACGGAGAGATTGCCTGGGACGTTTTGCCCGCTACGTTGGTGCACCTGCCCATCATACTTTTCGCATCCATTGCCGTAGCCTATGCACTCGGCAGAGGTGAAGAGACTTTATTGCTGTTGCAAACCTTTCTGATGATCGCGGCGGTAATCGATGCGGCGGTGTATTTGATCTATCTAGCGGCGTACATGCCTTCTATCGAACGGTTGCTCAAGATAATCAGCTACGCCGGCTATTTGCCGCCTGCGGTGTGGCTCGCGATTGCCTGTGCGAAGGCAGCGGCCGATCTACTGTTGGTTTCGATTCCGCGTCGAGCGTTAACGTACGGGCTCTGTGCGGTGTTGATAGTCGTGCCTTTCACGCGTGTCCGTCGGGATCTCAGTTTGTGGCAGCACGTGACGAATGATGCACAGGCGCACTCATCGGATGCAGATCGAAAATTGGACGAGGAGATATTCTACGAACAGTCCAAAGTTCTCGAACGTGAGCTTGCGGGCGTGAAGCCTGGTCGTCGAGGGGTCATCGACCTCTATTTTATCGGCATCGGTGGTTACGCCGATCAGGATGTTTTTATGAAGGAGATCAATGCCGTGAGTCGCCTGTTTCAAGAGCGCTTCGGCACAGACGGTAAAACTATTCGTTTGTTAAACAATCGAAAGACTCTCGCCAGTTCGCCCGTCGCGAGCGTGACCAGTTTGCGTGCAGCGCTGTTACGCGTGGCGGAGGTCATGGACAAAGATGAAGACATTCTTTTTTTGTTTCTTACCTCCCATGGCTCGAAGACGCAGCACTTCTCATTCGATCTGAAGCCGCTGCGGTTTCAGGAGCTGGACCCCGCAAAACTCAGCGACTTGCTGGACGAATCAGGAATTAGAAATCGCGTGATCATTGTATCGGCCTGCTATTCTGGCGGATTTGTCGATTCCCTCAAAGATGAAAATACGCTGGTGATTTCCGCCTCGGCGGTTGACAAGAACTCTTTCGGTTGCAGCAACGAGGCGGAGTGGACCTATTTCGGTAAAGCTTATTTCGATGAGGCTTTGCGCAAAACTCACTCGTTCGTCGATGCGTTTGAGCTCGCCAAGCCGATCATTGCGGATCGGGAAAAAAAAGAAGGCTATACCGCTTCGGAGCCTCAGATCGCACTGGGAGAAACCATTAAACCTAAGCTTTTAAAGTTGGCACGCCAACTGGACTCTCAGTGACGGAAACTTGCTCGTGGGTCACTCGAGGCAAATATCTCCGGCTCTACTCAAGCTTCCCAACATTCTCAGCACGTGCTAAAAGGCAACGACAGCCGACCTGCATGCCTCACCGATTCGATCAAAGGATTTGAGGCTGCAAGGCGCTAGAGAAGGAGAAGATCGTGATGCGAACACTACTGGGACTTCTCCTGGTATTTTTGCTGCCCGCCTCTGGGCTGCCCCAGGAGCGAATCAAGTTTCCCGTAGGGGTATCTTCCAAGGTGCTTGGCTACGGCCATCTGTGGGCGCCGTGGAAGCTAAAGTATTTTGAGCGTCAGGGGTTGGATGTCGAAGTTATACTCATGCGCGGAACCGCGCCTGCCGTGCAAGCTCTGATCGCCGGATCCATATCTGCGGGGCTCATCGCTAACGACGGTCCCATAGCCGCGGTAGAGCAGGGGATGGATATAGTCATGATCGCCGCCAGCAGTAAGATCACGCACATGCTCATCGGCGGGAAGAATTATAAAACCTACGAAGACCTGCGTGGCGCAACCATCGGCGCTTCGACCCTGACTTCAGGGACTGCGTTTGTTTTGAGACGTGCGCTAAAGACCAAGGGTCTAGAGTATCCCAGAGATTATAAGCTTCTCAACGTCGGCGGAACTGCTTCGTCCTTCGCGGCCTTGAGCGCCGGACAGATTGCTGCAGCCATGCAAGCGGTTCCGAATGCCTTTCAGGCGCAAGAGGCGGGATTCAATGTCATCGGCCGCATCGCGGATATTTTCCCAAACTATCTGCTTTCGGCGTATTCGGTAAGGCGCAGCTGGGCGGAGAAAAATCGGCCGCAGGTGGTTCGTTTTTTGAAAGGCGTTCTTCAAGCGAAGAAATGGTTCGAGCAGGATAAGAAAGGCGCGGTGGAATATCTTGCTAAAGAATTTCAACTCACACCCAGCCTTGCTGAGCGGGGACTCGATTATTATCTCACGTATCAGGCATGGCCTCCGGAGCTGGAGGTTGATATGGAAGGATTAAAGACGGTGGTGGATATCTATGCAGAGCAGACGGGAATGAAGGGGCCGCTCCCCAATCCAGAAAAATACGTCGATATGAGCTACCTTAAACAAGCCTGGAAGGAGCTGGGCTGGAAATAACCAAAGAAATTGAAATTCGGATTGCTTCTTGAATTGCAAAAGCTGGGACTCCCGCAAAGACGCAAAGCACGCCAAGTTCGGAGAAATGTAAAATGATTTTTCTTTGCGCTCTTGACGCCTTGGCGGGAGAAGCTTTCTTAAAGTCCATTTTGTTAAGCATTCTAATGCTGAGGAGGAAGGCATGATTAATGTCGAGGGAGAACAGATCGAGATCATCGACGCGCACTCGCACATGGGCGCGAGAAAAAAACTTGCCATTCATCAGATTCCCCCGATCATGAAATTCATGGCGGAGGACATGCTGGCGTCGATGGATAATGCCGGAGTGGACGGGGTCGTCACGTTTGCCATTGGTATCGGCGAGCCGTCGGATTATCGAGAAACCAATCAATACATTTCGAACGCCATGAAACAGCATGCGGGGCGCATTCACGGCTTTATGAGGTTGAGTCCCGGCAACGGGCCAAAGGATACGCTTCAGGTGTTGGACGAAGGGGTCAAGCTCGGACTCAAGGGGATCAAGATTCATCCGCTGATCGAACATTGCCCGGCCAATGACAAAGAGAAAGTCTATCCCTTAATGGAGGCGGCACAACACTATGGGCTGCCCGTTCTCTTTCACTGCGGCTTAGGCGAAGACGCCAGTCCGAAGCGGATTGGCGAAGTGGCCAAAGACTTTCCCAAGCTGCCAATCATCATGGGACATTCGGGCTTGGTGGAGGGCGTGAGGGAGGTCGTCGAGATCGCCAAGAAATGTGAAAACGTCCACATGGACAGCTCGGGCGTGGGATGGCTGCCGTTCTTCTGCGAGTCGATCTCCTGGGCGGGACCTGATCGAGTCCTCTACGGCTCGGACACTCCGTTCAATCCGATGGAATGGGAGATCGAGAAAATCGTCAAGCACGCGCAGAGGCATCTAAAGCTCAAGATAGAAGATCTCCGTCTGATCATGTCCGGCAATATCAAGCGGCTGCTAAAGATAAATTAGCGCGTTCCGCCGCGCTGGATCTCAAGCCATCCCCTAGCGCGCCGGCATCGGATCGGGGCCCGAAAGCTTTTTGAACAGTTCGATAGTCTCTTTGTCACGGGGCAAATCCCGAATGACTTTCTCCTGCTCCTCCGGCATTAACGGGGAGGCGTCGAAGCCGGCTAGCTTTTTAAAGTCCTTGTGGAAATCAGGGTCTTTATAGGCTTTTCGCATAGCTTCCTGAAGGATTTGCACTTGCGGCTTGGGTGTTCCGGGAGGAAGGATATAGGGCGTTCCGACGAGCCTGAAGGCTCGGTACATCATCAACAGTTTTCGCTCTCTGTCTGAATTAGCAAACTCTTCAAGCTCGCGCAGACGCTCGAAGCCGGCGGCCTTTTTTCCCTTGGGGATCTCGACGATCGTGTGCAGGTCCACCAGTCCCTTCTCGATCCACTCGGCGTTTCGCTGCGTGAGCGTTTCTGGTGTGGTGGCTCGCGCATCGATCTCGCCGCGCATCAAGGCAATGTCCATCTCCGGCCCGCCGTAACCGAGAACGAATTTAGGCTCTTTCAAACCCAAGAGGTAGACGAACAACCGCCCGGTAATATAAACGTCATGTCCCACTTCCTGGCCGCCAATCCGTACTTCGGCGGCCGCGCGTAGCTTCTCGAGACTGTTCAAACCCACTTCTTTCCGGGTGATCAAAATATAGTGAAAGACGCTGACGGGCGATCCGAGATAAATGAACTTGTCCATATCATACTGAACCCCGGCAGTATCCAAGATAGCGTTGGTGACAAGCGAAGCCGACATGCCTCCGATGGTTAAGCCATCGGGCCGCGCGTTTCTGTAAACGTAATTGGCCGCCTTTCGTCCTCCTCCGCCCGGCATATAGTCGGATACAATCGTCGGATTTCCCGGGATGTACTTCTGCAGGTAAGGAAAGAGCGCTTTGCGCCGCAGATCACCCGTGCCACCCGCGCCGACGATCTGGACAACGGTAATGGTCTTGCCCTGGTAAAAGGGAGCTTGAGCAAACCCATACTCAATCCGTCCCAGACAAATCAGCGCTCCGAAGAAGACCACGACAATAATCCTTTTCACGTTAAGACCTCCCTGCTTTTTTTTCGCGTTAGTTAAACCACTGTTCGTTAGAGATCTACGGGGCTCGCAGAGGTACAAAATCTTATTCAATCCAGGGCAAGCAACGCAAGAGAGAGAAAGTGAGCAGACCGACGACGCAGTTCGCCACCTTCGGTGTATCTTTAGAGTCTCCCCTGCGCAAATTCGGATACGCCGGTGTAAGACAGTCAATCACTCTCTGACGATGGTTGATTAGTTGGAGCATGGGTTTCGCCATGCAGCGGCTGTCAACTAGGTCTACACATCGTTAACGACGTCTACAATTCAAAAAGTCCCGTCATTTAGAGACCCTGCCGTCCATCATCCTCGCCTAGTTAGAGATGGGAACAGAGTTTAAGGAATAATCTTCGTCAATCCCGTTTAGGATCCGCAGAACGCCATCATATTTGACGTGAAAACCGCGCCAGCGCGCTCATTCCATGGCATCATGATTGCTGTTTGCTCCAATTGGAAAGAGCAAATACTGGATCTGTGCCTAAAGGAGTCCGGTCAATTTCCGTTGACCGACAAACTTCCGGCGGCAGAAGCGTTTCACTGAAGATGGAGCACACCATGCCGAGCGAAGAAATTTTCCAGGTGCGCGCCTTGATCTGTGACAGATCTAACCGCTTCGATCCATTTACTGAGCACTTGGAAAAGGCAGAACCGATCATGGGGTCGCCTGCCTGCCTGAAACTTGCAGTTCAAGTCGTGAACGGCACCGACCAGCTATTTCGGCTCATCACTGAGTTGGTGGGCAACGCGCAGCCCAGTCGAATCGTTTTGCTATCTGAAGGATTGGCCATTCGGAACGAGCAGGGTGGTTGGGAGGCGACGCCGCTCGCTCGGCAGGTGCGCGAGCTATTCATTCGAAATCCCACACACCTCTGCGGGCTTATTGCTCTTTTGAACGATCAACCCCATCGCATCACCGACATTGATGCGGCGCTCAAGATCGACGATGTGACACAAGACTCGTTGAAACGAAAGCTGCTGCAGGTGGCCACCCGTTTGTGGCTTAAAAGCCCGGTCGGCGCGCTGTCGACCATGGAAAAACGAGATGCCATCCGCGTTCACCGTGTTCGGTCGGCGGCAGAGATGAAAGAATGCTTTAGTTTGAGACATCGTGTGTACGACGCGTTGGGTTATCTGGAGGAACCAATTTCACATTCCGCGTCCGGGATCGATATTGATTCATTCGATACGAAAGCTATCCATTTCGCCGCCGTGGACCATCGCTCCGATGAATTTGTCGGCACGGCGAGGTTGGTGACCACTGTCCCCCAGCGTATCGGCCAAACGATCATAGGAGATCCTTGGCGCGTTATCCAGGATCACGCCCAATGGGTAAAAGCCATCGCACGCCAGGCACTGCTTAAGGAAGATCGCATCTTTCACGAGAAGATCCATCAATCCACCGAGCTGCCGTTTCCAATACTCTTCAACAGTGATTTCGGTTCCAATTACCGCGCCTTCATGGAAAGGCATCCGCCGGCCTCGGGCGGGGAAATTAGCCGGGTAGTCGTCTCTCCGTTGCACCGGGGGCTGGGCGTCTCCTCGCTGCTCATGCGCGCCGTGATTAGCGCGGCGTTTCACCTCAAGAAAAAATTTCTTTTGCTCGAATGCGTGCCGGCTCACGCCAAAATGTACGCGAAATATGGTTTTCAACCGATCGAAGGGCACCACTGCCGAGCCCAAGAACAGGATCAGGTGGCGGTGGGCATGCTGCTGAGTCTCGATGACCATCCTTTCAACAAAGCGGTCGCTCTCGCAAAATCCGACGGCCGAATGCTGGGCGAGTCGGAGCTCCTCTGCCTGTGTCACAACAGCGAGTGCTGGAAGCGGCGCGAGTTTCAGTTTCGGCACAACGAAGGCCGCTGTCCGCTGGTTGAAGTTCATCGTCGCGGCAGCGTTCTTCAATCCAAGGCGAGCTAGAATCGGGAGGGCCAAAGCCGATGCTAAGAGCGACCAATCGCGAGCAGGTTAGACGAATTCGTGTTTTTGTTTCGTCACCGAATGACATCAAAGCCGAGCGGGAATTATTGGAGGGGGTTGTAGAAGACATCAACCGTACCATCGGCGAAGCGCGCTCGGCGGTTGTGCAGCTCTTCAAGTGGGAGAGAAACGCTCCCCCTCAGATTGACCCAACGCCGCAGAGAGTGATCGATTGCCAGCCGCCCGACTGCGACATCTATCTCGGTATTTTGCGGACACACTTCGGCACACCTACGGCTAACTATGGATCGGGCACCGAACAAGAATTTCGAGCGGCGCTCGAACGCTTCAGCAGTCAGGGCAAGCCGTGGATCAGTTTTTACTTCTACAACGGTCCGGTTGAACTGCGCAGCCGGGAAGAGCGGGAACAGTACGACAAAGTATGCGAGTTCCGAGATGAACTGGAACAGAAGGGCATGGTTGGCAGATACAAAAAAATCCGCGGCAGCCGAGATGCGTTCGTCGAGCAGGTCAGAACCAATCTGAGCAAGCTTGTCCAACAGTTTATCGATGAGCGTGAGAAAATGGATCAGCCCACAGAGGAGATTGCGCCGGGTGCGCCTCCACCGTCAGCGGGCGATTCGACGGCAGCCATCCAGAGCTCTCGCGCCATGACGGACATCTTTTTAAGCTACGCTGAAGAAGATCGAGAGACGGCTCGTAAGCTCAGTAAGCTCTTCGAAGATGAGGGCTGGTCAGTTTGGTGGGATCGGAAGATACCGATCGGCAAAACCTGGCGCAACGTGTTGGAAGAAGCACTGCAAAATATGCGCTGCATGGTAGTCCTCTGGTCCGCTGACTCAATCAATAGCGAGTGGGTGAAGGAAGAAGCTGAAGAGGGTAAAACGCAGCGCAAGCTAGTTCCTATTCTCATAGACTCGGTCAAGCCCCCGATGGGGTTTCGCACGATCCAAGCCGCCGACTTGATTGGATGGAATGGCAACTACCATTTACCCGGATTGCAGCAGTTGCTTGCCGACATGAGAAAGACTATCCAGCAATCCCCGGAAGCCGATAAACTAAAAGAGGAGGTTACTAAGAATGCCGTCGGGCCATCGCCAACTCAAGATAACTTCCGTCCAACTCTGGATCTTATAGGGCCCTCCTACACACTGGATAACAATTATTACTTGTTAGACTGGAACCCGGCCTTCGATACGCTGGTGGCGAAACCGCTTGGCCTGGCGCGTGCGGATCACTGCGTGGACTTCATCAAACGGCTTGAGAATTGCGATGACGTTGTCGAGCGCTCGAAAAACGTTTTTGCGCCGGGCAAAGATCCCCTGGTGGATACCGAGGAACTGCGATTCCAGTCGCCGACGTATGGTCTCATTAAATTTCACAAGATTGCGGCTTTAATGAATGACGAAAAGGGTAACCCGTTGAGTTGGTCGGTCAATCTAAACATTGTTTCCGCGGAGAAGGAAGCGGAACTCTGGCAGGACCTCGAGCAAAAGTTGCGGGAAGTCGTGAACTGGTCGCGCTATGCAGTTTCGTATGACAAGTTGTTGTATCCGTTTACGGACTACAACGAGCTGGTGGACCTGGTTGTCAGCCAGCTTGGCGACGCACACCTTTGCGCAGACCTCGGGGCGGGAACTGGAAACGCAACGGTGAAGCTGTTGGAGAGACATCCATCCCGACAGGTTTGGGCCATCGAGTCCAACGAGATGATGCTTCAATACCTGAAGCGAAAGGTCGGGGCTTACCTGGGGCGCCTCACCGCGATCAAAGACGATGTCGTGCGATTGGGTGCCCTGCGGTATCAGAACGATTACTTCGATGCGGCGATCATGCTCAACGTGCTATATGCCGTTCAAGATCCTTTGGAGTGCCTGCGCCAAGCATGCCGGATCTTGAAGCCCGGGGGTATGCTGGTGCTGTCGACTCCGCACCGGGATACGGACGTAAAAAAGGTTTTGAAGAAACTGCGTCAGGTTCTTCAGTCAAAGGGGCTCTTCGAGTCACTCGCTGAAGACTTTGAAACCGCAAAGCTGGTTCATGAAAAAATGGATCACCTGATCCACCGGGATACCAAAGAAGAAATACGAAGGTACATAGAGGAAGCCGGGCTAGAGATCCGAGACTGGCGCGACAGCGAGTATGCAGATGCGGTTGTGGTGGTGACGGCCGTCAAGCCAACCGTGTAGGGATCCTGAGCCGAAAGGCTGACATGTAGTCAGCAGCGAGCTGGTCAAAAGGACGATCGGCAGAGACGCGACGCAGGCGGACGCTGTTGATTTTTCTCTCATGAGGCACAAGTCTTGGCGGAATATCCTAAAATTCTAACATAGACGCGCTCATGTGTGGTCGCTGCTCTCCGGTCTTGCGGTTCGAAACTGGTGTAGACGTTAGGCCCGACGACATTTGGTGCCAAGCGTTATGACCGGAGCCATGAGCCAAACTATTGCGCGAACTTCTTTCTCATCTCAGGCAAAAAGCCGCTTTCCTCGAGACTACGCACCGCGCTCGTCACAATCAACTGATCCAAATCGACTTCCTGAACCTTCGGATTGATCCGCGAGACAATCCGCTGAATAAGTTTCCAGACCTCGGGGTTGGGAGCAACATCTAGACTGGGCATCTGCTGGCGCGTGACTTTGTAAGAAGCTTCGATGTCTTCATCTTTGTTCAGCCGGAGATTTTTTCTCAGGACTTCCATGACTTCGCGTTTGTGATTGGGCTCTTGAATATAGACCAGCGCTTCGACCAAACCTTTGGTCAACCCGACCATGGTCTCTGGCGAGATGGCGCTGGAATCCCTTTGGGAACAGATTCCCGTTGCTTGATAGTTGATTTTCATGCCAACGTCCGCCAGCGAGCGAGCGCCGGCTCGCTTCGCCATATCGGCAAAACTGTATGGGATGACGGCCGCGTCGACATTTCCTAAAGTCAGCGCCTGCGTTACGGTCGTGGTGTCCCCGAGGACTCGCATATTGAGCTTTAACTTTTCGGGGTCTATACCCAACCCGTCGAGGGCAACCATGGTCGATAACCAGAAACCGCCGCCGATGCTCTGCACGCCGAAGGTTTTACCGCGCAGATCTTCAATGGAGTCAATTCCTTTTCTGACGATTAATTCACGGGGCATCTTGTTGCTGCCGACGGCAAAGCAACCGAGCTTCATGCCGCCAACCGTAGCGCTCAGGGCGCTGCTGGGTGCCGCCCAAACCAAAGGCGCCCCGCCTGAGGCGAGGGTGGCCATCATGATGGGTCCGCTGCGGGTCTGGAGGACTCTGGGATCGAGCCCATGCTTTCTAAACAAACCCTTCTCAATGCCGACCCACAGCGGTGCCATCGTCTCGTTATGGCCGCCGTAGGCGATCAGCAACGGGCCGGCCGCGTAAACGTAATCGGTGAGCACGAGAATAAAAATCAGAAGAGCCGGAACCAGAGACAAGCGTCTTGAATCCACCGTGCGCACGATTGAACTCCTCTGTATCGCTTGGGTCGTATTACCACAATCACGGCTGTTTGCACACAAACTCAGCATGTTGCCTGCACTGGTGTCGGATAGGCGGGTTAGTGTATGGCCACAACGGTAACCGTCTGCGCATTTTCACCCTCGGTATTGCCGGGGCACAAGGACAATACTGACATATGCTTTGAATTTTCCTACAGGTAGTCGCCGCTTTCGTCGTGGGTTTGGGGAGTTTCTGTTCTTGATGAGTTACTTTGGATCAATGTGATGGCTAACGTACCCAAGAGATACCTGGGCGACGGCTGCTACGTCGCGCTGGCCGAAGGCAAGATCGTGCTCACCACGGAAAACGGAGTGGAGGTCACGAACGAAATAGTGCTGGAACCAGAGGTTGCGGAGGCGTTCTTGGAGTTCATCTACCGGGTGAAATTGGAGACGGATAGGCAAGCCCGGAGGAATTGACGCGCTTCCATCAGGAGGTCTATCGTCCGTTTCCGCGGGGAGCAGAGAATTGGAAGTCCTCTGCTCCTATCATTCGATTGGGATAAATGGACTCCGTTGGTCGCCGATGCACAATTTAGCTTGGGAGTGTACCCGGTACGGCTGCAATCCGATGAAATACCCCAAAGAAATTCCGCCGCACCCTAGTGATTTTCAAACCCGCTGCCTTGGCGAGTTCCAACGGTTCCCGGTTCCAGTGACACCCAAACGGCTTCGCAAATTTGTCTGCATGGCGGTCCTGCCACTGGCCAAGCCATTGGCGATCACTCCGACCGTGCTCCAATAAGAGTATTTGACTAGACGGCTTGCTAACGCGGGCCATCTCTTGGAGGGCATTCGCCGGATTGGGAAACGTGCAGATGCTAAGGGATGAAACAACCGTGTCAAAGCAGCCGTCGCGAAACGGCAGTGCCTCCGCATCAGCCAAAGCAAACCGAACTTTGACATTCAATTTCGCCCCGCGTTCTCGCGCCACTTTCAGCATTTCGCCGCTGACATCCACAGCAATTATCTCGCAATCGTTTCGGTAATACGGAAGATTTCGCCCTGTTCCGATAGCGACTTCGAGAACTTTGCCGGATGCCTCAGAAAAAACTGATTGGCGGAGTTTACTCAACCCAAGGAGACCTAGCAAACCCTCGACACAGTCGTACCGACGAGCGAATTGGTCATATTTAGCGGCCAAATCTTTGGAATCCAAATTCCACCCACATAAGCCCAAAGCTACATCGATCCAGGCTAGTGCTATTTGCTCGATTCGTCTTTCTTTGGGTGCGACGCATTACAGATAGACATGATTTCCGAAACCGATTAGAATTCCGAGAATAACGTTTTTCATAGGTATCTCACTTTTTGATCCAAAATTCGTTCACTTTGGCGGGTACAGGCGGTGTCGGCGTTGACGGTCCGTACTGACTGTACGTTTTTTCGATGTATGCGCGGATGTCTTTCAATCGCTTGCCTTGGTCCATCATTTTCATCACGTCACGCGTGATGCCTATGCAGATTTTTCAGCCAATACTCATTGAGTCAAATTCCGGCTTGTCCAAGGGTGAGCTATCCTTAACGTAACAAGAGGCATTGCTGGTATGCCCTTGTTCACCGCACCCGCAATAACAAGGTATGTAGCGAAGAACATCCCTGTTGGCGACTGCGAAGCGGTAGGCTTCGCGAATCTCGTCGAGGGCATCTTTAAGACCTTCGGGCAGGATCGTTTCTGGCGCTAAGCGATATTTGTGTCCAACCGCTCCAGAGATGTGATTAGGAAACAAAGCCGCAGCCATAATGAAAAACTTCGTAAAATCCCTTCTGTTCATGCTCTAGTCTCCTTCTGCTTCGGCAGAATGATGTCAAACCGCACTGCTCCTGAGCGGAGCAGGCAGAGGCTCCCAAACTAAGTTAAGGAGGAACGGGAGAATCGGATGCCTCAGGTTTTACTGAATTTGCTTCTTCATATTTTCAAACTCAGTATCCGAGATTTCGCCTCTGGCATACCGTTTCTTCAGAATATCCAGAGCAGTTTCCTGGCTCTGATGGCCCGTTTTCATCATCGAATTGCACTGCTCCATCATCTTCATCATCCCCATCATCCCCATCATTCCCATGTCGCCTTCCTCTCCCTTCATCATGCCTTGCATTGATGATCTGCCCGACTCTTGGGCTACTGCAAAACCTGTAGCGATTAACAAAACGGTGAATAAGAAGACAAACTTCTTCATGATTTCCCCCCCAATAAATTTAAGACCTGGTTAAAAGTAGGTTTAATATTGGAGCAAGGGGCGCAAAATCAGATAGTAAAGACAGAATGGAGAAGATGAAGTTTTGCCTTTGGTTCGAAGTAAGCAGCTATCGGATGCGGAATTGTACTTAGGAGAAACCCGGAAAAATTGGCCTGGAACAAAGGACTTGCGGCAACAAGGAA